>Ga0102591_1004269_pt1 | contig 11369 bp, 8 predicted proteins | sample AraplaCol_mCL_r2_2_FD_76860 | JGI IMG/M metagenome (GOLD analysis project Ga0102591, IMG submission 76860) | Arabidopsis root microbial communities from North Carolina, USA - plate scrape MF_Col_mCL_r2 (SPADES assembly) (version 2) | ecosystem: Host-associated > Plants > Roots > Endosphere... | reverse complement strand
TGACCGAGATCAACCGCTCCGCGCTGTTCGGCCGCCTCAGCCCCACGGGCCTGAAGAGCATCGAGACGGCCACCGGCTTCTGCAAGCTGCGCGGCAATCCCTATGTCGAGCTGGCGCACTGGATCCACATCCTGCTCCAGGATCCCCGCAACGACGTGGGCGCGATCCGTGCGCGGTTTGGCCTGGACGAAGCCAAGCTGGCCGGCGACGTCGTGGCCGCCCTGGACGCCCTGCCCCGCGGGGCCACGGCGATTTCCGACTTCTCGCCGCAGATCGAGGAGGCCATCGAGAAGGGCTGGCTTTACGCCTCGCTGATGTTCCAGGCGGGCCGGGTGCGCACCGGCCACCTTGTCTTTGGCATGCTCAAGACTCCGACCCTGCGCAACGCGCTGTTCTCGATCTCGCGGGAGTTCCGCAAGATCCCGGCCGACGCCCTGGCCGACGCTTTCGACCAGATCGTCGCGGGATCGGCCGAGATCGGTGGCGCACCGGTGGTCGAAGGCGCCGCCGAACCCACCGGCGCCGCGATCGGCGCGTTCGCCGGGACCGGGGAGACCCTGGCCAAATATTCCGTCGATCTCACCGAAAGGGCGCGGTCGGGGGAGATCGACGCCATCGTCGGACGCGACGCCGAGATCCGCCAGGTGATCGACATCCTGCTGCGACGTCGCCAGAACAACCCGATCCTCACGGGTGAGGCGGGGGTCGGCAAAACGGCCGTCGTCGAGGGTCTGGCGCGGCGGATCATCGACGGCGACGTACCGCCGGCGCTGAAGGACGTTACCTTGCGATCGCTCGACATCGGCCTGCTGCAGGCTGGCGCCGGGGTGAAGGGCGAGTTCGAAAAGCGCCTGCGCCAGGTGATCGACGAGGTCGAATCCTCGCCACGCCCGATCATCCTGTTCATCGACGAAGCCCATACTCTGATCGGGGCCGGCGGCCAGGCGGGTTCGGGCGACGCGGCCAACCTGCTCAAGCCGGCCCTGGCGCGCGGCCGCCTGCGCACGATCGCCGCCACCACCTGGTCCGAATACCGCCAGTACATCGAGAAGGACCCCGCCCTCACCCGTCGGTTCCAGACCGTCAACGTCGGCGAACCCGAAACCAGCGTCGCCGTCTCGATGCTGCGCTCGGTCGCGCCGGCCATGGAGAAACACCATCAGGTCGTGATCCTGGACGAGGCGGTCGAGGCAGCGGTGAAACTGTCCCAACGCTACGTGCCGGCCCGGCAACTGCCCGACAAGGCCGTCAGTCTGCTCGACACCGCCGGCGCCCGGGTGGCCGTTTCGCAGCACGCCACGCCCGCCGCTGTCGAGAGTCGCCGTCGTCGTGTCGAGCTGCTGAACGTCGAGCGTGAAATCGCCAGTCGCGAGGCCGAAGGGCACTATGCCGACAACAGTCGCGTGGCCCGGCTCGAGGAAGAGATCACAACCGCGCAAGCCGAACTCGACTTGATCGAAAACCAGTGGGCCCTCGAAAAGGACGCCATCGCCAAGTTGAAGACCGCGCGCCAAGCCCTGACCGAGGCGAAGACCGCGGGCGCCGATGATCTTCCCGAGCGCAAGACGGCCTTGGATGCGGCCCTGCGCGCGCTCGCCGCGATCCAGGGCGACAATCCGATGGTCTTCGCCGAGGTCGACGCAGACGCCGTGGCCTCGGTCGTCGGCGACTGGACCGGTATCCCGGTCGGCCGGATGGTCAAGGACGAGATCGCCTCGGTCCTGACCCTGGCCGACCAGCTCAAGCGCCGAGTGGTCGGCCAGGACCACGCGATGGACGCCATCGCCAAGCGCATCCAGACCAGCCGCGCCAAGCTCGACAATCCCAACAAGCCCGTCGGCGTGTTCATGCTCTGCGGCCCGTCGGGCGTCGGCAAGACCGAGACGGCTCACGCCCTGTCGGAGCTGCTTTATTCGGGCGACGACAGCCTGATCGTCATCAATATGAGCGAGTTCCAGGAGGCCCATACGGTCTCGACCCTGAAGGGGGCGCCCGCCGGCTATGTCGGCTATGGCCAGGGCGGCGTGCTGACCGAGGCGGTGCGGCGGCGGCCATACTCCGTCGTCCTGCTCGACGAGGTGGAGAAGGCTCACCCGGACGTCCACGAGATGTTCTTCCAGGTGTTCGACAAGGGGTACATGGACGACTCCGAGGGCCGCCATATCGACTTCAAGAACACTCTGATCCTGCTGACCTCGAACGTGGGCTCGGACCTGATCGCCTCGCTGTCGGAGGACGAGGAGATGAAGCCGGAGGCCGAGCCCTTGGCCCAGACCCTGCGGCCGGAGCTGCTGAAGGTCTTCCCGCCCGCCCTGCTGGGCCGGCTGATCGTCCTGCCCTACTACCCGCTGTCGCCCGCCATGCTGGAAGGCATCGTCCGCCTGCAGCTGGACCGCATCAAGAAGCGCATCGCCGAGCACCACGGCATCGTCTTCACCTACGACCAGGCCGTCGTGGCCCTGATCGTGTCGCGCTGCACCGAGGTCGCCTCGGGCGGGCGGATGATCGACGCCATCCTGACCAACACCATGCTACCCGAGCTGTCGGTCGTTCTGCTGGAGCGTCAGATGGCCGGCGAAGAAATAGCCAAGATTGTCGTCGGCGTGGAGAACTCGTCGTTCATCTATGCGTTCGAACAGGAGCAAGCGTCACCACAGAGCGACGCGACCCAGTTCCAGGAAGCCGTGGCCTGATGCCCAAGACGCCGACCGACCAGGCGACGGACCGCGACGAGGCACGGCGCCTCGAACGCGACGTTCGCATTAACGGCTTGCAACGCGATCGTTCTCAAGGCGAGGTTGCGTTCAGAGTTCTCGAGAGACGCGTCCCGTGAGCATGCCCGACGATCCCTCTGACGACGTGGTTTCGACCACCGGCTTCACCCAATCTCCGGGCAAGCGCGGATCGCGGAAGGCGGGCCGGCAGGGAATTCTGCCGATCGGCTTCGTCTTGAACGGCATCTACGAGGTCAAGCGCTTCATCGCCCGCGGCGGCATGGGCGAAGTCTACGAGGGCGTCAACGTCAACGCCGACGAGCGCGTGGCGGTGAAGGTCATCCTTCCGCATCTAGCGGCCGATCCGAAGGTCCAGGCCCTGTTCCGCAAGGAGGCCAAAACCCTCATCAGCCTGGCCCACCCGGCCCTGGTGCAATACCGCGTCTTGGCTCGCGAGCCGCGCAAGGACCTACTCTACATCGTCACCGACTACATCGATGGCGAGCCGCTCACACAACTGATCGGCAAGGGGCCGCCGCCGACCACGGCCGAGCTGGTGAGGCTGACACGCCGGCTAGCGGAAGGTCTGGAAGCCGCCCACAGCCACGGCGCCATCCACCGCGACATCTCGCCGGAGAACATCCTCTTGCCGGATGGCGTGCTCAACCGCGCCAAGATCATCGACTTCGGCATCGCCAAGAGCATGGAGATCGGCGCCCAGACGGTGGTGGGCGATGGTTTCGCCGGTAAGCTCGGCTATGTCGCGCCCGAGCAGTTCGGAGATTTCGACCGCCGCATCGGGCCGTGGACCGACGTGTACAGCCTGGGACTCGTGGCCTTGGCGCTGGCGGGCGGCAAGGCTCCGGACATGGGCACGACGCTGGTCGAGGCCATCGACCGGCGCCGCGCCGGCCCCGACATCGAGACCGTGCCGCCGCTATTGCGACCCCTGTTCGCGCGGATGCTGAGCCCCGATCCGCGCAACCGCCCGCAGACCATGGCCGAGGTGATCGCCGCGCTGGACGCCCTGGACCTGTCGAACGAGCCGTTGCCGACGCCGGTCTGGACACCAGCCAGCGACGCCAAGTCCGTCGAGGGGCCGGCCGACGCCGAGCGAACCGTCGTTCACTTCGGCACCGAACCCCCATCCTGGCGCACGGCAGAGTCTCCGCCGGCGACGGAATCGGCGGCCGAGCCGCCCTCCGACAGTCCTGTCGAGGCGCGCACCGTCTTCGTCCCCGCGACGACCTCGGACCTCGAGCCCCAGCCGTCGATCGGCGAGGACGCGTTCGAGGAGCCCGTCGAAGAAGAGCCGCCATCTTCGGCCATAGAGGACGCCTCGCCCGCGGAACGCACGATGTTCGCGCCCGAGGTCGCCAACGAGTCCGTGAGCGAACGGGAGGAGCCCGAGATCGCGCGTGGCGCCGCCTCGTCCCCGCTCCCCGCGATCACTGACGAGCCCCCGTCCGTCGAGGACCCGTCGCCGTCGAGCGGCTTCGTTCCCGACGAGGACGTCCAGTCGCCCGCCCCCCCGGCGATGGACTTCGCCTACGGCTCGACGTCGAACGACGCTGAACCGGCTTCCCCGCCGCCTGCCCACGCCGCCAAGCGCCGCCCGGTGAATGGCAAGCTGATCGCGATCGGCGCCGTCGCCGCGGTCGTCGTCGCTGGCGCTGGCTTCGCCATCCTGTCCTCGCAGCACAAGGCCGACTTGCCGGTTCGGTCCCCCCAAACGCCCGCCGCGCCGCCGCCTCCCGGCGTCGCGCATGCCGAGCAGGCCATCGCCGCCGCTCTCCCGAACGTACCGTGCTCATGGCTGACGGTCGGCCACGGCCAAGCCAGCGACGGTTCGACCAGCGTCCGCGTCTCCGGCGCCGCGGGCGACCCGGCGGCGGTCAACCGTACCGTGGCGGCTGCTGCTCGAGGCGCCGGCGTCACCGGACTGCAGGTCGACACCACCGAGGTGCTGGCCGCCGACCAAGGCGCCTGTCCCCTGCTCGACGCGGCGCGTGGCGCGAGGGACCAGAAGGCGGTGGCGGTGCCGTCCGTCGTCGCCGTGCAATCGCGGTTCGAGATCGATCGCGGCATCCAGGGTTGTCCCAAAGGCCTGTGGGCCCAGCCCGTGATCAACATCGCGCCGGACCCGTCAAAGGGCTTCAGCCTCGTCGCCGTTCAGCCTTCCGGACGCCTTGAGCAGTTCGCTGTCAGCCGCGAGCAGTTCAACAGCCTCGCTGCCCGCAACCCCAATCTCTACAAGGATCTGGGCGATGGTCGGCAACGAGTCTCGATGTGCCAGGCCGATGCGGGACTCGCCGGCCTTCTGTTGATCGAAGGCGCAGGGCCCTTCGACCTTGGCCTACGGCCAGGCGCGGCGGTCCGGCCGCCGCGGGACTTCGCGCAACGCCTGGGCCAGTTGGCCCGTTCCAAGGGTTGGACGATGCAGATGGCCTGGTTCCAGCTGGCCAACGATCAACCCGACCTTCCTGAACAACCAGACCAGGATCAGGCCGCGCTGCAGGCTCGTAAGCTGGCCGAGGCCGCGAAGAAGGCCGCCGCCGAAGCCGCCGCCAACGCCGCCGCGCCCGTGGTGGTCGCGCCCGCGCCCGAGGCCGAGAAGCTCCCGGCGGACTACGTGGCCTGCCGACGTTTCGTGGCCGGCGCCTGGGAGGAACTCGGCTACGCCGCACGCGCCGCCTGCGTCGACAAGGTGTTCGCCGGACGCTGCGACGTTCAGACCGGCCGGTCCGGCGACGTCGAGCTGCGCCGTAGCGGAGACAAGCTGCAGGCCAAGACTGGCAAGGGCTTCCGCAAATGGCAAAACGTCGGGAAGTCCGAGTGCAAGAATTAGGGCGTTGGGCGTCAAGCGTCTGAACGACTTGGGAAACCGGCTTACGATCCAGTCCGCCTCGACCGATCGGCGCCCGCCCGCTCTACAGCGCCACACGCCGCCCTGACAGCTGGCCAGGACGGCGTGGCCGGGTCGCGGCGCGTCTCCTCTCCCACGGAGAGCGCGCGCACCGCCGGAAGGCTTAGTTGCCGCGCGCGGCGCTCCCGTTGGCCGAGGTCGAGGCGTTGGCGCCCTGACGGTCGGCCGAAAGGGCCAGTGACCCACCGCCGTTGGCGCCGCCTGAAGACAGCAGGCCACCGCCCGAACCGCTCGTCGAGGCCGAGGCCCCTTGTCGGGAAGCCGAACCCGAGCCACTGGCCGAACCTCCCAGGCTGGTCGAGCGGACCGCGTTCGTCGCGCCCGTCGCCGCACCGCGCGCCTGGCCAGCGGCTTGACCCGCGCGATCGCGGGCGGTGGAGGCCAGGGTCGAGGCGGACGAGGCGACGCCGCTCGACGAGGGCAAGGTCATCAAGTCACCGGCGGTCGAGGCGTTGCCCGAGGCCGCGCCTGAAGCCGACGATCCGGCGATCGCCCCCGCGCCGTTCAGCGCGCCCGCCGCATCCAGATTGGCCGAACCGGTGGTCCTGCGGGCCTTGCCGACGGCGCGGCCGGCGGAGTCCGTCGCCGTCCGCCCCGCGCCCGTGGCGCGGTCGCGCAAGGTATCGCCAGCGCCGCGGACGCGCGAGACCGGACCACCGAGATCGGGAGCGCCGAACTGGCCAGAGCCGCTCAGCATGCCGCTCCCCGAGCCGGTCAAACCGCCGAGGCCGCCGGTCAGGTTTCCGGCTCCCCCACCCGTGAGGCCGCCCCCCAGCAACTGGGCCTGGGCGGGAACAACGGTCAGGGCGCCGACCAGGGCGGCGACGGTCAGGAACAGGGTGGGCTTCAACATCGTCTTATCCTTCGAGGCTTGCCGCGCTCCATGGCGCTTCAACCTGTCCAACGATGGGACCTCGGCGTTTCATCCCCGGGGCTGTGAAAATTTTTTGCTGCTAGCGGAGAGGCTCGACCAAGCCCTTGCCGAACAAGGGATCTGGCCCCGGCGCGCCCAGGTCGCGCGCTTGGGCCGCGAGCGCGCCCAGGTCCGGCCGCGCGGCGAGGCGGGCGGCGACCACCGGCGCGGCGTATGACGTCCCCCGCACGCTGGAGAAGCCGCCACCGGGCGTAGCGACCTTCACGCCCGCGCCCAAGGCGGCGAAGTCGATATGCCCGGCCCGGCCTGCCTCGGGCAGCAACCGGCCCTTGGCGTCGACCCCCGTAACGGCCACCACGCCGGGATACGAAGCCGGGTACAGCGGCGGCGCGGCGGGGCCGTCATTGCCGACAGCCGCAACCACCAATCCACCTCGCGCTTGCAGCGCCCGCACGGCCGCGCGCAGGGTGGCGTTGTCGGGCCCAACCAGGCTGATGTTGACCACCGGCGCCTTGACCTGAGCCATCCAGTTCAGCGCTCCGACGATCGCGGCGACCGCGCCGCCGGTGGGGCTGGTTCCATAGACATCGGCGGCGTAGAGGCGCGAACCAGAGCCAAGCCCGCCCGATCCTTTGCCCACCAGCAGCGAAGCCACCGCCGTGCCATGGCGGCTGGCGTTTCCGCCGCCAGGCGCGAAACTCCTCTGCTCGATCTCGACGCCCTTGAAGACGGGATGCCTGCGATCGACGCCACCGTCCAGCAGGCCGACCCGGCCCGCCGGCCGGCTCGCCGCGCCAGGCCCATCGACCAAGGCGCCGTCGCCGCCTCCGTCCGCGCCGGCGTAGAGATGGTTGAAGTCGTAGTCGCCGGTCGGATCGATGTCGCGCACACGCCGCATCGCGGTGCGGACGTTCATGCCGCCGGGCGGCTTCAGGATCACGATCCGCAAGCCGAGCGCTTCGGCGCCTTCATCTCGGATGATCGAGAAACCGGCGGCGGTCAGGCGGCGCAGCGCCGGCTCGTCCGGAGAGACAGCCAACACCTCGCCCCGCACCACCGCCTGTCCGTTGTCGTCAAGGTCCAGCACGCGCGGGTTTGAGCGCACCAAGGCCGCCAAGCGGTTCAGACGCAGGTCGGCGACATCGAGGGCGCGCACCGCGCTCCCGATCTGCTCCAGCGGTTCCCGCACCACGGGAGCGACGCCGGCCAACGGATCGCGCGGCAGGCCGGGAAGGCCCGGCAGGATCTGCGCCGTCGCGCTCGCCGCCAGGATCAGGGCGCCCATCGTCCCCAGGATGACTCGTCGGTTCATTCGATTTCCCAGGGCCACCGCCCTATGAGCTTGGCCCAAGCCGCGCTGCGGTGAAATAGTTCCCGTTCAATGGATGGAACGCCCGGACCCGGTCGTTTCATCCATCGAGAACACGAGGCGGTCTTTTGGACGCATTCCAATCAGAGCTGGTCGCCCACGCCCCGCGCCTGCGACGCATGGCGCGCGCCCTGGTCCGGGATCCGGCCGACGCCGACGACCTCACGCAACTGACGCTGGAGCGGGCCCTGCTCCGGCGAGATCAGTGGCGTCCCGATACGCGGCTCGATAGCTGGATGTTCCGGATCATGAAGAACGCCTGGATCGACGAGGCTCGCCGGCGGGCGCGCTGGAGCAAGGTCACCGCCGCGCCTGAGCAGGGCGAGCTGGCCGCCGATCCGGCCTCGGCGACACTGGACGCACGGCTGGGGTTGTCGGCGATCGAACGGGCCATGGCCGCCCTGCCCGACGATCAGCGCATCGCCGTGGCCCTCGTGCTGATCGAAGGCCTGTCCTACGACGAGGCGGCCACCGTGCTGGAGACGCCCGTCGGCACCCTGACCAGTCGCCTCTCGCGCGGCCGCGCGGCCCTGCAAGCCGCCCTGATCGACCATGGAGCCCAACCGTGACTTTCGACGAACAGACCCTCGCCGCCTATGTCGATGGCGAACTGGACGCGGCGACCCGGACCCTGGTCGAGACCGCCGCCCACGCCGATCCCGATCTTGCCGCTCGGCTGAAGGCGGAACAGGACCTGAAAGCGCTGCTGATCGATCACTATGGCCCAGTCGCCGAGGAACCGATCCCCGAACGGCTGCTGAAGACCATTCGCCAAGGCGCGCCGGCCACGGCCGAGGTGGTGAACCTGGTCGCCCGCCGGGCCAGCGCTCCGCCCGCCCGCACGCCGCGTTTCCGCCTGCCCGCGTGGGCTGGCATGGCCGCCTGTCTGGTGGTGGGCCTGGCCGTCGGGCGCCTGGCCCTGCCCAGCTCGGTCGGGTTGAACGGTGGGGCAGACCAGCCGCTCGTCGCGTCCGGTCCCTTGGCGCGCGCCCTTGACGGTCAGCTGGCGGCCGAGACCTCGGGCCCGATCCGCATCGGCCTCAGCTTCCGCGACCATGCGGGCGCCTATTGCCGCACCTTCCAGCCGAACGGCCGCGAAGGCTTGGCAGGCCTGGCCTGCCGCGACGATGGCGTCTGGAGGCTGCGCGTGGCCAGCCCCGTCACGGCTCAAGCTTCAACCTATCGGACCGCGAGTTCGGAAACACCTCCGGCCGTGCTGTCGGCCGTCGACGACATGATTGACGGCGCCCCCCTCGATGCGCGTGGCGAAGAGAGCGCCAGAGCTAGAAACTGGGGTCGGTAACGGGCGGCCCTAGCTTGCGCTGGCGTCCGGCGCCTCGCGCCATCCGCCGCCCAACGCTCGGAACGACCGAATGCACGCGCGCGCCGCTTCCGTCCGAGCCTGAACCCTGCCGTCGCGGACGGCGAGCAGCCGCGCATCCGCGTCGAGGACTTCGATCAGGCTGACGACGCCAGCGTCGTACGCGGCCCTGGATGCGTCCCTAGCCTGCGCCAGCGACATCTCGCCGTCAGCCAGGACGCGCTCCTGGCTTTCGCGTTTAACGAGACTGGAGAAGGCGTTTTCGACGTCTTCGGTCGCCCGCAGAACCGATTGCCGATAGGCCGCCAGCGCCTCGGCCTTGCGCCCCCGCGCGGCGCTGACCTCGGCGCCGACGCGACCGAAGTCGAAGAGGCGCCAGCGAAGTCCAAGGACGCCTTGGGCCTGCGCCGCCGGGCCTTCGAACAGGGCGCCGCCGTTGGTGGAGGCCGAGCCGGCCAAGCCGCTGAGGGAGAATTTCGGGAAATATTCCGACAGCGCCGAACCGACGCGAGCATTGCTGGCTCGAAGCCGCTGCTCGGCCACGACCAGGTCGGGACGCCGCCGCAGCAACTCGGCCGGGCCGCCAGCCTCCGCCAGCCCCGGCGCGGTCGGGATTGGGGCGGGCATGGCGAGTTCGGCGCGATAGGTCCCCGGTTGCGCGCCCAGCAGGACATCCATGGCGTTGAGCGCCGCCTCCAACCCCTCTTCGAGGACAGGGAGGCTGGCTCTCGTCTGCTGCAGGGCGCCTAGCGCCTGCTGCAGCTGAAGTTCGGCCACGACGCCCCGCTCACGCTGCAGGCGGACCGTGTCGACGAGCTTGGCCTGGGTTTCCACCTGCTGGCGAACGATGGCCAACCTGGCCTGTAGTCCGCGCACCAGCATGTAGGTGTCGGCGGTCTGGGCCGCGACCGCCAGTCGCGCCGCGGCCACGCCCGCGCGCGCGCCTTCGTATTCGGAGCGGGCCGCCTCGCGGTCGCGCCGCGATCCGCCGAACACGTCGAGCTCCCAGCCGGCGACGGCGTTGGCTTCGTACAGCGCGCCGTCCCGATCGAAGTTGGGCGTGGCGGCCAGCAGGCGTCCCGTTGGCGTCTGGGTAGAGGCGTGGGACCGCGCGCCGCGGGCCTCGATCGAGGCCGAGGGCAGCAAGGCGGCGGTCGCCGCGCTAAGACCTGCCCCGGCCTGCGTCACCCTGGCCGCCGCTTGCGCCAGATCGAGATTCTGCGCCAGCGCCAGATCGATCATCCGATCGAGGACGGGGTCGTTGAAGCCGCGCCACCAGGAGTCGACAGGCGCGGGGGGCGCCGGCCTGGCGACGACAGCGGCCTCGCCCATGAAGCGCGCCGGAGCGGCGATCGTCGGCGCCACATAGTTGGGGCCAATCGCGCACCCGCCCAAGACGGCGGCCCCAGCGACCGCAGAGAGGGTCCGAAGAAGGACGGAGCGCATGGCGTACTTTCTGAGGAGGTCGATATAGGCTGTGACCATATGACGATATCGTCACTCGTTTGTCAATTACGACACCCGATGATATTGTGTTGGTCATGAGCACCCTCGAACCTTCGCCCTCCGCCGCCGGTCAGCGCGGCCCCGTTGAACATGGCATTCGCGACCAGATCGTGGATGCGGCCCGGGCGCATTTCAGCCGCTTTGGCTATGGCAAGACGACGGTCGCCGACCTCGCCAAGGCGATCGGATTCTCCAAGGCCTACATCTACAAGTTCTTCGACTCCAAGCAGGCGATCGGCCAGGCGATCTGTGTTCAATGCCTGGACAGCGTGCTCGCGGCGGGTGAGGCCGGCATAGCCGAAGGCAAGACAGCTTCAGAGAAATTACGTAGATTTTTCAGTGGCATAATCGGAACAAGCGCCGAACTCTTTTTCGAGAACGAGCTGCTCTACGACATCGCCGCGCACTCGGCCGAGGAGCGCTGGCCGTCGGCGATGGCCTATCTGGAGAAGGCCGAAGGCCTTCTAAAGGAAATCATCCTTCTTGGCCGCGAGACCGGCGAATTCGAGCGCAAGACGCCGACCGACGAGGTCTGCGAGGCGATCTTGCTGGTCATGCAAAGCTTCATGAATCCACTGATGCTCAAGCATAACCTGGACGATCTGCCCGAGGCTCCGACCAAGGCGATCAACCTTGTGCTTCGGAGCCTCGCGCCATGA
>Ga0102591_1004266_pt1 | contig 11376 bp, 14 predicted proteins | sample AraplaCol_mCL_r2_2_FD_76860 | JGI IMG/M metagenome (GOLD analysis project Ga0102591, IMG submission 76860) | Arabidopsis root microbial communities from North Carolina, USA - plate scrape MF_Col_mCL_r2 (SPADES assembly) (version 2) | ecosystem: Host-associated > Plants > Roots > Endosphere... | reverse complement strand
GCCGCCGAGACGCCATGCGCGTTGCCGTCGGGCTGATACACCGGCACCAGATTTGCGATGTTGCGGACGACGAACAATTCGCCCGGGCCGACGTCGAAGATCACCTCGGGCGAGACGCGGCTGTCGCAGCAGCCGATCACCATCACTTCCGGGAACTGCCCCTTCACCGACAGTTCGCGATAGCGGGTCTGCTCGGTCGGCAGCCGCTGGGTGGCGAAGGCCTGGTAGCCTTCCAGCAAATGCTTCGGGAATGTCATCATGGCCTATGCCTAATCATATACCGCTGGGGTGAACAAGCCTTTCGAATGGGCAGGCCAGGTGCTATCGCCTCCGGTCAAGAGCCCGCCCAGGGAAACCGGAAGGAACGCTTGCATGACCCGCCCGCGCCGCAGCCATTTGTTCATGCCCGGCTCAAACCCCCGCGCGCTGGAAAAGGCGCGCAATCTCGCCGCCGACGGCTTGATCCTCGATCTCGAGGACTCCGTGGCGCCCGACGCCAAGGCGGCGGCCCGCGACGGCATCGCCGCTGCGATCGCGGCCAAGGGTTTTGGCAGGCGCGAGATTTTGATCCGCACCAACGGCCTCGATACGCCCTGGTGGGCCGACGACGTCGCGATGGCCGCCAAGGCTTCGCCTGATGGCATTCTGGTTCCAAAAGTTTCAAGCGTCGAAGATCTCGATACGATCAGCTTCCGTCTCATCGAGCTCGGCGCAGCGCCGACGGTGAAGGTCTGGGCCATGATCGAGACCGCGCGCGCGGTGCTGCATGCCGAGGAACTGGCCGAGGCCGGGCGCGATCCGTCGCGGCGGCTCGAAGGCTTCGTGTTCGGCCCCAACGACATCTCGCGCGAAACCCGGATCAGGATGCTGCCGGGCGGCGCCGCGATGATCCCGATGATCACGCATTGCATCCTGGCAACGCGCGCCCATGGTCTCGAAATTCTCGACGGCCCCTACAGCGACATCGCCAACCCCGATGGATTCGCCACCGAATGCGCGCAGGGCCGCGATCTCGGTTTCGACGGCAAGACGCTGATCCACCCCTCGCAAATCGACGCCTGCAACGCGATCTTCACACCTCCCGAAGAGGAAGTCGCGCGCGCGCGAAAAATCATCGCGGCGTTCGAACTGCCGGAAAACGCCTCGCGCGGCGCCATCCGCCTCGACGGCGCCATGGTCGAGCGCCTGCACGCCGACATGGCGCGCCGCACGATCGCCATCGCGGACGCGATCGCGGCGATGGGGAAGGGCTGATCAGCAAGAGGTCGTCGGCCCGCTTCAGCTTCGCGGATCGAGCCCGACCAGTTTCTTGAACCGTCCGACGGCGGCATGGCCGAGATCGGTCCAGTACTCCCAGGCCAAAGGTCCATGCTGGCGGCACGGGTTCACGCCGGCGAGACCGACGAGGATCGGGTCTATTGCATCGTGAGCCGTGAAGGTCTGCGCGCCGATGAGCTTTTGCGCGCAGACGGTGCCGACCAGGGCATCGCCGCGGAGCGTGGTCCCGAGGCTCACGTCCCACATGCGGGCGGTCCCGTCCGCGGATGCGGTCAGCACGCGCTTGCCGTCGGGACTGAAGACGGCCGTGTTCAGGCCACGGCCGTGGCCGTCGATCTGACGAAGCGTTTGGCCGCTTGCGGCATCCCAGATCTGCGCGGTGTGGTCATTCGAGGCCGTGACGATGCGCAATCCGTCCGGGCTGAACGCGGCGCTCGACACCAAAGTGGTGTGGCCGTTGAGCTCGTTCAGCATCTCGCCGGTCTCGACGTTCCATACCCGGGCAAGGCCGCTGGACTCGGCGGTGACGAGGCGTTTGCCGTCGGGACTCAAGGCCGTGCTCCACACCGACGCGCCGCCGGGGCTTGTGATGTCTCGCACCAACGCTCCGGTCGCGCTGTCCCAGACGCGCGCGTGGTCTTTGGCTCGATCGGCAATGCGCCGGCCATCGGCGCTGACGGCGGGAGAGCCATAGCTGCCGTCGTTGTTCTTCAGTTCGCGCACCCGCTTGCCGCCGAGTGCGTCCCAGATCGCCGCATGCTTGCTGAAGATGAGGACGACATGCGTGTTGGCGCCGTCGGCGACAAACCGCGCACCAAAGATGCCACTGTCGTTGCGCAACTCGCCGCGGGGCTGACCTGTCGCGGCATCCCAGATGCGGACGATATTCTCGGACAGCGTCAGGATGAGCGCATCGTCGGGGCTGAAGGCTGCCTGGTCGACCTGGCTGTTGTGGGGCAGCTCGCGGATCATCGACCCATTGGCGGCGTCCCAGATGCGGGCCGTGTTGTCGGCCGATGCCGTGATCACGCGTGAGCCGGTCGAGTCGAAGGCGGCCGCCATGACAGGGCCGCCATGACGGAGCGGCCGCGATCCCTCCGACACGTCCCATATGCGCAGTGTGCGGTCGAGCGAACCGCTGACGATGCGACCGTCGGTGCCGACTGCGATGCTCGTGACGTCATCGGCATGTCCCCTGAGTTCGCGCAACAGCTCACCGCTGGCAATATCCCACAATCGCACGGTCTTGTCCGCTGACGCCGTGATGAGGGTTGATCCGTCCGCGCTGAACGCGACAGCCTTGACCTCGGCATCATGGCGCGGGAATTCTCCGACGAGCCTGCCGGTGGCTGTCTCCCACACGCGCGCGACCCGGTCGCCCGCGCCAGTGGCGACTTGCGTCCCGTCCGGGCTGAACGCGACGGCACGAATGAAGTCCTTGTGTCCGGTCACCTCGCGCAGCATCGTGCCGTTGTCGGTGTCCCAGATCTGGGCTGTTTCCATTCCGGTGATGATGGCTCGCGTGCCGTCGCTGCTGATCGCCGCGTTCACGACATAGCGGGCCTTGTCCTTGAACTCCTTGATGACCCTGCGGCTGGTGAGGTCCCACAGCTGGGCTTGCCCGAATCCCTTGACGACCAGGGCTCGTGTCCCGTCGGCGCTGAACGCCACGCCGGCGAGCGGGCGCGCGATGAAGTTGATGTTGGTGGCAATCTTGATTTCGCCCAATGGCGCGCCGCTGACGGCGTCCCACGAACGTGCAACGCCGATAGCGGTATTCGATGATGTCGTGAGGACCCGCCTGCCGTCGGGACTGAATGCGACATGACCGACCCCGCCGTCATGCTTGAGCTCGTGCAACAGCTCGCCGCTTCGCGCGTCCCACACCCGGGCCGTTCGATCCGACGAGCCGCTGACGATGCGCGTGCCGTCGGCGCTGATGGCGACGCTGTTGACCGCATCCATGTGTCCTGACAGCACGCGTTGCAGCCGGCTGAGCTGTGCCGCGCCGGCGAGCTTCGCCTCGAGTCCCCCGACCTCGCGGGTCGACCAGCCCAGCGCCACCGGTGAACGGCCCGGCGGGGGCAGGCCCCGCACCGCGATCCGCATCGCCGTATCGTATCTTTTCTCGGCGATGGCGCGATCTGCCGCGCTCGTCATCACCAAGGTCTCGCGACGATCCGTCTCGCGCTGCTGCCACAGCACGTAGCCCGCGCCGGCGACGACGAGCAGTGCGATGCCGGCGAGCGCCCAGGCGCTTCGTCGCTGGAAGCGCCGCGTCCGCGCGATCGCGGCGCGCTCCTTCTCGATCTCACCGGTCTCGAACAGGCGGCTGGCATGGACATAGGCGCGCTGCAGCTCGGTCGGGTCCGGTGCGCCCTTGGGCGAGGTGAGCAGCCAGGCCTCGGCGTCGGTCAGTTCCTCGCCGCGCAGCAGGCGGCCTCCGGACGCCGGGCGGTTGGCTCCGTCCCACCTTTGCGCCAGCTCGCCGATGCGCGTGTGCTGGCGAATCCAGGCGATGTCGGTCTCCAGCGCGACCTCCAGCGCCGACAATCCAGCGTCGAAATCGTCGTCGTCGCGCAGGAAGATGTAGTTGAGCCGCGCCAGGCGCGGCGGCAGGTCGGCGTCGGGGACAGGCCGATACAGCAGCGGCAGCAGTTTCTTCTGCAAGCTCTCGGTTCGTTCGGCCTCCCACGCGCAGACGTGAGAGGCGATCAGGTCGGGGCTGATGACGATGCCGATCGCGTCGGCGGAAAGGATCAGCGAATCGAGCCGCTCCTGCCACGGCTCGCCCGGCAAGATGTCCTTCTTGTCCAGATAGGCTTCGAAGCCACGCGCGTTGAGGGCATCGACGAGCCGGTTGGAAAAAACGGAATCCTTGCGGGAATAGGAGATGAAGACGCGGGTCTTCCGGTCGCGGTTGCTCGTCGCGGCGATAGCAGCTTTCGCGGCAATGGCGGCGTCCATGGTGTGTCCCTTGCGGAACGCAGCACGCGCAATGATCGAAAAGAAGAACTACGAGAGGCGCGAGGCGAACATGCCTCAGGCTAGGCCGACGCGCCCGCCGAGCCTATGAGGTGCTTCACACCTCTCTGCGCCCGCGATGGCCCCCAATCGCGAGCGCAGGGCGCGCTACGCCATTGAAAAAGGCCGGATCAGGCCCGTTCCCGGACCTGCGCGAGAAGCTTTGGACCCGGCACGTTCTACAGGGCCGAGAGCGCCGGCTTCTGATTGTCCTGCGTCGCCAGGGCGCTGCGATCGAGCGACTCCAGCGTCGAGGCGTTGGCGCAATAGCCGTGATAGTTCTCCGCGGCGGTGCCGTCGGCGAGATCGCGGTCGCACCGTGCCTTGTGGGCGCAAAGCGAACAAACCCGCTCCATGTCGCGGAGCAACAGCGGCTGCGCGCGGCCTAGTCCGTCTGCGCTGATGCCGAGCTGTTCCAGCATCACCGGCAGCTCGTCGGCGGAATGCTTGCCGTGGCGGACCAGTTCCTCGAGATCGTCAGGCGAGATCCGCAGGTCGCTCGCGATTCGGTCGAAATCGGCGCGATCGAGCTGCCGCATCTCGTTCAGCTCGCGGCGATGCTTCAGCCAGCTCGCAAAGGAGTCGATGAGATCCTGAACGATGGGATAAGGCCTGCTTGCGGTGCTCATGGAAAGCTCCTTCGGACAGCGGAATTGGAGCGAATTAAGCACAATGATGCAGGAGCGCGTTGCGCTGGATCAAACTGGGAAGAAGCCCCGGAAACCGCTCTCGTGTCCCGGACGCGCTGCAGCGTGCAACGCTGCTGCGCAGAGCCGGGACCCATCCCTCCGCAGTGCTGGGCCCCGGCTCAGCAGCGCATCACCAAGAGGTGCTGCGCTGTGTCCGGGGCACGAGACTTAGCCAAACCGCTCCGTCGCCCAGGCATACAGGCTGCCCGGAATCGGCTTTTCGCCGCCGCGGCCCTTGGGCGAGATGTGCAGGCCGATGATCTCGGGGTTGGTGACGAGGCCGAGATAGCTCGAGGGATCGAAGAACAGTTTCGGCTCGGCGTGCACGGCATAGAACGACTGCTTCGGCAGCGCGCAAGCGAGCTCGCCGGTGCGGCGCGCCAGCGCGGTGAGCGCTGCGGGGCCATAGATCGCAACGCGGATATCGGAAAGGCGGCTCGAGCCGCCACGCAGGCGGCGCATCATGAAGGTGACGCGATGGCGGATCGACAGCCAGTTCGGCGTCAGCTCCTCCTGCTCCATCAGCTCTTCGAAGGCGGCGACGATGCCGTGCGCGGGCGGCAGATAGATCACGGAATTGCCGAGCTGGCGCGGCCGCTCCCAGGCGAAATAGGGCTTTGCCGGATCGACCTCGACCGGTTTGAGCAGCAGCACGTCGGCATCGAGCCAGAGGCCGAGGCCCTTCGCCATCAGCTTCATGCGGAAGAAATCGCTGAACTGCAAAATGGTCCAATCGCGCCAGCTGCCGTCCGGCTGCGGCGGCCGCAAGCGTTCGGAGAACGCATGCGGCAGGATCGCTTCCGCTTCCGCATTTGCGACGCCGGCGGGAAGGCCGGGAATGGGGTCGAAGCTATAGACGGTGACCTTGTGGCCGGCAGCGATCTGCGAACGCAGACAGGTCTGGCGCAGTGCGTCCATCGGGCCGTGCCAGAAGGTGACGATCTCGGGCAGCATCAGCGAACACTAGGGGATGATCAGGGCAAAGAAAAAGCCCCGGCGCATCGCACCGGGGCTTTGAACGAAAACTTGCGATCAGGCCCAGGCGCGTTCGCGCTTGAGCTTGTCTTCATAGGTGTCGATCGAAGCCTTCTTCTCCATCGTGAGGCCGATGTCGTCGAGGCCGTTGATCAGGCAGTGCTTGCGGAACGGGTCGATCTCGAACTTGACCTTGCCGCCGTCGGGGCCGCGGATCTCCTGGTTCGGCAGGTCGATCGTCAGCGTCGCGTTGGCGCCGCGCTCGGCGTCGTCGAACAGCTTGTCGAGGTCTTCCTGCGAAACGCGGATCGGCAGAATGCCGTTCTTGAAGCAGTTGTTGTAGAAGATGTCGCCGAACGAGGTCGAGATCACGCAGCGGATGCCGAAGTCGAGCAGCGCCCAGGGCGCGTGCTCGCGGCTCGAGCCGCAGCCGAAATTGTCGCCGGCGACCAGCACCTTCGCATTGCGATAGGCGGGCTGGTTGAGCACGAAATCCGGGTTCTCGCTGCCGTCGTCCTTGTAGCGCTGCTCGGAGAACAGCCCCTTGCCAAGGCCGGTGCGCTTGATGGTCTTCAGGTACTGCTTAGGAATGATCATGTCGGTGTCGACATTGATGATCTTCAGCGGCGCCGCGACGCCTTCCAGCGTGGTGAACTTGTCCATCTCAGGCTTCCCGGTTTGTCGTCAGGGGAGGGCTGTTTAGCCCGGTTGGTGCACGAATCCTAGGCCGGATTCGGCAATCTTGGTCTGTCAGATATGATCTGCCGGCCCTTGCGGAGCCATGCTGTCGGGGACGAAGCCGGTCGGCAGACCGTCGATGCTCTTCATGTTCTTCAGGCCCCAGTACTTTCGCAAATTGTCGAGGCCCTGCCTGGTCCAGTAGCGTACGAGGCTGCCACGCTCTTGCTTGTAGTCGAACAGTGGCACGCCCATGCCGCACGACGTCTGCACGAGGTCGATCGAGAGGCGTATGATCTGACGTGCCCCGGCGACGTCCTCGAACCGAGGGGCGAGGTCGGCGTAATCAGGCGTGCCTCGCATGAGCGACCGGCCTTGGCCATAGAGGCGCAGGATCATCGGGGCGCCATCGAAGGCGCAAAACATGATGGTCAGCCGCTTGTCGTCAGAAGCCATCAGGTGCGCGCGGGTCTCGCTGCCGCTGCCAGTGACGTCGAGATAGGCGACATCATTGTCTCCGAGCACCCGGAATGAGGACAGGCCCTTGGGGGATACGTTGATACGTCCCTTGGGCGGGGCGCTGGCAACGAAGAAGATCTTCTGCCGCTCGATGAAAGCCCTGTGCTCCGGCTCGATCCGCTTGAATTGCTTGCCCATGCCCGTGCGTCCTCTGCGCAGCGACAAATTAATGGCGGAAAGCTAGCATACGGCTAATACCAGTTTAAGAACCTATATTATGCTAGTATAATTGCTACTATGAAAGGACAGGATCCAGCCGCCCCGGCTCTCTCGCTCAGCGCGTTCTTGCGGGCGCTCCGGGAGCGCCAGTCACCGGCAGAATTCGGCCTCGCCAGTGGATCACGACGGCGCACGCCCGGACTTCGGCGCGAAGAGGTCGCGCAGCTCTGCGGATTGAGCGTCACCTGGTACACGTGGATCGAGCAGGGGCGTGACGTGTCCGTCTCCGCGGCGGCACTTTCGCGCCTCGCGCACGGATTGCGTCTGTCACGCGCCGAGCGCAGCTACCTGTTCGAGGTTGCGGGCAAGCGCGATCCCGAACGTCCCAGCACGAGGGATGATCCGCCTGAAGAAATCCTGGCCTGTGTCGATGCGATCGATGGACCGGCCTATATCCTCGATCGCACATGGCGTGCGCGTCGCTGGAATGCACAAGCGTCCCTCCTGTTTGCAGGATGGCTCGATGCAGACGGCGAAAAGAATCTCCTGCGCTACATCTTTCTGAGGCCTGAGGCTCGAACCCTGATCCTCGATTGGACCTCCCGAGCACGCCGCGTCGTTGCAGAGTTCCGTGCCGCGGTGACAGCCTACTCCGATGATCCCGAGATTCGCTGGCTGGTGGAGCAACTGAGACGAGAAAGTCCCGATTTCGAACGCTGCTGGGACACGCAGGGGGTCTTGGCTCGCGAAGGCGGCGAGCGTGCGTTCAATCATCCGACCATGGGCTACTTGCACTATCAGCAGGTGTCGCTGTCGCTCGCGGGGTGGTCCGACTATCGGCTGACGATGCTTCTCTCTGCGCCGCGCCTTGGTCAGTCCGCGTCCTGCTCCGCCTGAGCCTCGATCGCTTCCATATCGTCGTCCGAAAGACCGAAATGGTGGCCGATCTCGTGGATCAGGACGTGGCGGACGATGTGGCCGAGGCTTTCGTCGTGCTCGGCCCAGTAATCCAGGATCGGCCGGCGGTAGAGCCAGACCATGTTGGGCAGCCGCGCTACGTCACTGACGCTTTGCTGCGGCAGGCCGACGCCCTGGAACAGACCAAGCAGGTCGAACTCGCTCTCGCATTCCAGCTCGTCCAGGACCTCTTCGGTCGGGAAGTCGTCGACGCGGATGATGACGCCTTCGCAGAGCTTGCGGAACTCGGCCGGCAGTCGCTCGAAGATGTCGTGAGCCGTCGCTTCCATCTCGGCCAGCGAGGGCGCTTTCAATTCCGTCCACATACGGCTGTCTTAGCGCGGGTTTCCCGCTGATGCATCCCGCTTTATAAAAGCGGTGAGGTTGACGGGCGGCGCCAAAACGGGGAGCGTGGCCCCGCGACGGGACGTTTCAGGTGGGCGAAAAAATGCGAGCAAAAACAGCGCTGACGCTACTGTGCATGGGGTTGTTTTCGCAATTTTGCGTTGGCGCGGAGGCGCAGACGGCGGCCCCCGGCGTCAGGCTGGCGCAGGCAACTGCACCGGACGACATCCCGCCGCCGCGCAAGCGGCACCCCGCGCGCCTGCGCGTTACGCCCTATTACAGCCCTGACGGCGTCTACCCGCGCTACAATCCGGGTCCCAATGCGGTCCGTGAATGCAACGCGACCTATGTGCAGGAATTCCGCCCGAGCGGCACCGTGATCGTGCCGCGCGTGAGCTGCCATTGGCGCCCCGGCTAAGGCGGCGCGCGGCGCGTGAGCTCTTGAGGTGATCATGGCGAGATGGATTGCAGGGGCCGTTGCCGCCGCACTTGCCACTGGCCTGCCTTGCGCGTCAGCGGCACATCGGGTGGCGATCCCAGAGGCCTCGGCCGGGATTGCGGTCTTCGATGTGCGACGGCCCGCGCGCACCACCATCGCGCCGCCCCTCGTGCGCCGTGATCCCCGCTACTACGCGCGGCCCGTCCATTATCGTCCCTATCCCTACGGCGTGCCCGCACCTTTCGTGTTCGGCTACGGCCCGTTCTGGTGACGCGCTAGCCGGCGGGCGTGAATCCCTTCACCAGCAGCACGGTGGCCTCAGCGCCCGCCTTGCGGTCGCGCGAGATCTCCTCGTAGTCCGCTGAGTTCGAGAAGGCGAGGAAGGCGGTCTCGTCGGGAAACGACATCATGACAAGCTTGTCGTGCGGCTAGGTTCCTTCCAGCACGCGAGGGTGTTCATCGGCGGCGAGCAGCCGGCCGTTGAACTTCCTGAACACGTCGAAGAACCGCGCCTGGTAGCGGTCATAGGCCGCGCGGTCCGTCATCTTGAGCTGCGCGATTGCGTAGACGGTCATTCCTCAAAGCTCCTCTCGTCGCGGCACCGCGTCGCAGCGCGGAGCCCGGCTTCGTTCATTCATGGCGCGTTCACATCGCTGACCGCAATTTAATCTTGGGAGCGACTGCAATTGAACAGGGATGACGCGGGGCCGGGAACGAGCATCGCAACTCCGCTGTCCACATTCAGGGAGAATTTCCATGCTGAGGACTTTAAGTCCCAGGGCAAGCGCGATGCGCCTGCTCGGGATTGCGGCCGCCGCGACGCTGATGCTGACGGCCGGCACCGCGCGTCGGGCTGAAGCGCTGAACTTGATCAATCCGGCGACGTCACCGGCGACGAAGGCGGCGACCGACGACCTCGTCACGCAGGTTCGCCATGGCGGCGGCGGACATGGCGGGGGCGGACATTTTCACGGCGGCGGAGGTTTCCGCGGTGGCGGCTTCCATGGTGGTGGAGGACATATCGGCGGTTTCCGCGGCGGCGGATTTCATGGCGGCCATGTCGGCGGCTTCCGCGCCGCGCCGGCCTTCCACGGCGGCGGCTATCGCTATGGCGGCGTTCACCGCTATGGCGGATTTCATCGCTACGGGATCTATCGGCCTCACTACGGCCACCGCCACTTCCACCGGCGCTATTATGTCGGCGGCTACTATCCCTACTACCACCATCCACGCCGCTGCCGGATCATCTGGACCTATTACGGCCCGCGCCGCATCTGCCGCTGGCATCGCTGGCACCATCCGTATCGGTACTGGTAGCGGAAACTATTCCGACAGCGTCATGGCCGGGCTTGTCCCGGCCATCCACGTTCTGGCGCGCCTATGACGGAGCGCGTAGCTAAAGCCAATCCTTCAGCTTCCACGACGAAGCCTTCCACCGCATCAGATTGTCCAGCTTCCACTGCTTGAACATCGCCGGCGGCCAGCGGCTGAGTTTCGAGGTCTCTTCGACCTCCGGCTTGGCGACGATGCGCAAGGGTGCCGCGCGCCGGCGGTGCTGGCGCGTGGCCTCGCAGATCAGGTCGACATATTCCGGCTTGTTGGCCATGGCTCTCGTCCTCGCGAAACCTCGCGAGGGCGAGAGTGTCAGGCGATCGTTTAACGGCGGTTTGCCGTGATCGCTACAATTGCTGGGATTGGCTTAGCGCCAGTCCCGGACGTCGACGAAGTGACCCGCGATCGCTGCCGCCGCGGCCATTGCCGGCGACACCAGATGGGTGCGGCCCTTGAAACCCTGGCGGCCCTCGAAATTGCGGTTCGAGGTCGAGGCGCAGCGCTCTTCCGGGGCCAGCTTGTCGGGGTTCATCGCGAGGCACATCGAGCAGCCCGGCTCGCGCCATTCGAAACCAGCCTTGATGAAGATCTTGTCGAGACCTTCAGCCTCGGCCTGCTCCTTCACGAGGCCCGAGCCCGGCACCACCATGGCATTGACGTTGGCCGAAACCGTCTTGCCTTCCGCGATCTTCGCGGCGGCGCGCAGATCCTCGATGCGGCCATTGGTGCAGGAGCCGATGAAGATGCGGTCGACCTTGATGTCGGTGATCTTCGTTCCCGCGGTCAGGCCCATGTATTTCAGCGCGCGATGCTTGGAGATGCGCTTGGCCTCGTCCGCAATCTTATCAGGATCGGGAACGAATCCGGTCACCGAGATCACGTCCTCGGGGCTGGTACCCCAGGTCACGATCGGCGGCAGCTTGGCGGCGTCGAGGCGCAGCTCGTGGTCGAAATGCGCGCCGTCGTCGGAGCGCAGCTTCT
>Ga0102591_1004262_pt1 | contig 11384 bp, 8 predicted proteins | sample AraplaCol_mCL_r2_2_FD_76860 | JGI IMG/M metagenome (GOLD analysis project Ga0102591, IMG submission 76860) | Arabidopsis root microbial communities from North Carolina, USA - plate scrape MF_Col_mCL_r2 (SPADES assembly) (version 2) | ecosystem: Host-associated > Plants > Roots > Endosphere... | reverse complement strand
AGGGTGAACTTGGCCTGTTCCTTGGTGTCGCGCAGGTTGATCCAGTAGATGCCCGGGCGCTTTCCATCCAGCGAGGGCGAGTTGTAGTAGCCGCCCGGCGCGCCGGCCTCGATGGCCTTGGGCACGCGGCGGATCTCCAGCGGAGCCTTGGGCAGCGCGCCGAAATAGGCGGGCAGCTGCTTCTGGATCCAGGCGGCCTTGACGTTCAGGTCCTTGATCAGCTGTTCCTTGGCCGCGTCGGTGTTGTCGTAGACGTCCTTGCCCAGCTCGGCCATGCGCTCGCCGACACTGCCCTTGGACATGCCGATGCTCTTGAACAGCTTGTCGGCCTCGACCGAGATCGACTTCACCAGGTCCAGGCCCAGCTGGTGGATTTCGTCGGGGGTCATGGTCGAGGTCGTGTAGTTCTTCAGCGACACGGCGTAGTAGTCGCCGCCGTCCTTCAGGCGCCAGCAGCCGGCGTCGTGCACGGCCTTGCCGCGAACGCTCTCCATCAGCGCGATCTGGCGCTTCAGGGCCGGCAGGACCGAGTTCTCGTAGATCTTCGAGGCCTCGCCCGCCCAGTCGCCGGCGATGTTCTTTTCCTTGGTCCGGCGGGCGATCGACTTGACCAGCGGCGCGTCGGCCGTCGGGGTGTCGGCGAAGGCCTTCATCTGGATCAGGGTCTTGTCGATGATGAAGTCCGGCGGGATCACGCCGTCGGCCATGTCCTGCTTGGCCAGGGCGGTCTCCTGGTCCATCAGCCGGGCGAAGCCCTCCATCCGCGTCAGATAGGCGTCGGCGTCGGTCTTGGTCTCGATGCTGTGCTGGGTGTCCAGGAAGTCCGGCATCTGCTGATAGCTGCCGGTCAGCTGGCTGAGCACGTAGGGCGCGCCCGAACCGCCGCCGCCGTAGCTGAACTTCTTGTTGCCCTCGTCCTGGACGGCCAGCACGAACTCGACGGTGTCGTAGTTGGCCGCGTCCATGCCCTTGAAGGCGCGGCGGTCGATGCCGCGCAGGGCGGCCAGCTGGCGAGCGGTCTCGGCCTTGCCGGCCTCGACGGCCGCGAACGAGCGGTCGGTCAGCAGGCCCTTGGTCCAGGCCAGGTCGCCGCTGTCGAGGCCCAGGCCCGTCGCCAGCTCCGGCGCCTGGCGCAGCAGCTTGGCCATGGCGTCGTCGAAGAAGGCGTTCAGCTTGGCGGCTTCACCGGCGTTGGACGCCGGCTGGGCGAAGCCCAGCGAGGGCGCGGCGGCGGCGGCGAGGCCGGCGGCCACGGTCGACAGCAGAAGTTCGCGGCGGTTTTGCAAGAGAGAGTCCCCTTCCCTGGAGCCCCTCCCCCAGGGGCGGGCTCGATCCTTACGTCCGGGCGCGATCATGCCGCACCCGAAACAGCTGGGGCGAAGGCGTAAATGCCCACGTCAGGCGGGGCAACCGGGGACGGATTAATTCCGTGTCATCAAAGCACTGGAAGATCCGTCCCCGCGCCGTCCGGCTTAGCGAGCGCCCTTGTAGAGGCGCCACAGGGCGGCCCCGATCTGGCAGGCGAAGATCAGCCCGGCCACGAACATCCCTATGTGGAAGCCGGTGTCGACCATGTGCTGCAGCTGGCCCACGTCCTTGGCCGTCGCGGTCACCGGCGTCAGACTGAAGAGCGGCAGCGACTTCCACAGCAGGGTGGTCAGGACCATGCCGCCGATGGCCGTCAGCAGGTCGAACACCGCCCGCGCCCGCACCAGGCCCGGCCTGACCAGGGCGATCAGCGAGGCGACCAGGCTCAAGCCCGCCCAGACCAGGATCGGCCAGTAGAGGCTCGCCCACACCGGCGACGGCGTCAGCGCGATCGCGCCTTTCAAGGTCACGGCCCCGGTCAGGTCCACCCGCCACAGCCCCGTCCACCACAGGATGAACAGCGCGGTGGCGACCACCTCGAACAGGGCCTCGAAGCGCGCCTCGAACATCCCCTTCTTGCGGGTCAGCTGCGGCAGGTCGCGGACGTTCCAGTCGGTCAGGCCGGTCAGCGGCACCCAGCCGCGCTCGATGCCGGCCGCGACCAGGGTCACCAGCCCCGCCAGCATCAGGGCCGAGCGCGGGAAGTCGTGGGTCAGGGCGTCCATGACGACGTCCAGCGCCTCGCCCCGGCCCAGCAGGGCGACCGCCGCCGCCGGCACGATGGTGACGATCGCCGCCAGGGCCAGCGCCAGCTTCAGGGCGAAGACGTAGAACGGATAGAGCGTCGGGCCGATCAGGCTCTGCTGCGGGCCGTAGCGGCCGGCCACGGCCAGCGGATGGCCGAAGTCCTTGAGCACGGCCTCGCGCTCCTTGTCGGTCAGGGGAGCGCCCTTGGCCTCCTCCTTTTCCTCGATGCGGTTGAGCAGCACGTCGCGCAGCTCGGCGACGATGTCCTCGCGTTGCGCCTTGGGCAGCAGGGCGCCCACGGCGCCGAGATAGCGGTCGAGCAGGTCCATGTCGGGATCCCCTCAGATCAGGTTTTGCAGGGTGTCGTTGATGGCGCGCCACTCGGCGGCCAGGCGGGTCAGCACGGCTTCGCCCTCGGGCGACAGGCGGTAGAAGCGCTTCTTGCGCTTCTCCTCCTCGCGCCATTCGGAGGTCAGCAGGCCCTGGCCCTCGAGCCGGCGCAGCATCGGGTAGAGCGCGCCTTCGTCGATCTCCAGGCCCACTTCCGAAAGGGCCTGGCGCAGGCTGTAGCCGTAGCGCTCGACCTTCAGCTGGGCCAGCACGGCCAGGATCAGCGTCCCGCGACGCAGCTCCTGGCGCAGGGATTCGAAGATGTCGGTATCGGTCGGCATGAACCTTCCTGTCTTGGTGTGCGCCGCATGGTGTGCAGCGCATAGTGTGCGATACACACTGTGTGTCACACAGTAACTTCGCGCGCAACCGCCGTTCGCTGAATCTTTCGTAATGTGGGCTGGCAGGATCCTTGCCCCAAAAAGCCCGTCATCCCGGGCGGAGGGCCGCACAGCGGACCGCAGACCCGGGACCCAGGGGACCGGGCTCGGAGGGCCGATCAGGCGCCCTGGAGATGGCGGGCGCACTGCGCCGGCCCCTGGGTCCCGGCTCTCCGCTTCGCTGCGGCCGGGATGACGACTAGGTTTGGCGCCTCGCTCTCCAGGAACGCGGAGATCCCCATGGCCCACGACCTCCAGCGCTTCGTCGACGCCCAGGCGACCACCTACGCCACCGCCCTGGCCGAGCTGCGCGCCGGGGCCAAGCGCACCCACTGGATGTGGTTCGTCTTCCCTCAGGTCGAGGGCCTGGGCCGCAGTTCGACGGCGCAATTCTATGCGGTCGCGGGCCTCGACGAGGCCCGCGCCTATCTCGCCCATCCGGTGCTGGGGACGCGGCTGGCCGAGGTCGTCGACGCCATCCTAGCCCTGCCCGGAAGCGACGCCCACGCCGTGTTCGGCTCGCCCGACGACCTCAAGCTGCGCTCCAGCCTGACCCTGTTCGCCGCCGCCGCGCCCGGCCAGGCCCGCTTCCGCGCCGCCCTCGACAAGTACTTCGGCGGCCAGGACGATCCGGCCACCCTGGAGCGCCTGTGACATTCGCCACACCCGCATAGGACGAATCCGTGCATTTGTGACTCCTGATTGTCTAACCAGGGGGCCTTGGCCATGCACAGACTCACACCGGCGCGCCTCGTCGTCGCCGGGCTCGCCGTCGCGACGCTCGCCCTCGCGCCACAGGCCCTGGCCTTCGGCACGATCCGCAGCCTGGGCCAGAACGCCGAGCACGAACGCATCACCCGCACGGCCCTGGGCGGCGCGGGCTTCGGCGGCGCCACGCTCGACCTGCTGGCCGGCAAGAACGGCACCTTCGGCGCCGTCGGCGCCCCCGACCGTCCCGGCCGCGGCCTGATCAGCGTCTCCCAGGCCCACTGCGACGACGGCGACTGGTTCGACAAGCCCGGCTACGCCCAGAGCCTGTCCCAGGCCAACGCCGCCCTGCGCGCCTGTCGCAGCCTGATGTACAGCAACCTCGACCAGGCCCTGATCCGCGCGGGCGACCTGGTTCGCCCCGACCTCTCCTACGGCGACACCACCACCGGCTCGGACTGCCCGTTCGACGGCGAGAAGGGCTCGCCCAAGTGCCGGACCCTGGAATATCTCGGCCTGGCCCTGCACGCCTCGCAGGACTTCTACTCGCACAGCAACTGGGTCGACGCCCCGCGTCCCAAGCCCACCGTCGAGAACCCGCCGGGCCTCGACAACAACGGCCCCGCCGACTGGCTCGGCCCCAGCCTGCCCGCCCAGGTCCCGGCCGGCCTGATCACCGGCTGCTACGGCTTTCCCGAGTGGGCCAGCTGCCGCGGCCGGGTCAAGCACGACTACCTGAACAAGGACACCGCCAGCACGAGCCGCGGCGGCTACGACAAGGCCATGCGCGTCGCCGCCCAGGACACCCGCGCCAAGTGGGACCAGTTCTCCGGCAAGGTCCGCGCCCGCTACGGCGACGCCCGGGGCAACAAGATCCTCTGCGTCATCCGCTCGGACCGCCCGCGCGAAAGCTGCGGCTGAGGAAGCCAGCGCACGGACCCGGTCCTGACACCTGGAGCGCGCCCGGGCGGATCGACCGCCTCTGGCGCGCCCTAGGTTCCGGCCGCCGCCGTGGTGGTGGTCGTCGTGCTGGTGGTGGTGGTCGCCTTGGCCTTGGCTTTGGCCTCGGCGTCTTCGGCCAGGACGTCGCTGGCGGCGTCGATCTGGCGCGGGTCGATGGCGATCGCGGTGCGCCCTTCCTCGGCCACCAGGATGCGCACGCGCTTCAGGCGAGGGTTGATCTTGAGGACGGCGGCCGAGACCAGGTCGTCGGTCGCCTTCACCCCATCCTCGATCACCTTGGCCTTCTTGGCGACCTGCGCCTTCTCCTTGGCGGTCTCGCCCTTGGCGCCCGCGCCGTCGTCCTTCATTTCATCGAGGGCCTGGCGGTAGACGACGGTGGCGACCCCATCGACGCCGAGGTCGGCCGGCGAGGCCGGCAGCTCCGGCGCCGCCCGCCCGGTCAGCGCATAGGCGGAGTCGCGGTCGCTGCGCGGATCGGCGCGCGGCGTCCACCCCGTGCCCCCGATCAGGTCCTGGGCGATGGCGAACGGCGCCCCGGCCGAGGTTCGGAAGGCCTGGAACGGGCTGGCCCGGAACGCCCGGTCAAGGGTGTCGGCGCGCACGGCGATGTCGATCCCGTCCTGGATGGCCCGCTCCGACAGCAGTTCCAGTTCGATCCCGGCCACTGTCTGCAGGTCCTCGACCAGGACCTGGGCCCGCAGCGCCGCCTTGCAACGGTCCAGCGCCTGCTGGGCCACGCCTTCGACGATCGTGCGCCGGCTGCCGCTGGCCACCGACTGGGCCGCGGCCACGGCCGCCACCGCGCCGTCGCAGGCGTTGCGCGCCAATGGCGGCGACAGCGGCGACAGCGGCGCCCAGCCCTCGCCCACCTGGGCCCAGCGCCTGTCCAGCGCCGCGTAGCGCTCGGCTGTGCGGTCCATGGCGATCGACACCGCCTGGTACAGCTGCACTTCGTAGGTCGAGCCGCGCAGGTTGGTGGCCAGCAGCGGCAGCACCGCCCCCGCCGCCCAGCCGATCCGGCTGCTTTCGGCCATCTTGGTGTTGCCGATCAGCAGGGCCAGCGTCGAGACCGAGGTGGTGACGGCGGCGACGTCGCGCCACTTCTGCCGGCCGCTGGCCTTGTCGCGATAGCATTCGGCGAAGTTGCGCAGGTCGGCGACCACCCCCCGGGTCCGCTCCCGCTCCTTGCCATCGATCGGGAACACGTAGTCCGCGCCGCCCTGCAGGTTCGAGCAGGCCCGGCCATAGCGCAGGGCCAGGCCGCGACGCCCGACCGACTGGGTGACGAAGCTGCCGATCTGGTCGCCGGTCTTGTCGACCCAACGCCGGTTGTCCAGCCCCTGGGACAGGGTCTTCCCGCGCGTCGCCAGCTGGGTGTCGACGGCGCTGGCTTCGAGATCGGCCGCCTTCTTGCGCGCCTCGGCCAGGGCGACGGCCTTCTGGGCCAGCTCCAGGTCGGCCTCGATCGCGGCCTTGCGCTGCGTCGCCGTCGTCACGCTGAGCTGGGCGGCCGCCTTGGCGGCGGTCAGCCCCGCCTCGGCCGCGGTCTTCTCTGACTCCGCCGCCGCCTTCTCGGCCTTGGCCGCGGCTTCGCGCGTCTGCGCCGCCTCGACCCGCGCCGTATCGTCCTGCGGCGCCGCCTGCGACCCCGCCTGGGCCAGGGCCGCCGTCGAGACGCCCGTCAGGGCGAGCGCCAGCAAAGAAAGACGGATGTGAGAGAAACGTCGCATGGCCTACCCCCCGGAACGCCAGTCAAGCTTCACCACATATCGTCGCTATCCAGTTTTAACAACCCCAGGACGCATGACGAAATGCAGTCGCCCAAAAAGTGATCACCTCTCCCGCCACCTGCCGCCAGCCTGCTGACAGGGCCTGTCAGCAGGACCCCTGGCCTTGAGGCCTCCGCGCCCCTAGATTTGGCCCATGCCCAGCAGCCAGAACCCCGGCGTCTCCGACGCCTCGACGCCCTTCGTGCTCGACGCCTCCCCAGAGGCCATGGGGGAAGCCATGGGGGCGGAAGGCATGCCGATGCTGTGGACGCCCCACCGCCCGGCCCGGCCGGAGAAGTCGGAAGGCGGCAAGACCTTCAAGCTGGTGTCGTCCTACGAGCCGGCCGGCGACCAGCCGACCGCCATCAAGGAGCTGGTCGAGGGCATCGAGAACAACGACCAGGACCAGGTGCTGCTCGGCGTCACCGGCTCGGGCAAGACCTTCACCATGGCCAAGGTCATCGAGGCCACCCAGCGCCCGGCGCTGATCCTGGCCCCCAACAAGACCCTGGCGGCCCAGCTCTACAGCGAGATGAAGGCCTTCTTCCCGGAGAACGCGGTCGAGTACTTCGTCAGCTACTACGACTACTACCAGCCCGAAGCCTACGTCCCGCGCACCGACACCTATATCGAGAAGGACAGCTCCATCAACGAGCAGATCGACCGCATGCGCCACTCGGCCACGCGGGCGATCCTGGAGCGCGACGACGTCATCGTCGTGGCCTCGGTGTCGTGCATCTACGGCATCGGCTCGGTCGAGACCTACACCGCCATGACCTTCACCCTGACGGTGGGCGACCGGGTCGACGAGAAGCAGCTGATGGCCGACCTGGTGGCCCAGCAGTACAAGCGCAACGACGCCGCCTTCGAGCGCGGCACCTTCCGCCGCCGCGGCGACACCATCGAGATCTTCCCCGCCCACTACGAGGACCGCGCCTGGCGCGTCACCCTGTTCGGCGACGAGGTCGAGGCCCTGTCGGAATTCGACACCCTGACCGGCCGGAAGACCGCCGAGCTGGAGACCATCAAGGTCTACGCCAACAGCCACCACGTCACCCCGCGCCCCACACTGCGCCAGGCGATCATCGAGATCCGCAAGGAGCTGAAGGAGCGCCTGGAGTGGCTGACCGCCAACGGCAAGCTCCTGGAGGCCCAGCGCCTGGAGCAGCGCACCACCTTCGACCTGGAGATGATCGAGACCACCGGCTCCTGCGCCGGCATCGAGAACTACAGCCGCTACCTGTCGGGCCGCCAGCCCGGCGAGCCGCCGCCGACCTTCTTCGAATACATCCCCGACAACGCCCTGCTGTTCACCGACGAGAGCCACCAGACGGTTCCGCAGATCGGCGCCATGTACAAGGGCGACCGCAACCGCAAATGGACCCTGGCCGAGTTCGGCTTCCGTCTGCCCTCGGCGCTGGATAACCGCCCCCTCAAGTTCGAGGAGTGGGACGCCATGCGTCCCCAGTCGGTGCACGTCTCGGCCACCCCCGCCAACTGGGAGCTGGAGCGGGCCGGCGGCGTCTTCGCCGAGCAGGTCATCCGCCCCACCGGCCTGATCGACCCGCCGGTCGAGGTGCGTCCGGTCTCCAAGGACGGCGCCTCCCAGGTCGACGACGTCGTCGACGAGATCCGCCAGACCATCAGCAAGGGCTACCGCACCCTGGTCACCGTCCTGACCAAGAAGATGGCCGAGGACCTGACCGAATATCTCAACGAGCAGGGCATCCGCGTCCGCTACATGCACTCGGACGTCGACACTCTCGAGCGCATCGAGATCATCCGCGACCTGCGCCTGGGCAATTTCGACGTGCTGGTCGGCATCAACCTGCTGCGCGAGGGCCTCGACATCCCCGAATGCGGCCTGGTCGCCATCCTCGACGCCGACAAGGAAGGCTTCCTGCGCTCGGAGACCTCCCTGGTGCAGACCATCGGCCGCGCGGCCCGCAACGTCGACGGCAAGGTCATCCTCTACGCCGACCGGATCACCGGCAGCATGGAGCGGGCCATGGCCGAGACCTCCCGCCGCCGCGACAAGCAGAACGCCTACAACATCGAGCACGGCATCACGCCCGAGAGCGTCAAGCGCGACATCAAGGACATCCTCGCCAGCCCCTACGAGCGCGGCGACCGCGTCCTGGTGCCCATGGGCGTCAGCGACGCCTCCGGCGCCGAAAAGCCCTTCAGCGGCGACAACTTCAAGTCCGCCCTCCGCGACCTCGAAGCCAAGATGCGCGAAGCCGCCGCCAACCTCGAATTCGAAACCGCCGCCCGACTGCGCGACGAGATCAAGCGCATGAAGCTCCTCGACCTGGAATTCGCCAACGAGGTGCTGACGGGGGCCGGGGAGACGGTGGACAAGTCAGCGCCGAAGCGGGTGCGGGCTGAACACCGGGCGGAGCAGGCGGAGGCGTTTCGGAAGGCGCGGCGGTAGATCAGCCGTGACGATAGCCACACTACCCGGGATTGAACGGTGCGGCGATCCGTCCTAGCTTCACCTTAGGATACGCTAGGTAGGTTCGCGCATGAAAGTCGTTACAATATTCAACAACAAGGGCGGCGTTGGCAAAACCACCCTAACCTTTCATCTCGCACACGCCCTTGGAGAACTTGGAAAAAAGGTTCTCCTAATCGATCTCGACCCCCAATGCAATCTGACCATTTACTCCCTAGACATGGAGGAAATACATGATGTTTGGGAAAAGGAAGATAATTTTATCGAGGATTTCGACGCTACCCGAAAATCAACTACAATCGGCAACTTTAGCGACCTCACAAACTCTCTTCGATCAATTCATTTCATACTGAAGCCGACTGAGGACGGCACGGCGGAGCTCGAAAAACTCCCGCCGCCCAGAACAATTGGCAAGAATGTCGATCTCATTCCCGGACGTCTCACCCTGCATCTTTTTGAGGCAAAGGTTGGAGAGCGCTGGTCCGGGATTTATCAAGGCGACCCCCTGGCTATCCGCACAGGAACTCGCGTTCGCGAAATTGCCAAACTTTACGCCGCCCAGAACGGTTATGACTTGGTCATTTTTGACACATCTCCAAGCCTGGGCGCACTAAATCGCAACCTACTATCCCTCGCAGACGGCTTTATTGTCCCGTGCTCACCCGATCTTTTTTCACTGTACGGTATTAGAAATATCGGAAGCGCACTTCGCGTCTGGCGCGGCCAATTCGAAACGATTTTTCATTTTCTTTCCGATGCAAAGCGAGAGAGCTTCCCCAAGCAATTCGTCGAGTTCCTCGGCTATACGATATACAATGCAAAAAAATACAGCGGATCCGGAAATGAACTCGATCTAGCCATCGCACACTACAATTATGCGAAGCAAATTCCGGGAACAATTGAAAATTATATTTCACCGGAAAGCAGATCAAAGGTTGGCAGCAATGCTGTAAAGAATTCCATAGGGTATAGATCTGTTATCCACACGCACAACACACTTCCAAGCATGGCCCAAAAATATCACCAGCCGATTTGGCGCCTACCGTCGCTCCCGAACTTGGAACAGGGCGACAAAACCACCATTGGCGGAAATCGCGCCATATATGAGAAAACACAAGAGGCATACCAGTCCTTCGCGAAGGACTTTCTGAAAAGGGTCGAGGCCCTCGGATGAATAACCTCGCTCACGACCATCTCGTGCAAGCCTACACGAGAAAATCTCACGAATTCGAGCTATTCATGAACTGGGTAGCCGATTTTATTAGCAATCATCCAGATTTAAACCAACCTGGAAATGAAATTATACACTCATCAAAACGAAGACTTAAAGACAAAGAACATCTAAGAGAAAAATTATCCAGGAAAGCAATTTCCGGAGATAATATTGACATCGAAAACTTTTTTAACAAAATAACTGATTTTTCTGGAGTACGAATAATACATCTATTTCAGGAACAGTTTTCTCACATAGACGCAATAATACGCAGCAGAATTGAAAGCGAAGACTGGGTATTACACGAAAGACCGAAAGCATATACCTGGGATCCGGAAAGTGCAGCGTACTTTAGAAAATTTGATTTAAATGTTGAAGAAAAACCAACGTCATACACGAGCGTACATTACGTAGTAAGGCCGCGTCAAAAATCTCCAATATCATGCGAAATACAAGTTCGAACCCTCTTTGAGGAAATATGGGGAGAAGTCGACCACAAAATAAATTATCCACACCCGACAGAAAGCATCACCTGTAGAGAACAAATAAAAGTTCTATCGAAATTAGTTGGAGCCGGAAGCAGACTGCTAGATTCAATTCAAAGAGCACACGAAAATAGATAGATCCACAACCCAATCGACTCCATTCCGAAGCGGGTCGTGAGCGCGATTTTTGACTATGTGCTCGACCTTCCTTCCCTCCCGCTTGCGGGTGAGGGCAGAACCAAGAGGTGGTGGAGGGGCAAGACTGGGCGCCGTGCCGGCCGTCGCCCCCTCCGTCACGGCGCGTATCCGCGCCGTGCCACCTCCCCCGTTTCACGGGGGAGGAGTTCAGCACGCCCCAATCCCCCTCCCCCGCCCCACAAACCCCAACCAAATCAACGCCCTAGAAAATTCCCAGCGTTTTCCATCCGCCCCTTCCAAACCGGCCGCATAATGGACCTCGTCCCGTCGCGGGGAGAGGGCGCTAGGATCCGGCCCGATGCGTGCGAGGGGATGCGATCGAGCGGGGCCTCCTGGAGCGGCGTGAGCCGGGCCGGCGGGGCTTGAACGGAGGGCGGGGGACGTAAACCCGCCTATCGGGGGCTTGCCTGCATAGGCTCCCGCCCGCCCGAGGGTCCGCGCCATACGCGCCTCCCGGCCGTCAAGAAACGGGGAGCCTGCGCGGTGGAAGGGGTGAAGGGCGGAAGAGGCCCGCGCGCCCCGGCCTGAGGTCAAACGATCGCGCGGGGCGTCAAGGCTTCGTCGAAACGGTAACCCAACTCACAGCTCCGGACGCGGTCCGGACGCCCCGCGCCCTCTCCATCCCCTCAGCGGTTTTCCGCGTGAGCGCGAAGCCGCGTGCTCAGACCCTCCCCCTGAAGGGGGAGGTGGCCCGGAGGGCCGGAGGGG
>Ga0102591_1004258_pt1 | contig 11391 bp, 6 predicted proteins | sample AraplaCol_mCL_r2_2_FD_76860 | JGI IMG/M metagenome (GOLD analysis project Ga0102591, IMG submission 76860) | Arabidopsis root microbial communities from North Carolina, USA - plate scrape MF_Col_mCL_r2 (SPADES assembly) (version 2) | ecosystem: Host-associated > Plants > Roots > Endosphere... | reverse complement strand
GCCAGCCGAACGCCTGTTCCAGCAGGTAGCCGAGGGTGAACGGTCCGGGGAACCGGTACCAGTTCCAGTAGGGCACGCTCAGCGACAGCCAGGTAAAGATGCCGAAGCCCAGGCCGATGAGCAGGCCGCGACTCACCCCGACACCCGCGCGGATCATGATCAGGGCCACGATCAGCGCGGCGAGCGTGTCGGACAGCCACTGGTGGAAGAGGTTGTACGGGAACGTCGCCATCGGATCCTTGCCGATAGGCGAGTAGACGATGAAGGCGTATGGATTGGATCGCGCTCTCGCGGAATACGCTTCGTTGGTCTTGTCGTTGTGTTCGGTGTTGGGGTCGTAGAACGGCAGCAGGTACACCGCGTGCTCGTTGGGCAGGTTGTCGTGCAGCGCGGTGAGGATCTTGCCCTCGTCCAGCGGGGCTCGCATCGACATGCTGCCGATCGGCAGAAGCATGTGGGCGAGCATGCCCCAGATGAACATCACGAGGCCGCCGAGCAGGGTTGCGATGGCGATGCGCATGGGCGTACTCCCCGGGGTGGTGGGTCGAGGGTACGTCCGGGTGCGGGCCTGGCGGTATCGGACTTTTGGCAGGGGGATGGCGAGGCCGGGGTCTTTCGGTGGGAGCCGGCAATCTGCAAACCGGTCGTTAAGCCGAGCTTCTTGCGGGCTCCGGCTCGTGCCGTGCGCTTCGCCAGCAGGCTGGCTCCCACCGGCAATCTGCAACTCTGTCGTTTAACCGGGCTTCTTGCGGGCTTCGGCTCGTGCGGCGCGCAGTGCCGTGAGCTTTTCGCGGAGTTTCAGTTCCAGGCCGCGGTCGACCGGCTCGTAGAACGTCGTGCCTTCGAGTTCGTCGGGCAGGCATTGCTGATCGAGGGCCACGCCGCCTTCCACATCGTGGTCGTACTGGTAGTTCTGGCCGTAGCCCAGGCCCTTCATCAGTTTCGTCGGCGCGTTGCGCAGGTGCATCGGCACGTCGAGCGTGCCCATCTGCTTCACCGTCGCCTTCGCCTTGTTGTACGCCATGTATGCCGCGTTGCTCTTCGGTGCGATGGCGAGCCAGATGGCGAGCTGCGCGAGGCCGAGTTCGCCTTCGGGGCTGCCGAGGCGCTCGTACGTGTCCCAGGCATCCAGCGCCATGCGCCACGCGCGCGGTTCGGCGAGCCCCACGTCTTCCACCGCCATGCGCGTCATGCGACGGGCGAGGTACAACGGATCGCAGCCGCCGTCGAGCATGCGCGTCAGCCAGTACACGGCGGCGTCGGGATCGGACGAGCGCACCGATTTGTGCAGCGCCGATATCTGGTCGTAGAACTGCTCGCCGCTCTTGTCGAAGCGGCGCGTGCGGTCGGCCAGCACCTGCTCGAGCGTGGTGTCGTCGATGCGGCCGTCTTCCGCCAGTTCGGCGGCGATTTCCAGCAGCGTCAGCGCGCGGCGCACGTCGCCGTCGGCGGCGCTGGCGATGAGCCGCAGCGAGCGTTCGTCCACCGTGAGGCCGAGATCGCCGAGGCCACGCTCGCTATCGGTCAGCGCGCGATGCAGCGCGGCCACGATGTCGTCGGGGCTCACGGCATCCAGCACGTGCACACGGCAACGCGACAGCAACGCGGAGTTGAGCTCGAACGACGGGTTCTCGGTCGTCGCACCCACGAAGATGATGACGCCGCGTTCGATGTGCGGCAGGAACGCGTCCTGCTGCGCCTTGTTGAAGCGATGCACCTCGTCCACGAACAGCACGGTGCGGCGGCCCTGCGCGAAGTTGCCTTCGGCTTCGGCCAGCGCCTTGCGCACGTCGGGCAGCCCGCTCATCACCGCGGAAATCGCGCGGAAGTCGGCGTCGGCGTAACGCGCCACCAACAGCGCCAGCGTGGTCTTGCCGCAGCCCGGCGGACCCCAGAGGATCATCGAGTGCACCTTGCCCGCTTCCAGCGCGCGGCGCAGCGGCTTGCCCTCCCCGGCCACGCGCTGCTGGCCCACGATCTCGTCGAGGGAGCGTGGCCGCATGCGCTCGGCGAGGGGCTTCAGGGCTTCGGGTTCGGCGAACAGGCCGGGAGACTGGAAAGACATGGGGCCATTATCGCGCGTTCGCCGTGCATGGCGCCTCAATGGGTCAGTCGCCGCCCTTCGGCTTGCGCAGCAGGCTGGTCGCCATGCCCACGACCACGGCCGCACCCAGCAGCAGCACGATCCAGAGCAGCGGGCGCGTCCAGTCGAACGGCGCGTCGGCCGGGTCCACCGCCTTCCGCCCCGCCAGCACTTCCACGGCGCCGGTAGAGGCTTCCGCTGGGCGCCAGTCGGGCCCGCCGTCCTTGCGCAGGGCCGCGAGGGCGTCGTCGATGGGCCACACGGGACGCCGCGTGCCGCGGCTGCCCACCAGCAGGCGATACGGGCCGGTGCCCTCGGGCAGAAATACGAGGCGATCCGGGCGCCAGCCGACCAGCAGGGTTGGCGGCTCGCGGAGTGGCGTCGCCGAATGCAGGCGCAGCAGTTCGCGGCGGATCGGCGTCAGCTCCAGCGGGTGCGCGTCGTCGTGCTGCCCCGGCGTGACCACCAGCGTGCCGAGCTGTTCGCCGCCCATCGTGGGCTGCACGGCGATGGCGTCGAAGCGGGCGACGTTGTCGCCCTTCCCGAGCTTCACGCGCAGCGCGCCCACGGGCACGGCGTCGGGAAGACGGTAATCGTAATCGACGCCCTGCCCCGAGACCGCCGTGTCGCTCGGCGCGAGTTCCAGCCAGCGGCGCGGCGCTTCGTCCTTCGCGGACGCGTCGGGCACCGTGCCGGACAGCGTGACGCGGGTCGCGGCGCCGTCCACCCATGGCGTATCGCCGGAGGTCACGCGCACGCGGTAGTAGCGCGCGGCCGCGCCGGCGAGCTTCACCACGCGTGCGTCCACGGCGCCGTCGCCGCTGCCGAGCGCGACGATCGACGCGTCGCGCACCACAGGCGTCCAGTCCTGCAGGTTCGTGCTGGCGTCGATGTCCACGCGGAAGCTCGCGTCGCGACCGAGCGGCGCGAACTCGATGCGCTCGGGGCGCAGCGGCTGACGCGCGTCGATGAGCCAGTCGGTCGCCTTGCCGCCCGTCGCGGCGGCGCCGGGTTCGATGAGGATGTCGCCATTCGTGCTGCGCTGGATGCGCGGACCGACGGCGCCGTTCGCGCTCGGCGGCACGGCGAGCAGCGGCGCGTCCATCGTGAGCGGATGCGAGGTCGGCTCCGCGGCGTGGTAGATACCGGCGGCCACCTGCCGGTCCTTGCCATCCACCACCAGCACGTCCTGCAGACCGGCATCGCGCGCGGCCCATGCGTAAGCGTCCTGCGGCATCGACACCACATAGGCCTTCGCGCCGGGTGGCGTGTTCAGCGCATAGCCCACCGCGAGCGTCGGTGGCGTCTCGGCGTGCGCCGCCATCGCGGCCAGGCCCAGCACCATCAGAAAACCACGCGCGTCATGACTCATGCGACGACTCCGGAACGGACGGCACGCCCTGCCGGGGCGGTGCGGGTGCGAGGTAACCGATCACCGTACAGAGAAGACCGTACGCGATGAACGACGCGATACCGAACAGGTTGCCCAGATGACCGCGATCGACGAGCAGCAGCTTCAGCAGCACCAGCGCCATCGTCACCGCGCCGGCCAGCCACAGCATGCGCTGGCCGCGCTTCGATCCAAGCACCCAGGCCACCACGCCGATCACGCTCCACACCACCGTGAGCGACAGCTGCACGAGGTTCGACGCCGCCATGTCGCCGTTCCATGGCACGCCACCGAGATGATGCGTGGCGCGCAGCGTCATGCTGGTGGCGACGACGAAGAACAGCGCCGCGAGCACGGCGGGCCGCGTGCGGCGCACCTCGTCGGGCAACGCCGCGTCGCCGATGGCTCGCGCGACGAACAGCAGCGCGGCCACCAGCAGGAGATCGACGGGGTTCAGCACCGGAACGAACGGAAGCGGTCGCGGACTGCCGGCGGCGCCCAGCGCCGCGATGCCGATGGCCACCATGCCGATGGCGACGCACGCCCCGACGGTCAGGCGAATGTCGCGCGCGTGCTCATGCAGTGGCGCCGCCAGCCAGCGCGGCCCCCACAGCGTCAGCCCGGCCAGCGACAACGTCGGCAGCGACACGGCCAGCATCCGCCAGCCCTGCCCCAGCGTGGTCGCGGTATCGAGCGCCAGCGCGATCGACACGGTGAAGACGGCCAGCCAACGCACCCACCCGATCGTCGACGTCGCCACCGCGGCGACGCGATGCGCGGCCACGCCCCGCAAGGTGAACCACCCCGTCACCGCCATGACGACCACCGCCACCAGCGGCCAGCCCGCCATCCACTGCGTACCCGCGTTCGCCGCGTCGAGCACGACGCCGGTACTGCCAATGAGGAACAGCGGTACACCGAAGGCGAGCGTCACGCCGAGATCGAGCTTGCGCGCGCGGGGGCACGCCAGCGCCAGCAGCAAGGCGGTCGCCGAGAGCAGCATCGCCCAGCAGGCGGCCTGCGTCGCATCGTCGAGCGCTGGCACGCCGATCTGATCGGCGAACGCCACGAGCCACCAGATAGCCGCCCACGCCAGCAAGCCGATACGCGCGAGCGCGGAAGCGCCGCGCGACGTGCCATGGCGGTCGAACTGCCATACGCCGATGCCCGCCCCGACGACGAGCAGCATTCCGCCGATGAAGGTCGCATTGAGGATCGGCATCTGCCCCGGCGTGTAGCGGAACGTGATGGCGAACAGCCACGCCACCGCGGCGGCGAGTTGCAGACCGATACCCGCCCAGCGCGGCAGGCGCCGGCCCTGACGGAAACCGAGCCAGATAAGACCGGCGCCTTCGAGCGCGAAGACGCTGGAGGTCACGCTCGCACTCAGTGCCAGCGGCACCGCGATGGTGGAAAACGCCACGGCGAGCACGGCCCACGTGTCGCGCAGCAAGGTCATGTCGTCGCGCTTGCGCAGCGCGAACGCGATGGCGATATAGATGCCGGCGGCGATCAGCGCCGACAGCGCGAGCGGCATGGGCCGCCAGTCCAGTAACGCGCCCTGCAGCAACAGGCTGGCGATGGGATTGCCGAACATCAGGCAGCCGTCGAGGATCGCGCGCCCGCGTTTCGGCGACCGCAGCACGTGCAACCACGGCACGGCGAGGTAGAGCAGAAAATGCAGGACCAGGAACGGCTCGGTGCTGGCGAAGAACTCGGGCCGGTAACTCAGCACGCCCCACAGCGTGCCGACGCCGAACGTGCCGACGAAGCCGAGCACGTTGAGCACGCGCCACGCCTTCTTCCATGCGATGCCGAGGATGCCGAGGTTGAGCACGGCGTAATAGGAGAACAGGGCGACGTGGTTGCCCTGCCCCGTTGACGCGATGATCGGCGCGGCGAATCCTGCCACGAGGCCGAGCACGGCCAGCGCGAGGGCGTCCTGCAGCACGGCCAGCACGCCGAGCGCGCCGACGAAGACGATCAGCAGCGCGAAGGTGGCGCCCGCGGGCAGCAGCCCGTACATGCGATACGCGGCGAACACCGTCATCACCAGCACGCCGATGGCGCCGCCCTGCAACGACAACGCAAACGCGCGACGCCTGTCGCGTTGCACCCAGCCGAACGCGACGCCGGCGATGGCGACCAGCGCGACGATCGTCAGGCGCACCGACATCGGCACGCGCAGCAGGCCGGTGTCGGCGGCGTATTTCAGGAACGCGGCGATGCCGGCGAAGAGCACCAGCATGCCGATCTTCACCGGTACGTTGCCTTCGGTGAACCAGCGTTTGATGGCGGCCGTGAGGCGATCGCCGAGCGTGGGGCCGGCGGGTTCGCGCGGTGCGACAGGTGGTGGTGCGGCAGGCGCGGGTGCGGCGGGACGAAGCGGTGGAGGCTGCGCCGGAGCCAACGGTTCGACCGGTGCGGGAGGTGGCGCTACCGACGGGCTGGGCGCCGCGGGCATCGGCGTGGGTGCCGCGGGCACGGCGCCGGCCACGAAGGCGTCGATCGACCGGCGCGCGTCGTCGAGATCGCGCCGCAACCGGGAGGTCCGGCCCCAGAGAAACCCGATGGCGAATCCGGCAACGGCGCCGCCAAAGCCCTGCCCGGCGAAGGCACCGATGATGGCGCCCACGATGCCCCACACCACAAACATGCCCATGTTCCCCCGACCACGTCCGCTGTCCTGGATGGAGTCTGGCATGAAAGCAGGATGTTGCGGATTGGTGACCCCGATACGGTACGCTCGTGCCTCGTCCCCGTGCCACCGAGCCGCGTCTTCCGATGACTGCCACCGCGCGCCGCGCGTTTCGACTGCTTTGCTGCGCGGCCTTTCTCGTGGGCGCCGGCGTCGCGCACGCCACGGACCCCGCGCGCGCCCTCGGCCAGTTGCATCACGGCACGCTGCATGCGCAGGACGGTGCGCCTGCCGACTCGCCGTCGATGGCGCAGACGGAAGACGGCTGGTTATGGTTCAGCTCGCGCATGGGGTTGTTTCGTTACGACGGCTTCGACTTCCAGAAGTTTCCGCTGCTGCCCGCCTCGAGCAACGAAAGCGAGGCCACCTGGCAGCTCTACGCGGCACCCGGCGGCGACCTGTGGGTGTCGCGTGCCTACGGCGGCGTCGCGCGCGTGCGTCGGGAGGCCGTGACGTTCTATGGCACGGCCGATGGCCTGCCCGATCGTGCCGCCGTCAACGAATTCGCGACGGATGGCGACGGCCGCCTCTGGGCGGCGACGGAGGCGGGTTACTTCCGCTTCGACGGCACGCGCTGGAACGACCTGAGTGCGAACGCACCCGACGGCGAGTTCCAGCAGTTCCTCGAAGATCGACGCGGCGATCTCTGGATGGTCACCGATTCGGGCGTCTTCATCCTCCGCAAGGGCGCCGATGGGTTCGTCGGCGCGGGCGAGGCGTTTGCCCTTACCCAGCAGATGATGCTGCATCCCGATGGCAGCCTGTGGGTGCGGTCGCGCGATGGCCTGCGCCCCGCGCCGGGCGAATGGGGCAAACCGCATGCCTTTCGCCGGCCGCTGAACACCACGAGCACCACCACGCTGCTCGATCGCGACGGAACGTTGTGGAGCGTCGCCTGCCGCCAGAACCTGTGCAGGATCCCTGCCCCGGCGATCGGGCGCGCGGCGCCCGTCGCCGACAATCCGGCGGCCCAGGTCGCGACCCCGGACTTGGGGCTCACCTCGCTAGGCACGATCACCACGCTCGAAGACCGCGACGGCACCGTATGGGTCAGCACGAAGGCCGGCTTCGACACGTTCCGCGACAGCTGGCTGTCCGTAGTCCGTTTCCCGACCTTCCGCGTGTACTTCTCCCTGTTCGAACAGGGCGACGGCACGGTGTGGACGGGAAGCGCGGCCAACACGCCTTACAACGACCTGCTATGGCACCTCGATCCCGATCCCTCGGCGCTCGAGGACTTCGAGGGCTCCGTCACGGCGGCGTGGCAGGAGAAGGACGGCTCGGTCTTGCTGGGTGGCTACGGCGAACTCTGGCGCAAGCGCCCGGGCCTGCTTCCCGAGGAACGGTCGCTGCCGTCCGACGCCGCGCAGAAAAAGACGCTGGTGCATGCGATCGGCCGCGATGGCATGGGCCGGCTGTGGATCTCCCTGCGCCTGCGCGGGCTCTACGTGCAGCGCCCGGATGGCGCATGGCTGCCCGCGTCGTCCATCGACGGCCTGCCCGATGTTGCGCCGTCCGTCATTCATATCGACGACCGCGGGAGGCCGTGGTTCGGCTACCAGAACGGCACCGTGATCATGGTCGACGGCACGCGCCTTCAACGCTATGGCGCCGCACAGCAACTCGAACACGGGCCGGTGACGTCCATCGCCACCATCGACGGTCGACGCGTGGTCGGGTCGGAGCACGGCCTGTCCATCCTCGACGGCGACCGCTTCCGGACGTTCGCCATCGAGCCGGCCGGCAGGCTGGATTCGATCACGGGCATCGTGCGAAGCCGCGACGGCGGCGTGTGGGCCTACGGTATTGCCGGCGCGCTGCACTTCACGCCGGAGGCATGGTCGTCGGCGATCGCCCATCCGTCGCAACCGGTGGATGCCGAGTTGCTGACGATGGAAGACGGTGTGCCGGGACCGGCCCAGCTGGTTCGGCCGCTGCCGACGATCCTGGCGGCCAGCGACGGCAAGTTGTGGTTCGCCGGCTCGCAGGGACTGGCATGGGTCGACCCGTCGCGTCCGCACCGACGTCCGGACCCGCCGCCCGTGGTGATCCGCTCGATCGCGTCCGGCACCACCACGCTCCTGCACAACGAGGCCGTCGTGCTGGAGCACGGTCGCGACCTGCAGGTGTCGTACACCGCGCTCGCGCCCGGACGACCAAGGGGGCTGATGTTCCGGCACATGCTCGAAGGTCTGGATCGCGAGTACATGTACGCCGGCGCGCATCGCGAAGCGTCGTACATGGACCTGCCGCCGGGCTCGTACCGCTTCGTCGCGGAAGCCTCGTACGACGGACGGCACTGGAGCCGCTCCGTGCCCCTCGACGTCTCGGTGCCGGCGCGGCTCTTCGAGCGGCTGTGGTTCCAGCTCGCGTGCGTCGCCGTCCTCGCGCTGCTGGTCTGGATGGCCCACCGGTGGCGCGTGCGCTGGCTCACGCGGCGCCTTCGCGCGCGACTGACCGAACGACACCAGGAGCGCGAGCGCATCGCACGCGAGCTGCACGACACGTTGCTGCAGGGGGTACAGGGGCTGATCCTGCGCTTCCAGGCGTTCGCAGACGGGCTGTCGAAGGACGATCACGCGCGTTCGGTGCTGGAGCGCACGATCGATCGCGCCGAAGCGTTGCTGGTCGAGGGACGCGACCGCGTGAAAGGCTTGCGCACGCAGGCCGCGGAATATGGGTCGCTGGAAGCGCGCGTCGCCGGCCAGGCGGAAGAGCTCGACATCCCCGCGCAGGTCGACGTGCGTGTGTTGCGCACGCCCCGGCTGGTGAACCCCACCGTGATCGACGAACTGCACAGCATCGTGCGCGAGGCGATGGTCAATGCGATGCGCCATTCCCACGCGCGCTCGATCGTCGTCTCGGTCGAGTACAGGCGACGCTGGCTCACCGTGACCGTGAGCGACGACGGGGACGGCTTCGATACCTCGCCGGGCCTGCCCTCGGGGGATGGGCACTACGGCATCGTAGGCATGCGCGAACGCGCGGCTCGCCTGGGCGGGCGACTGGACGTGACGTCGACGCCGAAGCGCGGCGCGACGGTGACGGCCCGGATCCCGGGGCGCGTGGCGTATGCGCGGGAAACACCGCGTACGTAGCCGGAAGCGCTCTCTCTGATGGCCGATCGTCCTGTGGGAGCGGCCTCGGCCGCGATGGGTGCTCGCGGCAAACCCCTTCGCCAGCAGGCTGGCTCCCACCAGGAGCCCATTAAGGTCGGTGTGGGAGCGGCATTGGCCGCGATGGGTGCTCGCGGCAGACCCCTTCGCCAGCAGGCTGGCTCCCACCAGGAGCCCATTAAGGTCGGTGTGGGAGCGGCCTCGGCCGCGATGGGTGCTTGTGGCAAATCCCTTCGCCAGTAGGCTGGCTCCCACCAGGAGCCCATTAAGGTCGGTGTGGGAGTGGCTTTGGCCGCGATGGGTGCTTGTGGCAAACCCCTTCGCCAGCAGGCTGGCTCCCACCAGGAGCCCACTAAGGGCGGTGTGGGAGCGGCCTTGGCCGCGATGGGTGCTCGCGACAGGCTCCCATCGCCGGCAGCGTGGCTCCCGCCGGGGTTATTTCACCGGCTGGGTCTGCAACACCGGGGCATCGCCGACCACGTCGGTGCCTTGCGGCGGCACGAAGTTGAACGTGCCGTCCGACAGCGCCGCATTGCGCACTAGACCGGCGAACTGGATGCGCGTGACGTTGCCCAGCTGATCGCGGAACGCCATGCGCTTCAGGCCTTCGGCGTCGAACCCGAGGTCGGCGTACGCGAACTGCGGGTCCTTGTTCGTCGACGTCAGACGCAGCCACTGGAAGCCATCGTGTTCGCCCTGCTCCGTCACCTTGAAGTCCTTGTCGATGCGCGACACGTCGGTCAGCACCGTGAGCGGGCTCTGCGCTTCCTCGCTGCTCTGCTTGCGCACCGTCACCTGTTCGAGATCCGGGTCGTACAACCACACCCGGCTGCCGTCGGCGACGATCGTCTGCTTGTACGGCGCCGTCGTCTCCCAACGGAACTGCCGGGGCGCCTGCAGGGCGAGCGTGCCCGAGCTCGTCTTGCCCTGCTCGCCGTTCGGGCCCGACAGCGTCTGGCTGAAGCGGCCGCTCAGCGAATGCATGCCTTTGGCGAAGGCGTCGAGCCGATCGCGCGCCGGGCCGGCGGCGAAGGTCGGCAGGCTGAGCAGGGACAGCGTCGCGGCGAGCAGGAGGCGTTTCATGGGCAGATGAGTTCCGTAAGGTTCGGCGCGATTGTCAGCGATCGGTTTCGAACAGCGACTTAAGCATGTCGATGGCTTCGGCGGGCGAGATCTCGCCGGCCTCCATCTTTTCGCTGATATCGGCGATGGCCTTGCCGTCACGGTGCCAGTAAGGCGCCGCGCGCGTGGCCGTATGCACCGGGCGGGCCTCCTGCCCGAGTACCGCGATCTCGGCGATCTCGGTCTGCTCGGCGAAGATGACTTCCAGCGCGTCGTCCACCTCGGCGGTGTGGCCGCTGGGATAGTCGCGGGTGACGAAACAGGCGCGACCGTCGTCGGCGCGCAGTTCCAGCCCGGGGATGGAGGGATTGAGCTCGAAGATGCTCTCGACCTCGTCGAGCACCTCGGCCGTCGGCACGAGGTCGCCGGTGACGAGCAGGCTCCACGGGCGCTGGCGGAGCGCGCCCGGCTTTCGCGGGTTCATGCGGAATCAGTCCTTCGGGGGCGGCGGCGCGAGCACTTCGCGGTTGCCGTTGTGCTGCGGGGCGCTGACGATGCCGTCCTGCTCCATCTGTTCGACGAGGCGGGCGGCGCGGTTGTAGCCGATGCGCAGATGGCGCTGCACGCCGGAGATCGACGCGCGGCGGGTCTCGGTGACGATACGGACGGCGCGGTCGTAGAGCGCGTTGTCGCCATCGCCGTCGCCCTCGGCATCCTGCGGCAGGCCGGCATCGTTGATGATCTTGCCGTCGGCCGTGGACTGGACTTCTTCCAGCACGCCTTCGATGTAGTTCGGCGTGCCCTGCGCGCGCAGCCATTCCACGACGTTGTGCACTTCGTGGTCGTCGACGAACGCGCCGTGCACGCGCTCCGGCGTGGCGGTGCCCGGCGGCAGGTAGAGCATGTCGCCATGGCCCAGCAGCGCTTCGGCGCCGGACTGGTCGAGGATGGTGCGCGAGTCGATCTTCGACGAGACCTGGAACGCGATGCGCGTCGGGATGTTCGCCTTGATCAGGCCCGTGATCACGTCGACCGACGGACG
>Ga0102591_1004252_pt1 | contig 11426 bp, 13 predicted proteins | sample AraplaCol_mCL_r2_2_FD_76860 | JGI IMG/M metagenome (GOLD analysis project Ga0102591, IMG submission 76860) | Arabidopsis root microbial communities from North Carolina, USA - plate scrape MF_Col_mCL_r2 (SPADES assembly) (version 2) | ecosystem: Host-associated > Plants > Roots > Endosphere... | reverse complement strand
CTTTATACTGGCCTCTCGCAACTGATCCGCCTGTCCATTGACGGTCCGTTCGATCCGAAGGAGGCGCCGTCGGGTCTCGTCGAACTCGTCTGCCGCGCCGGCGACTGCCCTGACATCAAGACCCTGGAAGGCGAGGTAAAGCGTCTTTCGAAAGCGGTTCGGAAAATATTCCAGAATGTCGTGAGGCCTGGCAATTCCGGTGCATGATTTCACATCAGATGGAATGACCGCGAGGATTATCTCAAGCATGGGCTGTCGGAATCTCGTTTAGCCGGTCGTCTTCAAGACAGGCACGCTAAGGAGAACACCAATGACGATTACCATTACCGCCTTTGAACGCTCGCCCGATCGCGGCAAGGGCTTGGCGCGTGACATGCGCGTTCGCTGGGCGCTCGAAGAAGTGGGTGAGCCTTACGAGGTTCGTCTTGTTTCGTTCAAGACGATGAGAGAAGCCGCGCATCTCAGACTTCAACCTTTCGGGCAGATTCCGACCTATGAGGAAGGCGATCTCGCGCTGTTTGAGTCCGGAGCAATCGTCTTCCATATTGCCGAGCGTCATGCGGGCCTGCTGCCGGAGGATGCGAATGCCCGAGCGCGCGCGATCGCATGGATGTTTGCTGCGCTCAACACGATAGAGCCGCCGATCTTCGACCGCGCTCTCGCCAGAATCCTGGAGCGCGACGAGCCTTGGTATGAGCGGCGCCTGCATGCCCTCGAGGTCGGCATCCGGAAACGGCTGGACGATCTTTCCCGTCGCCTTGGCGATGCCGACTGGCTGGACGGCGCGTTCAGCGCCGGTGATCTTCTGATGGTGACGGTGCTGCTCAGGCTGAAGGGATCGGACATATTGGACGACTATCCGAACCTCTCCGCCTATGTCGCCCGCGGCGAAGCGCGGCCCGCATACAACAGTGCTTTCGCCGCTCAGTTGGCGGTGTTCACTGCCGCATCGGCTGGCTGAAGAGGGTCCTATGAGCTCGAAGCCATCGTCTCCAGCCTCTCGCTCGGTTGCTGGCCGTGCGAGATCATGCAGTGATCAACTTGTCACTGCATGATCGAGCGAAATTGCCTACCGTTATCCCTGTGTGACCTCAAGCGATTGTCGCGGATAAAGCTTCTGCGAATACGGCAGGCTCTTCCCACATTGGATAATGTCCGCATCCCTCCAACACCTTCAGATCGAAATTAGGAAACCACGACCCGATTGTTTCTCTCAGCCGTTCCGGCACGGCACCGGGATCCTTCTCTCCGACAATCACCCGTACAGGTACGCGAACGTTCCGAATTTCGTCGGCGAAACCTTTACCGGTCCAAGAGGCCATGTAGGCGTCAAGAACGTCAGGTCGCGTGCCCGCGAGACTTGTGTCACGAAGTTTTTCGAGCCACTCATCAGAACGGATGCCCCCTGTATTTGTGTTGATAAGCTTCTTTCTCGCATCGGGCTGGTGAACTGCGGCAATCAGTAGCTCGCGACGCTGATCATCGATCCTTGCTCCCGAAGCGGGCACCGGTGCCAACAAGATTGCCGACACAAGTCTATCGGGAATGTCGATCGCCAGACGTTGTGCGGACATCCCGGCCATCGAGTGGCCGACAACGTGGAAGCGATCCCATCCGAGTTGACTGGCGCATGCGACAATGTCAGATGCGATCTGTTCGATGGTGTACGGGCCTTCTTCCCGAATGCGACTGCCATATCCACGCGCGTCGAGCAGCGCGAAGCTGAATCGCTCCTTGTCGATGAACGGGACAAAAGGTTCGAAGAGGCGATGGTCACCCATCCATCCGGTTACCGCGATGATCCGGGTCGGTCCTTTGCCGACGACCCGTGCCGGCGATATGTTTGCGGTCATTCTCAATCCCTCAATTCAATACGAGCTTCTGCCACTCACCTCAGTCGAAGAGGTGGTAGCCCCGTTCGATCGCGATGCAGCGCTTAATTCCCGGAATGTCTTGACACTTGCGGCCGCAGCACCAGCCAATAGCCTGACATCATTGGAGACTGTAACCATGTCGAAGCCCCATTCGGCAGCTCTGGCCGCGTAGGTTGGAGTTCCGCAATGAAGCGCCGCCTTGATACCAGCACCGTGTGCAGCGTTCAGGATACGCTTGATACTCTCGATCAGTTCTGGTTCTTCTCGGTCGAACCCGGTTGGGTATTTCATGCCGGTAAGGCCGATCGTAAGATCGGCAGGCCCGATATAGACGCCATCCAGCCCGGGTGTCGTAACGATCTCCTCGAGGTTCTTGATGGCTTCGGCGGTTTCGATCATCGCAAAGCAAAGCACCTGGTCATCTGCTTCCTCTCCGTAGTTGGCGCCCGCGGAGATTGCCGCACGCGACGGTCCGAAACTGCGGATCCCTTTGGGTGGGTATCGGACATAGGACACCAGGGCGTCTGCCTCGGCGCGCGAGTTGACCATTGGGCAAACAATGCCATAGGCGCCTGCATCGAGCGCTTTCATGATCTGGGCCGGGTCGAGCCAGGGAACACGGATCAGCGGCACCACGCCGCTCGCCCTCATTCCTTGAAGCATGGAGACGGCGGCTTGATAATCTACGATGCCGTGCTGCAGGTCGATGCCAATGCTATCATAGCCCTGTTCGGCCATGATTTCGGCTGAAAATGAATTGGCGATCGACAGCCATCCGTTCAACACACAGCGGCCCTCTGACCAGATTTTTCGGATCTCGTTAGGTTTCATTGGTTTCTACTCCCCAGAACTCGGCCGTATTTCTTAACGACATCCAGGTCGGGCTCGAAGCCAATCCCCGGTTTGTCCGACACTTGGATCATGTCGCCGTCGCGGATCCCCTCGATTTCAGCCAGCCATGCGTCCGGCTGGACAAAGTTGTATTCCAGCGCCGCGATAGTTGGTCGGGCCGCCGCGACCTGTAGCGAGGCGAAAAAACCAGGACCGAAGTAAGGCGAGTGCGGCATCAGCGTTGCGCCGGCACCGTCTGCCAGATCCAAGATCCGAAGGTATTCGGATATGCCGCCAACCTTGGTCATACTCGGCTGCAGATAATCAACAGCGCCAGCTTTGAGCGCCTGCTCGACCTGGAAGCTTGTGCACCAATTTTCGCCGGCCGCGATGTTCAGCCCTTTGCCTCGAAGAGACGATAGAGTTGCAAAATCCTCCGGCGGATAGATCGGTTCCTCGAGCCAGGTGAGTGTGAGTGCCTTCAACTCCGCGAGATTCTTCTCAATAAACCCAGTCGACCAGGCGCAATTGACGTCAACGCAGATGTCGGTGTGATTGCCGACCGTTCTTCTGCAGGCAGCGATCGCCGGTAACGTGATCTCATGCAGCTTGATGCGGTTGAAGCCGGCTTCCCGCACTTGTTTAGAAGCGTCCACGACCAAATCATACTCGACGTACCGGACAAGGCTTGCATAGAACGGGATCTCGTGGCGGATCTGACGCTCACCTGCTAGCAACTGGTATAGCGGTTTTCCGGCGCGCTTCGCTGCAAGGTCCCATAGGGCAATGTCCACTCCCGAGAGTGCAAAGATCGTGACGCCATAACGCCCGAACATGTGCAACTGCCGTTGTGTTTTTGCATTCCACGCCGGAATGTCATCAATCTCTGCGCCCACAAGGAGCGGCAAAATCAAGCGATCTATCACAGACTTCGTCGCGTCGATGAGCGAATAACCAAAGCCTTCTCCCCAACCAATATTACCAAGCTCGTCCTCAAGACGAACCAGTGCAAATTCGAGCGTCTTCCACGCTGTCGGCATGATGCCGACACCTGTCCCGCGCAACGCAAAGGGAATTTCGACGAGAATGACTTCGGCAGACGTGACTTTCATGCTTTCCTCCCAGATGGTGCTGGCAATTCGTTGATCGCGAAAAAGCCACCGACTTTGGCCACAGCCTCCGACGACAGTTCATTAAGGTTCTTGAAGTTCGTTGCTCTGTTCTCCACCGCGAAATCGACTGGCCGATATCCCAGCTCTTCGGCGCGTCGATTATCGAATATTGGATTGGGGCAATTCGATATGGCGTAGACAATGTCGCATTCGACTTCAGTATGTCGAAGGCCGATGTCGATGAGCTGAGCCATATCTCTGGCGCTAGTCCACAGGCGCTCACGGCGACCGTCGACCACTTTAGGATCGGCATTACCAATGCGTAGCAACATGGTGCGGATACCATAGCGCCGGGCATACATGCTGCACGCAGCCTCTCCGAAAGCCTTGCTCAGCCCGTAGTAGCCATCAGGAGCGGGAGGCGCGCATTCGTGGTAGCGGCCAGACGAGGGGTAAAGGCCGACAGCATGATGGCTGCTCGCGAACACGAATCGTCTAACACCATGGAATCGACTGACCTCCAAAAGATTGAGAACCGCCCGATAGTTCGGTTCGATCGTTTCCTCGAAGTCAAAGTCAGGGCCGACCAGGCCGGCCAGATGAACGATGGCATCAACGCCGCTGACTGCGTGCCTGCAGAAATCCGCCGAGGAAAGATCCCCGATGATTTTCGTTTCGCCTTCCTCGCTCCGGAAGTCCACGATGTCCGTGACTTTCATCGCGAAGTGGCGGCCGAGGAGGGGTCGTAACAGGCGGCCGACATTGCCGGCCGCACCGGTGATCAGGACGGAGCGTGGTGTCATCGGGCTAGTGGATAAGCTGGCGGAGAAAGGCACGGCTGCGCGGCTCCTTCGGATTGTCGAAGAATTCGTCGGGCGGTGCGGTTTCGACGATCTTTCCATCCGCCATAAATATTACGCGGTCGGCGACCTGCCGGGCAAAGCCCATCTCGTGTGTGACGCAAAGCATCGTCATTCCGCTTTCGGCGAGATTGACCATGACATCGAGGACCTCCCGGATCATCTCCGGGTCAAGAGCGGAGGTCGGCTCATCGAACAGCATGATCCGGGGCTTCATTGCCAAAGAGCGGGCAATCGCCACGCGCTGCTGTTGGCCACCCGAAAGCTGGCCGGGATATTTGTTAGCCTGCTCGGGAATTTTCACTTTTTCCAGAAAGCCCATTGCTACGTCGTTGGCTTCCCAACGTGACATCCCCCGCACCGACCTCAGGGCAAGGGTGCAGTTTTCGAGAATGGTCTTGTGGGGAAAAAGGTTGAAGTGCTGAAACACCATTCCGACCTCGCGGCGGATGGCCTCAATCTGCTTTCGCTCGCTGGTCAATTGCACTCCCTCGACCAGAATTCGTCCTTTCTGATGCTGCTCGAGATGGTTGATACAGCGGATCATTGTCGATTTGCCTGATCCGGAAGGACCTGCGATAACAATCCGCTCTCCTTCTTTCACCTGAAGGCTGATGTCCGTCAGGACCTGATGGTTGCCGTACCACTTGGAGACGTTGTCGAACTCCACGGCGCAATTGGCAGATTTTTCGGCCATTGAAAGCTCCATGTTGGTCACGCTTGCACAACGACCGGTGGCTTGTTAACCGGTGTGACGCGATGGCGGAGATGTCGAGTGAGATACAATTCAAGGACGCCCCACAGTCTGCGGATCGTTTCCACCATCATCAGGTAGAGAACGGCGGCCCAGATATAGACCTGGAAGTCGAACGATCGGGAGAATGCTAGCTTCGTGGCCTGCATAAGCTCCGGTACCGTAATAACGCTCGCAAGGGCTGACGCTTTAAGCGACAGAATCAACTCATTTCCGAGCGGGCGCAGCGCGATGATCAACGCTTGGGGCAGAAGGATCCGAAAAAACGTTGTCGTCTGGCTGAGGCCGAGCGAATTGGCGGCTTCGAACTGACCTCGGGGCAAGGAACTGAGTGCACCGCGTAAAATTTCCGCTTGGTAGGCAATTGTGTTCAAGGTGAAGGCGAACAACGCACAGAAATACGCGTCCCGGAAAAACCACCAAACTCCAAGAGTTGTCAGTTCGGACCGGATTTGTCCGGCGCCATAGTAGATCAAGAAGATCTGGCCAAGCAGCGGCGTTCCGCGAAAAAAGACGATATAGGCCTTCGCAATATGGCGAGGAATGAGGAAGCGGCTATTGCGCATAACGGCGAGTGGGAGAGCGAGAACAGCGCCGATAAGTGCCGATGTTAGGACAAGTTGTAGGGTGACGACGAGGCCCCAAAGGATCTTCGGACCGTAATTCGACAGCAATTCGAAATTCATGACCGTCCTCCGAGAATCCCGCGATTGGACCGCGTTTCAAGGAGTCCAACGACACTTGACGAGATCATCGAGACCACGAGGTAGATCAGACAGACAACTGCGTAGAAGAAGAGGGGCTCCTTGGTATTCGCGACCGCCAGATTCGTCTGACGCATCAAATCCGCCAGCGAGATGATCGAGACCAGCGACGTGTCTTTTAGAAGCACGAACCAGAGATTGCCGAGCCCAGGAAGGGCCAGCCGCCAAAGCTGAGGCCCGATTACGCTTGCGAACGTCCGCCAACGCGACAACCCCAAAGCTGCTGCGGCCTCGTGTTGACCACGCGGAACGGAGCGCAATGCCGCAACGAACGTTTCCGAAGCGAAGGAGGCGAAGACGATACCGAGGGCGATCATGCCCGCGAGAAAACCGCTGAATTCACCAAAAGGCGTGCCGAAAAGCATCTGCGAAATGCTCTGCAGTATCGCGCCACCGCCATAGTAGATGATGAAAAGCGTCAGCAGTTCGGGCAGGGCACGAAATGTCGTCGCAAAAACGGTTGCAGCTCCAGCCAGCAATTTTTGCTTGCCGTCGATCAAAAGCGCAAGCCCTAGTCCGAGCAGCAGTCCAAACGGAAGAGTGGTGAGAGCAAGTCGGATCGTGAGTGACAGTCCGTCGAGCAGCGGCTGACCCCAACCGTCAGGGCTGAATGAAAGTAAGTGAAGAAGATCCACCGTCGTCTCCCGATAACGTCATGGCCCGGCCATTGCTGGCCGGGCGCCGGAGGGGTTGGCTTCAGTAGATCGAGAACGGAAAATACTTCGCGTTGATGGCCTTGTAGGTGCCATCGGCGAGGATTTCCTTCAGCGCAGCATCAAACTTTTCACGGAGCGCCGTATCTTCCTTACGAACGGCAATACCCTTGCCGGCGCCAAACTTCGGAGAACGGATATCGCCCCCGACGAGTTCGCAGCACGAACCGTCAGAAGATTTTTTCAGCCATTCGTTAAGCAGGACCTTATCCGACAAGACGAGATCAAGACGCCCGGCCGCCAGGTCCGCGCTTGCGTCATCGACTGATGAATAGGTCTTGATGGTAGAGTTCTTATAATCATCTTCAAGGTAGTTTTGCTGCGTCGTCGAGCCCTGAACGCCAATCGTCTTGCCGGCCAGCGCGGCGGGAGATATGTCGGTCACCTTGGCATCCTTCGGTACTAGGAATGCGGCGGGCGTATCATAATACTTTGCCGTGAAGTCGATCTTCTTCTTCCGCTCTTCGGTGATTGCCATCGAGGCTACGATCGCATCGAACTTGTGTGCCACGAGCGCCGGGATCATACCGTCCCACTCCTGGGTAACGATTTCGCACTTGAGGCTTGCCTTTTCGCAAAGAGCATTGGCGATGTCGACGTCGAAGCCGGTCAGTTTGCCGCCCTCGACATAGTTGAACGGAGGATAGACGCCCTCCGTAGCGATCTTGATGCTGTCTTCCGCATACGCCGAAGAAAACAGAGCGAGCGCCAGAGCGCTGGCGGTAACAATAAGCGAGAGTTTCATGTCGTTCCCCTTTAGGAAGGTCAAAGTTGGCGCGGTTTTTTCCGTCTTTTGTTGTTGCGTAGGTCCAAGGGCCTACGAGAGTTCGGCGAGTACCCCATCCAAAACGGACAGGAAAAGATCGGCGTTTTCTGCTGTGAAGGGCAGTGGAGGGCGAATTTTCAGGACGTTGCCTGATGAGCTGGAAGCGCTGATCAACATGCGCTTTTCGCGAAGTCCGTTGACCACGCCGAGCGACAGTTTTCCGTCCGGCGTTTTCGACTTGCGATCGGTAACAAACTCCATGCCCATGAAAAGGCCAGCGCCGCGGACATCGCCGATGGACTCGTACTTGTCCTGGAGCTTCTTCATTCCATCGACCATGTAGCTGCCGATTTTGACGGAGTTCTCCATCAAGTTCTCGTCTTTGATGACGTCGAGCACCGCTTGAGCCGCCGCAATTGATACCGTGTTGGCGCCAAAGGTGTTGAAGTACCGGATATCAGTGCCGAAACGCTCGAGAACTTCGGGCTTCGCGGCAACACCGGCGATCGGCATTCCGTTGCCCATGGGCTTGCCCATCACGACGAGGTCCGGGACTATGCCGTGGCGTTGGAAACCCCACCAATGCGTGCCGGTACGGCCAAATCCGGGCTGTACTTCGTCGGCGATATAAAGGCCCCCTGCAGCGTGAACGACCTCGATCGTTTTCTTCAGGAAGCCTGCTGGCTCGGTCAAGATGCCATCGGTCGAGAAGATGCCATCGGCGATAAAGGCGGCAAATTTGATGCCATGGCGCTGCATCGCCTTGATGGCATCTTCGACACGCTGGGCGAAGACCTCGCCGAGATCCTCGCCTTCGCTGCGATATTTGTCCGGTGCATCGACAACATAGACATGCCGGCCAATCGGAACATTCGGCCCCATCGAGGGAGAGATTTCCGCAACGGCAGTCGTCAGGCCGTGATAAGCATTGGCGGTAACGATGATGCCCGTGCCGCTGGTATAGTAGCGGGAGATGCGCAATGCCAGATCGACCGCCTCGCTTCCCGTGCAAGTGTACATGACATTGCCGATTTCCTCGGGATAGGTCGCGAGCAGATCATCGGAATATTTGAGGATCGAATCGTGCAGATAACGGGTGTGCGTGTTGAGGATTGCGGACTGATTGGCAATCGCATCGACGACCCGGGGATGGCAATGGCCGACCGACGGTACATTATTGTAGACATCGAGGTAGGCATTGCCGTCTGGGTCGTAGAGCCAAACGCCTTCGCCACGCACGACGTGTACGGGGTGTTCATAGAAGAGCTTGTAGGATGGCCCAAGAAGTTTGTGGCGACGCGCAATGAGCGCCTGTTCATCAGCGGAAAGGCGATCGACCGTGCTCGGGTCGAAGCCATTGATCATATACGCGGAAGCGGATGAAGACATCGGACGTGCTCCTACAGGGACAGTACGCGGGCAATCATATCGGTTGCCTGGGAGTGCGGGATTTCGGCGAGGCGATGGAATTGAAGCCAAGCCTGCGGCGTGTTGCGCAGGATGTAGCTGCGGTTTTCAGGAAAGCGGACTGCCCGCCATTCCGTGATCGCAATGCGCATCACCATGCGCACAACGATCGTCGTGAAGAGCAGCTCGATTTCCTCGGGTTGCAGTGCGCGTCTGCTGTGAAACCCAGCAAGCAAATCGCAGGCCGCCACCATCGGATTGTCGGCATCCGTCAGTTGATAGGCAGCCGCGACTGCAGCGTCGAAGACGACCGGAGTCCGCACCATGTCACCAAAATCTATGATTCCAACGACACGATCGGCTTCCAGGGGATCGACGACGACATTGTCGCTGTTCAAATCATTATGAACGATCTGCGCGCGGAGGTCTGGAACCTTTGGCAGAACCTCGACGTTAAACCGGTCGACCCAGCTCAAAAGTTCAGCGACTTTCGAAGCATCCTTTATCTCCTCGGTCATCGGCTTGATCGAGAGCGTGTTTTTGAGATCCCAGGTGGAAAAGTGACTTTCCGCCGGGTGGCGGAAGTCCTCGAGAGCCTCTTGCAGGCGCGCAAGCATCGCGCCGATATTGCGGCGTTGTTGAGGAGTCTGCGGTGCTTTGCGCTGCAACTCGCCCTTGGTGAAGGTTACGAGGCGCACGGTTCTGCGATCGGCCGGACCGTAATCAATCTCGAAATCGTAGCGGCCGTTGAGGTCGGGGACAACGCGCTGGACGGGCATTCCCGGATCGCGTTCTTCCACGTGCCGAAGAGCCATCGTGTGCATGTTTGTCACTGCGGGATCTTCTCCCGGATTAACAATTTTCAGCAGATACTCATTCCCGCTCTCCGTTACGACACGGAAGTTGCTATCCTTCTCTCCTGAAAGACGGTGAGCGGAGACCTTGAGGCCGTAGTGCTCGCGAGCAAGGTCCGCCGCCTCGTCTGCTGTCAGCAAGCTGGATGTGGCCGCGAGTGCTGGCGTGACTGAATTTGGCTTTGCCTGAAGCATTCATGGGTCCCTTGCTCTTTGTCAGCGATATATTGGTATACAAATATCCTGCTGGCAAGCGAGAATCTTGAGGGAACCCCAAGGAAAAATTTGGAGCGTGCCGATGTATTGGTATATTGCTGGAAAATCACCGCTTGGTGCGGGTCGTCAGCTTATCGCAGAGGTAACCGTGGATCAAATCGTCTCGTTGTTTTCTCCTGACCAGTTGGATGGTCGGACATCGAAATCCGTTCAGGTCTATGAGTTGCTGCGTAGCGCGATCATCTCGTTGAAGATGCCTCCTGACAGCGCCGTCGTGGAAAAGGATATTTGCGCGCAGCTTGGTATCTCGCGAACCCCACTGAGGGAGGCGATCCTGCAGTTGGCGAAAGAGAGTCTGATAAAGATCGCTCCAAGTGACGGGACCTTCGTTAACAAGATCGTGCTTCGGGAAGTCTTGCAAGGTCAACTCGTTCGGGACACCATCGAAATGCGCCTGACCCGTTTGGCGGCTCGAAACTTCAGACAAGAGTACGAAAAAGACTTCGAGCTTGAGCTGTTTAAGCAAAAGGCTGCCGCTAAAAGGAAGGATGTCGACGAGTTCTTCGCACTCGACAATGAATTCCATAAACTGATTTGCGACTGCGCGGGCTTCCCAGATGCCTGGGTGACCATTCACAACGCAACTGGTCAACTTGATCGTGTCCGCCGACAGGCATTTCCACTCGAAGGCCATTTCTCAGCCGTTTTCGAGGAACATCGGGAGATTTACGAGCGCATCAAGCGTCGTGATGAATCCGGCGCGGCGGCAGCGTTTCAGGTGCAGTTGGACAGCACGTTCCCATCAATCCAAATATTACGGGAAAAACGGCCGGAACTTATCAGCGGCGATTCGGATATTTCGGTCGATAAAATCCGATAAGAATTCTTCTGTTGGCACGAGGCGACGGCGGTGGTCACCAACGGCAGGGAAATATTGGTCACTATCTGAGCGACAGACCAAGGCGATTTTCGCTGAGGAGACGCGTGGGAGATGCGCCATGGCCGGATAGCCTCGATTATTGTTTGTTACTTCACCGGGGTGCTGTGTCGGGATAAGCCAGGATATCTTTCAGCCGAAAAAGGAATCCTTAATCCGCCTCCTTGTTCAAAGGACGCGACCCTAAACATCATCCGGAATGCGCAGCGAGATCACGGTACCCACAGCTTCGCGTGAGCGGATTTTCATGCGGCCGCCATGCAGCGAGGTCAGCGAGCGGGAGATGGCGAGCCCGAGGCCGGAGCCGCCCTTGCTCTTGGCATACTGGCTCTGCACCT
>Ga0102591_1004251_pt1 | contig 11429 bp, 6 predicted proteins | sample AraplaCol_mCL_r2_2_FD_76860 | JGI IMG/M metagenome (GOLD analysis project Ga0102591, IMG submission 76860) | Arabidopsis root microbial communities from North Carolina, USA - plate scrape MF_Col_mCL_r2 (SPADES assembly) (version 2) | ecosystem: Host-associated > Plants > Roots > Endosphere... | reverse complement strand
TCTGCGGCAGGCGCGACTGCCAGTTGGCCGGCAGCAGCTTGGCCTTGTCCGAGATCTCGTCGATGTCGTAGGCCAGGGCCAGGGTGACGACGTCGGCTTCCAGGCCGTCGATCACCGAGCGGGCCTGCTTGCCCGAGCCGCCGTGGCTCTGGTTGATGGTCAGGGTCTGGCCGACCTTCTTCTTCCAGTAGGCGGCGTAGGCGACGTTGATCGCCTTGTAGAGCTCGCGGGTCGGATCGTAGCTGACGTTCAGCAGGGTCAGCGGCTTGGCCTGGGCGAAAGCCTGGCCGGCCGTGAGGGTCGAGCCCCCGAGGGCGGCGGCGGCGCCGGCCGCGCCCAGCAGGCCGCGGCGGGTGGGAGACTTCAAGGCGGTGGTCATGGCGATGTCGCTCTGTCTCGGGTGTTATCTCGGGTGGTCCATGCGGATAACGCACGAACGTGACAGAAGCGCTATATCCTATTGCCTAGGTAGGCTTCACGCCCAAGAAGACTCTCAAGGCCGGTAGATTTGGTCGAAGACGCCGCCGTCGGCGAAGTGGCGGGCCTGGGCTTTCGCCCAGCCGCCGAACTCGCGGTCGATGGTCACCAGCGGAATGTCGGGGAACTTGGCGGCGTACTTGGCCGCCGCCTTCGGGTCGCGCGGACGGTAGTGGTGCTTGCCGATCAGGTCCTGGGCCAGGGGGCTGTAGAGGAAGTTCAGATAGCCCTCGGCCACCAGCCGGGTGCCGCGCCGCTGCACCACCTTGTCGACCACGGCCACCGACGGCTCGGCCAGGATCGAGCGCGAGGGATAGACGATCTCGAACCTGTCGGCCCCAAACTCGTCGCGGGCCAGGTGGGCCTCGTTCTCCCAGGTCAGCAGCACGTCGCCGACGCCCCGCTGGGCGAAGGTGGTCATCGAGCCGCGCGCCCCGCTGTCGAGCACCGGCACCTGGCGATAGAGCTGCTGGACGAAGGCCCTGGCCTTGGCGTCGCTGCCGCCCTTCTGCTTCAGCGCCCAGGCCCAGGCCGCCAGATAGGCCCAGCGCGGCGCGCCGCCGGTCTTGGGGTTGGGGGTGATGATCTCGACGCCGGGTTTGACGATGTCGCCCCAGTCCTTGATCCCCTTCGGATTGCCCTTGCGGACCAGGAAGATGATCGTCGAGGTGTAGGGGGCCGAGTTCTTGGGCAGGCGCGACTGCCAGTTCCTGGCGATCAGGCCGCGGGCGGCGATCTGGTCGATGTCGTCCGCCAGGGCCAGGGTGACGACGTCGGCCTGCAGCCCGTCGATCACCGAGCGGGCCTGCTTGCCCGAGCCGCCGTGGCTCTGCTTGATGTCCAGCGTCTGGCCGACCCGGCGCTTCCAGTAGGCGGCGAAGGCCGGGTTGATCTCCTGATAGAGCTCGCGGGTCGGGTCGTAGCTGACGTTCAGCAGCGTCACGACCTTGGGGGTCTGGGCGAGCGCGCCCAGCGGAGCGACCGCCGCCGCGGCGCCGACGCCGATCGACAGGTCTCGGCGGGAAAGCGGGCGGGGCAGGGTCATCGGGCGTCCTCTGGGATAACGCCGAAACCTTGGCCGATCTCGCTCCCGTTGTACGCGCGAATGTTTCTGAAGGCGGGATCAGAAAGGGGCGGCGCTTCCGCGCTTCCCCTCCCCCTTGATGGGGGAGGGGCAGGGGTGGGGGTGGTGCGGCGTCAGACGCCGCGTCGTCGCCAATTCAGTAGTCACCCCCATCCCCGACCCTTCCCCCATCAAGGGGGAAGGGAGAGAGGGGCAGAGGAGAGATCTAGAACGCGAACTGGCTGCGCAGGTTGACGGCCTGGTAGCCCTGGCTCAGCGCCACGGTCCCGCCGGCCGGATCCAGGCGGTCGATGTCGACGTCCAGATAGTCGAGCGAGAACTTGGTCACCGAGTTGGGGAACCAGTTCACCCCGGCGGTCCAGATCGTCTGCTCGCCGCCGCGCACCCGGTCGGCCGCGAGGGTCGCGGTCTCGTGGTGGTTCAGGTCGAGCACCGAATAGCGCGCCGCCAGTTCCCAGGCGCCCCACTTGCCGGCCTTCGGGTCGAAGGGGTTGGCGATCGACGGGGCGTCGAAGGCGAAGGTCGAGCCGTTGTAGCGGCGGCTCTCGCCGGTCAGCACCCAGCCGCCCTCGATGTACCAGCCGCCGAACTTCGGATCGCTGACGCCGGCCGCCGGGTTGCGGCGATCGAGCGCGATGTCGAAGTACTCGCTCTGCACCAGCAGGTTCTTGTGCTGCACGGCCAGTTCCACGCCCACGTGGCGCAGGCTGTCGGCGTCGATGGCGCCGGTGGTGACCAGGGTGGTCCCGTCGACGCGCAGTTCCGGACGCTCGGTCAGGGTCAGCGGATAGGCGCCGCCGACGGCCGTCTGGGCCGGGGTGACGATGTAGCCGGCGCCGACGCCGGTGTGCACGATCCAGTCCTTGGTCTTGACCGGCAGGAAGGCGGCGCGGGCGACGAAGCCCTGCTGCTCGTCGAAGGTCTGGGCGTCGCCGGTCTTGCCGCCGGTGGCGGCGGCCGACAGCAGCCAGCGCTCGCCGCCGGTCTGCACCTGCAGGGCGTAGCGGCGGTCGGCGGCGGCCAGGCCGCGCGTCAGTTCCGAGATCGCCGGGCGCTCGGCGAACAGCGAGCCGTTGGTCGAGCCGGCGTCCTCCAGGCCCACGTTCGGGGCGAAGGCGCCGACGCGCACCTTGAAGGGCGCGTAGTTGTACTGGAGGAACAGCTCCTGCAGCACGCCCGAGCCGTCGGTGCCGGCGCCGCCGAAGTCGAGCAGCACGCTGTAGTCGAAGTTCTTGAAGACCTTGCCGTCCATGCCGAGGCGCGCGCGGCGGAAGTTGCTGCCGCTGTTGAGGTCGCGGCCGTTGCCGATCACCGCCGGCAGGCCCTTGTCCTGGAAGTAGTGGGCGGTGTCGAGCTGCATCACCCCGTGCAGGGTGGCGCTGAAGGCGCCGTCGGTGGAGGCGATGGTCGGACGGCCGCCGGCGATGCTGACGGTCGCGGTCGGAGGAGCGGCGGGGACGGCGGCGGACGCGGCGGCGGGGGCCGCCTTCGGGGCCGCGGCCGCGGCGGTCGCGGTCTTGATCTCGGCGATCTGCTTCTGAAGAGCCGCCAGCTGGGCCTCCAGGGCCTCGATGCGGGCCTGTTGGTCGGGTGCAGCCCCATTTGACGGCACTTGGGCGTGAGCGCCGCCGGCGACGACGAGCGTCGCGGCGCCGGCCAGGGCGGCGCCGCCCCGGGCGAAGCGATGGATGGTCAAGGTCTTCCCCTCACGGCGATCAGGGCCGCCGTCTGTTATCGATGGGAACAGCCTTAATATTAGTCCTTAAACGGACCTTTAGCGTGGCGAGCCGGCAAGGCCGCGACAGCTGCGGCGGATTGTCGCCAAGTCGGGCGCAAAGCCCTTATGAAAAAGGCCCCGCACGTTGTGCGAGGCCCTCTTCTCCACCTAGGCGGACGGTGTCTAGAACATCGTCCGGCCGGTGAGCTTCACGTTGTAGCGCTTTTGGCGCTTGGTGCTTTCGGCGGTGCCTTCCAGCGCCACGTAGGACATCGCCGTGCCGGCCCGCAGGGCGAAGCCCAGGGTCAGGGCGCCGTCCTTGTCGTCGAACGGCTCCAGCACGTAGGTCTGGCCGTTCAGGGTGGCTACGGTGTCGGCCAGCTTGCCGGCCAGGGTCTTGCGGTAGCCGACGCGGACTTCCGGGCGCACCCAGACGTCGCGGCCGAATTCGGCGCCCAGCACGACGCCCACGTCGCCGCTGAGGTTGCTCCACTTGCGCCGGCCGATCTCGTTGTCCAGCACCTTGCCGCCGCCGGTCTCGTCGTGGCTCGACTCGTTGAGGTAGGTGTAGTCGACGCGCGCTTCCGGACGCGAGAAGAAGCGGCCGAACTTCACTTCGTAGGCCGTGCCGGCGAAGGCGTTGGCGGTCAGGGCGCCCCAGTCGCTGCTGGCCTTGCGCTTTTCCTCGTAGACGCCGTCGCCGTTGGCGTCGATCAGGAACACCCGGTCGCTGTCGAACCAGCCGTAGCCGACGCCGCCGCCGACGTTGAACCGCCACGGGCCCACCGACCGGCGCCAGTAGACGCCCGTCTGGACCAGCGACGAGGTGGTCTGCTCGCCCACCTGGGCGACGGTGTCGTGCTCTTCCAGGGCGGTGTAGGCCAGGGTCACGCCCAGGGCGCCGCCCGCATCGCCCATCGCCTCGTAGCCGGCCACGAAGCCGAAGGCCTGGGTGTCGGTGCCCAGGGTCGGGCCGTCTTCGCGACGGACCAGGGCGTTGATTTCCTGGACCCAGATGCTGTCGGGTCCGTAGCGGTCGCCCGGATCGGGCCGGATCGAGGTGGCCTGCGAGATCTGCTGGGTGACGGTCTGCAGGGTGGCGAACATGCCTTCGCCCTGGTCCGGCAGCAGCTGGTTGTAGCGGTTCAGGAACGAGCCGCGGTCGCTGATGCCCAGGAAGGCGCTGGCCACGTCGGAGTCGCCGCTGAGGGCGTTGAAGATCGCGTCGTAGGCCGACGCGCCCGAGCGGGCCATGCCGATCTCGGCGGCCGTGCGGCGGCGCACGTCGATATAGACGTTGTTGGCGTCGGCGCGGCTGCTGGCGACGTACATGTAGGGCGCGTCGTCGAGCAGGCTCTGGCCCAGGGCCCCGCTGGTCAGCGAGCCGGCGGTGATCACCGTGTACGTGGTCGGGGCGCTCAGCAGGCTGGTCAGGCGCAGGCCAAGCTGCGCGCCGCTGGCGACGTTGGCCGCGCCCGACACCACCAGGCGGGTGTTGGTCGAGGTCGCCGGGTCGGCGGTGAACACCAGCTTGCTCTCGGCGCCGAGGGTCAGGTTGGTGATGTTGATCGTTTCGGCCTTGGTCAGGCCCAGCGAGCCCTTGCCGATGGTGACGTCCAGCCGGCCGTCGCTGTCGCTGATCGAGCCGATCACGGCCGCGCCGCCGTCGATGCGGAACACGTCGGCGCCGTCGCCGAACGAGATGTCGCTCACGACGGTGCCGTTCAGCACGTTGAAGGTGTCGGCGCCCGAGCCGAAGCGGATGGCGCCGATGATGGCCGGCTCGTCGGCGTCGTCGACGCCGTCGCCGTCCGTATCGGTGTCGGCCACGCCGTCGGCCCCGTCGTCGCCGTCGTTGACGCCGTTCTGGGTCAGGGTGACGCCGGTGGTGTTGCGGCTGACGTCGATGGCCACCGCCTTGCCGGTGATGGTCTCGTTGCTGGCGTCGGTGTCGGCGTCGTCGGTGTCGAGATCGTCGTCCGTGGGCGAGATCGAGGCGATGATCGAGCCGGTGTTCTCGATCGTGGTCAGGCCGCCCGAATAGTCGATGACGCCGTAGGCCGTGCCCTTTTCGCCGACGACGGTCGAATTGATCACGCCGGCGTTGCGCAGGGTGGTCGTCCCGCCGCCGGCCTCGATGACCACGCCGCGGGCGTCGAACACGCCTTCGGAGACGCTGTAGGCGTAGATCGTGCCCTTGTTCCAGATCGTCGGGGCGTTGCCGCCCGCGGTGACCCGGATGCCGGTGCTGTTGGCCTCGTAGGCCTGGACGGTGATCGAGGCGTCCGAACGGAAGCCGCCGGCGATGTTGGTCGCCTGGCCGGCGTTGCCGCCCAGCTGCACGCCGGTGGCGGTGACGTTGTCGTAGAGGCCGTTGGCCAGGATCGAGCCCTTGGCGATCACGCCATAGGCGTTGTCGCCCGTGCCGACCGCGCCGATGGTGATCGCGCCGGTGTCGGAGCCGATCAGCAGGGCCGGGGCGCCGCCGTAGACGATCAGCGCGCTGGTGCCTTCCGCGGCGTCCTCGACGCCGTCGCCGTCTTCGTCGGTCTTGGTGGTGTCGTTGTCGGCCGGGCGGATGTCGAGCAGCACGCCGCCGGTGACGTTGCCGGCCACGCGGACGGCCGAGCCGCCCTGCAGCAGGTCGTCGGCGTCGAGCTTGTCGCGCACGGTCTTGTCGGAGGGGCGGGTGGTGTAGCGGTAGCCGGTGGAGGTGACGCCGCCCTGCACCACGAAGGCGCCGGTGATGTCGCCGTCGATGGCCACGCCGACCGAGTTCTGGCCGAGGGTGCTGACGCCGCCGTTGATGGTGACCTTGCCGGTGACCGGGGCCGCGACGTGCACGCCGTAGCTGTTGTTGCCGGTGACGGCGATCGAGCCGCCGTTGGTCAGGTTGCCGACCAGGGCGCTCTCCAGCGAGATGCCGGCCGAGTTGTTGCCCTCGATGGTGATCGAGCCGCCGGTGGCCAGGATGTCGCCGGTGAAGGCGCCGGGGCCGGTCAGGCGGATGCCGTAGCGGTTCTGGCCCAGCGCGAAGGCGCCGTCGATGTCGCCGTCCGAGTCGGTGTCGGTGGCGGTGTAGTCCTCGTCGAGCGTGATCGTGGCGGTCTGGGTGACCGTGCCGGTCGTGCCGCCGTTGATCAGTATGCCCGTGGAATCGTTGACGCCCTGGGTCGTCAGCGAGCCGTTGTTGGTGACCTTATTGTTGCTGTTCAGCGTCACCAGCGCGCCGGAGGCCGTCAGCTTGATCGTGCCGCCCGTGTCGATCTTGACATCGTCGGCCGCGCCGCCGGTTCCCGCCGAGGCGGTGGCGATCGGGGTCGTCCGTTCGGAATTGATGACGGTCTCGGCCTGCGCGGCCAAGGCCATGGCCATCAGAGGAGCGGCCGCGACCGTCGCGACCAGGACCTTGCGCTGCATACGAACCGACCACCCTAAGGAGAATACCCTCTGCCCCCGAGATTGCGTCAGGTTGCGGCGAAATTGCGGTGAACACCGCGACCGACACGCATCTAGGGGTTCCCCGTCTATCCCATGAGATCGGGCGGCGCCATATCTGCTTCGACGAATCATCGCTTCGTCACAAAACTGGCCTACGAGCCTTGGTCCCCCCGTCGGGCCGTTCGAGGCCCGCGTCGCCAGATGGAGCCCGGACCCCCGCCATGCCCACCGTCTCCCCCCCTTCGCCGGTCGCGCCGGACCGCTGGGGCGGCCCCTTGGCGGGCGCGTGGGCCGGGGCCTGGACGGCTGTCGCCGGCGGGCCGGTCGCTCTTGTGGCCATGACCGCCCTGGGCGCGGCCCAGCCGGGCGTCGCTTTGCCGGCCGCGGTGCTGCTGGGCGGCGGCGGGATCTTCCTGCTGCGCCGCCTGCGCCGCCTGATCGAGGACGCCTCGCTCGTCGCCGTCCCGGCCGCCGCGATCGCCGACCGGGCCCCGCCCTTCGCGGTGATCCTCGAGAACCTGCCCGAGCCGCTGATGGTCATCGCCGCCGAAGAGGCCGACGACCTGACCGGCCGCCGCTTCGTCTTCGCCAACGCCGCCGCCCGCGAGCGCTTCCGCATCCGGGAAAGCGCCCTGCTGGTCACCGCCGTGCGCAGCCCCCAGGTGCTGGAGGCGGTGGACGAGAGCCTGTTCGGCGGCGTCGAGCGCACCGTGGAATGGACCGGCGTCGGCTCGCAGGGGCGCGACTGGACCGCCCACGCCCGGCCGCTGGGCCGCGACGACCGCGGCTCGCAGCTGGCCCTGCTGGTGCTGCGCGACGAGACCGACGTGCGCCGCAGCGAGCGGACCCGCGCCGACTTCCTGGCCAACGCCAGCCACGAGCTGCGCACGCCGCTGGCCTCGCTGTCGGGCTTCATCGAGACCCTGCGCGGCCACGCCAAGGAGGATCCGGGCGCCCGCGACAAGTTCCTCGGCATCATGCAGGCCCAGGCCGAGCGGATGTCGCGGCTGATCGACGACCTGATGAGCCTGTCGCGCATCGAGCTCAACGAGCACATCGCCCCGGCCGGCCGCGTCGACCTGGCCATGGCCGCCCAGGACGTCATCGACGCCCTGGCCCCGCAGGCGCGCGACAAGCAGGTCAGCTTCGACGCAATCTTGCCGCCCCGCGGCTCGGCGGTGGTCGAGGGCGACCGCGACCAGATCGTCCAGGTGGTCCAGAACCTCGTCGACAACGCCATCAAGTACACGCCCAGGGACGGCGTCGTGCGGGTCGAGATCTTCCCCGGCTTGACGCCGGCCACGGCCGTCGCCCCGCGCGACCCGTCCGCCGCGCGGCTGTCGCTGCTGACGCCGGACCATTCGGAGTCGGAGTCGCTGTTCGCGGGCCTGCGGGTCGGCGACAAGGGGCCGGGCATCGCCCGCGAGCACCTGCCGCGCCTGACCGAGCGCTTCTACCGCGTCGAGGGCCAGAAGAGCGGCGACCGCTCGGGCACGGGCCTGGGCCTGGCCATCGTCAAGCACATCGTCAATCGTCACCGCGGCGGCCTGCACGTGGAGTCGACCCAGGGCGAGGGGGCGACCTTCGGGGTCTACCTGCCGATGGCCAAAACCTTGCCCGACAAGGACTTGGCCACAGTTGACGGGGTCGGGTCGGGCGGTGTCGTAAAACTGTCGTAGAAACGTCGCATAAGGTCGGCGCCCGGCCGGCATAGATCGGTCACGGGCGGGGCGGCGCAACGGGCGCCGTGCTCGCATCCTACGCGCAAGACCGCTTCACGCATGCTGACCTGGCTCTCGCTCCTCTTCCTGGCGCTGTTCGCGCTGGCGGCGTTCCTGCTCGGTCGGGGCCGAGCGCTCAAGGCGGCCGGCGGCGCTTCGGTGCGCCTCCACTCGCTGCCCAACTATTACGGCGCCTACGCCGCCCTCTGGGCCGGCGCTCCGGCCGCCCTCCTGCTGCTGCTCGGCGCCGTGTTCGGCGGCCGGCTCGAGGAGGCGGTCCTGCAGGCCGAACGTCCGGCGGCCGTCTCGGCCCTGACGCCCGACCGCCAGGACGTCTTCTTCAGCGACGCCCGCGCCATCGCGGCCAAGGAAGCCCCGTCGGAGGTCGTCTACGAGGGCGAGCTGAAGACCGCGCTCGACGCCAAGGTCGCCGAGTCCCGCAAGATCACCGCCATCGTGCGCTACAGCACGATCGGCCTGGCCTCGCTGGTGGCCCTGATCGGCGTGCTGCTGGCGCTGCCGCGGGTGGGCCTGGAATTCCGCGCCCGCAACCGGGTGGAAGGCTGGATCAACGGCCTGCTGATCGCCTGTTCGGTCGCCGCCGTGCTGACCACCCTGGGCATCGTGCTGTCGCTGGTCTGGGAAAGCTGGCGCTTCTTCCAGAGCGTCAACCCGCTGTCGTTCCTGTTCGGCACCGAGTGGAGCCCGCAGATCGCCATGCGCGCCGACCAGGTGGCTTCGTCGGGCGCCTTCGGGGCCGTGCCGCTCTTCGCCGGCACCTTCCTGATCATGCTGATCGCCATGCTGGTGGCCGCGCCCGTCGGCCTCTACTCGGCGATCTACCTCTCGGAATACGCCAGCCGCGGCCTGCGCTCGACGATCAAGCCGCTGCTCGAGATCCTGGCCGGGGTGCCGACCGTGGTCTACGGCTTCTTCGCCGCCCTGACCGTGGGTCCGCTGTTCCGCGCCGGCTTCAACGCCATCGGCGCGGTCCTGATCGGCGGGCCGCTGGACGGCGTCGGCCAGTACCTGATGGAAGTCCAGAACCAGATGGCCCTGGTGGCCGGGGTGGTGATGGGGATCATGCTGATCCCGTTCGTCTCCTCGCTGTCGGACGACATCATCAACGCCGTGCCGCAATCCCTGCGTGATGGCAGCTACGCCATGGGCGCCACCAAGTCCGAGACGGTCAAGCGGGTCATCCTGCCGGCCGCCCTGCCGGGCATCATGGCCGCCATGCTGCTGGCCGTGTCCCGCGCCGTCGGCGAGACCATGATCGTGACCATGGCGGCCGGCCTTCAGGCCAAGCTGACCGTCAACCCGCTCGACACCGTCACCACCGTGACCGTGCAGATCGTCACCCTGCTCACCGGCGACCAGGAGTTCGACAGCCCCAAGACCCTCTCGGCCTTCGGCCTGGGCCTGACGCTGTTCGTCGTGACCCTGGCGCTCAACATCATCGCCCTGCGCATCGTCCAGAAGTATCGGGAACAATATGACTGACGCCGCCATCACCGCCGGCGCCGCTCCGCACGGGCAGGGCCCCCGCGCGACGCTCTCGGCCGCCGAAGCCCGCCTGAAGAAGCGCTACCGCTCGGAAATGTGGTTCAAGGCCCAGGGCATCGCGGCCATTGTCGTGGCCATGATCTTCCTGGTCGTGCTGGTGGGCCGCATCGTCGCCCAGGGCTACACCACCTTCGAGACCCACTCGATCAGCGTGCCGGTCTACCTGAACCCGGACCGCATCGACCGCACCGCGCTCGACGGCGTCAACTACGACTACATCGTCGCCGAAGCGGTGATGAAGAAGCTGAACATCCAGGACGACGACCTGGGCACCACGTCGGGCAAGGTCATGGACCTGGTCTCGCGCGATCTCGGCTTCCAGCTGCTCGACAAGATCAAGGCCGACCCGTCGGTGATCGGCAAGACCATCGAGGTCACCGGTCCGGTCAAGGCCGACGCCGACCTCTACTACAAGGGCGAGATCAAGCGCGCGACCGCCGAGGAAGACCGCAAGCTCGACAACCAGCAGCTCGGCTGGCTGGACCAGCTGGAGAAGAGCGGCACCGTCAAGGGCGGCTTCAACTTCGGCTTCTTCACCAAGTCCGACTCGACCGAGCCCGAACAGGCCGGCGTGCTGGGCGCGGTGGTCGGCTCGGCCCTGATGCTGATCATCACCGCCATGATCGCGGTGCCGGTCGGGGTGATGGCCGCCGTCTACCTGGAAGAGTTCGCCCCGAAGAACCGCTGGACCGACGTCATCGAGGTCAACATCAACAACCTCGCGGCCGTCCCCTCGATCGTCTACGGCCTGCTGGGCCTGGCTTTGTTCATCAACTGGCTGCACGTGCCGCGGTCTTCGCCGCTGGTCGGCGGTCTGGTGCTGGCCCTGATGGCCCTGCCGACCGTGATCATCGCCACCCGCTCGGCCCTGAAGGCCGTGCCGCCCTCGATCCGCGAAGCCGCCCTCGGCGTCGGCGCCTCCCGCGCCCAGACCGTGTTCCACCACGTGCTGCCGCTGGCCATGCCCGGCGTGATGACCGGCGCCATCCTGTCGCTGGCCCACGCGCTCGGTGAAACGGCCCCGCTGCTGATGATCGGCATGGTCTCGTTCGTGCCCGGCGTGCCGGAAGGCTTCACTGGCGCCTCGACCGTGCTGCCGGTGCAGGTGTTCATCTGGGAGAACGCGTCGGAACGCGCCTTCCACGAGCGCACCGCCGCCGCCATCCTCGTCCTTCTGATCTTCATGATCGTCATGAACGCCGCGGCCGTCATCCTGCGCCGCCGCTTCGAACGCCGGTGGTAGGATCCATATGACCGTCACCAACCCCAACGCTCTCGCCCTCGTCCAGGGACACGCCATGCCCACCCAGAACCGCGACGGCGGCGTCGCCGCGCCCGTCATCCACACCGCCGTGCCGCAAGGCCACGGCGTGGTCGAGACCCGCGACTTCAAGATCCGCGCCCGCGACGTCAACGTCTTCTA
>Ga0102591_1004249_pt1 | contig 11434 bp, 10 predicted proteins | sample AraplaCol_mCL_r2_2_FD_76860 | JGI IMG/M metagenome (GOLD analysis project Ga0102591, IMG submission 76860) | Arabidopsis root microbial communities from North Carolina, USA - plate scrape MF_Col_mCL_r2 (SPADES assembly) (version 2) | ecosystem: Host-associated > Plants > Roots > Endosphere... | reverse complement strand
TATCGTTTCCCGGCAGAAGGCGACGGCATGAGCTATACATTCGACTTTTCCGCCCTCCTGCCGTACTGGCCGGTGTTCCTGCAGGGGGTCTGGCTTACGCTGAAGCTTTCTGCGCTCGCAACAGTCCTTGGTTTCGTTGTCGGCACGCTCTGCGCCATCGCGCGGGCGGACGGTCCTTCCTGGCTGAAATTTCTGGTAGCGGTCTACGTCGAGACGATCCGCAACACACCGCTGCTGGTGCAGATCTTCCTGGTCTATTTTGGCTTCGCCTCGATGGGCTTGAAGGTATCGGCGAACACGGCAGCCGTCGCAGCCCTTGTGGTCAATGTTGGTGCCTATACCTGCGAGATCGTGCGGGCGGGCCTCGAATCCATTCACAAGTCCCAGTTGGAAGCCGCCGAATGTCTTGGGTTGACGCGCACCCAGACCTATTGGCACGTCATCGTGCGTCCTGCGATCGAGCGTGTCTATCCGGCACTGACCAGCCAGTACGTACTCCTGATGCTCGCCTCGTCGATCACATCGCAAATTTCCGCCGAGGAACTGACGGCTGTGGCAAACCGCATCCAGTCGGACACGTTCCGCTCCTTCGAGACCTATATCGTCACAGGGGCTCTATACATCGTCTTGTCCTTCGTGGTGCGGGTAGCCTTCATCCTGTTCGGCCTCGTTATTTTCCCCCGTCGGCGCAAGCTGGGCACGGCCATCTGAGGAAGGAACAGGACATGTCGCTCACGCCCGTCCACATCGAATTCATCGCCGTCGGGGCGCTCTGGACCATCGGTCTTTCAGCTGTCGGCTTCATCGGCGGTTCCGTCTTGGGCTTCTCCATGGCGCTCGCCCGGATTTCGCCAAGCCCGCTGCTGCGGCGACTTGCCAGCGGCTATATCCAGATCGTGCAGGGCACACCGCTGCTCGTCACGCTCTTCCTCTTCTATTTCGGCCTTGCCGTCATCGGCCTCGATAGCCTGCCGGCCATTGTCGCCGCCGGCCTTGGCCTCGTCATCTACTCGTCTGCCTTCCTTGCGGAAATCTGGCGCGGCTGCCTGGAATCCGTGCCGAAGACCCAGTGGGAGGCGGCCGAATGCCTGGCGCTCAGCCGCTGGCAGCGCATGACCCGGGTGATCCTTCCGCAGGCCATGCGCATCGCCACGGCGCCGACCGTCGGCTTCCTCGTGCAGATCGTCAAGAACACCTCGCTGGCCTCGGTTGTCGGCTTCGTCGAGCTCGCCCAGGCCGGCAAGCTTGTCAACAACACGATCTTTGAGCCTTTCACGGTGTTCATCGTCGTCGCCGCCTTCTACTTCGCCATCTGCTACCCGCTCTCGGCCTGGAGCCGCAGCCTTGAAAGGAAACTCAATGTCGGCCGTCGTTAGCCTCAGCAACGTGCACAAAAGCTTCGGGGCCGTGAAGGTCCTGAAGGGTGTCAGTTTCGATATCGGCGCCAGCGAAGTGATCGCGGTGATCGGTGCTTCGGGCTCAGGCAAGTCGACTGCGCTACGCTGTATCAACGCACTCGAGACCATCGACAGCGGTGAGATCCTCGTTTGCGGCCACAAGGTCCACGACGCTGCTCTCGACCGGCGGGCGCTGCGTCGCGATGTCGGCATCGTCTTTCAGAGCTATAACCTCTTCCCGCATCTGACGGTGGCACAAAACATCATGCTCGCGCCTTCCTGCGTGAAGAACATGGGCAAGGCTGAAGCGCGCGCGCTTGCCGAGCAGGTGCTGGCGAAGGTCGGTCTCCTGGAGAAGGCCGACAATTACCCCGAGCAACTTTCCGGCGGCCAGCAGCAGCGCGTCGCCATCGCCCGTTCACTCGCCATGCAACCGAAGCTGATGCTCTTCGATGAGGTGACCTCGGCACTCGACCCGCAGCTCACCGGAGAGGTGCTTCGCGTCATGGAAGATCTCGCCCGCGCGGGCATGAGCATGATCCTCGTCACCCACGAAATGGCCTTCGCCCGCAAGGTGGCGAGCAAGGTGATCTTCATGCACCAGGGCAAGGTCTGGGAAACGGGCCCCGGCGCGATGCTGGATAATCCGCAGACCAAGGAACTAAGCGAGTTCCTGAGCAACGGCCTCTAATTCGATCGAAATGTCTCAAGGAGGAGATTAAATGATGAAACGCAGAACCCTGATGACCAGCGCCTTGGCGCTCGCTCTCTTTGGTGCCGTCCCGGCAATAGCCACCGCCGGCACGCTTGACGACATCAAGGCACGCGGCACGTTGCGCGCGGCCATCGACCTCGGCTCACCGCCCTTCGGCATGCAGGACGCCAACATGCAGCCGACGGGCTCCGAGGTGGAAAGCGCAAAGCTGCTCGCCGATCACCTCGGCGTGAAGCTCGAAATCATCGAGGTGACCAGCCCGAACCGCATTCCCTTCCTGCTCACAAACAAGGCCGACGTGGTCGTCGCTTCGCTCTCCATCAGTGAGGAACGCAAGAAGGTGATCGATTTCGCCGATCCGCACGGCGTCATCCAGGTCATCGCAGCTGCTCCGAAGGGCCTTGAGATCAAGGGGGTGGAAGAGCTGGTGGGCAAGGATGTCGCAACAACCCGCGGTACGACCAACGACAAGGTAGCCACAAGCCAGGCAACGGGAGCCAACATCGTGCGTTATGACGACGACGCGACCCTCGTCACCGCACTCGTCTCCGACCAGAACAATATCATGATCTCCGCTCCGCAGATCATGAATGCCGTCAACGAGCGCCGGACGAACGACCCGCTCGAGGTCAAGTTCGTGCTCAAGGTCAATCCCTACGCCGTTGGCCTGCGCAAGGGCGACGATGCGCTGAAGGCGGCAGTCAACGACTGGGTCAAGACCGATCTCGCCAACGGAAAGCTGAACGAGATCTACAAGAAGTACAACAACGTCGACCTGCCGGCGGAAATGCCGAAACCGTAAGCGAACAGCGGGGCGGCCGACCCACGGTCGCCCATGCACCTCCCTCGTCCGGTCGGGCTGCCGCCCGATGATGAGGCGGAAGGACCTTGTCGATATGCCCGGCGGCTCTGTGGCGCCGTCCAAACCTTCAGACAATCAGGATGAACTTCATGAAAGCGCTTCTCTGCGAAGAACCCGGCCGTCTTTCGCTTGTCTCCCGTCCGGCACCGGCACGCGGCGCTGGCGAGGTTCTCGTGCGCATCCGCCATGTCGGCATCTGCGGGACCGATTTTCACATCTTCGCCGGCAAGCACCCCTTTCTCGAATACCCGCGTGTCATGGGCCACGAACTTTCCGGTACGGTCGAGGAAGCCCCTGAGGGCAGCCGTCTCAAGACGGGCGAACACGTCTATATCGTGCCCTATCTCTCCTGCGGTACATGTCATGCCTGCCGGAAGGGGCTGACGAATGCCTGCCAGTCGATCCGCGTGCTGGGCGTGCACTGCGACGGCGGCATGGCCGAATATGTTTCGGTGCCCGAGGCCAACGTGGTGCCGACGGGCGGTATCGCGCTAGAAGATGCGGCGATGATCGAATTCCTGGCGATTGGCGCGCACGGCGTCAAGCGCGGCGCGATCAACGCCGCTGACCGCGTGCTCGTCACCGGATCCGGTCCGATCGGCATGTCGGCAATCATCTTCGCCAAGACGCGCGGAGCGCAGGTGACTGTCATGGACACGCGCGCCGACCGGCTCGCCTTTGCCACAGACCGGCTCGGCGCTGACGCTGCAATGCTCGCCGATGCCTCCGCCGAGGCGGAAGCGAAGCGCCTGACCGGCGGCGACGGTTTCGATGTGGTGATCGACGCGACCGGGAGTGCCGGCCCCATCGAGCGGGGTTTTGGCTTCCTTGCCCACGGCGCGCGCTATGTGCTGCTCTCCGTCGTACGGCAAGACATTACCTTCTCCGACCCGGAGTTCCACAAGCGTGAGGCGACGCTTCTGGCCAGCCGCAATGCCCAGCCGGACGACTTTGCCGAGGTCGTGCGCCAGATCGAGGCCGGCAAGGTGCCGACCCGTGCCCTCAATACGCATCGCGGACGCCTGGAAGATGGCGCCGCTTTGCTGATGGAATGGGCTCGTCCCGAGGCGGGCGTCATCAAAGCGATCCTGGACGTTTGAAACCATCGACGAACTTCAAGCGAAAGCTCGGGGCCCTGACGAGGTGTCGCCGAGCATCGCATGCCTGCGACAGCAGCCGCGAGGCGGCGACAGCGTCATAGGCGTAACCGCATCGTATGGGCTGCGTCGCAGTTGTATCTGCGACCTGACAGGTGCAAGATACCCAATGAATAGCCGGAGATAAAAACCGGCCATGTGTTTCAACCCGTGAACAAGCAGCCGCGGTCCATGGAACTCATACTCGCCATCGGATTGATCGTCTTCAAGGTCGCGTTGCTGATTGCGATGCTGCTGCTGCTGCCCCTGCCTCTCACCTGGCTGGAACGCAAGATCGCTGGACACATGCAGCAGCGGATGGGGCCGATGCGGGTTGGGTGGCATGGGCTGCTGCAGCCGGTGGCGGACGGGATCAAGCTCTTGACCAAGGAGGACCACATTCCCGCCGAGGCCGATCGCTTGCTGTTCAAAATGGCTCCCATCCTGGCGCTCGCTCCGCCCTTTGTCGTCTTCGTCGCGATTCCCTTCGGCGAATCCGTCTCGGTGCTCGGCAACGAGATTTCCCTCTATGTCTCCAACATGAATGTGGCGCTTCTCTTCGTCTTCGCCGTGCTTGGGATCGAGGTCTATGGCGTTATCTTCGGTGGCTGGGCCGCCAACAGCAAATACGCCGTCCTCGGCAGCCTCAGGACTTGCGCGCAGATGATCAGCTACGAGATCCCGATGGGGTTCGCGGTGATCGGCGTGGTCATGCTGGCGCAATCCATGAGCCTGTTGGAAATCGTGCGTGCGCAGGCCGATGTGTGGAACATCGTTTACCAGCCGATCGGCTTTTTCGTGTTTTTTGTCGCCGGCCTGGCCGAGGCCCAGCGCATTCCTTTCGACCTGGCGGAAGCGGAAGGCGACCTCGGCGCCGGATTCCATACCGAATACAGCGGTATCCGCTTTGCGTTGTTCATGGTCAGCGAATATGCCATCGTCCTTTTGGTGTCGGTGCTGGCGGTGATCCTTTTCTTCGGCGGCTGGAACGGCGCGCTCATCCCCTTGCCACCGCTCCTGTGGTTCGCGCTCAAGGTCGCATTCTTCGTCTATATGTTCATCTGGTTCCGTTTCACCTTCCCACGCTACCGCTACGACCAGCTGATGGCGATCGGATGGAAAGTCTTGCTTCCTCTCTCGATGGCGAACATAATTATCACTGGTCTTGTCTTCCTTTAGGGGCCAGAGCGGGCTCGGTAGTGAGGCAGCGATGTCGCACGCGCAGGACAGAATTGGCGCATGGATCGGCTGGGCGTTCTTCGCCGACCTGGCGAAGGCTTTGGCTCTGACCTTCGGTTACATGTTTTCCAAACCCGTAACCATGCAGTACCCGGACAAGGAGAAATGGCTCCCCTATTCACGCTACCGTGGGCATCACTTCCTGAAGCGTGACGAAGAGGGTGAGATCAAGTGCGTGGCCTGCGAACTCTGCGCGCGCATTTGTCCATGCGACTGCATCGAAGTCGTCCCCTACGAGGATGAGAAGGGCCAGCGTCATCCGGCAAAATTCGAGATCGATACGGCACGGTGCCTCTTCTGCGGCCTGTGCGAGGATGCCTGTCCAGCCGACGCGATCGCGCTTGGCCAGCAATACGAATTCTCCAGCTTCTCGTCGCGCGAGCTTGTGATCGGGCGTGACGATCTGCTTGCCAAGCCGGGCAAGGCAGCGACTGGCGGCAGCGTGGTGGCTGCGCGCCTCAGTGTCGAACCGAAGGTCCTGGTCGAGACCGGCGGGCGGCAGGGGTACAATTGGTGGCGTAATATCCGACGAAGGTGAAAATGCGCCAGCCGTCAAACGCGCAGAGAGGAGGCCCACATGCATGTGCGCCAGATCTTGAACAGCAAGTCGCCCGAGGTCATCTCGGTTACACCCAACCACACGATGGTGGAGGTCCTGAGGTTGTTCCGCGAAAACAACATCGGCTTCGTTATCGTCGCCCGTTACCCGGGGGAATGCCTGGGAACGGTGTCGGAGCGGGACTGCTGCAATGCCGTCGCCAAATATGGCACCCAAGCACCCGCCATGCGCGTCAGCGAGATCATGAGCCAGCGTGTGGCGACCTGCTCCACAGACGATTTACTGCCTCTCGTGATGGCGATCATGACCGAGCGGCGTACGCGCCATGTGCTCGTCATGGAAGGCGACAACATCGCCGGCATCGTCAGCATCGGCGACGTGGTCAAGTACAGGCTCGAGGAAGCGATGCGCACGGAGCAGGATCTGCAGGATTACATCTGCGGGGTCAGCTATCATTGACAAGGCACGCCAGGGTCAGGGGCGGCCACCGGTGCTGCCCTGGGCGTTGTCTTCGGGGTCACGTGCGAGGACGATCGCGGCTGCGGTTCCATCGGCCACGCGCGCCTTTCGAACCTCCACCGGACACGGGTATTCGCCCCGCTGCATCAGGCTGTTGAGGCGCAACGCGCTGTAGTTTTCAGGAACGAACACAAGGTTCCTTGGGAAGCGCCTGTTGACCTTGAGCTTTGCAGTCAGCTCGCCCTGGGCTGAGCGCACGACAAGCTGATCGCCATCGGAAAGGTCCAACTCCTCGGCATCCTGTGTGCCCATCTCGACATAGGGGTCATCTGCGACCGTATTCAGGATTTCCGATCGTTCGGAGAGATATCCATTGTGGAACAGGCAGTTGCCGGTAACCAGCATGAGACCGTCGGATTGAGCGGAAGCAGGCGCCGGGGCGAAGAACCCGCCAGCCGGTAGCGCAAGTCCCCCTTTGGTGAACTCTCCGTCTGCGCCAAGGCCGTCCCAGTTCAAGCCCTCGTAGGCAGGAACCAGCCTGGCTATCTCGTCGAAAATCTCGGGTTGAAAAGATGGTCGCAGTGAGTGGCCGCGAAGTGCCGCGACGAAGTCGAAGATCGCCAGATTGCCGCGTGCCTCGCCGACGGGTTCATGGAACTTGCAGACCTTCTGGAGCCGGCCCTCATTGTTGGTGAAAGTCCCGGTCTCCTCGCCGTAACTCGCGGCCGGCAGCACCACATCGGCCATGCCGACAGTCTCGGTGAGAAACGCATCCTGCACGATCAGGAGCTCGGCGGCCCCAAGTGCCTGCTGTACATACGCACGGTCGGGAAAGGACCCAAGCGGGTCGCTTCCGGCAATATAGAGCGCGCCAATCTGCCCCTTGTCGCAGAGGCCCAGCATCCCGTCGAAATCCGCGCCGGGCTCGGACGGTATCTCGGCGCCCCAGCTCCGTTCGAGTGTTGCGTGTGTCTGATCGTCAGCGACCGGGCGCAGCCCCGGCAGAGTTGCCGGCAGCACGCCCATATCCCAGGCTCCAAGCTGGTTGGCGCGGTCGAAGAGAAACTGCATCGCCAGTCTTTTGCCAAGCAGGCGGACAAGCTGCGCAAGGTTTGAGAGTTGCTGCAGTGTGTCACGTGCTGTCGACGACCTCAGGAGCTCGGCGCTGACAAGCAGTGTGACGCTCTGCGCGCCCAGCAATGCCCGCACCAGACGAGATGCCTCATCGCCAATGGCCGCCGGCGATCCGCCGAGCTTCGCGGGAACGGCGCCCAGCAGGGTGGGATCAGCCGCTGCCATGAGCCCAGCCACCACCCCAGCGAGACCCGGCCCCTCACCGCCCGGTGACACGCGAACGACCGCCCTGGCATCGGCGTCCAGACGGGATGGCCGGGCCGAAAGCATGAACAATCCGGTCTGCCGCCGCCGCGCAGCGTCTCGCAGGAGGTATTCGGTGACCGGGTTTTCCTCGGTCGGGTTACCACCGATGACAAGCACGCAATCGTTGCCGATCACGTCCGCCAGCGGCGCGCGGCTGTAGTGGCCGGTGACCAACGCAGCGAGCGGATCGTGGGGTGTCGACCAGCGCGAGGAGCAATCCATGTTGTTGGTCCGGAAGACCGTGCGCATCATTTTCTGGAATTGATAAAGCGTCTCGTTTGGAAGGCGTGGCGAGGCAAGCCCGCCTGCGGCCTTTCCTTCGACCGCCGAAAGGCGCCGTTTCAGGTGGTCCCCGGCCTCTTCCCAGGAAACTGCGACAAGCGCGCCATCACGGCGGACCATCGGTCGCCTGATCCTCTCCGGGCTTGTGACAAAATCGAGGCCAAAGCGCCCGCGCACGCAGAGCGTTTCGCGGTTGACCCCCTGCTCCCATTTTGAGCGCACGCGCATGAACTCGCCCTTGCGTGTGCCAACTGTCAGCTGGCAACCGGTACCGCAATGCGGGCAGATGGTGTCGGTTTCTGCCAGATCCCAGGGCCGCGCCTTGTAGCGATAGGGGAAGCTCATCAGCGCACCGACCGGGCAGACCTCGATGCAATTGCCGCATTGGTCGCAGCTCGCGAGACTGCCCTCAAACCCGGTTACGGCAGTATCCATGCCTTTCTCGACCGTGCCCAAGGCGACTGCGCCGACCACCTCCTCGCACATGCGCACGCAGCGCTGGCACTGGATACAGCGATTGACATTCATGATGACGACGGGGCTCAGACGGATATCTTCGGAATGGAACACGCGTTTCGCATCGCGAAAACGGCTTTCGCGTGGCCCATAGGCCATCACCTGGTTCTGCAGTTCACACTCGCCGCCCTTGTCGCAGATGGGGCAGTCGAGGGGGTGATTGGCGAGCAGCATGTCGAGCATGGACGAACGTGTTTCGTCAATCAGCGGCGTGTTCGTTCGCACGACCATGCCGTCTGTGACCGTGGTGGCGCAGGACGGCTGCAGCTTGCGCTGTCCTTCGATTTCGATCAGGCACATCCGGCACGAGGCCAGCGGCGGCAGCCGCTTCATATAGCAGAAAGTCGGGATGTCGATACCCAGACGCTGAGCCGCCTGCAGCACCGTAGACCCGGCCTCCACCTCCAGTGTCTGGTCATTGATCGTGACGCGAACCATGGCTTCCTCGCGGTCTTCTCCCGATGCACCCTAGTGGTACGGGCACCTGTGCTCCTTGATATGGACGTCGAACTCGTCGCGGAAATGCTTGAGCGCAGCCCGCAGTCCCATCGCCGCGCCGTCACCCAGCGCGCAGAACGTATTTCCGAAAATCCCTTTGCACAGGCCGTCCAGCTGCTCCAGATCTCCGGGCTCACCCTGGCCCGCCTCGACCCGGCGCAGTACTTTCACCGCCCAGTCCAGCCCTTCACGGCATGGGGTGCATTTGCCGCAGGATTCGTGATGGAAGAACTCGACGATCCGTGTGGCGACCTTGACCATGCAGGTCGCATCATCGATCACGATCACGCCGGCCGAGCCGAGCATCGAGCCGGCGGCAGCAAGCGAGTCAAAATCCATCCCCACATCAAGCCCGCTCTCCGGTATGACCGGCGCCGAGACCCCGCCCGGGATCACCGCCTTGATCCTGCGTCCCGGCAACGGGCCGCCGGCGTGGCTCTCGACGAGTTCCCGCAGCGGTATGCCCATCGGCAACTCATAGAGACCGGGTTTCAACACCTGTCCGCTGACGCAATAGAGCTTCGGGCCGGGGCTCTTGTCCGGTCCGATCTCCCGAAACCACCTCGAGCCACGCATCACGATATGCGGCACGCAGGCAAGCGTCTCGACATTGTTGATCACCGTGGGGCTGGCATATAGCCCCTCGACTGCCGGAAACGGCGGTTTCAGCCGGGGCTGGGCGCGTTTACCCTCGAGCGAGTCGAGCATCGCGGTCTCCTCGCCGCAAATATAGGCGCCAGCACCGCAATGGATATGCACGGTGAAATCGAAATCGGTGCCCAGGATTTTCCGCCCGAGGTAGCCTTTATCGTGGGCCTCGGCGATCGCCTGCTCCAGGCGACGGATCGCTGTCACATACTCTCCGCGAACATAGACGTAAGCGGTCTTGGCGCCAATTGCGTACGCGCTCACCGCCAACCCCTCCACGAGCTGGTGTGGGTCGCGCTCCATGATGATGCGGTCCTTGAAGGTACCGGGCTCGCCCTCGTCGGCGTTGCAGCAGAGATATTTCGGCTTGCCTGTTTGCTTCGGGACGAAGCTCCATTTCATCCCCGTCGGGAAACCGGCACCGCCGCGACCTCGCAGGTTTGCCTCCTTGACGAGGTCGATGACCTCGTCGGGGGCGTGCTCGCGCAGCGCCTTCTTCAGCGCCTGGTAGCCGCCGCCGGCTTCATAGGTCGACAACAAATGACCATCCTGCGCGTTGATGTTCTTGAGGAGAACCGGCTCGAACATGGCTTTACTCTCCCGGCGGCCGCGCCGAAGCGGGCTCAATGCCTGCCGCTCGCGACACTCCTGCCCGCAGACTGTCGAGCAGTTGATTCACCCGCGCGTCATCCAGCTTGCCATGGTAGTCGTCGCCAACCTGCATCACTGGAGCCATCTCGCAGGCCCCGAGGCATTCCACGGTCGAAAGCGTGAACAGCCCGTCCGGGGTCGTTTCTCCCTTTTTGATCTGCAGCACGGTTTCGAGATGTTTCAGCAGATTCTCCGAGCCGCACAGCATGCAGGAAACATTGTCACAGAGCTGCAGGTGGAACAGGCCAATCGGTTCGGTATGGAAGAGCGTGTAAAAGGTCGCCAGCTCGTAAACCCAGATCCGTTCGACGCCAAGGATGTCGGCGACCTCCTCGAGCACGGGGCCCGGCAGATAACCATGTTCTTTCTGCGCGATCAGAAGCGCGGGCATGATCGCTGAGCGCTGGTTCGGATACCGCGCTGCCGCCGCTTCTATTTTTTCGCGCATGCTCATTGCGTCCAGATCTCCAGTTACTTGTCCACCTCTGCCATCACCGGGTCGAGGCTACCCAGCACGGCTATCATGTCGGCCAGGTAGTGTGCGTTGGTCACCCCGAAGAGCCCCTGCAGATTGACGAAGGACGGGGCGCGCACTTTCATGCGGAACGGTTTCGGCGACCCATCGCTGATAATGTAGAAGCCCAATTCACCCTTTGGTGCCTCGATCGCCGAATAGACCTCGCCCCTGGGTACGTCAAAGCCGTAGGCCGACAGGTCGAAATGCTGGATCAGGGCCTCCATCGAACAATGCACGCGTTCCTTGTCCACCGGGAACGCGATCGTCGGCATGTCGATCTGGAATGGCCCGTCCGGCATCTGCTCGAGGCATTGTTCGATGATCGCGATGCTTTCGCGCATCTCGTCAACGCGGCACCGCCAGCGCGCATAGCAATCGCCCTCGTTGCGGGTGATGACGTTGAAGGCGAGCCTTTCATAAATCTCGTAGGGCTCGTCGCGGCGGATATCCCAGTCGACACCTGAGGCCCGCAGGTTCGGGCCACTCAGACCAAGATCGACCGCATCTTCGCCGGAGATCACGCCGATCCCCTTCGTGCGCTTGAGGAAGACCCTGTTATCTTCGAGCAATCGCTC
>Ga0102591_1004246_pt1 | contig 11441 bp, 7 predicted proteins | sample AraplaCol_mCL_r2_2_FD_76860 | JGI IMG/M metagenome (GOLD analysis project Ga0102591, IMG submission 76860) | Arabidopsis root microbial communities from North Carolina, USA - plate scrape MF_Col_mCL_r2 (SPADES assembly) (version 2) | ecosystem: Host-associated > Plants > Roots > Endosphere... | reverse complement strand
CTTGGGCGTGTCCTTGCGTAGGCCCGCGCGCAGCAGGGCCTTGGGGATCACCCAGTCCACGGCCAGGCGGTTCTCATAGAACACCCGCGTGCCCGCGCCGCCGGCCAGGGGCTGCAGCCGCCACTCGCCCTCCTCGGCCTTCAGGTCGCCCTCGACCAGCCGAAAGCGGATACGTCGCCGCCCCTCGTAGTCCGAGCGGAACACGATGCGCATGCGGGGAAAGAAAAGGCTCTTGCGGGTGACGTGCTCGCGGACGTCCCAGCCCCGCTTCTGGTCGCCGGACAGCACGGCGCAGCGTTCGAGATTGGTGATCATCCGCGCCGCGCTCGCGCAGTCGGTCAGCACGGCCCAGACGTGGTCGGGCGGGGCGGCGATGTCGATCACCCCGCGCACCTGGCCGCCGGTCGCCCCGGCCGGATCGGGCGAGACCTCGGCATGGGCCTCGCCGCGCGCGAGGCTGGCCCGCGCCTCCGGCGACAGCTCGAAGGCGCTGGCCGGGCCGGCGACGACAAAGGCCAGAACCAGGATCGATATCGTCCGCAACGGCGTCTCCAGGTTCGTCCCCGAAGACAGTTACGTATCCGCCAGGCGATCAGATGCGGGTCAGCCGACCCGCTTCATGCCGAGGATCTGGACCGGCGCCTTGAGCATCTCGTCCTTCATCGCCTCGGTGTAGGCCGGACCGCCCGTGGGCATGGCCAGGATCTTCTTCACGATCGGCAGGCCCTCGACCACGGTTCCGAAGGCCGCGAAGCCGAGATTGTCGCCCCCATTCTTGCCTTTGGGCGCGTCCGGATGGGCGTCGAGATAGGGCATGGCGCTGGCGCAGATGAAGAAGTCGCAGGTGGCCGTGCCCGGCGCGTTGCGGGCCAGCGAGATCGTGCCCGGCTTGTGGCGCAGGCCGGTCTTCGTCGTGCTCTCGTGGGCGATGGGGGCGAAGCGCCGCGCGCGCTGCGGCGGCGCGCCCTGGATCGAGCCCGCGCCCTTCACGCCCTTGGTCCGCGAGGCGCGATAGAAGGTCCCGCCGTCGTACTTCTTGCCATCGACATAGCGCAGGAAGTTGGCCGCGGTGATCGGGGCCTTCTTGTCCTCCAGCTCGACCACGATCAGCCCAGCGCTGGTCTGGATCGCCACCTTCGGCTTGCCGGCCGCCAGGGCCAGGCCCGGCGTGGCGACCACCAGGCCGGCGGCGCCGATCAGGGTGCGGCGGGCGATGTCGGTCATGGTCGGGGCCTCTCCTACGCTGAACCGCTGGCTTAGCCGCCCGCCAGCCGGCCGTCGACCATTCAGAACGGCCGGTCGATCAGACGGTCATAGGCCCGCTTCAGCAACAGGCTCCGCACGGCCCAGACAAGTCCGGCCACAAGCGCAATGATCAGGAGGAACAGGATCACGAAGACCCATCCCCTGGCGTCGCTTTCGGCGAAGAAGAAAAAACGCGCCAGCACCGGGACGCCGACTGCCCCGAGCGTCGCCCCGAAGGCCTTGAGGAACGCGGTCACCGGCCCGTCGGGCTCCTTCAGAAGCTGCGCCATGCCACGATCTCAGCCCTTCCCCCAGCCGCCACCGCCCGGCGTCTCGATGACCACGCGGTCGCCGGCCGAGACCTGGGCCTCGTCGGTCGCCGCCAGGGCCTGGACCGTCCCGTCCGCCCGCTCGATCCGCGCCAGGCCCAGCGCCCCGCTGGCCCCGCCGTGCAGGCCGAACGGCGGCACGCGGCGGTGGTTGGAGAGCAGGGTCACCGTCATCGGCTCGCGGAAACCGATGGTGCGCACCACCCCGTCGCCGCCCCGATGCTCGCCGGCCCCGCCCGAGCCCCGGCGGATCGAGAAGGCCTCGACCCGCACCGGATAGCGGGTCTCCAGCACTTCCGGATCGGTCAGGCGGCTGTTGGTCATGTGGGTCTGGACGGCGTCGGCGCCGTCGAAGTCCGCCCCCGCCCCGGCCCCGCCGCAGATGGTCTCGTAGTACTGCCGCCGCTCGTCGCCGAAGGTGAAGTTGTTCATCGTGCCCTGGGCGGCCGCCATAACGCCCAGCGCGCCATAAAGGGCGTCGACCACGACCTGGCTGGTCTCGACGTTTCCGGCCACCACCGCCGCCGGATAGCGGGGTTTGAGCATCGAGCCCTCGGGAATGACCAGCTCGACCGGCCGCAGGCAGCCGTCGTTCATCGGGATCTCGTCGTCCACCAGGGTGCGGAAGACGTAGAGCGCCGCCGCCCGGCAGATCGAGGCCGGGGCGTTGAAGTTGGTCGGGACCTGGTCGCTGGTGCCGGTGAAGTCGACGCGAGCGGAGCGGTCGGCCTGGTCCACGGTGATCGCCACCTTCACCACGCTGCCGTCGTCGAGCTCGTAGGCGAAGGCGCCGTCCTCGAGCTTCGCCAGCACCCGGCGCACGGCCTCTTCGGCGTTGTCCTGCACGTGGGCCATATAGGCCTCGACCACGTCCTGGCCGAACTCGGCGACGAGTCCGGTCAGGCTTTCGGCGCCGCGCGCGCAGGCGGCGACCTGGGCCTTGAGGTCGCCGATGTTCTGGTCGGGATTGCGGGCCGGCCACCTGCCCGAGGCGAGCAAGGCGCGGGTCTCGGCCTCCAGGAACCGCCCGCCCTCGACCAGCAGGAAGTTCTCGATCAGCACCCCCTCCTCCTCGACCGTTCGGCTGCCCGGCGGCATCGAGCCTGGCGTGATGCCGCCGATGTCGCCCTGGTGACCGCGCGCGGCGACGTAGAACAGCAAGGCCCCCGCAGCGTCGAACACCGGCATGACCACGGTCACGTCCGGCAGGTGGGTGCCGCCGGCATAGGGGGCGTTGAGCATGTAGACATCGCCGGGCTTCATGCCCCGGCCGTCGCCCGTGCGACCATCGCGGATGGCCCGCACGCTGTCGCCCATCGAGCCCAGGTGCACCGGCATGTGCGGGGCGTTGGCGATCAGGTTGCCGTCACGGTCGAACAGGGCGCAGGAGAAGTCCAGCCGCTCCTTGATGTTCACCGAATAGGCGGTGTTCTGCAGGGCGAAACCCATCTCCTCGGCCACCGCCATGAAGAGGTTGTTGAACACCTCCAGCATGACCGGATCTGCTTCCGTGCCGGCGGCACGGCGGGGCGCAAGGGCCTCGACGCGGTCGAGGATCAGGTTGTGATGCGCATCCACGCGGGCGCGCCAGCCGGGCTCGACCACGGTGGTGCCGGTGGCCTCGCGGATGATCGCCGGCCCCGCCACCTCGGCGCCGACGGCCAGTCCCGCGCGATCGAGCACGGGGGTGTCATAGGCCTGCCCGGCCAGGCGGGCGGGCACGGTGGCCAGCACGCCGCCCTGCTCGCCTTCGCCGGCGCCGAGATCGGGTGCCGCGCCGGCGTCGGCATGGCCGATGGCCTCGACGCTCAGGGTCTCGACCACCAGCGGGGTCGCCGGCGAGACGAAGCCGAAGCGGCGCTGGTGCAGGGTCTCGAAGGCGGCCTTCACGCCCGCTGCGTCGGTCAGCGGCACGCGCAGCGGCGTGTCGGTGCCGGCGTACTTCACCAGCAGCGCCGCCTCGGTCTCGACCGTCACCAGCGGCGCGTCCTGGGCGCGCAGGGCGGCCTCGGCCTCTGTCGCTAGGGCGGCGGCGCGGGCCGGCAGGGTGCCGGCGGCCTCGTCGAGGCGCTGCTCGACCGTGGTCTCGCGCAGCAGGCGCAGGTCGGCCAGGCCCATGCCATAGGCGCTGAGCACGCCTGCGAACGGATGGATCATCACCGTCTTCATGCCCAGGGCGTCGGCCACCAGGCAGGCGTGCTGGCCGCCCGCCCCGCCGAAACAGGCCAGCACATAGCGGGTGACGTCGTAGCCGCGCTGGATCGAGATCTGCCGCACGGCCTTGGCCATGTTCTCGACGGCGATGGTGAGAAAGCCCTCGGCGATCTCCGCCGGGCTCATGGCGCGCCCCGTGGCGGCGGCGATTTCGGCGGCCATGGCCTCGAAGCGCTCGACGACGACGTCACGGTCCAACGGCTGGTCGGCGTTGGGACCGAAGACGTGCGGGAAGAACTCGGGCTGCAGCTTGCCCAGCATGACGTTGCAGTCGGTCACCGTCAGCGGCCCGCCGCGCCGGTAGCAGGCCGGCCCGGGATTGGCCCCGGCCGAGGCCGGTCCCACCCGCAGCCGCGCACCGTCGAACGAACAGATCGATCCGCCGCCGGCCGCAACGGTGTGGATGTTCATCATCGGCGCGCGCATCCGCACCCCGGCCACCACCGTCTCGTAGGCCCGCTCGTACTCGCCGGCGTAGTGGCAGACGTCGGTCGAGGTGCCGCCCATGTCGAAGCCGATGACGCGGTTGAAGCCCGCCTCCGCCGCCGTCTTGGCCATGCCCACCACGCCGCCGGCCGGGCCGGACAGGATGGCGTCCTTGCCCCGGAAAGCCCGCGCGTCGGTCAGGCCGCCGTTCGACTGCATGAAGAAGAGGCGCGTCTCCGTCCCCAGCCGCGAGGCCACCTGATCGACGTATCGGCGCAGGATCGGCGACAGATAGGCGTCGACCACCGCCGTGTCGCCCCGCCCGACCAGCTTCATCAGCGGACTGACCTCGTGGCTGGCCGAAACCTGGGTGAAGCCGATCTCGCGGGCGATCGCGGCGACGCGGGCCTCGTGGTCGGTGAAGCGAAAGCCGTGCAGCAGCACGATGGCCACGGCCCGGAAACCGGCGTCATAGGCCGCCTGCAAGCCTTCGCGAGCGGCGGCTTCGTCCAGCGGCCGCACCACCTCGCCATCCACGCCGATGCGCTCGCCGATCTCGACGACGCGGGTGTAGAGGGCCTCGGGCTTTATGATGTTGCGGTCGAAGAGCTTGGGCCGGGCCTGCTGGCCGATGCGCAGGGCGTCGGCGTGGCCTTGCGTGATCGCCAGCAGCGTCGGCTCGCCCTTGCGTTCGAGCAGGGCGTTGGTGGCCACCGTGGTGCCCATCTTCACCGCCTCGACGCTCCCGCCGCCGTCCTGCTCCAGCAGGGCGCGAACGCCAGCGACAGCGGCGTCCTCGTACTGCTCGGGGTTTTCCGACAGCAGCTTGTGGGTGACCAGGCGCCCGTCCGGCCGGCGGGCGACGATGTCGGTGAAGGTGCCGCCGCGATCGATCCAGAATTCCCAACCGGTCGCGCGCGGGTCTTCGAGGGTCATGGGGCGGGAGACTCCGGAACGTTCGTCCCGTGCATAGCTCCCGCCCCTCCTCACGTCATTACTTGAAGACGCCCAGCAGGGTCGCGACGCCCCAGAGGCCCAAACCGAGGAAGATCAGCGCCGCGCCGATGCGCACGTACTTCAGCGGCACGATCTTGGTCGCCGCCTCGCCCAGATAGACGGCCGGCACGTTGGCCAGCATCATGCCCAGGGTGGTGCCGGCGGCCACCAGCGGCACGTTGTGGAACTGGGCGCCCAGGGCGACGGTGGCGATCTGGGTCTTGTCGCCCATCTCGACCAGGAAGAAGGCCACGGCCGTGGTCAGGAACACGCCGTAGCGGCCCACCTTGCCGCCGTCCTCGTCGTCGGCCTTGTCCGGGATCAGCGCCCAGGCGGCCATGGCGATGAACGACAGGGCGATCACCCACTGGAACCAGGCGCCTTGCAGATATTGCGCGACCAGCGAACCGGCCAGCGCCGCCAGGGCGTGGTTCAGCAGGGTGGCGACCAGGATGCCGAGGATGATCGGGATCGGCTTCTTGAAGCGCGTGGCCAGGATGATGGCCAAAAGCTGGGTCTTGTCGCCGATTTCGGCCACGGCCACGACCAGGGTCGAGACGAGCAGGGATTCCATGAAACACCGTTGCGGGGCCGAGCGCAGACAAGACGACAGCGACCGTTTCCCCGCCCAGCCCGGACGGGAAACGACGCCGTTGGTCTCGCCAAGAAAGCTGTCGGTGCTTCCTTCACCCGCGCCATGGTCCCGAAAGACCAAGTATGTTGACGGCGGGCCCCGCTGATAGGCGCGGGCGGCTACTCCCCAAAGGGTGAGGGGCGTGTACCCGTCCCGGCCGCCCGGATCAAGCAGAGAGCCGTTCGCAAGTGGCGCAGTGGTCGGCTGGCGGGCGTTTAGATCCCTCTCTCTTTGAGAGAGGGAGGGGCCCGCCGCCGAAAGGCGGTGGGAGGGTGAGAGGTAACAAACTTTCCGGATGAGGCGCGGCGGGCCGACTAAGCAGGCCACGACAAACCCTCCCCAGCCATCGATCGCCGGGCCGCAATCGGGATTTGCCTGCCGACGGTGAAACCTCTCACCCTCCCATGGCTTCGCCATGGGCCCCTCCCTCTCTCTCAGAGAGAGGGATTTGGTTAGACCGCCGCCGGCGCTTCAAACCGCAGCAGCTGGATCGCCACCCGCACCTTGCCGCCGACGAAGCTGCCACCGGCCGCGGTGAGCACCACCGGCGTGTCGGCATAGAAGGCGCTCGGCCCCACGACGCCGATGTTGCTGGCGTTCAGCGCCACGCCCAGCGAACTGCCGAACTTGCCCGTCTCGCCGGCGACGCCGCAGCTGTAGGAGACCGCGCCGGTGACAGCCACGCTGGTGCGAGTGGCGACGCCGAGCACGATCGAGCGGGCCGGGATCACGGCGGCCGTGGTCACCGAGGCGCCGCTGAGGGTCGCCTCGACCTCGCGGATCTCGACGCGGACGTCGGCGCCGAACGGCGAGCGTGCGGCGGTCAGGCTGGTGAAGGTGGACGACAGCGCGACCCAGGCCGAGCCGGTGAACACGGCCGTCTGGCCCTCGTCGGCGATCCAAGCGGTGAAGCCGGCGGCCGGCGCGATCGCCTCCCAGGCCCCGGCCTCGAAGCGCATCAAGCTGTTGGCGGGGGCGGCCGCCCAGTCGGCGCCGGTCGCGGCGGCGGGACGGATCCACAGGGCGCCATCGGCGGGCGCGGCCGGCTGGGCCGCGACCGTGCGGCTGACGACGCAGGGCTGGACCAGGCCGTCCAGCCGGGCGAGGCCTTCGTTGACGGTGACGTGCTTCTGGGCTTGCCCCGCGGCCACATAGGGCAGCGAAAGACGGGGCGTGGCGGCGTCGGACATGGGGCGCTCCTGGCGGGTTTCGAACCCGCCTAGGATCGCCCGGCCGGAGTCGCCGGGGACAAAGTCGCCTTCGTCCCCGGCTGGATCCCCGTCCTACTCGGCGGCGAAAGCCAGGCGGTTGCCGGCCGTGAGCGCGGTCTTGGCCGCCAGTTCGGCCTTCGCGTCCTCATATTCCTCCGCCAGCTTGGCGATGCGTTCGGCGACCGGGAGCACTTCCTTGATGGCGCCGATGCCCTGGCCCGAGCCCCAGATGTCGCGCCAGGCCTTGGCGTCCTGGTTGCCGCCCGAGCCGAAGCTCATCTTCGACGGATCGCTTTCCGGCAGGTTGTCGGGATCCAGGCCCGCGGCGACGATCGACTGGCGCAGATAGTTGCCGTGCACGCCGGTGAAGAGGTTCGAATAGACGATGTCGCTGGCGTTGGCCTCGGTGATCGTCCGCTTGTAGGCCTCGGGCGCGTTGGCCTCTTCGGTCGCGATGAAGGCCGAGCCGATATAGGCCAGGTCCGCGCCCATGGCCTGGGCCGACAGGATCGAGCGGCCGCTGGCGATGGCGCCCGACAGGGCCACCGGGCCGTCGAACCAGGTGCGGATTTCCTGCACCAGGGCGAAGGGCGAGATCGCGCCCGCGTGGCCGCCGGCCCCGGCCGCCACCGGAATCAGGCCGTCGGCCCCCTTCTCGATGGCCTTGCGGGCGAAGCGGTCGTTGATGACGTCGTGCAGGGTGATGCCGCCGTACGAGTGGATCGCCTGGTTCAGGTCCTCGCGCGCGCCCAGCGAGGTGATCACCACCGGCACCTTGTATTTCACGCACAGCTCGATGTCCTGCTCGAGCCGGTTGTTGGTCTTGTGGACGATCTGGTTCACGGCGAACGGGGCCGAGGGCATGTCCGGATGGGCCTTGTCCCAGGCGGCCAGTTCCTCGGTGATGCGGGCCAGCCATTCGTCCAGCTGCGACAGCGGGCGGGCGTTCAACGACGGGAACGAACCGACGATGCCGGCCTTGCACTCGGCGATCACGAGATCCGGATTGCTGATGATGAACAGCGGCGAGGCGATCACCGGCAGGCGCAAACGGTCACGCAGAATGGGCGGCAGAGCCATGGGACGGGGGTCTCCTCGTTCCGCGACGTCACGCGCCGCGCATGTTAACAGCGTTAGCTTAAACGCTCGTTCATGCCCCTTGCAAGCGCTTGACCTCCGTGACGGCAGGCGCGCAACTGGGCGTCAAAACCAGAAATTGCCGCACCGCAGGAGAAACCCGTCGTGAGCGAGGCCCCCGCTCTTTTGGCCGCCGACTTCGGTCCGCCCGACGAGAATCTGGCGCAAGCCAGGTGGCTGAAACTGGTCGAGAAGACCCTGAAGGGGGCCGATTTCGACGAGACCCTGACGCGCGCCACGCCGGACGGGATCACCATCCGCCCGCTCTACACCGCCGACGACGCCGTCACCGTGGCCCGCGACCTGCGACCGCGCGACGTCGATCGCCCGTGGGACCTGCGCACCCGCGTCGCCCACCCCGATCCCAGGCACGCCGGCGGCGAGATCCTGAAGGACCTGGAGAACGGCGCGGCTTCGGTGCTGCTGGCGCTGGACCCGACGGGCGTGAACGGCGTCGCCGTCGGCTCGCGTGAGGACCTGGCCCGCGTGCTGGACGGCGTGCTGTTGGATCTGGCTCCCGTGGCGCTGGACGCCGGATTCCTCGGTCCCAAGGCCGCCGACTGGCTGGGCGCCCTGGCCAAGGCCGCGCCCAACGCGCCGCTGGCCTTCCACATGGATCCGCTGACCGCCTGGATGCAGGCCGGCGTCAGCCCCGGCCCGATCGAGAGCCACGTCTTCTCGGCCGCCACGGTCGGCGCCCGCCTGGCCGAAACCTACGCCACGGCCAGCCTGTTCCTGGCCACCGGCCGCGCCGTGCACGAAGCCGGCGGCTCCAACGCCGAGGAACTGGCGGTGATGGCCGCCGCCGCCGTAGCCTACGCCAAGGCGCTGGTCCGCTCGGGCCTTTCGATGGATGAGGCCTGGTCGCGCATCGTGCTGGGCGTCAGCCTGGACGGTGAATACTTCACGGGCGTGGCCAAGGTGCGCGCCGTCCGCACTCTCTGGGACCAGTTGACCAAGGCCTGCGGCGTCACGGTTCCGGCCCGCATCGAGGCCCGCTCGTCGGGGCGGATGCTGGCCAAGGCCGATGCCTGGACCAACCTGCTGCGCCTGACCGCCGCCGGCTTCGCGGGCGCGGTGGGCGGGGCCGACACGGTGGTGCTGGGCAATTTCACCGACGCCGTCGGCCTGCCGACCGCCTTCGCCCGCCGCCAGGCCCGCAACACCCAGCTGGTGCTGATGGAAGAAAGCCACCTGGGCCGCGTCGCCGACCCGGCCGGCGGCGCCTGGTATCTCGACACCCTGACCGATCAGCTGGCCCGCGCCGCCTGGGGCGGCTTCCAGGCCATCGAGGCCGACGGCGGGATCATCAAGGCGCTGGAAAGCGGCCTGATCGCCGACATCGTCGCCGAGACCCGCGAGGGGCAAGAGACGTCCTTCGCCGACAACAGCCGCAAGATCCTGGGCGTCACCGTCTTCCCCAACGCCGACGACAAGACGCCCGAGGTCGAGACGCCCGATCCGGCCGCCTTCGCCGTCGAGGGCCCCGATCCGCGCCTGCCCGGCCCCGACAGCCGCTGTCCGGCCCTGGTTCCCATCCGCTTCGCCGCCGCCTTCGAGGGAGCCTGAGCCATGAGCAAGTTCCCCAACTTCGCCGACGTCGCCTTTGAGACGCCCGAACCCGCCGCCGCGCCGCAGGCCGGCAAGGCCTGGAGCACGCCCGAGGGCGTCGACGTCGCGCCCGCCTTCACCGCGCAGGACGCGGCGGGGCTGGACTTCACCGACGGCCGCCCCGGCGTCGCGCCCTTCGTACGCGGCCCCTACCCGACCATGTATGTCACCAATCCGTGGACGATCCGCCAGTACGCGGGCTTCTCCACGGCCGAGGATTCGAACGCCTTCTATCGCCGCAACCTGGCCGCCGGTCAGATGGGGCTGTCGGTGGCCTTCGACCTGGCCACCCACCGCGGCTATGACAGCGACCACGAGCGGGTGAAGGGCGACGTCGGCATGGCGGGCGTGGCCATCGACTCGATCCTCGACATGCGCACCCTGTTTTCCGGCATCCCGCTCGACAAGATGAGCGTGTCGATGACCATGAACGGCGCGGTGCTGCCGATCCTGGCGCTCTACATCGTTGCCGCCGAGGAGCAGGGCGTCACGCCCGACAAGCTGTCGGGCACGATCCAGAACGACATCCTCAAAGAGTTCATGGTGCGGAACACCTACATCTATCCGCCCGCGCCCTCGATGCGGATCATCTCGGACATCTTCGCTTTCACCTCGGCGAACATGCCCAAGTTCAACTCGATCTCGATCAGCGGCTACCACATGCAGGAGGCCGGGGCCTCGGCCGACCTGGAGCTGGCCTACACCCTGGCCGACGGCATCGAATACGCCCGGGCGGGCGTCGCGGCCGGCATGAGCATCGACGCCTTCGCGCCGCGCCTGAGCTTCTTCTGGGCCATCGGCATGAACTACTTCATGGAAGTGGCCAAGATGCGCGCGGCCCGCCTGCTGTGGGCCCGGCTGATGAAGCGCGAGTTCGAGCCCAAGGACGACCGCTCGCTGTCCCTGCGCACCCACAGCCAGACCTCGGGCTGGTCGCTGGCCGCGCAGGACGTGTTCAACAACGTCTCGCGCACCTGCGTGGAGGCCATGGCCGCCGTCAACGGCCAGACCCAGAGCCTGCACACCAACGCCCTGGACGAGGCCCTGGCCCTGCCCACCGACTTCTCGGCCCGCATCGCCCGCAACACCCAGCTCTTCCTGCAGATGGAAAGCGGCACGACCCGCGTCGCCGACCCCTGGGGCGGTTCGTACTACGTCGAGCGCCTGACCCACGACCTGGCGGTCAAGGCCCTGGCCCACATCGAGGAGGTCGAGGCCGCCGGCGGCATGGCCAAGGCCATCGAGCAGGGCATCCCCAAGCTGCGCATCGAGGAAGCCGCCGCCAAGACCCAGGCCCGCATCGACTCCAATCGCCAGAGCGTGGTGGGCGTCAATCGCTACAAGCCAGAGGTGGCCGACGTCATCCCGATGCTGAAGGTCGACAACAGCTCGGTGCGCAACCAGCAGCTCGAAAAGCTGGCCCGGCTGAAGGCCGAGCGCGATCCTGCGGCGACGGAAGGCGCGCTGAAGGCGCTGGAGGACGGCGCGCGAGGGACCGGCAACCTGCTGGCCCTGGCCGTCGACGCCGCCCGCGCCAAGGCCACGGTCGGCGAGATCAGCGATGCGCTCGAGCGGGTGTTCGGCCGCCACCGGGCCGAGATCAAGTCGATCCAGGGGGTCTACATGAAGGAAGCCGGT
>Ga0102591_1004244_pt1 | contig 11453 bp, 7 predicted proteins | sample AraplaCol_mCL_r2_2_FD_76860 | JGI IMG/M metagenome (GOLD analysis project Ga0102591, IMG submission 76860) | Arabidopsis root microbial communities from North Carolina, USA - plate scrape MF_Col_mCL_r2 (SPADES assembly) (version 2) | ecosystem: Host-associated > Plants > Roots > Endosphere... | reverse complement strand
CGACGTCGTGTTCAGAACTCAGACGATTGCAACTGTCGATATCCGGCCTCTCGACGGCAGCCTCGAAAGTGTCCACGATGTCTCCGAACACCCGTCCACCATCTCCCCGGTCTGAACACCCTCCAGGGGAGGGTAAGTCACCTCATCCGTCTTGCGCTGCTCCAGCTCTTCAGCGAGGCCCACACGCCGCGCGAGAGGCGGAAGCAGTCGACCGGCGTCGAGGAGCCCAGCGCCAGGAAGCGGTGCAGCTGCACGCCGCTCCACTGGAAGCCGCACTTCTCCAGCACGTTGCGCGAGGCCGGATTGGTGACGCGCGCGCCGGCATAGAGGTGCTCGTCCTCGAATTCCTCGAAGAAGAAGTCGATCGCGCCGCGCGCGGCCTCGGTGGCAAAGCCCCGGCCCCAATGCTCGACGCCGAGCCAATAGCCGAGCTCGGCATTCCCAGGGGTGGTGCAGTCGATGCCGACCATGCCGACCGGCCCGGTATCGTGCTCGATCAGGAACACGGTTTCGCTGCCGAGCGCCGCGGTGGCGCGGATGAATTCGACGGCGTCGTCCTGCGAATAGGGATGCGGCAGGCGACGGGTGTTTTCGGCGACGCGGCGGTCGTTGGCGAGCCGGGCGATGGTCCTGACATCGGCCAGCGTCGGCCGCCGCAATGTCAGCCGTTCGGTGGCGACGACACTCGGTCTCGCCTCAGCCAAGGTCACGCTCGAGAAATCCTGCAACATGTCCGGCTCCGTGAAAGTCACTAAGTCAAAGTGAGCAAGTCAAAAGAAAAGGGGAGGCCGGTTTCCCGCCTCCCCTTGGAGCCTTCGATCTCTGCGATCTCTAGGACTCCGCCGGTTCGGTCTGGGACCCGGCGGACTCCAATTTGGTCCACCGTCTATTCAGCAGCCTCGGCGATCGGGAGCACCGATACGAAGGTGCGGCCGTTGGCTTTGGCCTGGAACGTGACACGACCCTCGATCTTGGCGAACAGAGTGTGGTCCGTGCCCATGCCGACATTAAGGCCGGGATGCCAGGTGGTGCCGCGCTGACGCGCAATGATGTTGCCGGGAATCACAACTTCCCCGCCGAACGCCTTGATACCGAGGCGCTTGCCCTTGGAATCGCGACCGTTGCGCGATGAACCGCCTGCTTTTTTGTGAGCCATGGCTCGTCTCCGAAATCTTGCGTATTTCTAGATCAATTCCTTGACGGAATCATTTCAAAATTTCTCACGCATCAATTCGTGAATTGGCGTGATCGATCTTGCGTTACTCAGCGGCTTCCGCTGCCGGCTCCTTCGCCACCTTTTCCCGCTTCGGACGCGGGCCCTTGGTGGGCTTGGCGCCGTCCGTCAGGATCTCGGAGATGCGGAGCACCGTGATCTCGTCGCGATAGCCGCGCTTGCGGCGCGAATTCTTGCGGCGGCGCTTCTTGAACGCGATGACCTTGGGGCCGCGCTTGTGGTCGAGCACCTCGACCGCGACGGAGGCGCCGGCCACCGTCGGAATGCCCAGCACCGGTGTGTCGCCGCCGACCACCAGGACCTCATTCAACTGCATGATCGAGCCGACTTCGCCTTCGATCTTGCCTACTTCGAGAACATCATCCGGCTCGACGCGGTATTGCTTGCCGCCGGTTTTGATGACTGCGAACATCGTTTTTTTCTCCGTGTTCAATCCCGGCCTCGCGACTGTTATGTCGGGGCCGGCTTTTTGTCAGTCGCTACGGGTTTATGCGAGTTTTGTGCGGGCGGGTTTTATCCCTTTGAAAACCCACGCAAAAACAAGCGGCGCGAGAAACGCCCCGCGCCGGTTGCGGGACTTATAGCCGCAAGGCGCCAAGAGTCAAGCAAGAGTCAGGGAAAAGCCAGCGAAAAGCGCCCGGATTTGAAGGATTTGGCCTTCTCGCGGCCTTCAGCCGAATCTCGGTTGGGCTTTGCAACAAACCGGTTCCCGCGCCGTTAGTCAGGCCGGAACACGTTTAGCGGGCAAGGGCTCTTCAATGGCAACGGACGAACTGGTCAAGACGACGACGACGGGCATCGCCCATCACGGCGCCGAGCGGCTGCCGTCGGTGGACGTCGACAGCTTCAACATCGAGATCAAGGACGAGGACGGCTTCCTCGGCGACCGCGCCAGCAAGGGCGCGTTCCGCGACATCCTCGACGGCTGGCGCAAGCCGCTGCGCAAAACCGGGGAGGACCCGTTCGGCAAGGAGCCGTCGGAAAACATCAGCAAGAAGACGCTGGACGACATTCTCATCGGCGATGACGTGGAGGCCTCGGCGGTGGTGCACAGCGCCATCGAGGAGTTCGCCCAGGAGCTCGCTTACGTCACCCGCCGCTTCCTGAAGACAAAAGCCTGGGCCAAGACCGAGCGCATCGTGGTCGGTGGCGGTTTTCGCGACTCCAGGCTCGGCGAGCTCGCGATCGCGCGCACCGAGATCATCCTCAAATCCGAGGATTTCAAGATCGACCTGACGCCGATCCGCCATCACCCCGATGAAGCCGGCCTGATCGGCGCGCTGCATCTGGCGCCGTCCTGGATCTTCGAGGCCCATGACAGCATCCTCGCCGTCGATATCGGCGGCACCAACATCCGCTGCGGCCTGGTGGAAACCGGCTGGAAGAAGGCCAAGGACCTGTCGAAAGCCAAGGTCGTGAATTCGGAGCTGTGGCGTCATGCCGACGACGAGCCTACGCGCGAAGGTGCGGTGAAGCGTCTGATCAAGATGCTGAAGGGGCTGATCACGGAGGCCGAAAAAGAGGGCTACAAGCTCGCCCCCTTCATCGGCATCGCCTGTCCCGGCGTGATCAACGCCGACGGCTCGATCGAGAAGGGCGCGCAGAACCTGCCCGGCAATTGGGAGAGCAGCAAGTTCAACCTGCCGGCGAGCCTGCTCGAGGGCATTCCTGCGATCGGCGAGCACGACACCGCGATCCTGATGCACAATGACGGCGTGGTGCAGGGCCTCTCCGAGGTGCCGTTCATGCAGGACGTCGATCGCTGGGGCGTGCTCACCATCGGCACCGGCCTCGGCAATGCCCGCTTCACCAACCGCCGCAAGGAGAACGGCAAGGACAAGGACTCCGCGGACAACGGCAAGAAAAAGGACAAGGACAAGAAGGGCGACTAGCCCCCGTGCGGGACGAGCTCCGTCCCCCGCACGACGGAGGTCCACTCCCTCTCCCGCAAGCGGGAGAGGGCCGGGGAGAGGGTGCCTCGGCAATGGGGCACTCTCGGCAAAGCCCCGGGACACCCTGGCGCCCCAGGTAACCTTGACCGGTTAGGTTAAGGACCGGATTGCGTTGCGGGCCGCCCGCCGCACGCTAGGGTCGAATCGTCGCCTCACCTGGCCTGCGAAGCCGCCCTTCCTGGTCAGTTTTTCAATGAGCGGCACGGGACCGCCAGTGTTTACCGCGTCTGGCGGTCCCACCCCGTTTTTCCAAACATGCGATGAGCCGTATCCCCCGCCCCACAAGCGGTGCGCCCCCTCCCCCGCGCGCGGGGGAGGGCCGGGGAGAGGGCTGTCTCCGCATTGGGGTTGCGAACCGGACGCCACCTCGCACCTGACAAAAACGCGTCAAACCGGCAATTGGGCCGCCTTTCCCTCGCGTTCATGACCGAAAGCCGGGGCAGGGACCGAAACAGCCAGCGGATTTTCCCCTTTCGCGCCTTGTCTGGCCCGCCATCCTCGCCTATTAACGCCCCCAACCACAGGGGCCCTGCCTCTTACATGGCGCCTTCAGGAGAGGTGGCAGAGTGGTTGAATGCACCGCACTCGAAATGCGGCATAGGTGCAAGCCTATCGGGGGTTCGAATCCCTCCCTCTCCGCCATTTGCTCGCACCTCGCCAGTACTCCTGCGCTCGAGCAGCGATGGTGGCCTAACCTCCTGACTTGGTTCTGCCGGTCTGGATCGCGCAGACCGGCGCATCCCACGGCCCCGGGGCACCCGAATGATCAACGCGTCGGCGAAGCTGCAAAGCTTGGTGTTATCGAGCGCGCTAAACGAGCATCGACTTACTTCTACGTTTGCAACCATGGCTGGCAGGCTATAACTCCCGCTAGCCAAAGAATAAGGAGATCGGAATGGACGCCAAGGTAGGGGGGGCTAGCGCCGCCAGGATTGAACCCGGCGGAATGGTAGCGGACCACCTGGCGGACATCAGGAAATTCGAAGCGAACCTTTGGAAGATCGCCGATAATCTGCGGGCGAACTCTAATCTGGCGTCCAACGAATATTTCATGCCCATCATGGGCCTGATCTTTCTCCGGCATGCCACTAACCGGTTCTATGAGGCGAAAGCGGCGATCGAGGCCGACAAGAAAGCCGGCAAGATGCCGGATCGCCCACTCGTCGAAGCTGATTTCACCCGTCGCCGCGCCCTAAACCTGCCGGAAGAGGCACGCTTTGATGTGATCCTCAAGACGCCCAAGGACGGCAATCTCGGTGCGGCGCTCACTGCAGCCATGGAGGCGATCGAAGATGCCTTCCCGCCGCTAGCAGGCCAGCTGCCTAAGGACTACGGACGGTTCGAGGGAAGCGTTCTCGAAGAAATGATGCGTTTGTTCGATGCCGAAGGCTTGCGTCGGGCCTCGGGCGACGTGTTCGGCCGCATCTATGAATACTTCCTCGCCGAGTTTTCCAAGCAGGGTGCGCACGATGGCGGCGAGTTCTTCACGCCCCCTTCGATCGTGCAGACCATTGTGAATGTCATCGAGCCCGACCACGGGATAATTCTCGATCCAGCCTGCGGCTCGGGAGGTATGTTCGTGCAATCGAGCCACTTCATCGAGGATGCAGGCCAGGACACGATGAAGCGTGTCACCTTTTACGGTCACGAAAAAAACGAGACCACGGCAAAGCTGGCGCAGATCAATCTAGCTGTTCACGGTCTGCAAGGCACGATCCGTGCCGGAAACGACGCTATCACGTACTACAAGGACCCGCACGAACTCGTCGGCAGGTGCGACTTCGTAATGGCCAATCCGCCCTTCAACGTGGACGAGGTGGACGCTGAGAAGGTGAAGCGCGACAAGCGCCTGCCCTTCGGCCTGCCGGGCACGAACAAGGCAAAGAAGGTCTCAAACGCCAATTATCTCTGGCTGTCCTATTTCTACAGCTACTTGAACGAGACAGGACGCGCAGGCGTGGTGATGTCGTCGCAGGCGTCGAGCGCCGGACGCGACGAGGCGGCCGTGCGCCAGAAGCTGGTCGAGACCGGGGCAGTCGATGTGATGATCGATATTCGCGGTAACTTCTTCTACACGCGGACGGTGCCGTGCCAGCTCTGGTTCTTCGACCGGGCGAAGGAAAAGAATGCGGCACGGCGCGACCATGTGCTGATGCTCGATGCGCGGCAAATCTTTCGCAAGGTCTCGCGCTCGGTCTGCGACTTCAGCCCCGAGCAGCAGAAGAACATCGCCGCGATCGTCTGGCTCTATCGCGGCCAGCAGGACCGCTTCCTGAAGCTCGTGGAAAGTTATTTGGCGCAAGCCGTGGAGCTTGGCGCGGAGGCGCAAAAGTCGCTGAAGGCTTACGAGGAGGCGCTCGACAAGCTTGCCGATCTAATGGATCCCTTCGCCAAGGTGAAACGCAAGGATGATCGGCTGGCCGGGCCCTGGGATGAACTTACCATCGCGCAGGCGACCTTGACAGAGGATATCGAGGCTTTCGGCACGGAAGCGGCAGCGCAGGCCGAGACTTGGGCCAAAACAAACCGCGACAATGCTCGGCTGAACGCGGCGCGGGTGGCGCTGCATTTGCTGGCGGATCGCTGCCGAGATTTGACGAAGCAGATCGACCTTGCGGCCAAGGTCGCAGGCCGGGCAATCGACATCGCAGTCAAGGAGCTTGCCGCGCGGGATTCGGGCGCCTGGAACAATGCCGAGGTGAATAGAGCACGGAAAGGTCTGGACGAGGCGCGAGCGGCGGCGGTCGAGGCACTGAGGCAGGCGCGCTATTTCGTCAGACAGGCGGACTGGTTGCAGGAGCGCTTCCCCAATGCGGTGTTGCGCGATGTCGAAGGGCTGGTGAAGCGCGTCGATCGGGCAGCAATCAAGGCGCATGACTGGAGCCTTACTCCAGGCCGCTATGTCGGCGTCGCGCCCGAAGAACCCGACGAGGATTTCGATTTCGAGGAGGCGCTGCGCGCTATCCGTATCGACCTAAAAGGTCTGGATGAGGAAGCGGTTGAGTTGGCGGCGCGAATTTTTAAGAATTTCGAGGAGTTGGGTGCGTGACGGCCTACTACCTCGGCGCAAAGCGGTGGAAGCCTGCTGTCCTTCGAGATCTTGTTTTTCTCCAGCGTGGCTTTGATATAACCAAGGCTGAGCAGAAGGACGGTGAGATTCCGGTGATTTCCTCGTCCGGTCCCACCAGTTGGCACAATCAAGCGATGGTCAAGGGGCCGGGCGTTGTGATTGGCCGGAAGGGGTCACTGGGAACGGTTCATTATTCCGAAGGGGATTTTTGGCCGCATGACACAACACTCTGGAGCAAGTCGCTCAACGGCAATAATCCCCGCTTCATCTACTATGCGCTGAAATGTTTGGGCCTGGAGCGATTTAACGTTGGTGGTGCTAATCCGACCCTTAATCGGAATCACATTCACGGGCTTCCGATCTACCTCGCGGACAGGGCGACGCAGAACGATATCGTTTCGATTTTGGTCACATACGACGACCTAATCGAAAACAATCGGCGACGGATTTTGATGCTGGAGAAGGCGGCACGATTGCTCTACCGCGAGTGGTTCGTACATTTCCGCTTTCCCGGACACGAACACGTCAGGATCATCGACGCCCTCCCGCAGGGATGGGATCGGCCCGCGGCATCGGTCGTCATGGACATTCTGTCGGGCGGCACCCCAAAAACGGGCAACGCAGCTTTTTGGGACGGCAATATCGGGTTCTTTACACCAAAGGACGCGACCGACACCCCTTATGTCCTGAACACCGAAAAGACAATTACGGAGGAAGGACTGCGGGCCTGTACCAGCAAGCTTTATCCAACCAATACATTATTCATCACGGCGCGAGGGACGGTCGGCAAGCTGAACCTCGCGCTGATCCCCATGGCCATGAACCAGTCCTGCTATGCGCTAAGGGCCAAGGCTCACTTTGGGCAAAGGTATCTCTACGTTGCGCTGAAGGCCGCGATCGACCAAGTGCGGTCACGAGCCACGGGCGCAGTATTCGATGCAGTCATTGTCGCAACATTCGACCGTATCCCCTTCTTAGTTCCGCCTGAGAGCCTCACCCGCAGCTTTGAGCGAAGCATTGACCCGATGTTCGACCAGATCGCGAACCTGATCCACCAGAACCAGAAGCTAGCGAAAGCCCGCGACCTGCTCCTGCCGCGACTGATGAGCGGAGAGATCGCTGTATGACTTAGAACGGAGAGGCATAGACATGGGGGTGACGGGCATTAACAGCGAGGATCGCCTGGTGCAGGCGACATTCGCCGCGCATCTGAAGGACAAGCTCGGCTGGGAAACCGTCACCACGTGGAACGATGAAACTTTCGGGCCTGGAGGCACCTTGGGCCGTGCCAGTACCAGCGAGGCGGTGCTCACCCGCGATCTGCGCGCCGCTCTGCAGCGCCTCAATCCCGATCTGCCGCCATCAGCCATCGATGACGCGCTGCGTACGCTCACGGTTCATGATTTCAGCCGCTCGCTGATCCAGCACAATCAGGAGTTCGCGCGTCTGATCCGTAACGGTGTGCCAATTTCCTGGCGGGACGCGAGCGGCCAGCGCCGCGATGCCCGTGCTCGTGTGATCGACTTCGACAATGAGCGGCGTGCCAACCGCTTTCTCGCTGTGCGGGAATTGAAACTGACCGGCCTGCGCACGCCGAACTACAACCGCCGCGCCGATCTCGTCTGCTTCGTCAACGGCCTGCCGCTGGTCTTCATCGAGCTGAAGGCAGTCCACAAGAACATCCGTGCCGGGTTTGACGGCAACCTGCGCGACTACATGGACGAGAACGTTATCGGCCACGCCTTCCACCATAACGCCCTCCTGATTGTAAGCAATGGCCATCGCGCCCGCTACGGCTCGATCACCAGTGAGTGGGATCACTTCGCCGAATGGAAGCGGCTCGATGAAGGTGACAAAGGAGACGTTGAAGCCGAGGTTCTGCTGAACGGCATGCTGGCGCATGACCGGCTGCTCGACATCGTCGAGAATTTTGTTCTCTTTGACGAGAGCAAGGCGGGCGCGACTCGTAAGGTGGTGGCGCGGAACCATCAGGTGCTCGGCGTCAATCGCGCGGTCGCGTCCGTTTCGCATCAAGAGGAGCTGAAGCGGCAATTTCCGCCCGAAAAGCGGTTTCTGCATCGCGTGATTGAACTGCCGCTGGAGAAGCGCGCTATTGCCGACCAGAAGCGGGCCGATGCACGGGAACTCGCAGAGACACCTCAGACGCCGTTCCGCTCTTTCATCCCGGAAGGCCCTGTCGACATTGTCGAGAGAGCCCATCCTGATCTCGGCAGGCTTGGCGTGTTCTGGCACACGCAGGGTAGCGGCAAGAGCTATTCTATGGCTTTCTTTTCCGAGAAGGTGCGCCGCAAGGTGCCAGGCAACTTCACCTTCTTGCTGATGACGGATCGAAACGATCTGGATGGCCAGATTTATAAGACTTTTGTGGGTTGCGGCGTAGTCGAGAAGGACACGCCGCGCGCCGCCTCGGGCGCGGACCTTGAAAAGTTGCTGAAGGAAAACCACCGCTACATCTTCAGCCTGATCCACAAGTTCAATCAGGATGTGGCCCCGAAGAAGCCCTACAGCGAACGCGACGATATCATCGTGATTTCCGATGAGGCGCATCGGACACAATCCGGGCGGCTAGCCCGCAATATGAGGCTCGCACTGCCTAACGCCGCGTTCATCGGCTTCACCGGGACGCCGTTGTTTAAGCAGGATGAAATCACCAAGCGCATCTTCGGCGACTATGTTTCGCGGTATGATTTCAAGCGGTCCGAGGAAGACGGTGCGACCGTTAAGCTGGTCTACGAGAACCGGGGTGAAAAGCTGGGCCTTGCCCATGCCGATTTGAACGCGCGAATGGCCGAGAAGATCGAAGAGGCCGAACTCGATGCGGATCAGGTGGCTTTGCTCGATAGATTGTTGGGCAAGGACTACGAGGTCGTCACGGCGGACGAACGATTGGATAGGGTCTCGGCAGATTTTGTCGAGCACTGCGCGACACGCTGGGGGTCCGGAAAGTCTCTATTTGTCTGCATCGATAAGATCACGTGCGCCCGTATACATCAGCGAATTGTGCCGCGGTGGAAAATCAAGGCGGCACAAGTTCGAGCGGACTATCAAATAAAGCGTGCGGAGGCGGCCGCGACGACGGACGAGGTCGCTCGCGCTGCCCTGGCGGATGAAGCGCAGAAACTCGAAAAGCAAGCCAATTGGCTGGATCAGACCATTGTCGAGATCATCATCAGCGAGGCTCAGAACGAGGTCGCCGACTTCAAGAAATGGAAGTTCAACATTATTCCTCACCGGGAGCGGATGAAGAAGGGATTCGAGGCTGCGGGCGGCGAGCGCGTCGATGTCGAAACCGCCTTCAAGAATCCGAACCATCCGTTCCGTGTGGCAATTGTATGCGCCATGTGGCTGACTGGCTTTGACGTGGAATGCCTTTCGACGCTCTATATCGACAAGCCGATGAAAGCGCATACGCTGATGCAGGCGATCGCGCGTGCTAACCGTGTCTATCCCGACAAAGAGTACGGCCTGATCGTCGATTACAACGGGATGCTAAAGAGTCTCCGCGCCGCGCTAGCACAGTATGCGCTCGGCGATGAAGCAGAGGGCGGTGAAGAAATCATTGCTCCGATCGAGGAGCGGGTGGAGGCTCTTATCGAAGCAATTGAGGCCACCGAGGCGCATTTGCGCGGCCTTGGGTTTGATCCTGCGACGTTGATTGGCGCGAAGGGATTTGCACGCATCAAGGGTCTCGCCGACGCGGTGGATGCCGTCTACTCGAGCGACGAAACCAAGCGGCGTTTCGAAATCATGGCGCGGCAGGTGTTTGCCAGGTTCAAGGCGCTGCTCGTCGAGCCGAGTGCCTGGGCCTACGCCGAGCGGCACGACAATATTGAATCGATCTACAAGAAGCTGACTGAAAGGCGCGACACGGCGGATGTGACAGCGCTGCTCAAGGAGCTGCATCGGATCATTAACGAGGCTATTCGCACGGAGGCGGTGGGCGACGACCAAGCCGAAGGGTTGACCTTCGACCTCAGCAAGATCGACCTTGAAAAACTGCGAGACGAGTTTGCAAGGAAAGTCCGGCACAAGGCGACGGTGCTTCAGGACATTCGGGAAATTGTCGAACACAAGCTCGCGGCAATGTTGGCGCGCAATCCAATGCGCATGGACTACCAGTTGAAGTATGAGGCCATCATCGCTGACTACAATAGGGAGAAGGATCGTGCGACGATCGAGGAAACATTCAGGCGGCTGGTCGAATTTATGGACAGCCTTGATGAGGAGCAGACACGGGCAGTACGGGAGGGCCTCTCCGACGATGAGCTGGCTATGTTCGACCTGTTGAAGCGAGATGATCTGAGCAAGGCGGATCGCGAACGCGTCAAACAGGCGAGCAGGGAATTGCTCTCATCGATCAAGACACGGTTGGCCGAACTCGATCGGTTCTGGGAAAAGGAACAGACTAAAGGGGAGGTCGAGGCTCTTATTCTGGATGAGATCTTTGTCAAACTGCCGTCGCCACCCTTTACGCCTGAAGAGAAGAAGCTGGTCGCGGACAGTGTCTATGCGCATATCTGGCAGCAAGCCTTGAGCGGCGGGTTCGCGACGTCTGGTTAAGGTGTGCTTGGCGATTTCGCCAACATCTAGTTGGCCGCGTCACTAGTGTTGCACTGCGATGATGGCATCATGCTCCTGGTTGTTCGACGGGTCAGCTGACGGTCCCTTCCGCTACTTCGCGATCGTCAAGCCACGCCGCCAGCTTCTACTTCGCGTGCGTGCCATCACGCGCCCCCCACTACCTCTCCCCAATCCCCGCCCTCTCAATCACCCGCTTGTTTCGCGCCGTCTCCTCCACGATGAACGGCACCAGCTCCGCCGGCCCCTTGTCGGCGATCGAGACCTGGCCGTTGGCGGTGAGGTCGGCGGCGATGCCGGGGTCGGCGAGCACGGCGGCCAGCGCGTCGGAGAGCTTGCTCACGATTCTCGGGTCGGTGCCGGCGGGAAGCGAGACCCAGGTCGAGCCGGCATTGACGGCGTCGGGGTAGCCGGCTTCGAGCACTGTCGGCGCATCGGGCAGCGCGGCCATCCGCGCCGCGCCGGTGGTGCCGAGCACCTTGACCTTGCCGGTGTCGATCAGCGGCCTCAGCACGGTGAGGTAGTCGAAGGAGACGTCGAGGATGCCCGACATCATGTCGGTCATCTGGCTCGAGCCCGATTTGTAGGGCACGTGGGT
>Ga0102591_1004241_pt1 | contig 11456 bp, 7 predicted proteins | sample AraplaCol_mCL_r2_2_FD_76860 | JGI IMG/M metagenome (GOLD analysis project Ga0102591, IMG submission 76860) | Arabidopsis root microbial communities from North Carolina, USA - plate scrape MF_Col_mCL_r2 (SPADES assembly) (version 2) | ecosystem: Host-associated > Plants > Roots > Endosphere... | reverse complement strand
CTTCCTTCTCCTCAAAAAACCCGTGTCATCCCGGCCGTAGCGTAGCGAAGAGCCGGGACCCAGGGGCCTCCCGCACAGTGTTCACGCACCCCCTGGGTCCCGGGCAAGCGCTGCGCGCTTTCCGGGATGACACGGTTTTTGGGGTGTTGGGTGGCGGACCAAGTCGTCGTACGCGTCGATAAGACACCACCACCCCGGGGCCCCGCCGCATGAACCTCCTCACCACCACGGCCTTGGCCGCCCTCCTGGCCACCGCCGCGTCGGCCGCGCCGCTGAACGTCCCCGCCACCCTCAAGACCATCGACGCCCAGCTGGACCGCGACTACCCGGCGCTGGAGGCGATCTACAAGGACATCCACGCCCATCCGGAGCTGGGCTTCCAGGAGGTCGAGACGGCCAAGAAGCTGGCCGACCAGATGCGCGCCCTGGGCTTCACCGTCACCGAGGGCGTCGGCAAGACCGGGCTCATCGCGGTGCTGAAGAACGGCGACGGGCCCCGGGTGCTGGTCCGCACCGAGCTGGACGGCCTGCCGATGCAGGAGAAGTCGGGCTTGGCCTATGCCAGCCAGGCGACGGCGACCTGGAACGGCGACAAGGTGTTCGTCGCCCATTCGTGCGGCCACGACATCCACATGGCCGCCTGGATCGGGACCGCCCGCCAGCTGGTCGCCCGCAAGGCCCAGTGGAAGGGCGCGCTGGTCTTCGTCGCCCAGCCGTCCGAGGAGACGGTCAGCGGCGCGCGGGCCATGCTGGCCGACGGCCTGTTCGACAAGATCGGCGGCAAGCCCGACTACGGCTTCGCCCTGCACGTCGGCCCGGGCGCGGCGGGCGAGGTCTATTACAAGGCCGGGGTGCTGACCTCGACCTCGGACGGGCTGGACGTCACCTTCAACGGCCGCGGCGGCCACGGCTCGATGCCGGCCGCGACGATCGATCCGGTGATGATGGCCGCCCGCTTCACCGTCGACGTCCAGAGCGTGATCAGCCGCGAGAAGGACCCCGCCGCGTTCGGCGTCGTCACGGTGGGCTCGATCCAGGCCGGCAGCGCCGGCAACATCATCCCCGACAAGGCCCGGGTGCGCGGCACCATCCGCACCCAGGACAACGCGGTGCGCGACAGGATCCTGGCCGGGGTCGAGCGCACGGTGAAGGCCGTGACCGACATGGCCGGCGCTCCGCCCGCCGACCTGAAGATCACCCCCGGCGGCAAGATGGTGGTCAACGACGCCGCCCTGACCGAGCGCACCGCGACGGTGTTCAAGGCCGCGTTCGGGGCTCGCGCGGTGGCGCAGGACAGGCCGGGCTCGGCGTCCGAGGACTATTCGGAATTCGTGCTGGCCGGCGTGCCGTCGGTCTATTTCGGCATCGGCGGCTATGACCCGGCCGAGATCGCCAAGGCCAAGGCCGAGGACCGCGCCCTGCCAGTCAACCACTCGCCGTTCTTCGCGCCCACGCCGGAGCCAAGCATCCGGACGGGGGTGGAGGCGATGACGTTGGCGGTGATGGGGGTGATGGGGAAGTAGGGGAGACGCCCTGGTCGGCGGGGCTTTTCCTCCTCACCCGCGCAGCGGGGGAGGTGGCTCGGCGCCGATAGGCGACGAGACGGAGGGGGCGTCCAGGCCGCGGCGCGCGCGGATCCGATCGACGCATGTGTCCCAAATCCCATCCGCTATGGCCGTCGGATCTCTCATCACGTCGTCGGCGGCGTAGCGAAGGACCATGAGGCCCTGAGCCGTCATCCACGCATCCCGGCGTTCGTCGCGCGCGGGCTGGTCGCCCATATTATGACCCCAGCCGTCGACCTCGATCACCAGCCGGGCCTCCGCGCAGTAAAAGTCCGCGATGTATGGACCAATCGGATGTTGGCGGCGAATGCGCGGGGCGTCCGGTTGACGAGGTCGGAGCCGCACCCACAGCACGACTTCGGGCGGGGTCATGGATCGACGCAGCGTTCTGGCGCGCGCGTGGGTCTTGGTTATTGATCTCATAGGTTGAGTATGCGCGCGAACGCCCCCTCCGTCACGATGCGTATTCGCATCGCGCCACCTCCCCCGTTTCACGGGTGAGGAGGATGTCCTCCTCCCCTGCGCAGCGGGGGAGGTGGCTCGGCGCCGATAGGCGACGAGACGGAGGGGGCGTCCCTCACCCCATCGCGTCGCAGTTCTCCCGGATGAACGCCATGTGGTCCGGCATCACCTCGGCCGACCGCGCGATCACCGCCTTGATCTCGGCCAGCCGCGCCCGGAACAGGGCCTCGTCCATGCTGTCGACCATCGGGTCGTAGCTCTCGGGCGTGATTCCCTGGCCGATCATCACCGCGAACCACGAGGTGTCGTTGAACAGCTCCTCGTTCTCGCGGAAGATCCGGCCCGAGCCTTTGAACAGGGCGATCTTGTCGGCCAGGTAGTCGGGGATCGGCATCTCGCGCAGATAGTCCCAATAGGGCGTGTCGTTGCGCGCCGTGGCCTTGAAGTGGAGGATCAGGAAGTCCCGGATCTTCTCGTATTCGAAGGTCATGGTCCGGTTGTAGCGGTCGATGTCCGGCTGGCGGAAATGGCGGTCGGGGAAGTGGGCCAAGAGGCGCGAGATCCCGACCTGGATCAGGTGGATCGACTGGCTTTCCAGCGGCTCCATGAAGCCGGCCGACAGGCCGATGGCCACCACGTTCTTGTCCCAGCTCGTCTTGCGGCGGCCGGCGGTGAAGCGCAGCAGGTTCGGCTCGGCCAGGGGCTCGCCATCCAGGTTCGCCATCAGGTCGGCCGTGGCCTCGTCGTCGCTGATGAAGCGGCTGCAATAGGCGTAGCCGTTGCCCAGGCGGTGCTGCAGCGGGATCCGCCACTGCCAGCCATAGGGCCGGGCCGTGGCGCGGGTCACCGGGGCCATCGAGCCGGCCAGGGTGCAAGGCATGGCCACGGCGCGGTCGTTCAGCAGCCACTGCGACCAGTCCTCGTAGCCGGCCTTCAGGGTCTGCTCGATCAACAGGCCCCGGAAGCCCGAGCAGTCGATGAACAGGTCGCCCTCGACCACCTGGCCGCTCTCCAGCGTCACCGAGGTGACGAAGCCGCTCTGCCCGTCCTGCTGGACCGTGGCGATCTTGCCCTCCTGGCGCACCACGCCACGCGCCTCGGCATATTCGCGCAGGAACCTGGCGTAGAGCCCGGCGTCGAACTGGAAGGCGTAGGCGATCTGGCCCAGCGGCGAGTTGGCCTGGCCGTTGGGGCGCATGAACCTGCTCTGGCGCGAGCCCACGGTCTGCAGGCTGTAGGCGCCGAGGTCGTCCTCCAGGCCCATGGCGTGGGCCTTCAGCCAGTAGGCGTGGAACGACACCCCCTCCATGTCGACGCCATAGGGGCCGAACGGGTGGTGGTAGGTGTGGCCGATGTGCTGCCAGTCGACGAAGTCGATGCCCAGCTTGAACGTCGCCTTGGTCTTCTTGACGAACGCGTTCTCGTCCAGCCCCAGCATGCGGTTGAACATGTTGATCTGCGGGATCGTGGACTCGCCGACCCCGACCGTGCCGATGGCCTCGGACTCGACCAGGGTGACCTTGGTGTAGCCGTCCTTCAGGAAGCGCCCCAGGGCGGCGGCGGTCATCCAGCCGGCGGTGCCGCCGCCGACGATGACGACGCGGCGCAGGCGGTGGTTCTCGGTCATTTGGCGAACTCTGGAGCGGCGCAGTAGCGGGCGATGAAGGCTTCGTGGGTGGGCATGGCCTCGCCGGTCTGGCGGATCAGCGCGCCCATCCGCGCCATCTGCGCCTTGACGAAGGCCTGGTCGTACTGGTCGACCAGCGGGTCGTGGCGCTGCGGCGTCACGCCCTGGCCCAGCAGCACGGCGATCCAGCTGGGCTCGGCGAACAGGTCGTAGTCCGACTGGAACAAGCGGCCGGAGGCGCGGAACAGGTCCATCTTGCGCTTCAGCTCGGCCGGGATCTCCATCTCGCGCAGCATCTTCCAGTACGGCTCGTCGCGCTGGTTGGCGTGGAAGTGCAGGATGATGAAGTCGCGGATCAGCTCGACCTGCAGGATGGTCAGGCGATTGTATTCGGCGATCTCGACCGGGTCGAAGCCCTTGTCCGGGAACAGGGCCAGCAGCTTGGTGATGCCGGCCTGGATCATGTGGATGCTGGTGCTCTCCAGCGGCTCCAGGAAGCCGGACGACAGGCCGATGGCCACGACGTTCTTGTTCCAGATCTGCTTGCGCCGGCCGGGGCGGAACTTGATGAAGTTCGGCTGCTGGGTCGGCTTGCCGTCCAGCGTGCCCTGCAGGGTTTTCAGCGCGTCCTCGTCGCTGATGTGCTGGCTGGAATAGACATAGCCGGTGCCGATCCGGTGCTGCAGCGGGATGCGCCAGACCCAGCCGGCCGCGTGGGCGGTGGCGCGGGTGACGGGGGTCAGGCCGTCGCCGCCCATCTCGCACTGCAGGGCCACGGCGCGGTCATTGGCCAGCCAGTGGCCCCAGTCCTCGAAGCCGGTCTTCAGGGTCTGCTCGATCAGCAGGGCGCGGAAGCCGGTGCAGTCGACGAAGAGGTCGGCCTCCAGCACCTGGCCGCCCTCCAAGGTCACGCCGGTGACGAAGCCGGTCTCGGCGTGCTGCTGGACGCTGGCGACCTTGCCCTCGACCCGGACGACGCCGCGCATCTCGGCATAGGACCGCAGGTACTTGGCGTAGAGGCCGGCGTCGAAGTGGAAGGCGTATTTGATGCTCGACATCACCTGGCCGGGGTCCTTCGACGGCAGGGCGAACTTGCCGAGGTTGGCGGCGGTGGCCGGCAGGTTGAAGTCGTCGATCGGCGCGGCCCAGCCCTCGTGGTGGGCGCGCAGCCAGAACTGGTGGAACTTCAGCGCCTCGATATCCAGGCCGAAGGCGCCGAACGGGTGCAGGTAGCGGTGGCCGGGTTTCAGCCAGTCGCGGAACTCGATGGCCAGCTTGAAGCTGCCCTTGGTGGCCCGCATGAACTCGGCCTCGTCGATGCCGAGGATCTGGTTGAAGGTGGTGATCGGCGGGATCGTCGCCTCGCCGACGCCCACGGTGGCGATGGCGTCGGACTCCACGAGGGTGACGGCCACGCCCTTGGTGTCGAGCACCTTGGAGAGGGCCGCGGCCGTCATCCAGCCGGCCGTGCCGCCGCCGACGATCAGGACTTTGCGGATGGGGTTGGGGGTCATGGCTGCATGCTCAACGGAAAAACAGGTGTCATCCCGGAAGCCTCGCGGAGGCTGTCCGGGACCCAGGAGCCGGCGCAGTGCGGTCGCCCCTGGGTCCTGGCCCTACGCGCTGCGCGCTGCGGCCGGGATGACACGAAAGAGAAATGGGACAGCTACACACGCGCCATCCCCTCCGCCGTCTGTTCGATCACCGCCTTCATCCGCGCCAGCATGTCCCGCGTCCGCTCCAGCGGCGCGCGGTCGACCAGGGGATCCCAGCGGCGGGGGACGACGCCCCGCGCCAGCATCGCGTAGACCCAGGCGCCTTCGGGCCAGGTCTCCTCGTCGTACATGACCACGCGGCCGCGGCTTTCGAACTGGGCGATCTTACGGGCCAGGGGCTCGGGCGGGGCGGTAAGGTCGCCCCAGCGCAGGATGGCCATGTCGCGGGCCCGTTCGATCGCGGCGATCGACAGGCGGTCGAACTCGGCCGCCGCCGCCGGGCTGTTCGGATAGAGGGCGACCAGGCGCGAGACGATGGTCTGGACCAGGTGCAGGTCGCCGCCGTCGGCCGCGCCGATCGCGCAGGCCGCGCCGCCGACCGCCACGACATTGCCAGCCAGCACTCGGGCCCGGCGGCCGGCCTTCAGCGGCGCGGGCGCGAAGGTCGAGACCAGGCCGTCCTCGACCAGCCGCGCGCCCTGGGGCAGCCAGGCGCTCCAGTCGATCCACGGCTGGTCCCCGATCAGCAGGGCCTGCTCGCCGGTGGCGTCGACGAAGAGGTCGGCCTCCAGGCGTTGGCCGCCGACCACGACCGCCGCGACCGTGTCGCCGGCCTTGTCGACCCGCTCGACGGAGCCTTCGACAAGCGTCGCGCCGGCCTTCAGCGCCACGTCCTTCAGCAGGCCCGCATAGCCGGCGGCGTCCAGGTGCAGGCCGTGGTCCAGGGTCGACAGCGGCGAGCGCGGGTCGGGGCTGGCCAGGGCGAAGCGGCCGCGCGCGGCGGCCTGGGCGGCCAGGCTCCAGTCGCTGAGCGGGGCGGCCTCGCCGGCTCGCAGCCAGTAGTGGTGGAAGGCCAGGCCGTCCAGCGTGGCCCCGGTCTCGCCGAACGGGGCCAGGTGGTCGCCGAAGCGCATGGCCAGGCGCGGGGTGGCGGTGGCGGCGCGGATCACCGCTGGCTCGGCGATCCCCAGCCGGGCGTGCAGACCGCGCAGGGCGGGCAGGGCGGCGACGCGGCCGGCGGGCGGCGGGGCGGTCCGCGCCACCGTGACGGCGGCCACGCCCTTGGCGGCGACGGCCAGGGTCGCGGCGGTCATCCAGGCGTCGATGCCGCCGCCGACGATCAGGACCCTCATGCGGAAGCCCTCGCATCGGCGACCGAGCGCAGGAACGTTTCGTGCTGCGGCATGGACTCGACCGTACGGGCCACGGCGGCCTTCAGCTCGGCCAGCAGCCGCGCCGACTGGGCCGGGTCGATCGCCTCGACCAGCGGGTCGAAGCCGTCCGGCAGGACGTTCTGGCCCAGATAGACCGACAGCCACGACGGCTCCTTGAAGAAGCCGTCCTTATAGGCCGCCACCACGCCGCGCTCGCGGAACAGGGCGATCTTCTCGGCCAGAGTGTCGGGGATCGGGGCGGCGCGGCGGTCGTTCCAGAAGGCCGAATCCTCGCGCTGGTTGGCGTGGTAGTGCAGCACCAGGAAATCGCGGATCCGCTCGAACTCCAGGTCCATGACCCGGTTGTACTCGTCCTGGTCGGCCTGCTCGCAGCCCTGGTGCGGGAACAGCTCCAGCAGGGTGCTGATCGCCACCTGGATCAGGTGGATGCTGGTGCTCTCCAGCGGTTCCAGGAAGCCCGAGGACAGGCCGATGGCGACCACGTTCTTCAGCCACTGCCGCTTGCGGCGGCCGGTGACGAACCGCAGGAAGCGCGGGTCCTGCTGGGGCTTGCCGTCCAGCTTCTCGACCAGCACCCGGGCGGCCTCGTCGTCGCTGATGTAGCTGGAGCAATAGACATAGCCGTTGCCGACCCGGTGCTGCAGCGGGATGCGCCAGCGCCAGCCGGCGGCGTCCGAGGTGGCGCGGGTCAGGGGCGTGGCCGGCTCGACCGAGTCGCACGGCACGGCGGCGGCGCGGTCGCAGGGCAGCCAGCGGGTCCAGTCGTCATAGCCGGCCTTCAAGGTCTGCTCGATCAACAGGCCCCGGAAGCCGGAGCAGTCGATGAACAGGTCGCCCTCGATCGTCTGGCCGCTCTCCAGCACGACGCCGGTGACGAAGCCGTCGTCGGGCCGCTGGGCGACGGTGGCGATCTTGCCCTCGGTGCGGACCACGCCGCGCGCCTCGGAATAGGCGCGCAGATAGAGGGCGTAGAGCCCGGCGTCGAACTGGTAGGCGTAGTTGAAGGTCGAGCCCAGCGAGCGCGGGTCGGGCGAGGGCGGGACGAACTTGCCGGCCAGCCCGGCCATGATCGGCAGGCTGTAGGCCTGGATCGGCGCGGCCTCGCCCAATCCTTTCTTGGCGAGGGCCTGGGCCCGCAGCCAGTGCTGGTGGAACGGGATGCCGGCGATCGGCTGGCCGAAGGCCCCGAACGGGTGGACATAGGCCTGGCCCTTGCGGCCCCAGTCGCGGAACTCGATGCCCAGCTTGTAGGTGGCCTGGGTCTTCCGCATGAAGTCGGCTTCGTCCAGGCCCAGGCGGGCGTTGTAGTCGCGGATGTGCGGCACCGTGGCCTCGCCGACCCCGACCGTGCCGATCTCGGCCGATTCGACGAGCTCGAGGGCGATCGGCAGGCCTTTCAGCACCGCGGCCAGGCCGGCGGCGGTCATCCAGCCGGCCGTGCCGCCGCCGACGATGACGATCTTGCGGAGGGGGGTCATGCGGCGAGCTTAGAGGGCGTCGCGGGGACCGGGAAAGGGCGTGGCATTTGGTCGCGGCGGCGAGCGCCCCCTCCGTCACGCTGCTGCGCAGCGCGCCACCTCCCCCGTTTCACGGGTGAGGAGGAAACCCTCCTCCCCTGCGGAGCGGGGGAGGTGGATCGACGCGAATACGCGGCGAGACGGAGGGGGCGCTCGGCTCCCGTCTCTCCCACCGCGCGGACGTCTTCGCCCGTCATGCAAACGCCTCCCCCAAGTCCGCCGGCCTGCCGGACCATCGTCAGATGACCAGTCGGGCGAACGGTGAAATTGACAACGCTGTCCTACGTTGTCATCGTTGTTTTTATCCGGATGTCTGGAATCCGGTTGACCGTGGTCTGACCAGGTAAGGGGTCAGGTCGCGGGTGGGGAGGTCACCAGGTCGAGACTAGACGTGCGAAACCGCGCAAGCGGCGGTCGTGTCTACCTAAAATGGTAACGTTCCCATTCCTTATGGCTAGACGAAACAGGCGTTCGTGACAACGCTTGACGACCAGTGGTCAGTCATGTGATCTGACAACAATGGTCACGGTAACATGATCAATGGTAGCGCTAACGGCGCTGCCAAGAACGAGAACCTGGGGAGGGGACTACAATGGGCACGGCCAATCGGCCGTCCGCGGCTCGCGGACGCAATTCTATCACCAACACTCTGAAATACGGCGCTTCGGTGCTGGTTCTGGGCGCGCTGGCCATCGGCGCGCCGGCCATGGCTCAGACCGCGCCGGCCAAGTCCGACGCGGCGACGGTCGATGAGGTCGTCGTCACCAGCATCAAGCAGAGCCTGAAGAGCAGCCAGCAGCTGAAGCAGTCGTCCGAGATCATCGGCGACTCGATCACCGCCGAGGACATCGGCGCCCTGCCGGACCGCTCGGTCACCGAGGCGCTGTCGCGCGTGCCGGGCGTGGCCATCAACCGTTTCGCCGCCGGCGTCGACCCCGACCACTTCTCGGTCGAAGGCTCGGGCGTGGTCGTCCGCGGCCTGAACTTCGTCCGCTCGGAACTGAACGGCCGCGACACCTTCACCGCCAACAACGGCCGCATCCTCAGCTTCGCCGACGTTCCGTCCGAGCTGATGGGCGGCGTCGACGTGTTCAAGAGCCCCTCGGCCGACCTGATCGAGGGCGGCATTTCGGGCACCGTGAACCTGCGCACGCGCCTGCCGTTCGACAGCAAGAAGCGCATCCTGTCGCTGTCCGTCGAGGACAGCTACGGAGACCTGTCGAAGAAGTGGCAGCCGACCTATTCGGTTCTCTTCAGCGACCGGTACGACACCGCGATCGGTGAAGTCGGCGTGCTGGCCAGCTTCGTGAACTCCAGGCTGTCGACCCGCAGCGACGCCATCCAGGTGTCGAACTTCGGCTGCCGCACCAATCTGGGCGTCGCCGTCGCCACCTGCGACACCGGCAAGGGCGTGTGGTTCCCGCGCGGCGCGGCGTTCCGCTCCACCGAAAGCGACCGCAAGCGCGAAGGCCGCGCCGCGGCGGTGCAGTGGAAGAGCAACGACGGCACCATGCAGGCCGCGTTCCAGTACCTGCGCTCGGAATCGACCACCAAGTGGACCGAGCACGCGATCGAAATCGCCACCGACAACGTCGCCGGCAACGGCGACTCGCGTCCGGCCGACGGCACCAGCTTCACCTTCGATGAAAGCGGGATCTTCACCAACGGCGTGATCACCGGCACCACCGGCTGGCGCGCCGACCAGAACGGGGCGGACCCGCGCACGCCGATCAACGGCCTGCAGTCGAACAACGTCCGCCGCGACGAAGACAACACCAACATCACGACCGACTACGGCTTCAACTTCAAGTGGACGCCGAACGAGCACTGGGGCTTCCTGTTCGACGCCCAGCACGTCGACTCCAAGGCCAATGCGATCAGCATGGGCCTGTGGGGTTCGACGTTCCAGAACGCCGCCATCACCCTGCACGGCAACGACCTGCCGGACGTGAAGTTCACCGCGCCGGCCAGCGGCACGGCGCTGTCGAACTGCGCCCCGTTCAACAACAACTGCCCGTCCTATATGCGCGGAACCCACGGCAGCTTCAGCGACCCGTACAACAACTTCTGGCGCTCGGCGATGGACCACATCGAGCGGTCGGAAGGCACGGAAGACGCGGTCAAGTTCGACGTCGAATACAAGTTCAACGACGACACCTGGTTCGACTCGGTCAAGGCCGGCGTGCGCTGGTCGGAACGCGACCAGACCACCCGCTTCTCGGCCTACAACTGGGGCGTGGTCTCGGAAATCTGGGGCAGCGGCGGCCCGGTGTGGTTCGATGACCCGATCAACAGCAACCCCAACACCGCGGGCGGCGAAACCAGCAAGCGGGTGACCGAGACCTACGCGTTCGACAACTTCCTGCGCGGCAAGACCGCGGTCCCGACCGGCTCGGACCCGCGCCTGTTCTTCTCGCAGAACCTGGTCGACAACTACGGGGCCGTGTCGCAGTTCGCGATGTCGGTCGGCGACGAGTGGCGTGACCGCCTGTCGGGCGGCTGCCCGCAGAACTGGGTGCCGCTGGCGCAGCGCTGCGGCGTCACCGCCGGCACGCCGTTCCGTCCGCAGGAAATCAACCCGGTCAACGAGAAGACCAAGTCCGCCTATCTGATGGCGCGCTTCAAGGGTGACCTGAACGACCTGCGCGTCAGCGGCAATATCGGCCTGCGCTATACCAAGACCGATCGCCAGGCGAGCGGCTTCCTGGCGTTCCCGATCTCGACCAGCCTGTCGACCGACGCCGACTGCACCAAGGCCTTCACCGACTGGCAGGCCCTGCCGGATCCGAAGCAGCCGTTCGTCGCCTCGTCGTTCTGCTCGCTGTCGCCGCAAGTCCGCGCCGCGGCGCGGAACTGGCAGAACGGCGCCACCGTGCCGACCACCGCCAAGGCCTCGTTCGAGTACTGGTTGCCCAGCTTCAACCTGAAGGTCATGGCCCCGCACGGCGTGCAGTATCGCCTAGGCCTGTCCAAGACGCTCACGCCGCCCGACATCGGCCTGACCCGCAACTACTACAGCCTGGCGCTGAACACGAACAACGACGGCATCACCAACGGCCAGCCGTCGGGTAACGTCACGGTCGGCAATCCCTATCTGAAGCCGACCCAGTCCAAGAACGTCGACGCCTCGGTGGAATGGTACTTCGCTCCGGTCGGCTCGCTGACCGTCGCGGCCTTCTACAAGGAGCTGACCAACGTCGCGACCAACACGACCGCGCGCGTGCCGTTCACCAACAACGGCGCCACGTTCGACGTGCTGGTGACCACGCCGGGCAACTCGGACAAGACGGCCAAGGTCAAGGGCTTCGAGGTCGGCTACCAGCAGTTCTACGACTTCCTGCCCAAGCCCTTCGACGGCCTCGGCATCAACGCCAACTACAGCTACATCGACAGCA
>Ga0102591_1004240_pt1 | contig 11464 bp, 9 predicted proteins | sample AraplaCol_mCL_r2_2_FD_76860 | JGI IMG/M metagenome (GOLD analysis project Ga0102591, IMG submission 76860) | Arabidopsis root microbial communities from North Carolina, USA - plate scrape MF_Col_mCL_r2 (SPADES assembly) (version 2) | ecosystem: Host-associated > Plants > Roots > Endosphere... | reverse complement strand
CTGGACCCAGGAGACTGCCTCGCAATGACCCCTTCCCGCGACATTTCCCGCCTCATCGAGATCATGGCGGCGCTGCGCACGCCGGTGACCGGCTGCCCCTGGGACCTTGAGCAGGACTTTTCGACGATCGCGCCCTACACGATCGAGGAAGCCTATGAGGTGGTCGACGCCATCGACCGCGGCGATCTCGACGATCTCCGCGAGGAGCTTGGCGACCTCCTGCTCCAGGTCGTGTTCCACGCCCAGATGGCATCGGAGCAGAACGCCTTTGCCTTCGGCGACGTCGTCGAGGCCATCACGCGAAAGATGATCCGGCGTCATCCCCACGTCTTCGCCGACAAGGACGGCAACCTCGCCTCCTCTCACGTCAAGGAAGTCTGGGACCGCATCAAGGCCGAGGAGAAGGCCGAGCGCGCCGCACGCCGGCCGCCGGAAGACGTACCGGCGCACACATCGCTGCTGTCAGGCGTCAAGGCCGGACAGCCCGCCCTGACCCGCGCCATGGAGCTGCAGCGCAAGGCCTCCACCGTCGGCTTCGACTGGAACGACCCGCGCGCAGTGCTGGCAAAGATCCGCGAGGAAGCCGACGAGATCGAGGCCGCGCTCGACCGTGGCGACAAGCAGGAAATCGCCGAGGAGACCGGCGATTTGATGTTCGCCCTGGTCAACCTCGCCCGCCATGTCGATGCGGACCCGGAAAGCTCGCTGCGCGCGACCAACGCGAAATTCGAGCGGCGCTTTGCGTTCATCGAGCGCGCGCTGGAGGCGCAGGGCCGCACGCTGGAGCAGGCCTCACTCGCGGAGATGGACGCGCTGTGGAATGCGGCGAAGACGGCGACGTGATGCAAGGGCGCGCCATCGAGATCAGGCGGGACGATCCGACGGCTTCCTATGTCGCCGATCTCCTGGCGCATCATCTTGCGGAACTGCAGAGTGTGATGGGCAAGCACGCGCAGGCGCTGGATGCGAGCGGCCTTTCGGACTCGGCGGTTACCTTCTGGACCGTATGGCAGGACGATCAGCTGGTTGGATTTGGCGCACTCAAGCAATTGGATGACGCGCATGCAGAAGTGAAGTCGATGCGGGCCGCGCCGGCTGCCCGCGGGACCGGGGTTGGCCGTGCCATCCTGCATCACATCATCGCTGAGGCCCGCAAACGAGGCTATGCGCGTCTTAGCCTGGAGACCGGCACGGCACCGCTTCATGCGCCGGCCGTTTCACTCTATCGCAGTGTCGGCTTCACGAACTGCGAACCCTTCGCGGATTATCAGGCGAGCCCGCATAATCAGTTCATGAGCCTCGACCTCGCCGACTAGTCTGCGGCCGTAGCCCGGATGGAGCGAAGCGCAATCCGCGACCGGTCGTCGAGATGCGAATCCCGGATTACGCTTCGCTTCATCCGGGCCACGAAGCTGGGGATTTACGCCGACAGACGCGGCACCGCGTCAAACCTGTTCACTACGATATCGCGCTTGGTTTCGTCCACCCGCACGGTCATGTCGAAGCGGCCGTCGTGCAGCTCTTTGGCCAGCACCTCGGCGTTACGATGCAGCCAGGAGATACCGGCGCCGTCGGCGGCGTCGATAGAGAGATCGAGCGTGGTGCGCTTGGCCGCTAACCGTTCCTCGATCGCGGCGAGCAGTGCATCGACGCCCTCGCCTGTCACGGCGGAGACCAGCATGGCCGGATGATCCTCCGGCCGGCGCGCGGCGATGTTCGAGAGCTCTTCGCGTTGCTCGGAATCGTAACGGTCGATCTTGTTCCAGACCTCGATGATGCGACTTGAGTCGTCGGGGTTGATGCCGAGCTGGCGCAGCACCGCGTCGACGTCGCTCTGCTGGGCTTCGGCATCCTCGTGCGAGATGTCGCGCACATGCAGGATGACATCGGCCTCCAGCACTTCCTCCAGCGTGGCGCGGAAGGCGGCGACGAGCTGGGTCGGCAGGTTGGAGATGAAGCCGACGGTATCCGACAGCATTGCCTTGCCGCCATGCGGCAGGTTGAGGGCGCGTAAAGTCGGATCCAGTGTCGCGAAAAGCATATCCGCGGCCTGCACGTCGGCACGCGTCAGACGGTTGAACAGCGTCGACTTGCCGGCATTGGTGTAGCCGACCAGCGCGACCACGCGATAGGGCACGCGCTGGCGTCCGGCACGATGCAGCCGCCGCGTCGCCTGCACCTTCTTGAGCTCGCCCTCGAGCTTGGAGATGCGCTCCTGGATCAGGCGGCGGTCGGCCTCGATCTGGGTCTCGCCGGGACCGCCCATGAATCCGAAGCCGCCGCGCTGGCGCTCCAAATGGGTCCATGAGCGCACGAGGCGCGAGCGCTGGTAGTTGAGATGCGCGAGCTCGACCTGGAGCGAGCCTTCCCGCGTCTTGGCGCGGCGGCCGAAGATTTCCAGGATCAGTCCGGTGCGGTCGAGCACCTTGGCGTGCAATTCCTTTTCGAGATTGCGCTGCTGGATCGGCGCCAGCGCGCAATCCATCACCACGAGCTCCACGTCGAGGGTCTTGATCAGCGCGGCGATCTCCTCGACCTTGCCCTTGCCGATATACGTCGCGGGCCTGATCTGGCTGATCGGTGCGATGATGGCATCAGCAATGACGAGATCGATCGCGCGCGCGAGGCCGGCGGCTTCATCGAGCCGGGCCTCGGAATCACGCAGGACATGAGTCTCCGATTGCGCGTCGGCTCCGCCGGCGCGCACCCGCAAATAAGGGCCGATGACAAGCACCCGCCCCGTCTGCTGAGCCCCGGCCGACCGCGGACGGTCGGCCTCCCCGTCGAAATTCCGGGGTTCCAATCAGATCACTCTCAAGCCGGCTGGTCCTCGCCGCCTTCGAACAACTGAATCGGTGCGCCCGGCATGATGGTCGAGATCGCGTGCTTGTAGACAAGCTGCGAGTGACCGTCGCGCCGAAGCAGCAAACAGAAATTGTCGAACCAGGTCACGATGCCCTGGAGCTTCACTCCGTTGACCAGAAAGATCGTCAGTGGCGTCTTGGTTTTGCGAACGTGATTAAGGAAGGTGTCCTGTAGGTTTTGTGCGCGGTCTGCCGCCATTGTTTTTTTCTCGCTTTGAGTTTCTTTTTATTGCGCCGGTTGCGGCCCTCTTTGTGATGTTCGGGGCCTCTCCCGGTTGCCGTTCCTCATGAGATCCCCCTCGGAAGGAACAGCTGTTGCGATTAGAGGACAGGTGGGCCTTTTAGGCAAGCTGCTTCACGCGGCATGGCACGCCGTAATGCCCCGAAAAACTACGGAAAGCGATGGTTTTCCTGACCAATCCCTCAGGGTTAACCGCAGTCCCGCAGCGCTAGATTCCTGTTTTGACCCGCTTTCTTTACGCGAACCGCCAACCGCTGTGCTCCAAAACGTTCTAGCCGACACCGAGCGCTTTCAGCTTCCGATGCAGCGCCGACCGTTCCATGCCAACGAACTCGGCCGTACGAGAAATATTTCCTGAAAAACGGCTGATCTGTGCAATCAAATAGTCGCGCTCGAACACTTCGCGCGCTTCGCGCAGCGGCAAGCCCATGATGTGCTCGCCGTTGTTGCTCGTCGGCATCGCCGGCACCATGGAGCCGACGTCCTGCGGCAGCATGTCGGCTGTGATGATGACCTCGGGACCACCCGCTGCCAGAATCATGACTCTCTCAACATTGTTGCGAAGCTGGCGCACATTGCCCGGCCAGACATGCGATTGCAGCACCGCCATCGCGTCCTGTCCGATCTGCCGCTTCGGCAAGCCGCTTCCGGCCGAGATCTGCTCCATGAAGTAGTCGATCAATTCCGGAATGTCCTCGCGCCGCTCCGACAGCGCGGGCACGCGGATCGGCACCACCGAGAGCCGATGATAGAGGTCCTCGCGGAAATGGCCGGCCGCGATCTCCTCTTCGAGATTGCGCGCGGTCGACGAGATGATGCGCACGTCGACCTGCACCTTGGCGGTGCCGCCGACGCGCTGGAACGACTGCTCCACCAGCACGCGCAGGATCTTGTTCTGGGTCTCGCGCGGCATGTCCGCGATCTCGTCGATGAACAGCGTGCCGCCATGGGCTTCCTCGAGCGCGCCGGCCTTGCGCGGCTGCTCGCCGTTGGTCTGCTCGACGCCGAACAGCTCGTGCTCCATGCGCTCGGGCGTGATCGCGGCGGCGTTGATGACGACGAAGGGACCGTCGGCACGGCCGGAGGCCGTGTGCAGTGTGCGTGCGGTCAATTCCTTACCCGCGCCGGCAGGGCCGACGATCAGGATGCGGCTGTTGGCCTTGGCGGCGCGCTCGATGGTCTGGCGCAGCTGGTTCATGCTGGGCGAGCGGCCGACAAGCTGGCTGGCGCTCGGCGCCAGCTGCTTCAGCTCCTTGACTTCGCGCTTCAGCCGCGAGTTCTCCAGCGCGCGGGTCGCGACCAGGATCAAACGATCGGCCTTGAACGGCTTCTCGATGAAGTCGTAAGCGCCGCGCTTGATCGCCGCGACGGCGGTCTCGATGTTGCCGTGGCCCGAGATCATCACGACCGGCAGATCGGCATTGTCCTTCTTGACCTGCTCCAGAAGCTGCAAGCCGTCGAGCTTGGAGCCCTGCAGCCAGATGTCGAGGAACACCAGATGCGGCCGCCGGTTGGCGATTTCAGCCAGCGCGGAGTCGCTGTCGCGTGCGGTCCGGGTGACGAAGCCTTCGTCCTCGAGAATGCCCGCAACGAGATCCCGAATATCGGCCTCGTCATCGACAATCAGAATTTCACTAGCCATGGGTCGCGCCTGTCTTGTCAGCTGCCTGTTGCGGCTTGGATTTTCGTTGAATCATTGGTCTTTTCAGCGGGCTCTTTGGTTTCGGCCGCCGGCTCTTTTGTTTCTTGCGCCGGATCCTTGACAGCAGCGCCGGGCTGCCCGCCGGTGACGTCCTTCGCCGCGGCCGGGGCCTGCTCGGCTCCCTCGGGCTTGGCGGGTTGACCGGTGATCGCAAAGCGCATCCGCATCCAGGCGCCGCGTTGGCCCTCGCGGAAGTCGGACGCATCCTTCAGCTCGATGCGTCCGCCATGGTCTTCCAGCACGCGGCCGACGATCGCCAGGCCAAGCCCGGTGCCCTTGGCGCGCGTGGTAACATACGGTTCGAGCAGCCGCGAGCGCGCGACCTTGGGCAGGCCGATGCCGTTGTCGACCACGTCGATCAGCACGTCCTCGCCCTCGCGCGATACCACGACGTCGATGCGCCCTTTGCCGAGTTCCTCCACCGGGACCTGTTCGATCGCCTCGGTGGCGTTCTTGACGATGTTGGTGACCGCCTGGGAGATCAGCCGCCGGTCGAACTGGGCGCGCAGCGGGTCCTGCTTGAACTCGGCCTCGATATCGATCTCGGGATGGGCGACCTTCATCAGGAATACGGCTTGCCGCACGGTGTCGGCAACGTCCTCGCCCTCCATCACCGGCTTCGGCATCCGCGCGAACCGCGAGAACTCGTCGACCATGCGCCTGATGTCGTCGACCTGACGCACGATGGTGTCGGTGCACTGTTCGAAGATCTGCTTGTCCTTGGCCTCCGTGATGTCCTTGCCGAACTTGCGGCGGATGCGTTCGGCGGAGAGCTGGATCGGCGTCAACGGGTTCTTGATCTCGTGGGCGATGCGGCGCGCCACGTCGCCCCAGGCCGAGGTGCGCTGCGCCGAAACCAGCTCGGTGATGTCGTCGAGCGTGATGATGTAGCTGTCGTGCGGCTGGTTCTTCTCGGCACTGACCCGGACCGACAGATTGCGCTCCTGCCCGTCGCGGGTGATCGTGATCTGGCCCTGCACCAGGCGCTGGGTCCCTTCCCGCGCCGTCTTCATCATCTCGTCGAGCTCGGGCAGCACGTCCGAGAGCGGATGACCGAGCGTCTCGGATTCGGCGTGTCCGATCAGCTTCTCGGCGGAGCGGTTCAAAATGCCGACGCTGCCGGAGGTGTCGACGCCGATGATGCCGGCGCTCGCCGAGGACAGCACGGCCTCGATGAAGCGGCGGCGGCTGTCGATGAGATCGCTGGCGTTGACGAGCTCGTCGCGCTGGCTGCGCAATTCCTGCGTCATCTTGTTGAAGGTCTCACCGAGCTGGGCGAGATCGCCTTCCGACTGGTGCACCGGAACCTTCACGTGGAGGTCGCCGGTCGAAACCGTATGGGCCGCGTTCATCAGCCGCCGGATCGGCGCCACCAGCGAGTTGGCGAAGTTCAGCCCGATTAGCACCGAGGCCATCAGGATGGTCAGCGCGATCACCGCGAACATCAGCGCGAAGGCGACCTGGATGCCGAGTCGCCGCGACTCGATCTGGGCATATTCGGCGACGCTGACCTCGGTCTGCTTGAGCTGATTGACGACGTTCGGATCAAGCGGGCGCGCGACATAGAGGAAGGTATCGCTGAAGGCGCGCAGGCGGATCACCGCGGCGACGAAGCTCGCATCCGGCAAAACCGCGATCTCGGGCTCGTTCTCGTTGACGTTGCTGAGGAAGTCGGGTGCCGGCGGCGAATAGGCCAGCCGCATGCCGGTGTCGGCGGATTCCAGGATGTTGGTGTTCTTGTCGATGATCATCGCGCCCGGCAGGTTGCGCGAGCTCGCACTGGCGGTGAGCATCTCGCGGAACGAGCGCCGGTCCTGGTCGTAGAGCGGCCTTGCATGGGCGATGTCGTTGGCCATGCCGAGAATGTCGCCGCGGATCAGCTGCGCATGGTCCTGCATGTAGGCGCGCGCGATGTTCAGCGAGTTCTGGATGACCTCCTTGGTCGGGCCGGAGAACAGCCGGTCGAGGCCGCGCTCGATGGTCACGTTGGCTACGACGGCGACCAGCACCGCCGGCAGCACCGCCACGATCGAGAACAGGCTCACGATCTGGACATGCAGACGTGCCGCTGCCCTGCCCCGCCGCCGCGCTAGGATCAGCTGCCAGAGCTCGCGGATGATGATGCCGACCAGCAGCAGGATCGTGGCCGCGTTGGTGAGGTAGATCGAGCGGACCACCGCCGGCGTCGGCTCGATCGTGGTCAGGCCGGTCAGAACCAGGAAGGTGACGAAGGCCGACAGCAAGGCCAGCACGACGGCAAACGGTGCCAGCCAGCGCCGCGCCGACCAACGCCGGGGCTCTTCCGCTGGGGCCGTGTCAAAGTGTGCGGCCGAGGTATCTGCGCTGGTCATTCCGGCAATGGTGGGTGCTGAAAACGGGTCCGCGGGCGCGCGGATACTGATGTATTCGTACCACATTGTTGCCGAATTGCGACAATTGCGAGGCGTCAGCCGCGCGGCGGAGCAACGCATCCACAGGGCAGTGCCGCATCAGCGGGAACGGAATCGGACGATTCCGGCTTGACCCCGCATGGACAGGATCTTTCTCGCGATCATGGCTTCGGCTGTACTGCTGCTGATTGTGGCTTCCGACCTGCTGGTCAATGGCCCGGCTCTGCAGGAGCGAGCCGACTTCGCCATGCTGCCGACATCGGCCAGGCTGGTCAGATAGGCGCGCGGCGCTGCGCCCTGCGGCCAAATGCCGGAATCGTCCCCTTTCAGCGGAACAATTGGGTCCGTATCGGACTTCTGCTCACCGCGTCAGCCACAACGGCCAGCGCGATCCGGACAGGCTCAGCTCTGCCTTGGTAGGGGGAGCTGAGCCACTCCGTTCAAACGCGATTGCCGTTCAAACCCGATTGCCGCGGGTCGCGCGCCGTCTAACCCCCGCTCCGATACACCTGGATATCGAGATCCCGGATTTTCTTCCGCAGTGTGTTGCGGTTGAGGCCGAGCAGGTCGGCGGCGCGGATCTGGTTGCCGCGGGTGGCGGCCAGCGCGGCCGTGAGCAGCGGCACCTCGATCTCCTTGAGGATGCGGTGGTAGAGGCCCGGCGGCGGCACGCCGTTCGGAAAGCCCTGGAAGTGCGAGGACAGATACGCCTCCACGGCACCGCCGAGATTGTCGACGCCCTGCTGGACCGCCGCGCCGGGACTGACCGTGGGCGGCGCCAGCTCGCCGTCGATGACGGAGCCGGTGATCACGTCCTGCGGATAGAGTGCCGCAAGGCGACGGGCGAGGTTCTCGAGCTCGCGCACGTTGCCGGGCCAGCGATGCTGCTTCAGCCGCTCTAGCGCCAGCACGTCGAGCTTCTTGGGCGGCAGGCCGTCCTTCTCGGCCAGTGCGAAGAAGTGACGGATGAGATCCGGCAAATCCTCGATACGCTCGCGGAGCGGCGGCAGCCGCAGCGGCACGACGTTGAGTCGGAAGAACAGGTCTTCGCGGAACAGGCCCTGCTGGATCAGCACCCGCAGGTCCTTGTTGGAGGCCGCGACGATGCGCACGTCGGTCTTGATCGGGGTGCGGCCGCCGACTGTGGTGTATTCGCCCTGCTGCAGCACACGCAGCAAGCGCGTCTGCGCCTCCATCGGCATGTCGCCGATCTCGTCCAGGAACAGCGTGCCGCCCTCGGCCTGCTCGAAGCGGCCGGAGGCGCGGGTGTTGGCGCCGGTGAAGGCGCCGCGCTCGTGGCCGAACAATTCGGATTCGATCAGGTCGCGCGGGATCGCGGCCATGTTGACCGCGACGAACGGGCCGTTGCGGCGCTTGCCGTAATCGTGCAGCGCGCGCGCCACCAGCTCCTTGCCGGTTCCGGACTCGCCCGTGATCATCACGGTGAGATCGGTCTGCATCAGGCGCGCCAGCACGCGGTAGATTTCCTGCATGGCCGGCGAACGGCCGACCAGCGGAATCGCCTCCATCTCGGCGTCCTCGTCGGGCGTCGAGACGCGCTCCTTCGGCTCGGCGAGCGCCCGGCCGACGATCGCGATCAGCTCCTTCAGGTCGAACGGTTTCGGCAGATATTCGTAGGCCCCGCGTTCGGAGGCGCGGATCGCCGTCATGAAGGTGTTCTGCGCGCTCATGACGATGACGGGCAGATTCGGCCGCATCTTCTTGATCCGCGGCAAGAGGTCGAAGGCGTTTTCGTCCGGCATCACGACGTCGGTGATGACGAGATCGCCCTCGCCCTGGCTGACCCAGCGCCACAGCGTTGCGGCATTGCCGGTCAGCCGCACTTCGTAGCCGGCGCGGGACAGTGCCTGGTTGAGAACGGTGCGGATGGCGGTGTCGTCATCAGCTACGAGAATGCTACCTGCGGGCATCGTTAATCCTCATTTCGCCCCCTGTGACACAGGCGACGACTTCCCGGCAGAGTCGGCGCGACTGCTTTGATCGGCATGTTTCACCGATGTGGAATACATCGGCATCAGCACGCGGAAGGTGGTTTTGCGCGGCTGAGATTCGCATTCGATGATGCCCCCGTGATCGCCGACGATCTTTGCGACAAGCGCAAGGCCCAGACCCGAGCCGGTCTGCTTGGTGGTCACGAAGGGATCGAACAGGTTGGGCAGAAGATCGTCCGGCACGCCTGGTCCGTTGTCCTTCACGCAGAATTCGAGTGGCAACGATACCCGGGATTTTTGACCGGGGACTGACAGGCGCACGCCGGGGCGGAACGCGGTGGTGAGCTGGATCTCGGCGTCGGGCACGTCGATCAGCGCCTCGGCGGCGTTCTTCACGAGATTGAGGAACACCTGGATCAGCTGGTCCTGGTTCGCCAGCACCGGCGGCAGCGAGGGATCGTAATCCTCGATGAAGCGGATGTTGCGGGCAAAGCCGGACTGCGCCAGCCGCTTCACGTGGTCGAGCACGGAATGGATGTTGACAGGGCCGCGCACCACGGGACGCTCGTCGCCGAACACCTCCATGCGGTCGACCAGCGTCACGATGCGGTCGGCCTCGTCGCAAATCAGGCGCGTCAGCATGCGGTCTTCGGACGAGGCCTGCTGCTCCAGCAGCTGCGCCGCGCCGCGGATGCCGGAGAGCGGGTTCTTGATCTCGTGTGCCAGCATCGCGGCCAGCGCGATCACCGAGCGTGCGGCGCTGCGATGGGTGAGCTGGCGGTCCATCTTGTCGGCGATGGTGCGCTCCTGCAGCATCACCACGATATGGCCGGGCCGCTCGGTGAGCGGAGCGACGTGCAGGTCGACCTGGCGATCGCCGCCCATGCGCGGCGTGCCGAGATCGACCTTGTATTCGTTGACCGGCGAGTTCGACGAGCGCACCTGGTCGATCAGCGCCAGCAAGGGGCTGCCGAACGGCACCAGCTCTTTCAGCGACTGCCGCTTCAGGAACTGGGTCGAGATCTCGAAGAAGGCTTCGGTCGCGATATTGGCGGCGACGATCTTGCCGTCCGGCCCGATCATGAGCACGGGGTTGGGCAAGGCATCCAGCATCGCGTCGCTCTCGGACGGCCGGCGATGTTCAGCGGCTGAGCTCATGCAGCAGCGCTCCATGCGAAGTCGTCGAAGGCATCCTGCAGGGACTGATGGACGAGGCGCGGATCCTCCGAGGTGAGGATCTTCTGGCGCCAACCCTTCAGCTTCTCGACAGATGCGCCGCTCGCCTGTGCCGCGACATCGAGCGCCCAGCCGAGATGCTTGCGGGCATGCCTGAGGCCGATGCGCAGACCATAGAGTGCGCAGACGCCCTCATACAGCGTGCGGACATAATGCAGCTGGGTTGCGAGCGAAGGCGCCGCCTCCTCGCCCCCGCCCGTCAGGCGGCGGCCGATCTGGCCGGGCAGCCAGGGCTGGCCGTTCGCGCCGCGGCCGATCATCACCGCGTCGGCGCCGGAGGCCTCGAGCGCCGCGAGCGCCTTCTCGTAAGTCGTGATGTCACCGTTGACGACGAGCGGAATCGAGATCGCATCGCGCACGGCGCGGATCGCATCCCAATCGGCCTCGCCCTTGTAGAACTGGCTGCGGGTGCGGCCATGGACCGTGACGAGCTGGACGCCGGCGGCCTCCGCGCGCCGCGCCAGCTCGGGCGCGTTGCGGGTCTGGTCGTCCCAGCCGAGCCGCATCTTCAGCGTCACCGGCACCTTCACCGCCGCGATGGTCGCATCGATCAGGCTGACGGCATGGTCGAGGTCGCGCATCAGGGCCGAGCCGGACTGGCCGCCGGTGACGTGACGGGCCGGACAGCCCATGTTGATGTCGATGATGTCGGCGCCATCGGCCTCGGCGATCCGGGCGCCCTCCGCCATCCAATGCGTCTCGCAGCCGGCGAGCTGTACCACGTGCGGGCCAATGCCGGTGGCTTCGCAGCGCAACCGGGACATCCGGTGGCCATTGGCGAGCTCATCGCTGGCGGTCATTTCGGATACGACAAGTCCGGCCCCAAGCTCGGCGGCCAGCTTGCGGACGGGCGAGTCAGTCACTCCCGACATCGGCGCCAGGATGACCGGGGTGGCGACATCAATATCGCCTATTTTCAACGGCTTAGAGCCGAACACTGCCGAACCGGTCACGGGGGTCTCGTCGACTGGGCAGGGCCTCATCGCGCCTGCCATGATCTATCTTGCGCACAATTCTTGTGCAGTCAAGCGTCATGCCTACAGTTTAGACAGTTCTGCAAATCTTTCAAGTGCAGTGCA
>Ga0102591_1004236_pt1 | contig 11487 bp, 9 predicted proteins | sample AraplaCol_mCL_r2_2_FD_76860 | JGI IMG/M metagenome (GOLD analysis project Ga0102591, IMG submission 76860) | Arabidopsis root microbial communities from North Carolina, USA - plate scrape MF_Col_mCL_r2 (SPADES assembly) (version 2) | ecosystem: Host-associated > Plants > Roots > Endosphere... | reverse complement strand
CGCTCGAACAGCAGGTCGTACGGCAGCGGGTCCAGGTCGGTGATGCCCAGCGCCCACGCGACCAGCGAACCGGCACCCGAACCACGGCCCGGACCGACGGGAATGTCGTGGTCCTTCGCCCAGTTGATGAAGTCCGCCACGATCAGGAAGTAACCGGGGAACCCCATCTTGATGATGACGTCCAGCTCGATGTCCAGGCGCGCGTCGTAATCCTCGCGCGTCTTGCCCTCGGCGACCGGGTTCTTCTGCAGGCGCTTTTCGAGGCCGTCGCGCGCAGTGCCGCGCAGCCAGCTTTCGATCGTGTGCTCGCTTGGCACCGGGAACGCCGGCAGCGCGTATTCGCCGAGCTTCATCTCGACGTTGCAGCGCGTGGCGAGCGCGAACGCGTTGTCGATCGCGTCGGGCACGTCGGCGAACAGCGCCTGCATGTCTTCCGAAGACTTCAGGAACTGCTCGGCGCTGTAGTCCTTCGGACGCTTGGGATCGTCGAGCACGCGGCCGGAGGCAATGCACACGCGCGCTTCGTGCGCGTCGTAACCTTCGGCATCGATGAAGCGCACGTCGTTGCTGGCGATCAGCGGCAGCGAACGCGCGGTGGACGCGTGCAGCGCGAACGCGTTGAACGCGTCCTCGCCTTCGCGACCGGTGCGGGTGAGTTCCAGGTGCAGGCGTTCGCCGAACACGCCGCGCCAGTCCATCAGCCAGGCTTCGGCGAGTTCATGGCGGTTGCTCGTCGCCAGTCGTCCGGCGAGGCTCTGGCGTCCGGCCAGCGCGAACAGGCCACCGTTGTCCTCGCGCAGCCATTCGGGGCGAAGCGCGACGCCGTCGGTGCGATGGCCTTCCATCCACGCGCGCGTGAGCAGGCGCGAAAGCGTGAGATAGCCGGCGCGATCGCGACACAGCAGCGTCATGCGCGCGGCGGTTTCGTTGCCGTCCGCGAGGCCGACGTCGGCGCCGATGATTGGCTTGATGCCGGCGCCTTCGGCGGCCTTGTAGAACTTGACCGCGGCGAAGAGGTTGTCGACGTCGGTCAGCGCCACCGCGGGCTGCGACAACGCGACACAACGCTTCACCAGCTCGCCGATCCGGATGGTCGAGTCGGCGAGCGAGTATTCGCTGTGGAGATGGAGGTGGACGAAAGGGACTGCAGGCATGCTGGACGCAGGTTAGGCAGTCTGGGCGGACGGGACAAGACTTGTTTTTTGGGCGGGGCGCGAGCGCGGGAGGCGCGCGGCGACGCGGACTCCAGTCGCCTGAGTCTGGACTCCTCCGTCATCCCGGCGAAGGCCGGGACCCAGGCCCGGATCGCTTGGGGCGTCGATGCCTGCGCAGGCGCATCGGGCCTGGGCCCGGCTTCCGCCGGGGAGGCGGGTCACGCCACGGCACCGCATGCGACCAACTGTCCGTCACGACACCCTGAACAAACCCCGCGGCAGATTCCACGGCGCGTAGTGCTGCTCGCGTACCCACATCGCGTGCTGCCACAGCGCCACTTCGTCCAGGCGTTCGCGCACCCATGCCGCGCGGCGCTGGTCGGCCGCGCCGGTGGGATGGTTGATGTCGCGATAGGCGATGAAGTCGCGATAGTCCTCGGCTTCGTCGGCGAAGGCTGGCCACGCCAGTTCGATCAGCAGCACGTCGTCGAGTTGCCCGAGCACCGGAATGCGATCGGCGATCAGGTCGTCCTCGCGGTCGATGTACGACAGCAGCTTGCCGATGCGCGCGTGCGTGGCTTCGTCGGCATCCCAGTCTTCGTCGTCGAGCAATGCGCGCAGTTCCTGCACGCGTTGCAGTCGACTGTCGATGACCTCGCGCGCCTGCGCGGTCGGCTGTTTCAGCAGCCACGCGGCGAGCTGTTCGAGGCGATCGTTGTCCACGCGTGGCGCGTCGGCGTGGATCTCGTGCAGGAGCTGGTCGAACTGGACGACCGCGGCATCGTTCAAGCCGATCGCGTGGGCGGACTCGCGCGCGCCCATGCCGCTGTACATGTGGTCGAAGGGCAGCGGCTGCGCGGTGGGGGTGGGATGGAACATGCGCATGGCACACCTCGCTGGCCGGCCTGGCCGGACCCGCGCCGCGGCCGGCGGCTTCGCGCGGGCCGTCCCGCGATGCGTGCGCGGGATGCAGGCAGATGATGCGCCGATGGTGCGGTGCGAGACGTGTTTGGCGGGGTGAATGGGGCGGGGGCCGCTCTCCCTTGCGGGAGAGGGCCCGGTGCAGGCAGCGACGGGCTCGACCATGCGGCGCCCGCCGCCGTCCCTGGCGTCACGCTCCCGGTTTTCGAAACCCTGCTCTTCAATGCACGCGGAAGATCGGCGACGTGTCGGGCAGGAAGCTGCTTTCGCGGATGTGCTTCTCGTACTGGGCCAGGACGACCTCCTCGTAACGCACCTCTTCCCAGTCGGCGCGCGAGAAGGCGTAGCCGGACGGGCTGCGGTCGCGCTGGTGCGCTTCGCGGCTGCGGACGCGGACGTAGTCGAGGTAATCGTCCACTTCCGTCGCCAGCTTCGGCCAGGCCGATTCGACCACGATCGCGTCGTCCAGGCGCCCGACCTGCGGCATCCAGTCGGGGATCAGGTCGTCGCGGCTGCGGGCGTAGTCGACGATGGCGGCGGCGGTGTCGACCGCGTCGTTCGCCGGCTGCCACTGCCGGTCGGACAGGAGCTGCTCGACCGCGGCGATCCAGCGCAGGCGCTGGCGGATGCACGGCGGGGCGGCGTCGGTCCGGCCCGGGCGGCTCAGTTCCCGACCGGCGGAAGCCAGCTGGTCGGTCTCCAGCACGTGGCCACCGATGCGGGCGAGCAGGACGTTGAAGCGGTCCACTTCGGCCGAGTTGAGCTGGAAGCCGTTGATGCAGCGGCGGCGGGTCGGGCCGTCGAACGGGGTCAGCAGGATCCGGGGAAGCGGGTTGGCGGTGGAGAACAGGGCGTTCATGGCGAGACTCCGGGGGAGGGTGGCACCGAACTTTCCGGCGCCGGATCAGACTCCACCCGCCCCCGCCATGAGTCATGATGGCCGGGCGCGCCTTTCCACATCGTCCGCTCCGGATGATGAGGGAACTATGAGGTTTTCCCGATGACCCCCCACGGGAGTGCAGGCCAAGGCGGGCCGAACGGCGAAAAGTACCGATTCGACGACATCGTCGTCGACGCCGTCGCGCACACGTTGTCCCGCGCCGGCACCGAGCTGACGGTCGAACCCAAGGCCTTCGCGGTGCTGCTGATCCTGCTGCGGCGGGCCGGGGAAATGGTCGGCCGGGACGATCTGCTCGACCAGGTGTGGGGCCACCGCCACGTCACGCCGGGCGTGCTCACGCGGGTGATCGCCCAGCTGCGCCACGCCTTGGCCGACGACTCCCAGCACCCGCGCTACATCCAGACCCAGCACGCGCTGGGCTACCGGTTCATCGGCCAGCTCCACGATGGCCAGTTCGACGATGGCCAGGCGCCCACCCTCGCGACCGGGGAACCCCAGCACGACGAGGTGGCCGTGTTGCGCCACACCGTGCCGGGTGCGCTGACCATCGCGGCGAACGAAGCTGTCGCGCCTGTGCTTGAGCCGGAGCCGTTCGCCGCGCCCGTTCCGGCGAACGGACGTGACTTCACCACGCGCCGGAAGACGTCGGACCAGCGGCGCTGGTGGCTCGCCATCGCCGCGCTGCTGGCGATCGCCGCGGCCGGGTACTGGTTCGGCCAGCGGGGCTTCGGTCCAGGTGGCCTCGGCGCGCCGGCGCCTGCCGCAGCGTCCGTGGCCGTGCTGCCGTTCACCAGCCTCAGCGAGGCGCGCGAGGAGGACTACTTCGCCGAAGGTCTGGGTGTGGAGATGGTCGACGCGCTGGCCGGCGTTCCCGGCCTGAAGGTGGTGGCCGCGCCGAGTCCCACCGGTCGCGGCGAGGCGGACGTGAAGCGCCTGGGCGCACAGCTCGGCGTGGCGACCGTGCTGGGCGCCAGCGTCCGCCGCGAGGGCACGCGCGTGCGGGTTAGCGCGCGCTTGGCCGATGCGCGTACGGGTTTCACGTTGTGGGCCCATAGTTACGATCGGGAAACCGGCGACGTGTTTGCGCTGCAGAGCGACATTGCGAACGAAGTGGTGCAGGCGCTGATCGACGTGCTGCCGTCGGGCGAGATAGAGGCAGCGCGCCAGTCGTTGGCACGGCGTTTGACGCCGACGCAGAACGTCGCCGCGTACGACGCCTACCTCAAGGGCGAGCAGCGAATGCGCGAGAAGGTCGGCGGCGACGCGCGCGGAGCCGACAGCGCAATCAATTTCTACCGCGGCGCGCTGGCGATCGACCCCAGTTTCGCGCGCGCGCAGGCCGGCATCTGCCAGGCGGAAATCGCGCGCTTCGAGGACGCACGCGACAGCGCTGCATTCGCCCGCGCGCAAGCCGCCTGCGAACAGGCGACGAAGATGGATCCGTCGCTGCGAGAAGTCAGCCTTGCGCTGGGCGACCTGCATCGGGCGCAGGGAAACGCGAAGGAAGCCAACGCGCACTACGAGCGCGCGGCATCCGATCCGGCGCTGCGCGTGCCTGCGTACCTCGGGCTGGCGTCGGTGGCCGGCACACAGGGGCAGGGCGATGTCGCGATGAAGTATTTCGAACGCGCACGCGAACTGGCGCCTCGCGATCCGCGCGTCGCGCAGAAACGCGGTTTCCATCTCTACCTCAACGGCGACGTGGACGGCGCGATTGCGTCGTATCGAGAAGCCGTCGAGTTCGCGCCTGACGATGCGGACCTGCTGACGAGCCTCGGCGGGCTGTACGCGACCAACGGCGACATGGTGCATGCGAGCGAAGCGTACGAGCGTTCGCTGCAGATCAAGCCGAGCTACGAAGCGCTGAGCAACCTGGGTTCGATGAAGTTCGAGCAGGGCGCGTACGAACAGGCCGCTGCGTTGTATCGCCACGCCAGCGAGCTCGACCCCGGCGACTTCCGCGTGTGGGGCAACCTCGGCGACGCACTCACGGCCAGCGGCGGAACCGCGGCGCAGACGCGCGCGCAGTACGAGCAGGCCGCAACGCTGGGGCGGCGTTACCTCGAACTCAAACCCGACGATGCGCAGGGTTTCGCGCTTGTCGCGTGGTACAGCGCCAATCTCGACCGCGCCGACGACGCGCGTGCGTTGCTGGCGAAAGCCGAAGCACTGGGCACCGAGCGCGGCGAGGTCGCGCTGCTGGGTGCGCAGACGATGGCGCGGCTGGGCGACCCGTCGGCGGCGCGCCGGCACGTGGATCTGGCAAGTAAGCAGGGCATTCCGCAGCAGCGCATCGAGTCGTTGCCGTTGCTGCGCTCGTTGACCGCGAAGGTCGACACGTCATCCAAACGCGAACCCGGTACGGCGCAGTAGCCGTTCCTCGTCCCGCCCGCTCCCCCCGGGCGCCTTTCCAAGGAGAAGAATAATGAAAACGATCCCGTCCGCGATGGCGGTCGCCGCTGTTGCGCTGCTGGTGTTCGCCAGTGGATGCGGCACCGGTTCGGCGATGCAGGCCGCATCGGTCCGCCAGGTTGGACCCGCCGCAGGCGAGCCCGTGATGTGCCCCAAGACAGACGGCGGCAAGAAGCTTCCGATCGTGTACGTAGACGTCCAGTACGCGGCCGACGGCACGCCTTCGGCCGTGCCGGATACCTGCTACGTGGATAACGGAGCGACGGTCGTGTGGCGCGATCCGCCGGACAGGACGACGGCGTTCAACCTGGTCTTCAGCGACAAGCTCACAGGCACCAGGGGCGGCCTGCTGAGCGCATCCAGTGCCGCGACGGGTTACAGCTTGTCAGCCGTCATCAACGGCAGCGCGGGGCAGCGAATCAAGTACGGGATCCAGGCCAACGGCAAGACCGTCGATCCCGCCATCATCATCAAGCGGGCGCAGTAAGCGGCAACTCGTCGATAACCGGCGGCGCGGCGTCGCCACGGAAGGCTGCCTGCACCGGCGCGAAGCTGCGCCGGTGTTCCGGGCACGGCCCGTGTTCGCGCAGCGCCGACAGGTGCACAGGCGTGCTGTAACCCTTGTGCTGGTCGAAGCGGTACAGCGGAAAACGCTCGTGCAGCGACTGCATGTAGCGATCGCGCGAGACCTTGGCGAGGATCGATGCGGCCATGATCGAACGATCACGCGCATCGCCGTTCACCCACGCTTCCGCGGCGCACGGCAGGCCACGAGGCAACGCGTTGCCGTCGATGCGCACGACGTCGACGCGGTGGTGCAGGCAGGCGATGGAACGGCTCATGCCGGCCATCGTCGCGTGGTAGATGTTGAGGCGGTCGATTTCCTCGTGCGTGACGAACTCGATGTGCCACGCGATCGCGCGTTCGATGATGCGGTCGTAGAGCATTTCGCGACGCTGCGCGGTGAGCTGCTTTGAATCGTCCAGCCCGTTGATTGGCGTGCGACCCGGCGCGAAGACCACTGCCGCCACGACCACGGGGCCGGCAAGCGGACCGCGTCCGGCTTCGTCCACGCCGGCCACGCGCAGCGGCGCTGCGTCGCCGCGTGCGGCGAGGGACAGCGCCATCTGTGAATCGTCATGCGACATCGCGCGCACCGATCAGTTCGGCGACCGCGTCGGCGGCGCGTGCGGACGCGTCCTGCCGCAATTGCAGATGCAGTTCGCGGAAACGCGGTTCGAGAGCGGCGCTGGCGGCCGGATCGCGCAGGAACGGCGCGACGGCGGCAGCCAGGTTTTCAGGCGTGCACTCGCCCTGCATCAGTTCCGGCACGACCGGTTCGCCGGCGAGCACGTTCGGCAGCGAGTAGTGCGCGACCTTCAGCAGGCCCAGGCCCTTCACCAGCGAATAGGTGAGCGGCGCGACCTTGTACGCGACGACCATCGGGCGCTTTGCGAGCATGGCCTCGAGTGTCGCCGTGCCGGAAGCGAGCAGGATCGCATCGCTGGCGATCATCAGCGTGCGCGCCTGGCCGTTCAGCACGCGCAGCGCGGTGTTCAGCGCGAGGCTGTCCGGATGCGCCGCCAGCACGCGCTGGAACGCCTGGCGCGCGTGTTCGTTCGCCATCGGCACGGCGACCTGCAGCGTCGGATCCTGCGCGAGCAGCAGCGAGGCGGCGGAGAGGAAATCCGGGCCCAGTCGCTCGATTTCGCCCACGCGCGAACCGGGCAGCAGCGCCAGCACGGGTCGCGCCGCATCGAGTCCGAGGCGACGACGCGCGGTGTCGCGGTCGGGATCCAGCGGCATCTCGTCGGCGAGCGGATGGCCGACGAAGCGCGCGTCGATGCCGTGGCGCGCGTAGATCGGCGGCTCCATCGGGAACAGGCACAGCACGCGATCGGCGCTGCGGCCGATCTTCTCGGCACGCTTCTCGCGCCACGCCCACACCGACGGGCTGACGTAATGGACCGTGCGCAGGCCGCGCTCGCGCAGCCAGCGTTCGACGCCGAGATTGAAGTCGGGGGCGTCGATGCCGATGAAGACGTCCGGCTTCCACGCGATGAGGCGTTCGCGGAATTCGCGACGCAGCCGCAGCAGGCGTGGAAGATGGCGCAGCACTTCTGCCAGCCCCATCACCGCCAGTTCCGATGCGTCGAACCAGCTGTCGAGCCCCGCCGCGCGCATCTGGTCGCCGCCGATGCCGGCGAATTCGGCATTGGGGAAACGCTTGCGCAGTTCGGCGACGAGGCCCGCGCCGAGGAGATCGCCCGAAGCTTCGCCGGCGCACAGGGCGATGCGTAGCGGTCGGTCGGCGGGAGCGGGAAGTTCGGAGCGGTTCAAGGCGATGTCGCGAGAGGTCCGCGGCGCGCGGTGATCGCTGGAGATGATAGCCCGGGCATGTCGCGGTTGGCTGTCTGGGCCGACGCTGCCGTCGTCCTGCCAGCCGTCATCCCGGCGATGGCCTGGCCCCAGGCTGGCAAGCCCATTCGCGCGCGCGGCGCGTTGTCCTCATGGAGCGGGGCGTCATCAGCGCAGGCCAAGATGGCCTGGGCCCCGGCTTTCGCCGGAATGACGATGATGAGGGCGTGCAGCGCGATCAGCGCAGCAACGGCCTTTCGCTGCCTTCAATGAACGAGAGGAACGCCCGCGCGTCCTCGCTGTCCGTCGCCAGCTCGGCCAGCTTCGCGCGCGCGTCTTCCAGCGACCCGCCCGACATGTACACGGCACGGTACGCGCGCTTGATCGCGCTGATGCGGTCGGGAGTAAAACCACGACGCTTGAGGCCTTCGCTGTTGATGCCGCGCGGCCGGCCGTAGCCGTCCTGCGCGATCATCAGGAACGGCGGAACGTCGCCGTTCACCAGCGCGCCCATGCCGATGAACGCGTGCGCGCCGATACGGCAGAACTGATGTGCGCCAGCGAAGCCGGACATGATCACGTAGTCGCCGATCGTGACATGGCCGGCCAGCGTGGCGTTGTTCGAGAACACGCAGTGGTTGCCGATCATGCAGTCGTGCGCGACGTGCGTGTAGGCGAGGAACCAGTTGTCGTTGCCGATGCGGGTGATGCCGCCACCGGTGCCGGTGCCGCGGTTGATCGTAGTGAATTCGCGGAACAGGTTGCGATCGCCGATCTCGAGTTCGACGCGTTCGCCATGGAACTTCTTGTCCTGCGGTTCGCCGCCGATGGCGCAGTGGGCGACGAAGCGGTTCTCGCGACCGATGCGCGTGGGCCCGTGCACGCTGCAGTGCGAGCCGAACGTCGTGCCGTCGCCGACCTCGACTTCGGCACCGATGTAGCAGAACGCGCCGACTTCCACGCCTTCGCCCAGGCGGGCACCGGGCTCGACGACGGCGCTGGGATGGATGCGCGGCGCGGCCATGGCTCAGCCCTTCGCTTCGGCGCAGACGACTTCCGCGCACGCGACCTGCTCGCCGTTGACGCTGGCGACGCCGGTGTAGATGGCGACGTTGCGGATCACGCGCTTGAGCGAGACTTCCAGGTCCAGCCGGTCGCCCGGAACGACCATCTTGGAGAACTTCGCGTTGTCGATCTTCACCAGGTAGAACAGGCGGCCGTCCGCGGTGCTGTTGTTCGACAGCTGCGTCAGCACCCCGCCGGCCTGCGCGAGCGCTTCGACCACCAGCACGCCCGGCATCACCGGGCGACCCGGGAAATGGCCCTGGAAATAGGGTTCGTTCGCCGTGACGTTCTTGTACGCCAGAATGCGCTTGTGCGCCTCGAACTCGACCACGCGATCGACCAGCATGAACGGATAGCGGTGCGGAAGCAGCTTCTGGATCTCGATGACGTCGAGCGGGAGTTGCACGTTGTGGCTCATGAAAAATCCTTTGCAGCGCATCCCGCGCATCGATGGCCGCGCGTCGTGCGCGACGTGTCTGGTGCCGGACTACCGGCCTTCACAAGGGGCGAATCGTACCGCGACCGGGGCGCGGACGCCCGGACCGCGCGGTATGGTCACTCGGAGCCGCGGCCGCCGATGCGGCGGGCGAGGGCGTCCAGCTGCTTGAAGCGCGCGGCGTTCTTGCGCCAGCTGCGGTTGTCCATCAGCGGCGTGCCGGAGGAGTACTCGCCCGGCTCGCGGATCGAACTGGTGACCAGGCTCATCGCCGTGACGATGACCTTGTCGCAGATTTCCAGGTGGCCGACCACGCCAGCCGCGCCGCCGATCAGGCAGTAGCGGCCGATGCGCGCGCTGCCGGCGACGGCCGCACAGCCGGCGATGGCGGTATGCGCGCCGATGAAGACGTTGTGGCCGATCTGGATCTGGTTGTCGAGGCGGACGTCCTCCTCGAGCGTGGTGTCTTCGATCGCGCCGCGATCGATGCAGGTGTTGGCGCCGATCTCGCAATCGTCGCCGACGACCACGCCGCCGAGTTGCGGCACGTTGAGCCAGCGGCCGGCTTCCATCGCCAGGCCGAAGCCCGCCGCGCCAAGCACCGCGCCGGGATGGATCACCACGCGCTGGCCCAGTCGCACGCGCACGACGAGCGTGACGCGCGCGACGAGTTCGGTGCCGGCGCCGACGACGCAGTCGTCGCCGATCACGCAGCCCGGGCCGACGATCGCTCCGGCTTCCACGCGGCTGCGCGCGCCGATGCTGACGAACGGGCCAACGTGTGCGGACGGATCGATGCTGGCCGACGCATCGACGACGGCGGACGGATGCACGCCCGCATCGCGAACGGGGCGCGGTTCGAACAACGCGGAGATCTTCGCGAATGCCGCGTAGGGATCGCGCGCGATGAGGGCGGTGCGATCAAAGCCCGTGGCATCGTCCTCGCGCATGACGACGACGCCTGCGTGGCTCTGTGCCAGCTGGCTGCGGTACTTCGGATTGGCGAGGAACGCCAGCTGCGAAGCGCCGGCGCGCGCGAGCGTGCCGACGCCGTCCACGCGCACCGCGCCATCGCCGTGCAGGCGCAGGCCGAAGCGCTGCGCCAGTTCTTCTGCCGTGTACGGGACGGACGCCATCGACGGCTCCGTCAGAACGTACCGCCGAAGGTGAACTGCAGGCGCTCGAGTTCGTCGCCCTCGGTGATCACGTTGCCGTTGGCATCGCGCACCGTGTCCTCCTTCTTGAGCGGGAACGCGTAGCTGATCGAGATCGGGCCCATCGGCGAACGCCACATCAGCGCGATACCCGTCGACATGCGCAGGTCGCCTGCGTCGAACGCGTCGTAGTCCTTGTAGACATTGCCGACATCGAAGAACGCCGAGACGCGTGCAGCCGGCGTGTCGAGCAGGGTCGGGAAATACATTTCCAGCGAGCCCACCGTCTTGAACGCGCCGCCGATCGGCTGCTGGTAGTTCGGGTTGCCGGCCGGGGCGTCGCGCGGACCCAGCGTGTTGTCGGTGAAGCCGCGCACCGAGCGCACGCCACCGGCGTAGAAGTTCTCGAAGAACGGCAAGCCACTGGCGGTGATGGTGCGGATGAAGTCGTCATCGCCCTCCACGCAGCTGTAGTTACCCGCCGTCTTGCAGAGGTTGCGCGTCTTGTCGTTGCCGTAGCTGTCGCCGTAGCCCAGTTCGGCGCGCGTGTTGAGCACGAAGTGGCGCGACAGCGGCCAGAACTTGGAGATGTTGTAGTTGATCTTGTAGTACTCGGCGGTGGAGCCGGGCAGCGTGGTTTCCAGCCACACGCGCTGCTGCATGCCGCGCGTCGGGGTCAGGAAGCTGTCCAGCGAGTTGCGACCCCAGCCCAGTTCCGCGCGCCAGGCGTGGAAGGTCTGGCGGTCCATCGCGAGCACGTAGTCGACGATGCTCGCCGGCGTGGAGCCCGGGAACACGAGGATTTCGTTCGTATCGATGCCCAGCATCGCCGTGACCGTGTCGGTCTCGGTGATCGGCAGGCCAAACACCGCCTGCGCGGCGCCGCTGTTGGTCGAGTACTGCGCGGTGTTGAAGTCGGAGTAATCGAGTTCGCGCCACCACAGGTTGTAGCCCAGCGACAGCCCGTTGTCCGTGAAGTACGGATTGCGGAACGAGAAGTCGTAGCGCTGCATGTAGTCGTTGCGCTGCGCCTGCACCGACACCTGGTTGCCGCTGCCCAGGAAGTTGGTCTGCGACAGCTGCACC
>Ga0102591_1004234_pt1 | contig 11494 bp, 12 predicted proteins | sample AraplaCol_mCL_r2_2_FD_76860 | JGI IMG/M metagenome (GOLD analysis project Ga0102591, IMG submission 76860) | Arabidopsis root microbial communities from North Carolina, USA - plate scrape MF_Col_mCL_r2 (SPADES assembly) (version 2) | ecosystem: Host-associated > Plants > Roots > Endosphere... | reverse complement strand
CGTGGGCGGTGAAGACAAGATCCTGCCCGGTTCGGTCGTCAACGACATGCTCAACAAGAAGCTGTCGGAGATCGAAGCGAAGGAAGGCCGCAAGCCCGGCGGCAAGACGCGCAAGCGCATCAAGGACGAACTCATCACCGACCTGCTGCCGCGCGCGTTCGTGAAGCCCAGCCGCACCGACGCCCTCATCGACATGGGCCTTGGCGTGGTCGCCGTGGATACGTCCAGCCGCAAGTCCGGCGAGAACGTCGTCAGCGAGATCCGCCGCGCGCTCGGCAGTTTCCCCGCGCTGCCGCTTAACGCCGAAGTCGCGCCGCGTTCGGTGCTCACTGGCTGGGTCGCGGGTGAACCGCTGCCGGAAGGCCTGTCGCTGGGCGATGAATGCGAACTGCGCGATCCGATCGACCAGGGCGCGGTGGTGAAGGTGCAGCGCATGGAGCTGCAGAGCGACGAGATCGCCAAGCACCTGGAATCGGGCAAGCAGGTCACGCGCCTGGCGCTCACCCTCGACGATCACGTGTCGTTCGTGCTCGGCGAAGACCTCATCGTGCGCAAGTTCAAGTTGCTCGATGGCGCGGTGGACGAACTGGAATCGACCGAGCGCGACGACCTGCGCGCCGAGCTCGATGCACGCTTCGTCCTGATGGCCGGCGAGTTCCGCCGCCTGTTCACGGTGCTGGAAGGCGCGCTGAAGCTGTCGAAGGCCGACGCCTGAGTCGCGCCGCACCCTTCGCCGCACGTGGCGAAGGGTTGCGGGCTCGGGGACGCTTTCCGCAGGACTGACGTCGCGTGCGGCATCGCGCCGCACATCGTCACCCAGCATCGCTAAGATGCTCCTATGCCGTCTCCGCTGCGTCCGCTCGCCCGCCTCTTCGCGCCCACGCCGCGCACGCTGGAGCGCGAGACGCTCGACATCGAACTGTCCGACGGCCGCACCGTGCCGCTGCAACGCGTGCGCGATCCACGCGCGCGTCGGATGAAACTTTCCGTCGACGAACGCGGCGCGCGCCTCACCGTGCCGATGCGCGCGAGCCTCGCGTCCGCCGACCGCTTCGTCACACAGCACCGCGACTGGCTCGCCACGCAGCTGGAGCGGTTCGCCGTCGATGGCATCCCTGCGTTGGAACCGGGCGTTCCCGCGCAGTTGCCGTTGCGCGGCGCGCTGCACGACGTGCGCTGGCAGGCCGGTCGCTTCACGCGGCTGGACCATGCGAGCGACGGCAGCGCCGATCTGGTGTTCACGCATCCGGCACGTGCCGGCGACACCGCGGTGCGCCGCGCCGTTCGCGATTTCCTCGAAGCGCAGGGCCGGGCCGATGTCGGCCGCTGGATGCCGCGCTACCTGCCGGCGTTACCGCGCGCGCCGCGGCGGGTGACGTTCAAGATCATGTCGTCGCAATGGGGCTCGCTCGCGCCGGATGGCTCGATGGCGCTGGACCTGTCGCTCGTGCTCGCGCGGCCGAGCGCGTTCGAATACGTGCTGGTGCACGAGCTCTGTCACCTGATCCATGCCGACCATTCGCACAGATTCTGGCGCGAGGTCGAAGCGCGTTGCCCGCAGTGGCACGACGAACGCGATTACTTCCATGCCGAAGGTCGGCGATTGAAGGCGACGCTTCGGGCGTTGTGCATCAAACCGACTGACGATCCCCGATAGACATTGTCGCGTTGCCCCGACTTCTTATTCGCCCTTACGTTCGAGCTGCGGCCAAGCCGCACTTCTACCAATAGAACGACAAGGAAAGGGACATGGAGTCAGCAACGTTCAATCTCGCCAAGCACGGTGGCGAGTACCAGTACGATTACGCCACCGTCATCGACGGAATCATGTCGGATGAGATGTGTGGCGTGCTGCGGACGCGGATCAACGAGATCATCGCGCACAAGAAGGTGAAGCTGGTAGATCATTGCGGGCTCGGAAATTCCGCGGTATCAGATTCTGGCGGAAGGTACCTCCACCACATCTTTCAAGGAGCCGACGTTCGGGAGCATCTGCCCGAGCTGGTCACCCTGTATAGGGCCATACTTCCGCTTGTTTCTGCCGTGACGAATCGTGATGCGGTCCTTTCTCCTCACGACCGATCAGACATCAACATCAAAGTTTACCCGCCCGGTGGTGGGACATTGGGCGAGCATTTCGATACGAACGGCATCACCGTCTTGCTCTTCTTGAGCACGAACCGCGAAGCCCCGCTTCGCATGCAGATTCCACGCTCCCATCCAAGCCAAGAGCCCTGGATCGAGCGCCGGAACATCTATGCCAAGGCAGGGTCACTGCTCGTTATGAAGGGACGCGAGATTCTCCACGATTGCGAACCCACAATTACCGAGCAGAAGATCTCCGTGATTCTCAACTATTACGTTCGCGGCGATACGTGGCGGCACGAAAAGTTCGACGAGTTCGTGTACGAGGGCGTGTCCCCATCCTCCGTCGCAGCATGAATCACGCGCGCCATGCGGCCATCGGCGCGCATGGCGCCATTCTTATCGGGCAGGTGAAAATGAAAGCAATGGATCTAGCGTTGGGAATCCTGGTGACGATCATTTGGGGCAGCAATTTCTCGGTCATAGAAATTGGATTACAGAACCTAGATCCGAATGTTATGACCACCATGCGCTTCGCGCTGTCGACGCTCCCGCTCATCTTCTTCGTCAAACGCCCCAAAGTCAGCCTCCTCGCGATCGCAGCTTACGGGACGCTCTTTGGCGTTGGCCTGTGGTGGGTTGTAAATCTCGCCATGTTCAAGGGCATGTCCCCAGGGCTCTCGTCGCTGGTCCTTCAGTTCAGCGCCTTCTTCACCATTCTCCTGAGCGCAGCATTCCTGAAAGAGCCCATCGGAGGCATCCGCGCAGCCAGCATGATCGTCGCCTTTCTCGGACTGGTGTTGATTATTGCGTCTAGCAAAGGCACTGCAACCGCTACGGGAACGCTACTTGTGCTGTTCGCAGCGCTTGCATGGAGTGCCTGCAACCTCATCGTCAAGATCCACCGTCCGTCCGACATCGTCGCATTCATCATCTGGTCTAGCGCGTTCTCCACGCTCGCGCTTCTTGGTTTGACAATCCTTCGCCAGGGCGTATCTCCCTTTGTGAATCTGGCAACCACCCTCAACTATGCCGCAGCGTTCTCTCTGATCTTCCAGGCTTATGTCACGACAATCTTCGGCTATTCCGTATGGAACAGTCTGATGAAGAAGTACGAGGCCGCTGTCGTAGCCCCGCTGTCGCTGATCGTGCCTGTGTCAGGTCTGATTACGTCCCACTTTGTTTTTGATGAAGTAATCACCCCTTCCACATGGATTGCTATTGCACTGGTGTTGACGGGAATCGCGATGTTCGTAAACGCGCCGCGCCTTTCGATGAGGCTAAACAGGGCGTCTACCTGAGTTGGCCTCGAAGAAGTTCCCGATCACCTCGGCGATCCGTTCCGGCTGTTCCATGTGCAGGTGATGTCCGCCGTCCAGGACGATCAGCTCGCCGGCCGGCAGCAGTGCGGCGCGATCGCGACGCAGCGGGTCCGGCAGGTACGGCTGCGCGGGGTCGGCGAAGATCACGCGCGTGGGGCATTCGATCCCTGCGACGAGGTCGCGGACCTGGGGCTCGGTCATGCGCTGCATCGTCGGCAGCGTGAGGCGCGGGTCGCTCGACCACGTGAAGCCGCCTTCCACCGCCACGACGCCGCGTTCGACCAGCAACCGCGCCGCGCGTTCTTCAAGACGACTGCCGACGTACGCGCCTGCCGCCATGCGCGCGCGGATCGCGATGGCGATATCCGGAAACACGCGCAGCGATTTCCCGCGTAAAGCGCGATACGCGGCGATCGCTTCGCGCAGACGTGAGACGGTGCGCTCGGGCACTTCGGCCAGCGCGCCGAGCGCTTCGATCGCCACCAGGCACTCCACGCGTTGCGGGCACGCAGCGGCGACGAGACTCGAGATGCCGGCGCCCATCGAATGGCCGAGCAACGAGAAGCGATCCCAGCCGAGCGCATCGGCAACGTCGAGCACCGCGTTGACGGCGGCGGCGAACGAGTAGTCCGCGCCCGGCGCGAGATGCGCGCTGGCGCCGTGGCCCGGAAGGTCCGGGGCGACCAGCTCGATGCCGTGCAGATGTTCGGCCAGCGGCACGAAGCTGGCGGCGTTGTCGAGCCAGCCGTGCAGCGCGATCACGCGCGGTCCGCCGGGTTGGCCGCGCAGGCCGGCGATGCGACCGGTCGGCGTGTCGAGGGTGAATTCGTGCAGGCCGCGTGCGGGCATCAGGTCTGGATCCAGTGGTTCAGTTCGTGTCGGGCGATGCCGGCCAGCGCGAGCGCGTGCGGTCGCGTGTCGTTGAGGCAAGGAATGTAATTCAGCGTTCCGCCGTGCGCGGCGAAATCCTCGGCCAGCATGATGGCCACTTCTTCCAGCGTTTCGATGCAGTCCACGGCAAAGCCGGGCGCGACCACGTCGACATTGCGCACGCCGCGCGCCGCGAGTGCGTGCAGCGTCTGTTGCGTGCCCGGCTCCAGCCATTTGTCGCGACCGAAACGCGACTGGTAGCTCAGGCTCCACGCATCGTCGGGCAGGTCCAGCCGCTGCGCGATGGCGCGCGCGCCTGCCACGCAATGGCGCTCGTACGGGTCGCCTTCGTCGATCAGCCGCTGCGGCAGGCCGTGGAAGGAGAACAGCAGATGTTCGCCAGCGCCGTTGCGCGCGCGATGGGTCCGGATCGAATCCGCGACGGCGTCGAGCCAGCCCTCGTCGAGGTGGTAGTTCTCGACCAGCCGAGTCGGCAGTGCGCGTTCGCGTGCGAGCACGTCGTCGACCGACGCCGTGGTCGTCGTCGAATACTGCGGATACAGCGGCAGCACCAGCGCGCGACGCACTCCGGCTTCGTGCAACTGGCGAAGGCGCATGGCCAGCGACGGCGAGCCGTAGCGCATCGCGTCGATCACGCGTACCTGCGGCATTTCGTTCTGCACGGCCCACGCGAGCCGCCGCGTGTAGACGGCCAGCGGCGAACCGCCGTCCTCGCCGGTCATCCAGATGCTCGCGTATTTCTTCGCGACCACTTTCGATCGCAACGGCAGCACCGCCAGGTGCAGCAGCGGAAGCCACAGCCAGCGCGGCAGGCCGACGACGCGGCGATCGCTCAGGAATTCACCGAGGTAGCGACGCACGCCGGCTGGCGTCGGCGCATCGGGCGTGCCGAGGTTCACCAGGACGAGTGCGGTGTCCGGCGCCTGGCTGGACGACTTGAGGACGCCGTCGGTCGCGGCGTCGGTGCTGGCGGAAGCGGGCATGCCGCATAGGATGACAGCTGCGCCGCCCTTCGCGAATCACGTCGCAGCCTTGCAAATCTCCGCGGCCCCAGCCGGTTGCGACACGATCCGCACACCGGATTGGTCATGATATGCGAGCCCGTCGCACTTTCGGCGCTTGACGTGCGCGCTGATTAGGTAAGGATTCATTGCCGTATCACTAGCCTGAACCGACTGCCGCGCCGGCGGTCGAATGCTCGAACCTTCCCCTGCTGCGCATCGTCGAGTTTTCACTGGAGTCCGCCATGTCCCTTCTGCCGCGCCCTGCCCTTCTGCGTATCGCCGTCCTTTCCCTCGCCCTTGGCGTCGCCACGTCGGCGGTGGCCGGCCAGCAGGAGGACGATCGCGCGCGCCAGGCCGTGCGCGTGCTGACCGACATCCAGCAGATTCCCGAATCCGGCATTCCCGACAAGCTGCTCGACGAAGCGCGCGGGATTGTCGTGGTGCCCGACGCGCTGAAGGTCGGCCTGGTAGTCGGCGGCCGTCGCGGCCACGGCCTGCTTTCGGTGAAGAACCCCGACGGCACCTGGTCCAACCCCAGCTACGTCAAGCTCACCGGCGGCAGCATCGGCTTCCAGGCCGGCGTGCAGTCGGCCGATATCGTGCTGGTGTTCCGCAGCGACCGCGGCCTGGACAACATCGTCAACGGCAAGGTCACCCTCGGCGCCGACGCCGGCGTGGCAGCGGGCCCGGTCGGCCGCAACGCCAGCACCGCGACGGACGGGCAGCTCAAGGCGGAAATCTGGTCGTGGTCGCGCGCGCGCGGCCTGTTCGCCGGCATCGCGCTGGACGGCGCGGTGCTGTCGATCGACGACGAAGCCAACGAATCGGTCTACGGGCGCGACACGACGCCCCGCATGATCTTCGAAGGCCGAGCGAACGGACAGCCGTCCACCGCCGTGGTCGATTTCCGCGACCGCCTGGAAGAAGCCAGCAACATCGCGCGCACCGCCCGCTCCAACGCGAGCGCCGACGCGAACGCCCGCGCCTCTGCGCCGCGCCCGGTCGCCACGTCCGGCACGACGACCGCACCCGTTGCGGCGAGCTCGGCCACGACCGCACCGCTCCATGCGCCGCAGCAGGCACAGCAGCCGTCGGCCTTCCAGACGGTGGAAAGCCCGGTTCAGGCCGAACCCCTGCCCTGATCGGGGTGCGGCCGTCACGTTCTTAACCCTTCGCACGCGCGAAGACGACAGCGCCCGTCATGGCGCTGCGGTATCCTGAACCTCCACTTTTTCCCGCGGACATTCCTCATGGGCGGTTTGAGTCTTTGGCACTGGCTGATCGTGCTGGTGATCGTGGTGCTGGTGTTCGGCACCAAGCGCCTGGGCAACGTCGGCAAGGACCTTGGCGAAGCCGTGAAGGGCTTCAAGAAGGGCATGCGCGACGGCGAAGAGGATGCGGACAAGCCCTCGGCGCAGCTGCGCGACGAGCGTCGCGACGAGACCAAGTCCGGCGAAAGCACCAAGCAAGACGACCGCACGCCGCGCTGACGCGGCGCGGTTTCCGGACGCTGCGCCATGTTCGACATCGGGTTTTCCGAGATCTTCGTCATCGCGGTCGTGGCGCTGCTGGTACTGGGCCCCGAGCGCCTGCCCAAGGCGGCGCGCTTCGCGGGCCTGTGGGTACGGCGTGCGCGCGCGCAGTGGCACTCGGTGAAGTCCGAGCTCGAGAACGAGCTGGCCGCCGAGGAGCTCAAGCGCAGCCTGCGCGAGACACAGGACTCGCTGCGCGAGGCGCAGCAGGGCTTCAACGAAGGCCTCGACGAGGCTCGCAACCGCATCAAGCGCGAACAGGACTCCCTGCAGCGCGAGCTCGACGCGCTGGATCGCGACGTGCGCGGCGCTTCGGCGCAGGCGGAACCGCCATCGGAATCGCCGCCATTGGAAATCGAGGAGCGCTCGCTCGCCTCGGCGACCGATCCGGACGTCTCGCCGAAGGACGACCTGGTCGAGCCGGGCGCAAGCCGCGACGACATGCATGCGCGCGGCCTTCCGGTGGAAACCGATTCGGAAGCCGAACCCGTGCCGGTGCCCGTCCGCCCTGCCCCGTCCGCCACCGATGACGGGACGCAGCGTCGATGAGCCGCGATCACGACACCTATTCCGATGCCGACGCCGATGCCGGCACCGATGGCGCCGAGCCGCGACTGATCGACCACCTGATCGAGTTGCGCGCGCGCCTGTTGCGCGCGGTTGCCGGGTTGATCCTCATCTTCGTCGTCCTGCTGCCGTTCGCGGCCGACATCTACGCCGTGCTGGCGCAGCCGTTGCTGAGTGCGCTGCCTGAAAGCGGGAAGCTGGTCGCGGTCGATCCGGCCGGCGGCTTCTTCGTGCCGGTGAAGCTGGCCTTCTTCGCAGCCCTGCTGGTAACGATGCCGTGGCTGCTGTACCAGGCGTGGGCGTTCGTGGCGCCGGGCCTGTACCACCGCGAGAAACGTCTGGCGATGCCGCTGCTGGTGTCGGCGGTGGCGCTGTTCTACGCCGGCTGCGCGTTCGCGTTCTTCCTGGTGCTGCCGTCGGTGTTCGGCTTCCTGGCCCGATTCACGCCCGACGTGGTGGCGATGACGCCCGACATCGGCAAGTACCTCGACTTCGTGCTGGTGATCTTCCTCGCCTTCGGCGCGAGTTTCGAGCTGCCGGTGGCGCTGGTGATCCTGGTGCTGCTGGGCTGGGTGACGCCGCAGCAGCTGAAGGATTCGCGCGGCTACGCCGTCGTCGGCATCTTCGTGGTTGCCGCGGTTATCACACCGCCCGATGTCGTCTCGCAGCTGATGCTGGCGATCCCGATGTGCATCCTCTACGAGCTGGGCATCGTCGCCTCGCGCTGGCTGAAGCCCGGGCAGACGCCCTCCGCGTGAGTGCGCCGGCACGCTTCTGGCCGCGTTATGCGGCGTGGTCGCTGGATGCGACGCTGATCGTCCTGCTGCTTTCGCCGTTCCTGTGGGGTCGCGTTTCGCGTGACCTGCATTCGCTTGAACAGTCCATCGTCGAAGTGCTCGATCGCCTCTACGGCGCCATGATCGGGCAGCTCGATGCCGGCGGCGCGCCGGATGCGTTCGGGCTGTTGATGGACCCGTCCATCGAGCACGCCATTTCCACGCTGCAGACTGCGTTGCTGCGCGCGACGGTCACGCCGGTGCTGGCGTTCGCCATCGCGATGCTGCTCTGGCAGGTAACCGGCGAGTGCTTCACCACCTGGCAGGGCAGTCTCGGCAAGCGCGCGCTGCACCTGCGCGTGGTCGATCGCGACGGTGGCCAACCCACTCTTGGGCGCTCGATCGGGCGTCAGTTCGCCGGCGTGCTGTCGTGGCTGACGCTCAACATCGGGCACGCGATGGCGGCGATCCCGCCGGCGCATCTCGCCCTGCACGACCGCCTCAGCGGCACCCGCGTCGTGCGCGACGACGAACCGCTCCCGGCATGGGTACGCGGCTGGATCGTGTTGCAGGCCGGCATCTTCGCGGCGCTGGTGTTCGCGATGGCCGGCCGCCTGGCATCGCTGGCGCAGGCGGCGGTGGAACGCGCGTTCGGGTGATCGCCTAGTCCCGGGCGAGCGGGAGCTCGTGCGCTTACAGCTCGATCTGGTGGTTGTTCGACGACGGCGGCGGCGGGCTGTCGCCCTGCGGCTGCGTCGAGCCGCACACGTCGCGCCACAGGTAGTACATGACGCCGAACATCACCACGTACGTGACCACCATCAGCGCCAGGTAGAGCGGCAGGATCAGCGCCGCGCCCAGGGTCGGATGGATGGCGCCGCCGATCAACCCGACGATGCCGAACACCGCAGCCAGCACCAGGCCGACGGGAATCGACGCCAGCACGATGACGACCGCCAGCAGCAGGATCGGCAGCAGGTTTTTCGCCGTGCCGATCACGCCGTCGGCCATCGCCAGCCGCACCGGACGACCGCCGAGCGCAACCTGGCTGAAGCCGATCGCGTACACGCCGGAGAGGAACAGGAACAGGATCGACCCCAGCCCCAGCAGACTGCCCAGGCCATCGGGCGCGTCGGGCATCTGCGCCGGATCGATGCGGCCATTGCCCGCCGCCTGCTGCAGGGTCAGTACCTTGCTGAGCCAGTCCATCAGGCCGTCGCCGAACACGGTCAGCAACGCCACGCCGATGATCACGTAGTACAGCGTCATCAGCAGGCCGAAACCGATCAGGCGCCCGGCATCGCCGCCGTGGCGGAACGGCTTGAAGACATCGCTCGCCGATGCGGGGCGGGCGTTTTCGGTGTCGTCGATCAGGCGCAGGAAGCCGCCAATGAACGGCGACAGCAGCACGATCGAGAGCAGCTGCGCAGCGGCGGCGACGGCCATCGCGCCGTTGGCATCGGGCTGGAGGACCGACAGCACGGCCAGCTGCAGCAGGCTCGGCAGCGTCGCGACCATCATCAGGATCGCCGCCGCGCCGAACACCGCGCGTGCGTTGTGGCGACCAAGATTGATGCCGCGCTTGAGCCAGGTCAGGCCAGCGAGCGGGCCGGTTGCGTGAGTCGTCATTGGGGGAAGTTTCGATGGGTGAAGCGTGGGGGAATGCGCGCGATCGGGATCGCACGCAGGAAACTTGGCGCGGAACCTCAGTGCCCGTGCAGCCCGCGCGCGTGGCGCACGAAGCGCCGCAACACACGCCGCGCATGCGGCGTGGCGCTGACCGCGCGCGCCAGCGACTTCGCGCAGCGGCCTTCGCCGTGCAGCGCGTCGCGTCGCGCGTTGACGTAGCCGCGCATGTGCGTGGCGCTGAATTCAGGATGGAACTGCACGCCCCAGGCGCGTTCGCCCCAACGGAACGCGTGGCAGTCGTCCTGGCTCGAACGCGCCAGCACCGTCGCGCCCTGCGGCGCCCGCAGCACGGTCTGAAGGTGCGTGGCCTGCGCGGCGAACTGCGCCGGCAATCCCTGGAACAGCGGGTCTTCTTCCGCGTGCGGGTGCAGTTGCAGGTCGATGGTGCCCATTTCGCGGCCGGTCGGGTTGTCGCCGACTTCGCCGCCCAGCGCGTGCGCCAGCAACTGGTGGCCGTAGCAGATGCCCAGCAACGGCATGCCTTCCTGCGCGGCGTCGCGCAGCCACTGCGCGCTGCGTTCGCTCCAGTCGCGGCGCTCGGTAACCATCGCGGCGGAGCCGGTGATGATCGTGCCGGCGAATCCTTCGCGTGCGGGAAGTTCGTCGCCGCCTTCGACGTTCACCACGATCGCCTCGTCGGCATCCAGCCCCGCGGCGACGCGGATCCAGTGCGGAAAGCCGCGATGGCGACGCATCGAAGCGACCGGTTGTCCGGTCTCGAGGATCAGGAAGGGCCGGGTATGTCGATGGGTCACGGCGATACGGACAGTGGCTTGCGGAAGACGTTGCGGGCCGCGCCACCATCCCTGCGAAAACGGGACAAAAACCAGCGGCATCAAGGCCCGCGGCTATACTAACCCGCTTTGCGGGACCCCCACCGAGACCATGGCCGAACCTTCCATCCAGGGACCGCGCTTCCAGGGACCCACGTTCCAGGAGCTCATCCAGCGCCTGAACGCCTATTGGGCGCAGCAGGGCTGCACCCTCATCCAGCCGCTCGACCTGGAGGTCGGCGCCGGCACGTTCCATCCGGCGACCTTCCTGCGCGCGCTCGGCCCGGAGCCGTGGAACGCCGCCTACGTCCAGCCCTGCCGCCGTCCCACCGACGGCCGCTACGGCGAAAACCCCAACCGCCTGCAGCGCTACTACCAGTACCAGGTGGCGATGAAGCCCAGCCCCGACAACATCGTCGAGCTGTACTTCGATTCGCTCAAGGCGCTCGGCGTGGATCCGATGGTGCACGACCTGCGCCTGGTCGAGGACAACTGGGAATCGCCGACGCTCGGCGCCTGGGGCCTGGGCTGGGAAGTCTGGCTCAACGGCATGGAAGTCACGCAGTTCACCTACTTCCAGCAGGCCGGCGGCCTGGAATGCAGGCCGGTGCTGGGCGAGATCACCTACGGTCTCGAACGCCTGTGCATGTACCTGCAGAACGTCGACAACGTCTACGACCTGATCTGGACGTACGGCCCGGATGGCACGCCGGTGACCTACGGCGACGTCTACCACCAGAACGAAGTCGAGCAGAGCGCGTACAACTTCGAGCACGCCGACGTCGCCGAACTCTTCCACCGTTTCGACGCGTGCGAGAAGGAAGCGCTGAAGCTGATCGAACTCGGCCTGCCGCT
>Ga0102591_1004230_pt1 | contig 11508 bp, 11 predicted proteins | sample AraplaCol_mCL_r2_2_FD_76860 | JGI IMG/M metagenome (GOLD analysis project Ga0102591, IMG submission 76860) | Arabidopsis root microbial communities from North Carolina, USA - plate scrape MF_Col_mCL_r2 (SPADES assembly) (version 2) | ecosystem: Host-associated > Plants > Roots > Endosphere... | reverse complement strand
GAACGGCGAGACGTAGGTCGCGCCGGCCTTGGCGGCCAGCAGGGCCTGGGTCGGCGAGAAGCACAGGGTGACGTTGGTGTTGACGCCTTCGTTGGCGAAGTGATTGCAGGCGATCAGGCCGTCGCGGGTCAGCGGCAGCTTGATGACCACGTTCGGCGCGATGCTAGCCAGCTTCGTGCCTTCGGCGATCATGGCGTCGGCGGTGGTGGCGGCGACTTCGGCGCTGATCGGGCCGGGGACGAGGTCGCAGATCTCGGCGATCACCTCGAGCATCGGGCGGCCGGCCTTGGCGATCAGGGTCGGGTTGGTGGTGACGCCGTCGACGAGGCCGGTGGCGGCGGCGTCGGCGATGACCTTGGTGTCGGTGCTGTCGAGGAAGATCTGCATGGCTCTGCGCGGGCCTTTTCTTGAAGGGATTTGCGGTCGGTTTAGCCCCTCGGGAACCGAGGCGCCAGGATTTCAGATCTCGCCGTCGGCCAGCTGGCGCAGATAGCGATGGTAGCCGGTCTTGGGCGACGGGCCAGCCAGGGCGCGCAGCTGGTCGGCGTCGATGAAGCCCATCTGGAAGGCGACCTCCTCGACGCAGCCGATGCGGAAGCCCTGGCGCAGCTCGATGGCGCGCACGTATTCGGAGGCTTCCATCAGGGAGTCGTGGGTGCCGGTGTCGAACCAGGCGTAGCCGCGGCCCAGACGCTCGACCGTCAGGGTTCCGGCGTCGAGATAGGCGCGGTTGACGTCGGTGATCTCCAGTTCGCCGCGGGCCGAGGGCTTCAGCGCCCGGGCGATGGCCGGCGCCTTGCCGTCGTAGAAGTAGAGGCCGGTGACGGCGTGGCGCGAGCGCGGCTTTTCGGGCTTTTCCTCGATGCTCAGCGCCTTGCCGTCGGGACCGATCTCGACCACGCCGTAGCGCTGGGGATCCACCACCGTGTAGCCGAACACGGTCGCGCCGGAGGGCCGTTCGGCCGCGGCCTGCAGCAGGTCGGCGAAGCCCGCGCCGAAGAAGATGTTGTCGCCCAGCACCACGGCGCTGTCGGCGCCGTCGAGGAACTCTTCGCCGAGGATCAGGGCCTGGGCGATGCCTTCGGGCGCGGGCTGGGGCTTGTACTCGATGCGCAGGCCAAGGTGCGACCCGTCGCCCAGCAGGCGGCGGAAGGACTCCTCGTCGTGCGGGTTGGTGACGATCAGGACTTCGCGCACGCCGGCCAGCATCAGCGTGGTCAGCGAGTAGTAGATCATCGGCTTGTCGTAGACCGGCAGCAGCTGCTTGCTGACGGCCAGGGTCAGGGGCGCCAGGCGGCTGCCCGAGCCTCCGGCGAGGATGATGCCGCGTCTCATGCGTCCAGTCCTTCCGCGATGATCTGGCTGACCGCGCGCCGCACGGCCGGCTCCCAGGGCTCGGCCCGCCAGCCGAACACCGCCGCCACCTTGCCGCTGTCGAGCGCGCCGTTCAAAGGCCGCGCCGCCGGTTCCGGAAAATCCCGTTTGGCGATCGGCGACAGCCGGGCCCGCGTCAGCGGGTCGGAGGCGAGGGCGGCGGCGGCGAGGTCGTGGCGCGAGGTCGCGCCGGCGTTGGTGAAATGAAAGAGGCCGAAGACCTCGTCGCCGGCCTGGGCCGCGGCCCAGCGCGGCGCGGCGGCGAGCAGGAACTCGGCCAGGGCGAGCGCGTCGGTCGGGCAGCCGAACTGGTCGGCGACCACCCGCAGCTCGTCGCGCGTGCGGCCCAGCTGCAGCATGGTGCGCACGAAGTTGCGGCCGAAGCGCGAGAACACCCACGAGATCCGCACCACCACGCCCTTCTCCCAGGCCAGGACCGCGGTTTCGCCGTCGAGCTTGGTGGCGCCGTAGACCGACAGCGGATGCGGCGTGTCGTCCTCGCGGTAGGGCCGGTCGAGGGCGCCGTCGAACACGCAGTCGGTGGACAGGTGCACCAGCGGCAGGCCGCGGGCCGCGCAGGCCCGGGCCATGGCCGCCGGCGCCAGGGCGTTGGCGGCGCGGGCGGCGTCGGGCTCGGCCTCGGCCTTGTCGACCAGGGTGAAGCCCGCGCAGTTGACGACGAGGTCGCAGTCGGCCCCGGCGATGGCCGCCTCGATCGCGGCGAGATCGGCGAGATCGACCTCCTGGCGCGACAGCGGCGTCAGGACCGCGCGGCCGGGCGCCCGGTCGATCATCGCCCGCGAGACCTGGCCGGTGGCGCCGAACTGCAGGATGCGGATCACTTGCCCTCGCCCTGGGTCGTATCCGCGGTCACGCCCAGTCGCTGGCCGGCGAAACCCTTGGCCTGGATGGCTTCCCACCAGGCGTCGTTGTCGAGGTACCAGCGCACGGTGCGCTCCAGGCCTTCCTCGACGGTCATGGCCGGCGACCAGCCCAGTTTGCGCTGCAGCTTGCCCGCGTCGATGGCGTAGCGGCGGTCGTGGGCGGGCCGGTCGGTGACGTGGGTGATCAGGGCTTCGCGCGGCGTGTTGCCGGGACGGATCGCGTCGAGCACGGCGCAGATGGTGCGCACCAGGTCGATGTTGGCGCGCTCGGCGTCGCCGCCGATCAGGTAGGTCTCGCCCGGCGCGCCGGCCTCCAGCACCCGCAGCAGGGCGCCGGCGTGGTCCTCGACATGGAGCCAGTCGCGCACCTGCCGCCCGTCGCCGTAGACCGGGATGGGCCGGCCGGCCAGGGCGTTGAAGATCACCGTCGGGATCAGCTTTTCCGGATGCTGGCGCGGGCCGTAGTTGTTCGAGCATGAGGTGACGATCACCGGCAGCCCGTAGGTGCGGCCCCAGGCCCGGGCCAGCAGGTCGGACGAGGCCTTGCTCGACGAATAGGGCGAGGTGGGATCGACCGGCGAGCGCTCGTCGAAGGGGGGATCCTCGGGGCCCAGGGCGCCGTAGACCTCGTCGGTGGAGACGTGGACGAAACGGAAGCCGGCGGCGCGGTCGGCCGGCAGGCGGGCCAGGTGCGCGCGGGCGGCCTCCAGCAGCACGGCCGTGCCGACGATGTTGGTGCGCACGAAGGCCAGCGGGCCGTCGATCGAGCGGTCGACGTGGGATTCGGCGGCCAGGTGCAGCACGGCGTCCGGGTCGTGGCGGGCGAAGATCGCCGCGACGGCCTCGGGGTCGGCGATGTCGGCCCGCTCGAAGGCGTATCCCGGCGCGTTCTCGACCTGCGCCAGGTTGGCCAGGTCGCCGGCATAGGTCAGGGCGTCGAGATTGACGACCGCGTGGCCGGCCTCCAGCGCCTTGCGCACCAGGGTCGAGCCGATGAAGCCGGCCCCGCCGGTGATCAGGAGTTTCAAGCCGCCTCTCCAGAAGCCGCCGGGAAACGCCGGCCAAGCTTCGCCTTCAGGAATTCGAGCAGGTCGCCGCCCGCGTAGAGAAAGCCCTCGACGCCGGCCCGGCGGGCGGCCTCGACGTCGCTGTCGTTGTCGCCGACCAGCACGCATTCGTCCGGCGAAAGGCCGTTCTCGGCCAGTCCGCGCAGGATCATGCCGGGATTGGGCTTGCGGTCGGGATGGTCGTCGCAGCGATAGGCCTCGACCACGGCGTCCTTGTGGAACGGGCAGTGGTAGAAGGCCGTGATCCGGCCGCCGCGCGCGGCCAGTTCGTCCTGCATCACCGCGTGCAGGGCGTGGACGGCGTCCTCGCCGTAGTAGCCGCGCGCCACGCCCGACTGGTTGGTGACCACGATCGAGCGCACGCCCGCCGCCGTCAGGGCCGCGATCGCCTCGCGGGCGCCGGGCGTCCACTCCAGGTCGGCCGGATCGTGGACGTAGCCGTGATCCAGGTTCAGCACGCCGTCGCGGTCGAAGAAAACAGCCTTCAGTGGCGCTTCGTTGGGCATCCGCTAGCCATTACGCGAGCCCTCGCCCTGTCACAAGCGGAGGGTTGCGCCACGGAAGGGGAGCGCTAGAAACGGCGCCATCAAGGAGAGCTCAATGACCGCCGACCGCATCGTCCGCCTGCGTGACCAACTCAAGGCGTGGGCGCTGCACGACGCCTTTCCGCTGTGGTGGACGGTCGGGGCGGACCACGAGAAGGGCGGCTTCTTCGAGAAGATCGATCTCGACGGCTCGCCGGTCGAGGCGCCCCGCCGCGCCCGGGTGCAGCCGCGCAGATCTACGCCTACGCCGCCGCCGGCCTGCTGGGCTGGGACGGGCCCTGGAAGGCGGCGCTCGAGCACGGGCTGGACTTCTATCTGAGCAAGTACCGTCGCCCGGACGGCTTCATGCGCACCCTGGTGGCCAGCGACGGGACGCCGCTGGACGACAAGGTCGACCTCTATGACCAGGCCTTCGGCCTGTTCGGCCTGGCCATGGCCGCCCAGGTTCTGCCCGAGCGGACCGACCTGCCGCTTCTGGCCGTCGCCCTGCGCGACTCCCTGTACGCCACGCTGAAACATCCGGTCGCGGGCTTCGAGGAGAGCGTTCCGCGCAGCGTGCCGCTGCTGTCGAACCCGCACATGCACCTGTTCGAGGCCAGCCTGGCCTGGGTCGAGGCCGGCGGCGACGCGGGCTGGCGCGCCATGGCCGACGAGATCGCCGAGCTGGCCCTGGCCAAGTTCATCGATCCGGCCAGCGGCGGGCTGCGCGAATACTACGACGGCGACTGGAACCCCGCGCCGGGCCTGGCCGGCCGCATCATCGAGCCCGGGCACCAGTTCGAATGGGCCTGGCTGCTGCTGCGCTGGAGCCGGCTGGCGGATCGGCAGGACGCGGCGGCCGCGGCGCTGCGCATGATCGAGATCGGCGACGGCCCGGGGGTGGACCCGGTCCGCGGCGTGGCCGTCTTCTCGCTGCTCGACGACATGAGCGTCCACGAGGACGTCGCCCGCCTGTGGGCCCAGACCGAACGCATCAAGGCCGGCGTGCTGGCCGCCAAGGTCACCGGCGACCCGCGGTGGTGGGATACCGCGGCGGGCGGGGCCGAGGGCCTGTTGAAGTATTTCGACACGCCGGTGAAGGGGCTGTGGCGCGACAAGCTGCTGGCCGACGGGACCTTCGTCGACGAGGCGGCGCCGGCCAGCTCGTTCTATCACATCGTCTGCGCGATCCTGGAGCTGGACCAGGCGCTGGCGGACGGCGCATCCGGTTCGGGCCAGGCCTGAACCGGCCGCCGCGAGCGGCCGGACGCGTCCCGCGGGACCCATCCGGCCGCCGGGGTCGTCAGAAGCGCGAAGCCAGGTCGATCGACTTGTGCAGCAGCACGACGTCGTCGATCTTGTCGGCCGGGGTCAGCAGCTGGGCGGTCATCGGGTGGTAGGCCCGGTAGCCGATCTCGGAGATCGCCGCGAACAGGTCCTCGGAATCCTCTTCCTTGAAGTAGTTGAACCACTCCACGAACAGGGTGGGCCGGTAGCGGTCGATCAGGTCGAACGACGAGCGCAGGATCTGCTTGTCGTAGCCTTCGCAGTCGGTCTTGATGAACGAGATCTTCGCCAGTTGTTCCGGCGAGAGGTTCTGGCTGCAGATCGTCGCCAGCGGCAGGCCTTCGACCTTGATGGTCGAGCCCACGATCTGGCTCAGGTGGCTCTGCAGTTCGTCCGAATAGCTGCCGTCGATGATGCCGCCGTTGCAGTCGAAGTTGCCATGGTCGGAGATTTCGACCTCCGCCATCGGCGTCTCGGTGACGGCCTTGTTGACGAGCTTGTAGTGGCCGATGCCGGCGTTCAGGGCCAGGTTGACCTCGAGGACCGGCAGGACCTTCGTATTGGGTTCGACCGCCAGCACGGTGCCCTTGTTGAGCGGCCCGCCATAGGCGCAGACGGCCATCGGCACGACGGTGTCGCCGCTGTGGGCGCCGATGTCGATGCAGGTGTCGCCGGGCTTGATGAATTTCGACCAGTTCCACGTCCGGGCGTGGACGTCGATGATGTCGGTCAGGTTACGGGTGTCGTTGACCTGTGGGTGGTCCCATTCGCACCAATAGGCCGAAACGCCGCTGTGGCCGTAGGAGGCCAGGTCGACGTGGTGGACACGGCGGACGCTTCGAAGATCGACAATGAGTTCCATACTGCACTTTCCGTAAGAGCTTCAGCTCGGGGACGGCTAGAGTTTGCCCTGTTCCGCAGCGATAGCCTTGAGGCGATCGAGGTAGCGCTGGGCGACGGCGTCCACGCTGAACCGGGAGGCGACCAGGGCCTGCCCGCGGGCGCCCATGGCCTGGGCCGCCTGCTTGTTTTCGTGAACCTGGCGCATGAACCGTGCGGCCGCCTCCACGTCGGGTTCGGCCCAATAGTCGCCGCCCTGCACGAAGATGTAGTCGTCACGCTCAAGGAAGGTCTGCTTGTACGGCACATTGAAGGCCGTTTCTGGCGTGCAGAACTCCAGGTTCCCCGAAAAGTCCGTGGCGATAACCGGCAGGCCCAGCTGCATCGCCTCGACGGCCCCGAAGCCCCAGCCTTCGCTGCGGTGGAGGGTCACGTAGCAGTCGACGGACGATTTCAGCACCAGCAGCTGCTGGAACGGAAGGGTCTCGTCGAGCAGCACGATGCGGGGGTCGGATTCGACCAGGCTGACGATCTCGGCGATCTGGGTCTGGACGTTGGCCTCGCCCAGGACCTGCGAAAGGTTGTGGGTCTTCAGGATCAGCGCGACGTTCTCGTCCACATCCTTGAAGGCCGCCAGGAAGGCGCGGAGCGTCGCCGCCGGGTTCTTGCGCTTGATGAACGAGAAGCCGTCGAACGTGGCCATGAACACCGTGGCGTCCTCGGGCAGGCCGTAGCTCCGGCGAACCGCGCCACGCTCCGGACGGCCGATGTCGGGCAGCGACTCGACCGCCATGCCGACCTTGACCACCGGCTTCTGGGTGACCGCGGCATAGGTCTCGCGGTTGAATTCCGACGACACCCAGATCTCGTCCAGGGTCCGGACGGCGAGGTCGTGGCAGCGCGCCGGCTGCGGCAACTCCCAGAAGAAGTAGCCGATGTTGTAGGCGTTCTTGAAAAGCTTCGGATCCAGATAGGCGGCCGCCAGCGGAACGCTTTCCGCGTTGAGGTGCAGCAGGTTGACCGCGAACGGCGCCTCGCTGATCTGGCTGTCCTGCCAGAACGCGGTGCGCGGGGCCGGATTGTCGAGATAGAAGTCGAGCAATTCGACCTCGATACCGGCCGCATGGAGCGTGTCGATGCTCATGCGGGTCGCCTGGCCCAGGCCGGACTGGGAATTGATCGGGCCGATCAGGCGGACCGGGAAGGGCAGGGGAGACTTCCCGAAGGCCGGCTTCGGGCGAGGCGCGACCTTGCCGCGCGGGGCGGGCGTGGCGACTTCCGTCTCCCACGACCTGCCGCTCTTGGCCGCCGAGATGTCCTGGGCGCCGGCGCGAATGCGCTTGTGGTCCGCCCGGTACTTGGCGGCTTTTTCGGCGCGGGCGCGGATGCGCGGCGCCAGGGCGCGCAGATCGATGTGGAACAGGCTGCTCCAGTCGTCCGCGGGCGTTTCCAGCGTGCGCAGCTGGGTGATGACGCTGTCGGGGAAGAACAGCGAGTAGTGGAGGCCTTCGGGCTCGGAAAGCAGCCGGATGTAGCAGGCCAGCCGCTCGGCCTCGGAGGTCGCGCTCCAGGGCGCGTCCTTCCGGTGGTCCATGTGGTGCTTGATGAAGAAGGACAGCGGCACGGGATGGGTCTGGCCGGCCGCCGGGGCCCGCAGCGCGGCCACGAAGGCCTCGGGAACCAGCGCATGGAGGCCGATGCTCGGCGCCAGCTCGACCGACCACCAGTAGGCGATGGCCGGGTAGCAGTCGGGATTGATGTAGGGGTTGTGCGAGGCCGCCAGCGAACGCCGCCAGAACACCTCGACGATGCGCGGCAGGGCGCGGTCGGACATGTAGCCGGCGCTGCTCGACAACAGCCAGCTGATCTGCTCGCCGGTGAACGGCACCTGCAGCGGCTTGCGAAGAACGCTGTAGCCTTCGATGAACCAGACGAGGGCCTTGAAGCGATCGAGGTCGATATCGGTGTTGAACTGACGGTCCAGCTTGAAGCGCCGGAAGGTGTATTCCTGATATTCCGTCAGGGGGACTTCGCACTGGCCGGTGGCGTCGCGCGAGGCGAAGATGTCGTCGACAAACTTCATGCGTTGTCCTCGGCGTCGTAGGCGGCGTGCAGTTGAGTGACGGCGAAGGCGATGGCGGCGGCGGCCTTGAGATCGCCCGGGGCCATCGTCGCCCGCGCGCCGGGCAGCGGGCGGTCGTCCTCGGCCAGCACGTAGAAGGGCTGCGGCTCGTCCTGGCCCTGGGCCTGCAGCTTCTTGATCACCGGCTCAATGACCGACATGGGAATGAAGAAGCCGCAATGGCCGCCCAGCTCGGCAAGGTCGGGACGTGGCAGGTTGGCGATGGCGCTGGCGACGAGATGCGGCCCGAAGAACAGGCGCACGCGCCCGGGACCCCCGGGGCCTCCCTGGCGCCAGCCGGCCATGCCCGAACCGACAAAGCCGTCGAAATTGCCAGCGATGGGCGAAAGGCCCTGTATGCGGCGCTTCGTGGAACGCGCCGCGCCAACTAGGCTCATGATCCTCGTCTCACCTGAAAATCCCCCCAGCCAAGCTGGCAACGCATTCGACTTGTTCTTCGTCGCTCGTCAAGCGGTTGCAAACAGTATCGTCCGTGAAACGAGCCGCCGATTCCGCATCGTGCAAATGACCACGAACGGTTGATCGGCGGGGGCGCCGCAGGACGGCTGGCGATGAAGCGAGCGGCGGCGGCGGTTCTGCCTGGACGATACGGAAACCGCTGTTGACCAGAGGTGGGAGCACGTTAATGAAGCCGATACGTGTGTCGGCGTTCGCCGCCGGCCACCGACGCTCGTCCGTCCTCTCGGCCGGTCATTTGTCGATGCTAATTTGATAGGAGCCGCTTTGCCCCGCGCGTTAATCACCGGCATTACTGGCCAAGACGGCGCTTATCTGGCGCAACTTCTGCTCGGTAAGGGCTACGAAGTGTTCGCGATTGCTCGCCGCATCAGCACCGGCGGCATTCATGACACTCGCCTCAAGTGGCTCGGCGTCGATGGCGACGTCAAGATCTACGACGCCGACCTGCTCGACCTGTCGAGCCTGGTGCGCATCGTCGAGAAGGTGAAGCCGGACGAGGTGTACAACCTCGCGGCCCAATCCTTCGTGGGCACGTCCTGGGACCAGCCCATCCTGACGGGCCAGGTCACGGGCCTGGGCGTCGCGAACATGCTCGAGGCCGTCCGCCTGGCGGCGCCGAAGGCTCGCTTCTACCAGGCCTCCTCCTCGGAGATGTACGGCCTGGTGCAGCATCCGATCCAGACGGAGGCCACGCCCTTCTATCCGCGCTCGCCCTACGCGGTCGCCAAGCTCTACGGCCACTGGATCACGGTCAATTATCGCGAAAGCTTCGGCCTGCACGCCAGCTCGGGGATCCTGTTCAACCACGAATCCCCGCTGCGCGGGCTCGAGTTCGTCACCCGCAAGGTCACGCACACCGTCGCCGGCATCAAGCTGGGCCTGGTGAAGGAACTGCGCCTGGGCAACATCGAAGCCAAGCGCGACTGGGGCCACGCCAAGGACTATGTCCGCGCGATGTGGCTGATGCTGCAGCAGGAGGTCGCTGACGACTACGTCATCGCCACCGGCCGCACGACCACCGTGCGCGACATGTGCGACATCGCCTTCAAGCACGTCGGGCTGAACGTCGAGGACCACCTGATCATCGATCCGGAATTCTTCCGCCCCGCCGAGGTCGACATCCTCCTGGGCGATCCGGCCAAGGCCAAGAAGGCCCTGGGCTGGGAGCCGGAGATCAGCCTCGAGCAGATGATCGTCGAAATGGTCGAAGCCGATATCGACGGTCTCAAGCGACAGCATGGTTGAGCAGGTCGCCGAACGGCTCCTCATTACGGGCGCGACCGGCTTCGTCGGTCGTCGCCTCGTCGATCTGATAGCTCAACGGCGCCCCGACTGGTCGGTCGAAGCGCTGGCCGATCCTGGCCAGCGCTTCGACATCACAGATGCTGAACAGGTCGCCGCCGCCGTCGCGCGGTGTCGGCCGACCATCGTCGTCAACCTGGCGGCGGTGTCCGCGGTGACCGCCGCCGCGCAGAATCCGAGGTTGGCCTGGCGGGTTAACCTCGACGGCGTGCTCAATCTCGTCGACGCGCTGCGGACGCATGCGCCGGACGCCCTGCTGCTGCAGGTGAGCACCGCGGAAGTCTATGGGCGAAGCTTCCGCAGCGGCGTCCTGACCGACGAAACGACCCTGCTGCAGCCGTCGAACGCCTACGCCGCCAGCAAGGCGGCGGCCGACATCCTGGCGCGGCAGAGCGCCGAGACCGGCCTCAAGACGCTTGTCCTGAGGCCCTTCAACCATATCGGTCCGGGCCAGACCAACCTCTTCGTCATACCGGCCTTCGCGAGCCAGATCGCGAGCATCGAGCGGGGCTTGCAGCCCCCGGTCCTGAAGGTTGGCAGCCTCGACGACGAGCGTGACTTCCTCGATCTCGATGATGTCGTCGACGCCTATCTGGCGGTGCTGGACGCCCGCGCCGGCCTGGCGTCGGGCGCGGTCTTCAACGTCGCCTCGGGGCGTCCCAGGCGGATCGGCGACATGCTCGAGCGCCTTCTTGGCCTGACGCGGACGAAGATCGAGGTGCAGATCGACGCCTCGCGACTGCGCGGCGGCGGCCCGACCTCGTACGGCGGCGACGCCTCGCGGCTGCGCGAGGCGGTGGGCTGGGCGCCGCGGCGCGACGTGCTCGACACGGTGGCGCGGATCCTCGATTTCGAACGCGCGGCCCTCGACGCCCCGACTTCCGCCCGGCCCTAGGCGTCGGGACCGCGGCGCCCTAGCCGTAGACCTCGATGTACTTCCGGACATAGCTGTCGAAGGTCATCGGGCGGCCATAGAAGCTGTAAAGCTGCTCGGGCCCGACCCATTCGAGATTGAGCTTGTCGGCCACCAGCGGATGGACCGGCGTCTGGAACGCGGCCAGCCGGTCCGTGATCGGCGCATCGACATCGAGCTCCAGACCCACGGGCGCAAGGATCCTCGCCGCGACCGTCATCAGAAGATCGGCGGTCGGGTGGGTGATCGTGTGGAACAGCGATTTGCGGCGGAAGTTGTCGATGACGTACTGGCCCAGGCCGTATTCGGACTTTCGGTCCATCAGCCGGAGCCTGGCCGTCTCGGCTTCGTGGTAGCGGACGATATTGGGCACGCCGCCCACCGTCAGGTCGCGATAGACCTCGAAACGCTTCTCAGGGTCCGGCTCCTCCGTCCGAAGGCGCGCCAGGAGACTGTCCTGGAACGGAAAGTCCCAAGGCGAGTGCCGGCCGAATTCCTGCTGGGCCTTGGTGTCCGGCGGGTTCTGGTGGCTGTCGAACGGCCATAGGCTGGCCATGTACAGGAACGGAAACCGGCAGATCTGCGTGTCGGCGCGGTAGTCGTCGCGGAAGGCGTAGGTGCTCCAGTCCCCGAGGTCCTGGGCCAGCAGCACGTCGGCCTCCCGGGCTTCCTGGCGCTGGCGTTCCACGTCCTGCGGCGCGCTGCGGACGAAGTG
>Ga0102591_1004227_pt1 | contig 11512 bp, 13 predicted proteins | sample AraplaCol_mCL_r2_2_FD_76860 | JGI IMG/M metagenome (GOLD analysis project Ga0102591, IMG submission 76860) | Arabidopsis root microbial communities from North Carolina, USA - plate scrape MF_Col_mCL_r2 (SPADES assembly) (version 2) | ecosystem: Host-associated > Plants > Roots > Endosphere... | reverse complement strand
GTTTCAAGCCATTCGTCGATCTATATCGTAACGCCAATGAGCAGCTAAAGCATCCGGCAATTCCCGTTGGTGTTCATTCCCCGGGCTATATCGCCGAGACCGATGCCGCTGCAAAAGCAGAGTTCTGGCCGCATTTCCGCGCCATGCGAGATCGTATTGGCCGTGAACGGGGCTGGGGTCCTGTTAGCGAGAGAGACTACGAAGCCGAAATCGATCAGGGCTCGCTGTATGTCGGCTCACCGGAGACCGTGGCCGCAAAGCTTGCGCCGGTTATCGAGAACCTTGGCATTCAGCGGTTCCAGCTGAAATACAGCATCGGAACGATGCCGCATGAGAAATTGGTCCAGAGCATCAGGCTATTCGGTGAAGAAGTGGTTCCAAGGGTGAAAACTACACTTGCCAAGGAAGTGGCAGCGTAACCCCCAACAGCCGGAGGTCGATCGCTTCCGAGAAAGCTCTCGCCGCTCTCTTTGCCAGTATGGGTGAGGTCAGGAGCAGGCTGGACCTCCAGCTTGCCTCTTCCCTTGGGTGAAACAAAAAATACCGTTCCGGCGGTCAATTCGTGGGATAACTGAGGCGAGGGGCTTCCAATCAGCAGTCCTTATCGTCGGGTTCTACGTCAACTACCTCGGGCTCACCACGGACAGTGAAATCGATAAGCTCGATTGGTGCGTTTCCTCCAATCTGGAGCCATAGTTCTACCATGGTCGTGATCTCGTAAAGCGCGCTGCCCCTCGGGATACAAACTCATCAGTTAACGACGACGTTCTCCTGCAGTCTCGCCTCAAACCGGCTCATACCGTTCATTGGCATTGCGCGTGAAAGATCTCTGTCACAACGGTATTATTCGAAACGGAAATACGCGCACGGTCACGACTTCTGAATGCCCGGCTACGGAGATTCAAGGCCTCTGACCCCGGCGCTTATCGTTTCGAGACAGGTAGCCGTTCACCGGCTCTCACCGCGCCTTTCAGTCGATTGCCCGATGGCGCCAATGGACAGACATAGCGGGGAGAATAGGCGCACGAAGGAAAATAGGAGAAGTTGAAATCGAGTATCAATGCGCCGTCTGGACGGACAACTCCGAGATCCGCTCCCTTGATGGTGTCGAGGAGATATCGGCCACCGCCATATGTCTCGGTCCCTGAGGTCGCGTCGACAAATGGCAGGAACACGCCACCGCCGTACCCCTCAATCCAGTAAAGGGTTAATTCGCCGCCCAATCTGGCCTCCAGCCCCGATGTACGAGAGAACGCATGCATCGACAGGTCACCATCCACTCCTGTTGCGACGGTTATCCGTTCCGGCGTGACTGCGACAAGCTGTACCGTCAAGCGCAACGAGGGATCATAAGAAAATGTCGTCGGCCCTTCGAACGTCTTGCGGTCCGCCAATTCAATTGGCGACTGAGGATGGTCGCGAAACAGGGTCGAACGGGTGTCGCACCAAAGCCTCCAGGCAGCAACCACGTCCGGGCTAGAACGTACCTCGTAGTAGAGATTTGCAATCTTCTCGCGCCATTCCCACAGGTGTTGTGTCTCGTTCAAATCATATCCTCCCATGCCGGAAATTTCGCCGCTCTCGTCATCGAAACGCTCGCCCAATCATCGCGGCGTAACTTTAAGCAATCACGCACTGATCCGAAAGATGCGGTCTAAACACCGCCAACAAACGAAGTCGGTGCACCGCCGGTGCCTCACAGCCTTGACGATGCAAACCGCCCTATGGTGCCACGCAACGAAGTTCGATTATGGTTCTCCTCTAAGCATCGTCGAGGCGAGTGGCCCCTGTTTCGGTCCCTGGTATTGAGCGCGAGAAGGCCCGCGCCGGCGTCATCGCGGCGTGACGCCTTGTTTGGGGGACCGCTAGGCACGCGCATGCGATGTCGGTCACGCGCAGGTCGTCGAAGTGCTGACAGGACGCCGGTGCTATGGCTGTCATCAGGGGAACACCAGCCGAGCCTTGACCCGCAACCCGGCATGCCGTGCTATAATGTGTGCAGGTAAACACAACAGAGAGTGTAGCATGAGTGCGACGATGACAATCCGTGTCTCGGAAGACACCTCGGCTAAGCTGACAAAGATTGCCGAAGGGACGAAGCGCAGCAAATCCTTCCTCGCGCGGGAGGCGGTCTCGGCATATGTCGAGCGCGAACTTGCCATTATTGAAGGCATCCAGCGCGGGCTGGCCGATGTGGCGGCTGGTCGCGTCATCCCGCACGAGCAAGCGATGGCTCAATCCCGCCAGATAATTGCGGAAGCACGGCGCAAGAAATATGCTCTATCGGAGCGAGACCTTTGAAAAACTGGATTTCAAGCTTCGAGACAATCCTGAGTTCATAGAGGTTCCGCTGAAGCGCTTCCGGCACAAACGAGCTTTCCGCTTTTGGCACGCTGTGCGAGATAACCTTAGTGCAGGAGCGAGAGGGGCCTTTTACGCTCTTCTGGGGCGACGTTCCCTTCTGTGGGATACTCCGCTGCTGCATGGGATTATTTGGAAGTTGGTGGGGAGCCGACCTCGCTTGTATCTGCCAACAACCTCAAACGATACCGCGATCTCCATAAAGACACGCAGCCGCATCGCTGGCGTGACCCTCAAGCGTTAGAACCCTACGAATGACCGCGCAGGGCGAAAGTAGGACGGATAATCTGCAAGAAGCCCATCCCATTGGAGTTGCCAGTGATGACAAGCCCTCGGCCCGATCTTGCCGATATTCAAGCCCTTGAGGAGGCCCTCCATCGCCCGGAAGTCAGGCGGTCGAGAGACGCAGTCGAAGCGTTGCTTGCAGAAGGATTTGTCGAATTCGGAGCATCCGGAACTGTGTATTCCCGCACAGAGATTGTCGAACTTCTGATTCACGAGGATGGCAATGACAATGATCGTCTCAGAACGACCAACTACACCCTGACGTCCATTTCTCACGACGCGGTGCTGTTGACCTACGAAAGTGAGCGCACCCAAAACGACGGGTCAAGGCGGCATGTTTTACGAAGCTCGATTTGGAAGCTTATCGGAGATCGGTGGCAGATGCTTTTCCACCAGGGCACGATCAAGCGAGGCTGAGTGCTGAGTTTAAATCGAGATACGCGGCAGGATGGCGCTGCATCGATTTCAATGTCGCCGAGGGTCTGTTGTTTGCCATTACTCGTGTCGGGGGGGCGCTCGAATGGGTTCCTTGATCGCCTGGGTAGCAGATGCTAGCTTCAAAATGGGAACCTTACCGAACCTGCTGCCGGGTTGAAAGGTGTTCGAATCGATGACGTCCCTGTCCGGAGGTCGAAATGTAATCGGCAGACTTCGACCAGGATAAGGGATTTCCAATGTTCTATGAGACTATAAAGTTTTCTCCGCACAACGTGGCAGCTCTCAAAAAGGTGCTACGCAAGCGGTACCCAGCTATTGGCTCGTCGCATGGTGATGAGGCTATCGCAGCATCTTTCGGTTTCAGAACACATGCAGCGATGCGCGGAGTGTTGCAGCAGGTGAGTGGGGCCACCCGCCTCATAGTTCAAATAGACGCAAGCCTCCTTATGATGCGTCTTGAAGAACTGGGCTATAGCGGGCTCTCTGTCCAAGAATTGCGACGGACCATTCTGGAGGCACCGTATCCTGATCGATGGCTTGGGGACGAGTTGGAGCAATCACTGGTGCGACGCCGCATACCAGATGCGGCGAACGGCTAGACAATGTCAATAGTCCTACGTTCCGCGACAAAATCGGATGCAGCTTACCTGCTTGAACTGGAGGAGGTGTGCATGCGCAGTTACGCGGAAGCGTTGTGGGGCGACTGGAATCAGTCCGACACAGTGGAGAGCCTAGATGTGGCGGGTCACGAGGTGATTGAACTGAACGGCAAGGCCGTCGGGTGTATTGCCGCGATCTGGCACGAAGATCATATTTTCATAGAAAAACTCTATATAGCCCCTGCCTATCAAAGCAGGGGAATAGGGACCTATGTTTTGAACACCAAGTCTCGCCAGGCAGCACAACATGGACTTCCTACGAAGCTCAGCGTCCTGAACACAAATCCTGCGGACCGATTCTATGAGCGAGCGGGGTTCGCACTAGAGGCGGAAACGCTCGAACGCCGCCGGTTTTCCAAGGCAGTACCAACATCCTGATTTCGCGCCGCGCCCAAGCCATGGTGCAAAGTCATGGTAGTCGCCTCCAAGAGCCTGGATCGGACCAGGGGCATGATGACCGGGCGGCGGCCGATCGTGGTTCGCGCCCGAGGCGGTTTCCTCGAAGAGGGGGATACACTCGACCTTGCGTAGCGCGTCGAGCTGTGCCGCGACGGTTTGTTCGGGTGGAAACGCGCATAGCCGATCAGTGCCAACACTTCCTCATCACGCTGCGGCGCTCACATCGTATTCGAAATGAATGCGATCATAGGGAAACTCGATTCCATTCTCTGTCGGGTTGATGACACCGGCATTGACGAGCGTCGTCACGTCACGATGAACGGCCTGAACATCGCGGTTGACCCGACGCGCGACCTCGCGGATCGACAACGCCCCGTGTCCCGCGAGCGCCTTGACGATAGCGAGGCGGGAAGGCGCGAGCACTCGGTGCATTTTATCGTAGGAGGTGAAGTTGACCGAAGGTACGGCCTCTGCTGTCTCCCCTGCAAGCGCCCGCCTTCCGGCCTCGACAAAGCGAGCCTTGGCATCCGCTATGGTACTCAAGCCCACAGTCAAAGTTGTCATCTGAGGATCCTTTCCATCTCAGCTTGGAAGGCATCGTAAAGTGCTTCAAGGGACGTAAATTCGATGGCTTCTTCGCGGTTACCTGAGTGACGGTGATCGCCTTTCCCGCGCTCATTGTCGTAGCGGAGAACGCACTCACCGTTCACAACTTAGTTTACGGTTCGAAAGCTGACGCTTTCAATGCCTCGACTGTCGCAATTGCATGACCTTCCTGTTATGCAAGGTAATGGCGAACCGTTGTGTGGGGCAACGGCCTCAGGAATGATGTCGAGATATGTTTCCGTCAGCGCCGTTGCGCTAGCCACGGCGTCGCTTGCAGTTAGTCACACGCCGGCCATCGGCCATCGCCGCACAGCACCTGACGATCCGGCAAATACAGGGACGCGGAGATACATCTCCCATTGTCGGAAAAACCGTGAAGACCGAAGGTGTGGTCACCGCGATCAGAAAAGTGCGCACAGACACCTTTTTCTTCGTCCAGGACCCCGCGGGCGATGACGACCCGGTCACCTCGGACGCCATTGTCGTCGTTTCGAAATCGCGTGATATCAAGGTTGGTGACAGCGTAATAGTGGTTGAAGCCGTGCTGGTACAACGCCGGATCACCGACGCTTTTCGAATTAAGAGCGGCAACTACCTCAAGGATCGTGACGCCGATCCAGCGGAAACCCGTGCCAAATTCTTTATGGCGAACCAAATCGCCGTCGCGGTTGAGGAGATGGGTCTATCCCAGTCTGCCGCGGCGGAGATGACGGGTCTCAAGCAACCCGACGTCTCCCGGATCGTGAACGGCAACGTCAAGGAATATTCCGTCTGGCGTTTGATGACGACCCTAAAGGCGCTGGGCTACGACATCGGGATCGAAGTGCAGCGTTTGCAGCACGGTAATGGTCATATCTCGCTCCGGGCCAACGCGGAGGGAGGACAGGCCGTTCTCCTCGCCGGAGAGCGGCTTGTGGGAAGGCAGGAACACGCGCTCGAGTAGCGAAGCGATACCCTGCAGGCGGTTTCAACCAATGGCTTGTACAGCACCCCTGGTTGAAAACCGTATCGAACCGCATCAGGTTCCGGCTCGGAGTGCCGATGGCAGCAACTCGCTTGGGAAATCCTGATAGGAGACCGGCCTGAGAAAACGATAAATGGCCAAGGTGCCCACAGAGGTCGAGCGGCCGTCGGACGTAGCCGGATATGGGCCGCCATGGACCATTGCAGGAGAGACCTCGACGCCAGTTCCGAAGCCATTGACGAGGATGCGGCCCGCCAGCAGCTCGAGGATCGGCACCAGAGTACGCGCTGCATCGAGATCGCGATCATCTACGTGTAGCGAAACCGTTAGCTGACCCTCCAGCGCCTCCAATACCTTGCGCAGTTCGTTCTCGTCTCGGCATCTCACGATCAGGCTGGAGGCACCAAAGACCTCCTCATGCAGATCGTGATCGGAAAGAAACGCAGCGCCGGTAGTCTCAAACAATGCCGCACTGGCCTGATGCGAACCGTCGGCTGTTCCGTTGGAGAGCTTCGTTACCTCGACATGACCGCTAAGTTTTGCGACGCCTTTTTTGTAAGCCTCGCAAATTCCGCTTGTCAGCATTGTCTGCGCAGGCGTTACCGAGAGTGCAGATGTCGCGGATGCAATGAACCGATCCAAGTTCGGGTCGCCTACGGCCAATATAAGGCCTGGATTCGTGCAAAACTGTCCCGCTCCGAGCAAGAGCGACGAAACGAAGGACTTCCCGATTTCTTCGGCGCGGTTGCGAAGCGCGTTCGGGAACAGGATGACCGGATTGATGCTGCTCATTTCGGCATAGACAGGAATCGGCTGCTTCCGCTCGGAAGCGATCTTCATGAGGGCGAGGCCGCCACGCTTGGAACCAGTGAAGCCGACCGCGCGGATTCGTGGGTCTGCAACTAGGGCCTGACCGACTTCGAAGCTTGGGTCCTGGAGCATCGCAAATGTTCCAATCGGAAGGCCGGCAAGCTCGACGGCCTTTTGAATCGCGCGGCCGACGAGTTCCGACGTTCCTGGGTGGGCGGGATGCGCCTTCACAATAACAGGACAGCCTGCGGCGAGTGCGGATGCTGTGTCGCCGCCCGCAACGGAGAAGGCCAGCGGAAAGTTGGATGCACCGAAAACCGCGACCGGACCAAGGGCCACGTTGCGAAGGCGAAGGTCGGGCTTGGCCGCAGGCAGGCGACTGGGGTCCGCCGGATCGAAACGTAGTTCCTGAAAGTCCCCCTTTCGAACCTCCTTGGCAAAGAGCCTTAGCTGGCCGATCGTCCTTGCACGTTCTCTCTCTAGGTGACCTGCGGACAATCCGGTCTCGCGGGCAGCACGAGCGATAAGCTCATCGCCGATTGCGATGATCTGGTCCGCGATTGTTTCCAGGAATTCGGCCCGCTTCTCCAGCGTGGTTTCTCGATAGATAGGGAAGGCTTCCCAGGCGAACGCGGCTGCTTTTTCCACATCGTCGCGGGTCCCGCCATGAAACGCGGGTTCGAGGGCATTTCCCGTAGTGGCCTCGATCGCAAGGAACTCCTTGCCCGCGCCGCTGACGGATCGCCCTCCGATGAACTGGCCGCCGGTAACTGTCATCATATCTTCCTTTTGAAACTGCGGCGGGCACATCTCGGCACATGGCCCGATGGACATTGCTCTCGCCTCGAAGGTCTGCGGCTATTACGTAGCGAGCAGCATGCCCCGTTTTAAGGGGAGCGCGAGAAAAAGTATTACTTTTTGTCGCTGTCGCGGATGCTGCATCGGCGAGACTTACGAGACGCGCACCAACAGCTTGCCGAAATTGCTGCCGCTGAGCATTCCGATGAAGGCCTCAGGAGCGTTATCGAGGCCGTCAACAACATCCTCGCGGTATTTAATGTCACCGGAGGCCACCAAAGGCCCAAGTTCTTGTTGAAACGCTTCATAGTGCGTGGGGACGAATTCGGTGTTGATGAAGCCCCTCAACAGGAGGCTACGCCGCAGGATCGCCGACATTGTCGCAGGAAGTCGGTCTTGCTCGCCGATAACAGGTCCATTGTACTGAGCGATCAACCCGCAGACCGGCACGCGGGCGTAGAGGTTTAGCAGCGGAAGTACAGCATCCCAGACGTGGCCGCCGACGTTTTCGAAGTAGACGTCAATGCCCTTGGGGCAGAGGCCTGCCAGCGCCGAGGCGAAATCCGGCGAGCGGTGGTCGACAACGGCGTCGAAACCGAGTTCGTTCTTGACGTAGTCGCATTTGTCGCGACCTCCCGCGATACCGACCGCTCGAGCCCCGACACGCATGGCAAGTTGACCGACGAGCGAGCCCACCGGACCGGAAGCCGCGGCAACCACGACGGTCTCGCCCGACTTGGGCTGGCCGATTACCTTCATGCCGCCATACGCGGTGAAGCCTGGCATACCGAGAACACCAAGTGCTGTAGAGGCTGGCGCTCCGTAGGTGTTCACCTGCTTGACGCGTCTGGCATCCATGTTTGCATGGGTACGCCAGCCTGTCATCGCCCGGACAATGTCGCCCTCCTTGAGCCCTGGGTTCTTCGACTGCATGACTTCGCAGACGGTCTCGCCTTCCATGACGCCGCCGACAGGCACTGGCTCGGCGTAGGATTTGGCGTCGCTCATGCGACCACGCATATACGGGTCGAGCGAGAGGTAGAGCACGCGAAGGGAGACTTCGCCGTCAAGCGGCGCTTCAATTTCGATCTCCTCCGTCCTGAAATTTTCTGGTCCCGGTGCACCGGTGGGCCGGCTGGCCAAAACGATAGCTGTCGATTTCATGGCGTTGTCCTTTCGATCAGATGTTCGGCAATGGCGGCCCTGAAATGGCCGTTCATGCGTGACGGGTGGTGAGGTAGCGCTCCGCCGGTTTGTTCAAGGAAATCTTGGGGACCAGGTTCCGCCGAGCGGCATCGTACGTTTCCCACTCGGATATATCCGGCAGGGACGGCAAGGTGATCAACTCGCCGAGGTCAAGGCCGGCAAGTGCCGCATCTACGGCGTCCTCAGCACGCATCACGGCCCTCTCGGGCAGATGATCCAACGATCCTCCCGATGCCTTCCAAAACTCGGTGGCGATCGCGCCAGGAAGCACTGCCTGGAAGCGAAGACCAGTTCCAGCAAGCTCCTTATCCAATGATTGAGTCAGTGCGACTACGAATGCTTTAGAAGCCCCGTAAACGCCATTGAACATGCCGGGTGCCAAGGCGAGAGCGGATGCGAGGTTTATGATCGTGCCACCCTTGCGCGCGACGAAAGAGGGGACAGCCGCATAGACCAAACGGGTTAATGCCACGACGTTGATGTCGATCATCCGCTCCATGTCGTCGGCGTTGGCTTTGAGTAAGGGTGCGACAGAGCCAACGCCCGCATTGTTGACGAGCATTGTGATCTCGGAGTTTTCTTTCAAGATGGCCTCCACACGATGGAGGTCCTCGGTGTTACCTAAGTCGGCCTGAACGGTCGCAACCGATCGCCCCGTCGCGTCGATGATTGTCCTGGCGACGGCGGCCAGGGCTTCTTGGCCCCTTGCCACCAGGACAAGGTCGAAACCCCGCCGTGCGAGCCTGTCGGCGTAGATCGCTCCGATGCCGGAGGACGCACCCGTGATCAGCGCTGTACCTTTCGCGGAAGTCATTGCAAATACTCCTTTGTCGGGATCGGCCGCTCGGCGGCGAGGTTCCGAATGCCTTGGCTCAGACGAGCTTGATTGTGACGGCGATGTTGCCGCGCGTAGCCTTCGAATAGGGGCAAATCTGATGCGCCTCTTCGATCAGCGCTTGGGCGACGTCGCGCTCCACGCCAGGGATGCCAACATGCAGACGAGTGGTCAGCGAATAGCCATCGGTGTCGGACAGATTGAGATCGACTTCTGCGTCGATCGTCACATCGCCGCCGAGCGTGATACGCTTCTTCTGCACGATAAGCCCGATGGCGCTCTCGAAGCAGGCCGACCAGCCGGCGGCGAACAGCTGTTCCGGGTTGGTGCCGATACGTGCCGTCCCGGGAACGCCCAGCCGGACGTCGAGACGCCCATCGGAGCTGCGGGCGACACCGTGTTCGCGACCGCCGGTAACGTGGGTCTTTGCAGTGTAGAGAACTTTGGAATTCGCTTTATGGTCCATGACGCACTCCTGTTTGCTTTCGTTGCGGATGCCCGTGAGGGGCGAGGTTCGCTTCATTGATCAGACGTCTGCGACATCGATGACCGCCTGGGCGAATGCGGTTGGCGTGCCACCGTCTCCATGGCAGCCAAGGCTTTGAGGATTTCCTCCGTCGTCACGATGGCGCTGGCGTAGTTCGGCATGTTGATTTCCAGGGCCGCGTGCATCATTTCGTCGGAATAGTCGGCGACGGCGTCCTTCACGACTGTCACGTCGTATCCAAGCTCTGCCGCGAAACGCACGGTCGCCTCGATGCAGGTGTGTGCGATCAGCCCTATGACGATCAGTCTGTGGATGCCCCGCCTCTTGAGCTGGTTGTCGAGGTCGGTGTTGGCAAAGCCGCTGGAGCACCAGTGTTCCGAAGCCACGACCTCACCCTTGGCGGGAACGAACTCTGCCTTGAACTCGCCACCCCAGGTTCCGTACTCGAAAGAACGCCGGTTCCATGCCAGTTTCTGGATCGGCGCGATGTACTTCCAATTCTCGTAGTCGCCTTCGCGGAAGCGGTGATGCATCGCGAAGAACACGGGCAGCTTCACCTGTCGGGCCGTCTGGAGGATTTGCTCCATATGCGGGACGCAGTTATTGGCTTCGGCGACATCCTTAATGCGCGGCCAGATTTTGCCGCCCTCGGAGATGAAGTCGTTGTACGGATCGACCACCAGGAGACCGGTGATGCCGTGTTCGTAGGAGAGATCGGACATCGTTTCCTCCCTTCGCCCTCAGGCGGCCTTCGACGATTGCTGGTTGCGAAGGGCGAAGCGCTCGATGCTCGCCGCGAAGAGCGGGGTCTCGCCCTTGTTGTGGGCGATCGACATCGGCTGGCGCTGCGCGCGGAAGATTTCGAAGGGGATGCCCTGCCGGTCGAGGGATGCGAGCATCTCCGGGGTCGCGAACGATTGCACCCGGTTGGTGAATTCGCAGCGGTCCTTGTCGATCGCCTTGACGCTCAGTTCCCAGGTCACATGAATGGTGACGCGGCCCGTCGGCGTGAAGACGTCGGAGTCGGAATCGAGGATAAGATGGTCTTTCTCCCCGAGCGTCTCGATGTAGTGCTGCACCATCAGGCTGCCGCCGATGGTTTCGACGTTGATGGACATACGCTTGCCATCCGGCGCGGTCGTGTAGCCGGCAGCGATATGGGCGGGCGAACAGCCCTGGTATTCTTTCTCCGGCAGCGTGAAACACCACGAGGGAATATCGATCTTCTCGATCGGCGCATTGACGATCGCGGTGAAGCTGGAATCGACGATCTGGTTGTCTGACATTGTCTTTCTCCTTCATGCACAGGGGTTGAAATGCTGAATGGACTGCGGCGCGGGGCACGCCGCAGCTCTTGGTCAGATCGATTTGCGAAGCGGCTTGAAGGCTGCGCGCAGATCGGCAGTCAGGAGCATGGGTTGTTCCCAGGCTGCGAAGTGGCCGCCCTTGGGAGGTCGGTTGTAGAAGATGAGTTTAGGGTAGGCCTTTTCGGCCCAGCTCTGAGGAGCCTGGTAAATTTCGTCAGGGAAGGCGCTGACCGCGACCGGTATCTTGATGCCGCGCGGATCGAAGAAACCACCCGAAGGGAAGTGCGCGTTATCCCAGTACAGGCGGGCGGAAGAGATCGCCGTATTGGTCAGCCAGTAGAGCGTGATATTGTCGAG
>Ga0102591_1004223_pt1 | contig 11514 bp, 9 predicted proteins | sample AraplaCol_mCL_r2_2_FD_76860 | JGI IMG/M metagenome (GOLD analysis project Ga0102591, IMG submission 76860) | Arabidopsis root microbial communities from North Carolina, USA - plate scrape MF_Col_mCL_r2 (SPADES assembly) (version 2) | ecosystem: Host-associated > Plants > Roots > Endosphere... | reverse complement strand
TCGAGACGTTAATCGTCCCGTCCAGCGTCAGTGCGCCGCCCACCTTGACCAGGTCATTCAGCGGTCCGCCCACCACGTTCGACTGGCCAAACTCGAAGTCCAGGAGCGAGGCCGGCGCCAGGGCCAGATTCCCGGCGATCGTCAGGATTCCGGGGCTGTTGCCCGGCGCCAGCACCCCGTTCGTCACCGCGACGTTCCCGCCGATGGTCCCGGAACCGCCCAGCACCCCGCCGTTGTTCACCGCGACCGAGCTGGTCGCGCCGCCCAGGGTCCCGTCCACGTGCAGCGCGCCGCCGGAGACCGTGGTCGTTCCGGTGAAGCTCGAATTGCTTCCGGTCAGGTGGGTGACGCCCGCGACCTGGTTGATGGCGCCGCCGCCGCTGATCGGCGTGGCGAAGATGTAGTTCGCGCCGGTGTGGTTGAAGTTGAGCCGCCCCGTCCCGGCCCCGAAGGTCAAGTTGGTCGCGGCGAGGGATCCGGCCGCAGCCGCCGCGTTCCCCTCGGCCCCGCCGATATTGAGCACGCCGGTGCTCCCGGCCGCATTGGCCACGGTGAAGAGGCCGCCAGCGTTCAGCGCGCCGCCGTCCGCCAAGGTCGTGAACCCCAGACCGGTGCCCGACTGCCCGAGCGTGACGGTCCCCGCCGCCGTGAGGCTCGAGCCCGCGCCCGAGACCAGCAGGTTGGCGGTTCCGGCGGAGCCCACCTGCAGCGAACCCGTGGCCACGGCCGCTCCGCTCAGGATATTCATCTGGCCCTTGTAGAGGGTGATGCGGGTGGACGCGTTCAGGCTCGAACCGGCGCCCGTGATCTGCACGGTGGACGGCGTCGAGGTCGGCGTGGCGAGAATCCCCACCTGGAGGACTGCCATCCTCGCCGCCGCGCCGTTGGTGATGGTCAGAAGGCCTCGCGTCGAGCTGGTGACCGCGCCGACGGCAAGGCCTCCGTCGACGTTCAGAAGCGAGCCCGCGCCCGTGACGAGGAGACTCCCCTGCGAGGCCGTCCCGCTGCCGAGGTTGTTGTTGATGCCGGCCGCCGCCGTCAGGTGGAGCTCGCCGCCGTTCTGCACCGTCACCGTCGAGACGCCGCTGTTGGCCGCGGCGATGATGAGCCGGCCGAGCGTGAGCACGCTGCCCGCGCCGTCCACGACCACATCGGACGTCGCGCCGTCGACAAGGCTGATCGCGCTGGTGGGCGACGTCAGTTTGGCGCCGTTCTCGACTCGCAACGTGGCGTCGGCCACCGTCAGCGCCCCGCCCAGGGTGCTGGCGGTCCCGGAGAAGCGAACCGCGCCCCCGCCGTTCGCCGTCAGCGCGCCGGAGCCGTTGAACACGGCCCCGCTCAGGACGTGACCCGCGGTTCCGACGACGATCGGCTTGGTCGCGGCCGGCAGCAGCGCGGGGGTCGTGATCGCGATGTCCGCGGTCAGGTTGATCGTCGCGTCGGGATCGACATCGGCGTTCGCCGCGGTGATGGCGGCGCGCAGCTGCGCCTCCGTGCCGGCGGTATAGGTTCCCGCCGACGCCGCCTCGGGCCACACGCACGCCGCGACCAGGGCGAGCGAGGAGGCGGTGATCCATAGGCCAGGGTTCCGTCCTGCACGCGACGGCCGGTGAACGCTACTGATGTACGACATTGACGCGCCCTTACTGGGGATCCGGCGGAAAGCGCCGACCGTCCCGAGACTGAAAAAAGGGCCGCGTTCAGCCGCTCGCGCCACCGGGAGCTCTCGCCCTCAGTCTCGCCCGAAGCGTTTTCGCTCGAAGTTGACCCTACGGAAGGCAACCTCGATTGGAATGGTAAAGCTTCAACTAATGCGCGAAAATGTATAGAAAGATTTACAATTTTCGCGAGGGCTGACTATTTGTGCGACAGCGCCAGTTGTCGACCGCTTCAGTCCTGATTTCAAATAATTACACGGGACTTCTCCCACCGCAGCCGCACAATGATAACGGCGAATTCTTACGGTTGGCCGAGTTGAAGCACGTTTTAATCTGATACGATCGATTCAGATTTTCTTCGTTATTCAAATCTCGCCCTCCATATTAACACCCTTCGACATTGTGAAGTCGCGTCGCTTCCAACGCGTTCCAGCGAAACAGCACCAAGCGCCAGCGATCGGGCGCCGACCGCGCCGTGTAGATCATGCCGTCCGCGTCGCAGGACCTGACGATATCGGCCGGTCTCCAACTGTCCGCAGATTGCCCCCTCCGGCGTTGAGGCCGCCACGGAACGGCCGCGTCAAGGCGCTGGATCGCCAGGATGGCGATAGGTGTCGATCACCTTGGCCGCCCAATCCGCCCTTGAGGACAAATACAGGGCCGGCAGACCGTCGTGATGGAATCGACCTTCCGGCTCTTCGCGCCGTTGAGCACTAGATGATGGTCCGCTTCGAACAGGATGCGGTAGAAAGTCCCGGAGAGTTCGTCCCATCTCGTCGCCACGCCCGCACGCCCCCCCCCGATCCTTCACAGGGGAGTAACGCCTCGATGTCCGCCGCTCCCCCTCCCCGGCCGATCCGAAGGTCTGTGTCGCCCCCCCCCCCGGGCAGCGCCAGTAGCGGACTCTGGGATCGCTCCGGCATCCGAACTTTCGGAAGCCGCGACGGACCTCGACTGCCTGCGTCGCTCACCCCGTGCTAAAATTAGGCTAACCGCCTACAACCAATCCCTGGATCGCGATCCAGGGAATGAGCCTCGGATCCGCCGATACGTTCGTTGGTCCCTGGGCGAGGAAACCTCAGACCGCCTTGGCGTGCCGTGACGCAACGGCAGGCAGGCGCGCATCGAAGGCGGCGGCCACGATCCGCATCAAGCGTCGAGCTGGTTCTGGAATCGAGACAACCGAGCCTTCGCGCTGGCACAGGCCCGCGATCGCCAGAGCGTCAGTGTCGTCCAAGCAAGCGTCGAGATAGTCTGCAGGCAGTCCATGGGCCTCGCACAAGGCTGCGACATCAACGGTGAGATCGCACATCAACCGTTCGATCACGGCCGCGCGAATACGGTCGTCGCTGGTAAGCGCAAGGCCGCGGCCAAGCGGCAAGACGCCCTCGGTAATCTTGGCGGCCCACTGGTCGCTCGGCGTAAGGTTCTGAACGTAGCCCTCTCGGAACTGACCGATCGACGAGGGACCGATCGGCGCCAGAATGGGCGCGGGGTCATCCGTATAGCCTTGAAAGTTGCGACGAAGACGCCGCTGAGCGGCCGCGCGGCTGAGGGAGTCGCTTGGCAGAGCGTAGTGGTCGAGCCCAATGCGCACATAGCCGAACTCGGTCAGGGCCGCATCGGCCGCTTCGGCCTGAGCCCAACGCCCGTCGATATCGGCGAGATCGGCTTGCTGGATCATCACCTGATGCTTCTTCATCCACGGCACGTGGGCGTAGCCGAACACCGCCAGACGATCGGGCGCCATCTGGGCGGCCAGGCGCGCCGAGGCGTAGACGCTTTCCGGCGTCTGTCCCGGCAGTCCATACATCAGGTCGAAGTTGATAGCCTTCACGCCCACGGCGCGCAGACGGTCCATGGCCTGCGCGACCTGCTCGAACGGCTGGATTCGGTTCACCCTCGCCTGCACGTCGGGGTCGAAGGTCTGCACGCCCAGGCTGGCGCGCGTGACACCCGCCGCGCCCGCCGCGTCGATGAACGCCGCCGAGAGGAGGCCTGGATCGAGTTCGGCGGCGATCTCGGCGTCGGGCCGGGCGTCGAACGCCGACTTGATCCTGTCGACCAGGCTGACGAAGTCGGCCGGGTGCAGGGCGTTGGGACTGCCACCCCCGAAATGCAGGTGCGCCAGGCCGTCGTGCTCGCCGAGCGCGGCGGCGACCAACGCTATCTCTCGGGTCACGGCGTCGAGATAGGCCCCGACACGCTCGTAGCCGTGGGCGATCGAGGTGTGGCACCCGCAGTACCAGCAGAGACGCCGACAAAACGGCACATGGGCATACACCGACAGCCGGTCTTGCGAGCGGGTGCGGGAAAACCACGATCTGGCGCTGCTGGCCTGATCGGCTTCGAACGCCACCGCCGTCGGGTAGCTGGTGTAGCGCGGCAGGTTACGCTGCGCATGAGCGCGCTGCTCCGCCGACAGGGACCGCGTCATTTAGAATATCCTGGAAGATGGCGCGACGCGGCCGGGCTAGCGACGGTGATGGGCATGGTCGGCGCGTGTCCGAGATTTTGGGTCGAGCTTGCCGATAACAACTTCGCTGGGTCGCCCGGTATTGGTGAATACGCGTAGGTCGCCTCGGGCCGCACCTGGATCATAGGTCGCCCCGCTCTCGCCCAGTCCTAAACACCGCTCGCCCCGCTTCGGCATCATCGGGTTTCGCCAGCTGCGCCAAGGCGTCCGGCCATGACAAGGTGACGAGGCCGCCATCGACCTTGACGCCGTAGGCGCCGAGTTGAGCGAAGGCGCGAGACAGGTTCTCCGGCGTCATGCCGAGAAGCGATGCCAGAACGCGCTTCCGGCAAGGAAGCTGGACGGCGACGCCGTCGCCCTGACGACGTCGTTGCTTCAGCAGGTAGTTGGCCAAGCGTTCGAGCCCGCCTCTCAGCTTGTGGTTCTTGAGCTCTCGAACGACGCCGCTGTAGCAGTTCGAAAGCTCTTCGGTGACGGCCAGCGCCAAGCCCGGATCCAGGCGAACCGCCTGACGAAAAGATTGTCCGGGGATCAGCAGCAGCCGGCTTCGCATGATCGTCCGCACGGTCGTCAGCGCGGGCGTATCGAGGATGATTGGCGCCAAGGCGAAGACGGAGGGCGGCTTGAGCAACACGAGGGTCGAACCGCGGCCGTCCCAGCTGCTTCGCATTTCCACGCCGCCCTCGATCAGGACGTGGAGGAACGCATCGCGCTCGCCTTCGACCGTGAGTTGGGCGCCACGCGCGAAGCTCTTGACGAGAGCCTGCGCGCAAAGCGATCCGAACGTTTCCGGGCTCGTCGTTTCAAGCAGCGGAAGCTGTCGAATACGCAGGAGATCTGCGGGCTTGGGGGTCATGCGCGGCTTCTAGAAGGGACCTCCCGGTCTCATACCCAAGCCTGCGGCCCGCGGCCTTGATGGCTATCAATCGCTGGAAGATCAGCGTCGGCGACCGCGTGGCGGAGGCGGCGACATGAATGAGCCCCTGAAGCAACACCGAACAAAGATGCGTGCTTTGGTCGCACGCCGCGTGTTCGGAAATGAGCCCGAGTAAGTATCATCCCCAATGGAACCGGCCCGCCCCGCTTCCCTACCCTCCAGGTCAAGCTCTGGGGGACCTCATGCCATTCAAAGTCCTGTCAAATCCGCGCTCGCGCATCGCGCCCGAGCCCTCCGCTCTGGAGGCGTTCGATCGTCTCGCCCGCCTGTCGCGGTTCTGCGCCGGCCACGAGGTCTTCGAGCAGGAAGCGCCGACCACCAGCTACTACCGCTTGGTCAAGGGCGTGGCGCGCGGCACGCGTTTGCTGGCCGACGGCCGCCGTCAGGTTTGCGCGTTCCATTTCCCGGGCGATATGTTCGGTCTAGAGGTCGGGACCATGCACCACTACGCCGTTGAGGCCCTGACCGACTGCGAAGTGTCGACCGTCAGGCGGGCCACCTTAGCGTCGATTGCCGATGGCGCGCGGATCGAACGCCTCATCTGGCAGGTGACCAGCCAACAGCTGGAGAGCGCCCAGGAGCGCATGCTCCTGCTGGCGCGGCACAACGCCTACGAAAAGGTCGCCTGCTTCCTGCTGGAAATCGCGCGGCGTTGCGAAGGCCCGTGGGCCAGCCTGGCCATGAGCCGCCAGGATATCGCCGACTATCTGGGCCTGACGATCGAGACGGTCTCGCGCATGCTCACCCAGTTGCAACACGACGGGCTGCTGGCTTTGGACGGCTCGCGACGGTTCATGATCACGCCGCGCAGGGGCGTAGCGCTCGACCTGGCGGCCTGAAAGCCGCCGGCTGTCTCAACCCGCGCGGCTGCCCAGCCGGCCAATGTCGTCGAGCCAAGCCAGGCGCTGGGTGGGACTGGCCGTATCGGTCGGTCCCACATAGGTCAGACGGACCGGTCTCACCCCACAGAGCTCCAGGATATTGCGTCGCAGGCTCGCCATGCCGTGGCCGCCGAACCAAAGGCGATAGACGATCGGCGGCATGCCCATCGTCACGATCACGCGCGCCGACCGGCCACGCAACCCGGATCCCGCCTTCACCGCGAAGCCCGGCCGCAGGATGAGTTCCAGATAGCCCTTCACCAGGGCGGGCATGTCCCCCATCCAGAGCGGAAAGAGCAGCACCACATGGTCGCACCAGGCCAGATGCGCCTGGTGTTCAGCCACCGCGCCCTGCGCGGGCGCCTCCCATTCGGCCCGGCTCTTCAGGAGGGGCCAGCCGAGTTCAGCCAGTCCGACGACACGGATCGCGTGTCCGGCCTCCTGGGCCGCGGTGGCGTAGGTTTTGGCCAAGCCGTGGACGAGGCGGTCGGGCGAAGCATCGGGGTGTCCGTCGATCAGCAGGACCTTCCGCGCGTTCATGAACACCTCCGTCGTTTCGAGGTCGGGATGTCACGCCGACGTCGGGCGCCGGCGCGATCTTGGTTTCCGCTCGGGGTCAGGCGGCCGCCAGGCGCAACGCGCGGACGACCTCGCGCAGGCGATCTGGCGTCTCGGCGATGCGCTCGTGCGGGTCACTGGCGATCAGCTTGGCCGTCGACGCCGGGCCAAGCGCGTTACGCAGCGCGCCGAGGGTGCGGGGCGGCGCGATGATGATCAGGCTGTCGAACCGACCGTGGACCAGAAGTTGGTCGGTACGTTTGGCGATCAGGCCAATCTGCCGGTGATCCGCCTCGGGCGTGGACGAGGCGTGACTTGAGTGGGCCGGCGGCGCGACAAGACCCGCGATCCATTCGGGGCGCTCCACCAACGGACCGGCCCGGCGCGGTTCTTCAAGGAACCGCACATGGCGCTCATCGGCGATCAGCACAAGCGTGCGCGTGTCCTACTGCATGGGAAAACTCCATTCAAGAGGAAGGGGTCCTCCCCGCTGGCTGGGCCGACCAGCGGGGAGGTCTCTGGCGGACGATCAGGGGCGTCCGCCAGAACTTAGAATTGGCGGGCCAGGCCGATCGAGGTCACCAGCGGGTCGAGATCGACCTTGGCCTTCAGGGCGCCGCCATTGATCTTGGCGTCGGTGCTGAAGAAGACCTTCTTGACGTCGGCGTTCACCAGCCAGCTGTTCTTCAGCTTGATGTTGACGCCCGCCTGCAGCGCGTAGCCGACACCGTCGTCGACCTTGACCTTGAACCCGTTCTTGTCGCTGTTCTTGTAGAACAGCATGTAGTTCAGGCCCGCGCCGACATAGGGGCTGACACGCGCGGCCGGCAGAGGATGATATTGCAGCGCCACGACCGGCGGCAGCACCCAGGCCTTGTGAACCAGGACGTCGGTTCCAGGACCCTGGGCGCGGATGTCGTGCTGGGTGGTGCCCAGGATCGCCTCGACGGCGATCTTGTCGGTCAGGAAGTAGGTGAAACCCAGAGTCGGCTTCACGTCGTTGCCGACATGGGCCTTCAGCCCCGAGTTCGCGCCGGCGGCCGTCAGGATGGCCGCGTCCTTGGCGGGCGCGACCTGGGTCAGGCGCGCATGGACGATCAGGTCACCCTTGGCGTTGCTCGTGAAGTCTTGCGCGCTGGCCGCGCCAGCGCCGAGAAAGCCGAAGGCGGCGAGCGAAAGAATAGCGGTCTTCATTGTCTATCCCCGGATGTGGCGACGTTCAATTTCCGTCGCATCGTCACCTTGCGGGAAGGATCTGTCGCGCGCCTTGACCTGAATCAGGTTTGCAAAGACTTGTCGAACGACGCCGCATTTTTATGGATCGGCTCGACGGGTTGTCGTTCCCGGCCCCACCGCCACGCGCCATCGGCATGGATCAGACCGGGTCTACCGGCGGCTTGTCGTCGAGGTGATCATTGAGGATGCGCTCGGCGTCCCCCTTGGGGTCGTCGTATTGGCCCGAACGCATGGTCCAGAAGAAGGCCAGGAGCCCCAAGGCGCCAAGCCCGATGGAAGCCGGCGCGAGGAAAAGCACGATGTTCATCGGCGCATCCCTTCCCTATCGCCCAAGCGACAGCCGCGGCCGCGCGGCGTTGATCAGCACCACCATCGAGGACCCGGACATGGCCAGGGCCGCGATAAACGGATTGATCAACCCCGCCATGGCCGCCGGGGCGGCGATCAGATTGTACAGAGCCGAGAAACCGAAGTTCTCGAGGGCGCGTCGGCGCGCCTCGCGCGCCGTCGTGATCGCCTCGACGACGACACCGAGCGCCTCGCCGGTGAACACGAGGTCGGCGGCGTTCTGAGCAGCGTCCACCGCCGCGCCGGGCGCCATGGAGGCATGGGCCTTGGCCAGGGCCGCGGCGTCGTTGAGCCCGTCGCCGACCATCAGCACCTTGCGCCCCTGGGCCTTCAGGCCGTCCACGATCGCGGCCTTGTCGAAGGGCGTCAGGCCCGCGCGCCAGTCGGTGATTCCGACCGCGTGGGCGACGTCGCGCACCGGGCCGGCGAGATCGCCCGACAGCACCTCCACGGACAGGCCCATCCCGCGCAGCCGGGTGATGGCTTCGGCCGCATCGGCGCGCGGTTGGTCCTCGAACACGAAGCGGATCTTCACCTCGTTCTCGAAGCCGAACCACAGCTCGGTCTCGCGCGCGCCGCCGTCCTTGACCCCGACGAAGGCGGCGCGGCCCAAACGCGCGCGGCGCCCGTCGATCAGGCCCTCGACACCCTGCCCGGCCGTCTCGACGCTATCGGCGGCCACCGGTCCGGCGCCAGCCTGGGCGGCCAAGGCCCTGGCCAGGGGGTGGCGCGAGGCGCGGGCCAGCGGCGCGGCCTGCGCGACCAGATGGGCCGGGGCGTCGATCAGGCGCGGCCGGCCCTCGGTCAGCACGCCGGTCTTGTCGAAGACCACGTGATCGACTTCGGCCAGGCGCTCCAGGGCCGCGCCGGATTTGACCAGCACGCCCTTGCGAAAAAGCCGGCTGGAGGCGGCGATTTGCACGGCCGGCACGGCCAGGCCCAGGGCGCAGGGACAGGTGACGATCAGCACCGCCGCCGCCCGCAACAGCGCCTCGCGCGGTCCAAGCCCCAGCGCCCAACCACCGACGAAGGTCAGGGCGGCGATGGTGTGAACGACCGGGACGTAGAAAGCGGCGGCCTTGTCGGCCAGGCGGACATAGGCCGAGCGGGTCTGGGCGCCGGCCTCCATCAGGCGAGCGATCGCCGCGACGGTCGAGTCCTCGCTGCGCGCGGTGGCGGTCATGACCAGGCGGCCGGACAGGTTCAGGGCGCCGGCGTGCAGCCGCGCGCCGACCGCGACCGGGGCCAGAGCGGTCTCGCCCGTGATCAGGGCGTTGTCGATGTCGGAGCGCCCCGACTCGACGAGACCGTCGACGGGCACGCGATCGCCAGGCGCGACGACCAGCCGATCGCCGACGGCGATCTCGGCGACCGGCACGCCGTGCTCGACTTCGCCCGACAGACGAACGGCGACAGGCGCCTGCAAGGCCAGGAGGTCGCGCGCCGCCGAGCGGGCGTTGGCGCGCAGGCGATGATCCAGATAACGGCCAATGAGCAGCAGGAACAGCAAGGTGACCGCGGCGTCGAAATAGGCGTGCCGGCCGCGCAGCATGGTCTCGGAAAAACTGACGATCAGGGTCAGGATCACACCGATCGAGATCGGCACGTCCATATTGGCCTTGCCGCGCCTCAGCGACGCCCAGGCCGAGCGGAAGAACGGCCGGCCCGCGAACAGGGCGCAGGGCGTGGCGACGATCGCGGCCATCCAGTACATCAGAGTCAAAGTCGCGGGCGTCAGTTCTTGACCGAACAGCCCCGCCCAAGCCGGGACCGTGAACATCATGACGTTGCCGGCCCCGAAACCGGCCACGCCCAAGGCGACAGCCAACTCGCGACCTTCACGGTCTTGGACGGCCGCCGCCTCGCTCGGATCGAACAGGCAAGCGCGATAGCCGAGGCCTTCGACCGTCTCGACCACGCGTTCGGGATGAGCCTCCTGACCGGTGAGCTCGACGGCGAGCTTGCCCGTCGTCAAATTCAAACGAACGCTGGCGACACCCGGCAGACCCGCGACGGCGGTCTCGATCTTGCGAATGCAGGCGGCGCACCGGGCGCCGCTCACCAAAAGCTCGAGCCGCCCTCGTCCCGCCTCGTCTCGGCGGACGAAGGCCTCGAGGTCGCGCTCCAAGGTCAGGCTGGCGCTCATTTGGTCGGCTCCAGAAGGCGCGTTTCCAGTTCGAAGACGTCCCGGCCGTCGCGCGCCGTGGCCCGTAGGTCCCAGGCGCCGTCGAGACGTGCGCGGGCTTGGTAACGGCCGTCGCCCAATGGCCTGAAGTCCAGCGCCTGGCGGCCTGTCTCGGTGGCGGGACGCTCCAGGACGCCGGTCAAGGACAAGCGATCCAGCGGCGCGCCGGCCCGATCGACAAGGCGCACCACCACCATGTCGTCCTCGGCCTTCTCGACCGAAGCCGTCCAGCCCAAGGCCGCCTCGCGCCGGCGCTGGGCGAGGGTCTTGTTGAAGGCCAGGCCCGCCTCGTAGGGGTTGGAGGCGACCTCGCCGGAAAAGGTCCGGTAGGCCTGGACCATGAACACGGTGTCGACGCCGATCACGACGGCGAAGAACGCGACCACGCCGATCAGGACGTGCCAGCCCGTGATCACCCCCTTCTCGGGAACAGCCTTGGCGGAAAGAGGCGCGGTGGCGGTCATTGCGGGTTCGCGGCTCCCGAGAGGAAAACGGTGTTGGCCTCGGCCTGAACGTCCGCGGCGCGCACGGTGAATTGGACCGGCGTGCTGGCCTCCAGCGGCGTGTTGGCCGGGGCGGTCACGAAGACTCTGAGCGAGACCACCTGATCGGCGGGGACCAGGACGTTGACCTGGCCGTCCCTCCCCCCCGGCTGGCTCACGCGTGCGCCGGGCACGCCGGCGAAGGTCACGTCGAAACGCCGGTCGAAGAAGGTCCGGTTGGTGAGCTTCAGCGTGTAGCCGTCGCGCACCGCCCCATCGTGCATCCGCACGAAGATCGGGTTGCGGTCGCGGATGACGTGGAGGTCGGCCTTGGGTCGGGCCGCCAGCGACCACAGCGTCAAGCCGCCGACGAGCGCCAGGGCCGTGGCATAGTAGACGGTGCGCGAGCGCACGGGCCTGTAGACCGCCTTTTGCCCGCAGGCCCGCGCGGCGACGGCCGCGTCGGTGTCATAGGCGATCAAGCCGGTGGGCCGCGCCAGTTTGTTCATGATCTCGTCGCAGGCGTCGACGCAGAGACCGCAGTTGATGCACTCCAGCTGACTGCCGTCGCGGATGTCGATGCCCATCGGGCACACCACCACGCATTGGCGGCAATCGATGCAGTCGCCACGACCCGCCCAGTCCTGCCCCTTCTTGTGGGCGCCGCGCGGTTCGCCGCGATCACGCAGGTAGGTCACCTGCAGCGAATGCTGGTCGAGCATGGCGCCCTGGATGCGGGGCCATGGGCACATG
>Ga0102591_1004221_pt1 | contig 11521 bp, 4 predicted proteins | sample AraplaCol_mCL_r2_2_FD_76860 | JGI IMG/M metagenome (GOLD analysis project Ga0102591, IMG submission 76860) | Arabidopsis root microbial communities from North Carolina, USA - plate scrape MF_Col_mCL_r2 (SPADES assembly) (version 2) | ecosystem: Host-associated > Plants > Roots > Endosphere... | reverse complement strand
AAGAGCTGCTGGCTGATTTCGAGGGAACCCTCATTCTCGTCAGCCACGATCGCGACTTCATCGACCGCCTGGCCAGCTCGACCATCGCCATGAACGGCCACGGCCAGGTGCTGGAGACCCCCGGCGGCTGGAGCGACCTGATCGACCAGGCCCCGGACTTCTTCAAGGGCGCCCGCGGCGCCGCCGGCGACTTCGCCACCGGAACCGGCTCGCACAAGGCCATCGTCACCCCCGCCGCCCCGGCCGCGCCCAAGAAGAGCGTCAAGCTGTCCTACAAGGACCAGCGCCGCCTGGAGGAGTGCGAGGCCCTGATCGCCAATTCCCCCAAGATCCTCGCCGACCTCGAGAAGAAGCTCGACGACCCCAACCTCTACGCCCGCGACCCGGCCGGCTTCGACAAGATCATGAAGTCGCTGGACAAGGCCCGCGCCGACCTGGCGCAGGCCGAGGAAGACTGGCTGGCGCTGGAGGAGAAGCGGGAAGCGCTGGCGGGATAGTTCCAACGTTGGGCTAGAGATCATCCGTCAATTTGATGAACGCGTCCCGAAGCTTCACGCCTTTTGCGACCCACTGGGCCCCCGCTTCTATCCAAACCCGCCGAACCTCAGCCTCTGTCGTTGCCCCCAACAGAACAGCGCGCAAATCTTCGCGTAGAGCCAACCTCTGCTCCGGACGCAATCCAGAAACATACTCTGTCATTCCCGCCTCAAAATTCGGAAATAAGAGACCGAAATCTTGGTGAAAAAAAGCAGCCAACCTTTGAAACGGCGAATGCTTTATGGGAATCGCCTGACCACCTCGATCCATTACAAATCACCTACTTCGGAGTTGGTATCGGAAAGGCCGTCACTACCAAAAATCCTTCCGGCATACTAGGATCGGTGGTGATTACGACCCTGGCGGCGTTTGTGCTAAATTCAGTTCCGTTATCGGTTCCATATCCCACGGGCGATGTAAATATCGCATCCATAACACCCCATTTCGTCTCCCCAGAAACTGTTGACGCGATTTCTGCAGCAAACGCAGGGTTCGACAAGACTGCGTTTACCACCTTGCTAGCCTGAGCGACCGAGGTGAACGACGTTGCAACCCGAATATTTGAGTTCGCGGTTCTTCTCTTCAGGAATCTTATGGACTTCCGAACATGCATCCGGATTGTATGACCGCCGCCGATCTCGTGAACTAAAAGGTTTACCCTATAGCGGCCTGAAGATACTCCACCCGACCAATTGTCAGCCATTTTCTTGGCACGGATCGCCGCCCTTACGACGACCTCGGAAACGGGCGTTGGTGACGGGACTACGCCAGCCAAGCCGCTCGGATCCTTAAGGTTTATCGGATCATCGCCGACATAGGCGTACCAGTTCAGCCCGTCGCCATACCCAATGGGATCGGTCTGCATGAAACGACCGAGCGTCGGCGAATAGGCGCGCGCCTTATAGTGATAGAGGCCAACCTCCGGGATCCAGACTTGGCCGGTATACTGGAATCGCCCCTGATTGGCGGCGCCCGGAACGCCGTACTCGTCGTAGCGATTGATGTAGAGCGCGGCCCCGGACGCACCGGTTATCGCCACGATCGAGCCTTGAGCGTCCGGTAACAGCCAGCGGCGGTCGCTCGTGCCGCCGCCCTCGTACCAGACCATGGGCTCGTCACTGCCCGGCCCCGGCACGTAGCGGCGCAGCAGGCCGCCATTGTATTCGGCGACCAGGTCGGACCCGGCATAGAGGAAGTTGGTGGCCGCCCCGCCCAAGGAGACCTGCCACAGGCGCCCCGCCGGCTCGTAGGCCAGCACCGCGCCGGTCGAGGTGCTGGTCAGGTTGTTGTTGAGATCGTAGCCGTAGGATACGCCCCCGCACTGGCTGGAAGCGGCGGTGTAGGCGTCGCACCAGAGGTTGCCGCGCGTGTCGTAGCGGGTGTCGGTGTCGCCGACCGCAGTGTACTGGTTCAGACCGTTGGTCGTGTAGGCCTTGCTCGACGAGACGCTGCCCTGCCAATCGTAGCGATTGCTCGTCGCGGCCCGCTCGTTGACCTGACTGGCGGCGTTATAGGAATAGCTCCAAGTCTGGTCGTAGTAACTGTTGGTCAGCGTATGCCCCAGCGTCTTCAGGCGCGAGGCGGCGTCATAGGTGTAGGTCGTGGTGACGTTGTTCAGCCGCGTGACCGTGGAGCGACGCCCCAGGCTGTCGTAGTTGAAATGGACCAGTTCGGCCGCGCCCTGCTCCTTGATGGCGGTCATGCCGCCGGCCGCGTCGTAGTCGTAGGTGACATAGAAGGCGTCGGGCCAGGTGATACGGGTCAGCCGGCCCGCTGCGTCGTAGCCATAGGTCAGCGCGAGGGTCGCGGTCGTCTCGCCGATCGTCCGGCCCAGCGCGTCGAAGGTCGCGCTGGCGGTTCCGCCGGCATAGGACGCCGAGGTCCGGTGACCCAGCAGATCGTAGCCGTAGCTTTCACCGCGCAGGCCGTTCGCCGCTCGGTTCAAGGCGTCGTAATCGAAGGTGACGGTCTCGCCGCTGCGCCGCCGCCAGGTCTTGCGGTTACCGCTGGCGTCGTAGGTGTAGGCCTCGTAATCGCTTCCGCTGCTGCCGCCGCCCGACGCGTTCGGATAGCTCACCAGGCTGAGACGGTCGAAGCCGTCATAGTCGTAGGTGGTCAGGTTGCCCTTGGCGTCGGCGATGGTCTTGAGCTTGCCGTTGTCGGTATAGGTTTGCACCCGCTCGACTTGCGCGAGGCTCGTGCCCAAGCCGAGCTCGACCTGCACCTCGCGGCCAGCGGGGTCGTAGGTAATCCGCTTGATCCGATCCGGCCCAGCAGCTCCCGTGGTTCCCAGTTCACAAGCAGAGACCGGCAGCGAACCGAACGCGTCCGGGTTCATCCGCGTGGCCTGGCACTGAACCCGCAGCGAAGAGTCATAGGATATCTGGGTGACGCTGGTGACCGTCTCGGTCGCAGCGGCGCCACCGAGCCCGGTCGACGCCATGGCCAGCGACAGCAGGCCGCCGCTCAGGATTTTGGGCAGGAACTTGCGAAGGCTCACGCGCCGCCCTCCTCGATCTTGACGGCAAGGCCCGTGGACGGGTCGTAGGAGGTGCGCTTGAAGGTCGCCGCCACGAAGTCGGAACCGTCGACGGCGAAGCCGCTGCCGGTCTGGACGAGGTAGTCGCGGCTGTTGGCGTCGTAGTTGTGCTTGACGATCACCCGAGGCCTTCCCCCGCCTCCGTCAGGATCTGGCCCGATCTCGAAGACCACCCGCCCCATGATGTCGTAGGTGCGGTAGGACTTGTCGTCGGTTCCGGGCAGCGGACCGTCGGTCGAAATCAAGGCGCCGTTGTCGTCGTAGGCGAAGGTCGTGGTCGCCGAGATCGAGCCGTCGCCGGCGGCGACGGTCTGGCTGGTCTTCATCAGGTGATTGTCGTCGTAGGCGTAGGTCGTGACCGTCTCGGCCGCCGTTCCCACGCAGGATGCGGGGTTGGCGGCGGTAGCCGCGGCGCAGGTCGACGTCCGGTCCAGGCGGTAGACCGGCGGGGAGTTGACGAGGGCGCCGCTGGCGTCCTTCACCTTCGGATAGAACTGCGAATAGTGATAGCGCGTCTGCGGCCGCACGCCGTTGGCGTCGGCCGGCCCGGTCTCGGTCAGCATGCCGCCATGAGTGGTGTCGTAGGTGTAGTCGGTGGCGTTATTCCGGCCATCCACGTAGCGGGTGGGCTTGTTGCGGCAAACGGGCGTAGCGCAGTCATAGACCCAGGTGCGCACGATGCTCGGCAGCGTCGATCCGGTCTTGGGGACGGACGTCTCGGTGATCGGCCGCCTCGAGCTGTCATACGTATAGGCGACATACCCTGCGGTGGCCGTGCCCTCGGGAGGCGTTATGCGCTCGACCGGTTCGTTGGAATACGAAGATTGAGAATACTGATAAAGCGTCGTCTTCAGATTTTCATCCGTAACGGAATAAAACTGCCCATTCGTATTGACCAAATACGACCCGTAATACCCGTCAGGGTTTGTAACCTTTCCAGCAAGGAACTTGTATACCCACGAATTCGAGATGGTTTTATCGAATTTATAATTCCACGTACTATCACCCACACTGACAGCCAGGTAGGAAGTGTTTCCAGAACTGCTCGTGGAATAAGTCCGGATATCACCCGCCGGCATAGTGACGGTCGCCCACGATGACCCCTTTACGACGGAAGCCGTCGTGACCCCGTTACGCTTCAACGTGGTCGTCGATGACGACGAGGTGCTCATCGTGCCCGTCGTGCTGGACGTCACGTAGGGGGCGATCGGGCCGGTCGCACAACTGGCCGCCGCCGGATCGCAATAGGTCGTCGAGATATTGATCCCGTCGATCCGCGCAGCCCCCGCCGCGTCGGTCCCGAACTTCAACATCCAGCCCAGGCTGCTCCAGACGGTGTTGGTGTTGAAATAAACGTAGTCCGTAGTCTGTGTGGCTTCAGTGTTGAACTGGACGACCTCTCCATCCGGTCGCGTGATTTTCACGAGCCGGGCGCAAAGCCCAATCCCCGTCGGGTCGACTATAGGATAGCTGAGGCTCAGATCGTAGACGGCGGTCGTGCCGTCCTCGGTCGTCAGGGTGCAGGTGCCTTGCCGGCCTCGCCAACGATTGTTCGAGCAGACCAGCGTCGCCTTGCCGCCGAGCTCCCTGACGGATTCCGTAGGAGCCCATTGGTTCGTAACGTCTATTTCCCAATAGCCCGCTGTAAACTGATAGCTAGTCCCCTCCGCGCTGACTGTCGCCCTCAACGGGCCGCCAGAGGTTCCACCATTAGGGCCCGGGGCCACGATGATGTAGTTCGAGAGGCTGCTGGAATTGCCGACCGTGAAATAGCGGACGCCGCCCTGCTCCGGACCGATGCTTATGCTGCTGGCCGGCACCTCGTAGTCGCCCGTGGCCAGGTTGACGCCGTTCTGGTCGATGGCGACGGCCAGCGGCGGCTGAACAGTCGTCTGCGCCCAAGCCGGGGTGGACAGGACCGTCGCGGCTCCCGCCACGAGGAGCAAGCGCAACGCACGCGACGAACGCGTCGCGGCTCCACGATCGAAAGCCGCGCCCATCATCTTGTTCACCAAAACCAACGCCCCCAACGCAAGCGACCGAACCCAAGGTCAAGCTTGCATAGGTCTACAACCCAAAAATCAGGATGCAAAGACCGTCGAAGCAGCTTGTGGTTGCCTCGGCGGTCTGCCTGGAAGTTGAACGCCTTTCGCCTAGCCGGCGAGCGGCGCCTCCCCTACTCCACCTCCGTCGCCCGGGCCGGTTTCGCCTTCCCCGCCTCCGTCCCCTCGCCCGTGAACGGCTCCAGGCGGAAGCTGACCCGGGTCGGGGCCAGGGTCGTGCGGTACTTCACGTGCGGCTGGCCGACGAAGTTCCAGGTGGTGTCGCCGCCGACGCCCCATTGGGCGGCGTCGATCAGCAGGGTTCCGGCGTCGTGGGGGACGATGTCGGTGGATTTCCAGGTTCCGGCCGGGCGGCGGTAGAGGTCCTGGTAGGGGAAGGCCAGGGCGTTCATCATCAGGGGGGCGCCGGCGGCCTCGACGCGCAAGCCCGCCGCCTTGTCGCCCCCCTTGTCGCCGCCCGACAGTTCCAGCCAGCGCACGCCCGTCTTGTTGCCGGTGTCCTGGGGCCGCATGTAGTCGTGGTTCTGGTCGGCCAGGGCGCCGCGCCACAGGCCGACCGGGGCCGAGGTCAGGCGGTCGACGTAAGACTCGTGCGGGCCACGGCCCAGCCATTCGACGGTCTTGGGCTGGCTGGGCAGGGTGAACCACAGGCCCACGCGCACCGGCGGCGGCAAATCGTCCTTCAGCGGGGTGAGGTCGCCGGTCACCGCCACCGAGCCGTCGCCGGCCATGACGTAGGTGGTGACGAACCTGGCCGCGCCCGCGCCGAGGGCGTGCTCGACGACCACCTCGGCCTCTCCGCCGGCCAGCTTGCGGGCGGTGATCGCGCGCACCTGGCGCACGTCGGTCATCAGGCGCCAGGGCTTCTGCTGGGCGACCGTGCCGGTGGCCGTGTCGTTGTCGGTCTCGGCCCGGAAGAAGTTGGGCGCTCCGCCCTGGGCCAGCACCGCGCCGCCCTTGGCGTAGGCCGTGACCAGGCCCGTGGCCCGGTCGATGGTCAGGCTGGCGCCGGACGCTTCCAGCACGACGGCGTCCTTGCCGTCGGTCAGGGCCACGGCGCCGGGACGGGCGACGGCGGGCTTGGGCGTGGCCGAGACGGCGAACTGCTCCCAGCCCACCACGAAACCGGCCGGCGTCATCGGCACGGCGCCCGCCTTGGCCCTGGCCCGCACGGTGACGAAGTATTCGACGCCGGGCCTGGTCGCGATCGCCGACAGCGGCAGGGTGAGGGTCTCCACGCCCCGGGCCTTGGTCGACAGGGCCGGCAGGGCGCCCGAGGCGACCTCGACACCGTCGCCCTCCAGCACCCACTCGAAGTCGAAGCCCGAAAGGTCGCGGAAGTCGTGGCGGTTGGTCACGCTCACCTTGCCGGTCGCCGGATCGAAGCCGCCGAACTGGATCGGCGAGAGCACCTTCCTGACTTCGTAATAGTGCGGGTTGGGCGTGCGATCCGGCTGGATCATGCCGTCGCCGAACTCGATGTCGCCGCCCGGATTGGGTCCGTACTCGCCGCCGTCGCCCCAGTAGCGGCGGCCGTCCTTGGCGTAGCGGTACATCGACTGGTCGACCCAATCCCAGACGAAGCCGCCCTGCAGCTTGTCGTAGGCGTAGATGGTGTCCCAGTAGTCCTTGAAGTCGCCGCCGCCGTTGCCCTGCATGTGGGCGTATTCGCACTGGATCATCGGCTGGGTGCGCGACGGGTCGGTGGCCCAGTCGACCATCTTCTCGATGTCGTCGTACATGGGGGCGTAGATGTCGACGTAAGGGTTGGGCTGGTGCTCCCAGTCCAGCGTGCCCCAGCCCAGGTACGAGATCAGGCGGCTCGGATCGCGCTTGCGGGCGGCGGCGGCGGCCTTGGCGAAGTTGGGACCGATGCCGGCCTCGTTGCCCAGCGACCAGAAGATCACCGACGGGTGGTTCTTGTCGCGCTCGACCATGTTCAGCACCCGGTCGCGATGGGCGGCTTCCCAGGCCGGGTCGAAGCCCAGCTGCAGGCTCTCGCGCAGCTCGGGATGCTTGTTGCCGTAGTCCATGTAGGCGTGGCTCTCGATATTGGCCTCGTCCATCACGTAGAGGCCGTACTCGTCGGCCAGGGCGTACCAGAGCTCGGTATTGGGGTAGTGCGAGGTGCGCACCGCGTTGATGTTGGCCTTCTTCATCAGCTCGATGTCGCGGCGCATCGAGGCTTCGGAGATGACGTGGAAGGTCTCCGGATCGTGCTCGTGGCGATTGACGCCGCGGATCACGATCGGCTTGCCGTTGACGGCGACGCGGCCGTCCTTGATCTCGACGGTGCGGAAGCCGATGCGCTGCGGCGTCGCCTGGAGGACCTGGCCCTTCGCATCGAGGACCTCGACCAGCAGGGTGTAGAGGTTGGGGGTCTCGGCGGTCCACTGGCGCACGCCGGGGACATTGGCCGACAGGGTCTCGGTCTTGGCCGCGCCGGCCGCGACCTTGGCCTCCTTGGTCAGCACCGCCTTGTCGCCGTCCAGCAGGGTCATGCGCACGGTGACGGGGGCGTCGCGCTGGGTGAGCGCCACGTCGGTCGACAGCACGCCGTCGCGATAGGCCTTGTCGAGGCCGGCATGGACGAAGAGATCCGTCAGCCGGGCCTTGGGCGCGGCCTTCAGATAGACCGAGCGCTCGATGCCCGACACCCGCCAGAAGTCCTGGTCCTCCAGGTAGCTGCCGTCCGACCAGCGGTGGATCTGGATGGCGACGACGTTCTTCTGGCCCGCCTTCAGGAGCTTGGTGACGTCGAACTCGCTGGGCAGCTTGGAGTCTTCGGAATAGCCGGCCTCCACGCCGTTGACCCACACCCGATAGGCCGAGCCGGCCGCGCCGATGTGCAGGATGACGTCCTGGCCCGACCAGGTCGCCGGGACCTCGAAGCTCTTGCGGTACGAGCCGACCGGGTTGGTCGCGTGCGGGATCAGCGGGCGGTTGGCCGGGAACGGATAGGTGATGTTGTTGTAGCGCGGCTGGTCGTAGCCCTCGGTCTGCCACATCGCCGGGACCTTGATGGTCTTCCAGCCTGACACGTCATAGTCGGGCTTCTCGAAGCCGTCGGGAACCGCGTCCGAGGACGGCGAGAAGCTGAACGACCACTGCCCGTCCAGGGTCTGGTAGCGGGCCGAGCGGGTCGGGTCGCCGGCCAGGGCCGCCGCGCGGCTCTCGAACGGGAAGTGCGTCGCGCTGGCCGCCAGCTTGCCCCGCCCATACACCGCCGGGTTCTCCCAGTCCGGACGCGAGGCGTCCACCTGGACCGGCTGGACCTGGGGCCCCTCGGCGGCGGCGGCGGCCGCCAGACCCAACCAGGCGACACTGGCCAACAGAAGCTTCTTCATACGCACCCTCCCGACCGGCGAACCCGGCTTCATTTATCAGACAATTGATCTCTAGACCGGCGCCGGCGTCCGCGCCAGACAGTGCGCGGCGATGAAGTCGTCGTGCGTCGGCATACGGTCGACCGCCTGGCCCGCCAGCTCGGCGATCTTGGCCAGCCGCGCCGTCGCTGCCTCCTGGGGAACCGCCAGCGCCAATGGGTCGTCGCCCAGCGCCTGTGCGCCCTGGCCTTCCAGCACCGCCAGCCAGCTGGTCTTGGTGAACAGCTCGTCGCTCTCACGGAAGATCCGCCCCGTGGCGCGGTATATGGCCAGCCGCTCGACCAGGCTGTCGGGCGGCGTCATCGCCCGCAGCTCGCGCCAGTACGGTGTGTCTTCGCGCTGGGTGACGTGGAAATGCAGCACCAGGAAGTCGCGGACATTGTCGAAGTCGGCCGCCATCAGGCGGTTGTAGCGGCGTGCGTCGGCGGGCTCGAAAGCCTGGGTCGGCAGCATTTCCAGGAGGCGGGCGATGCCCGCCTGGATCAGGTGGATGCTGGTCGATTCCAGCGGCTCCAGGAAACCGGAGGCCAGGCCCAGGGCCACGACGTTCTTGACCCAGCAGGCCTCGCGCCGGCCGGCCTGGAAGGTCAACAGGCGAGGCTCGGCCAACGGCTCGCCGTCGAGGCCGGACAGCAAGGTCGCCGTGGCCTCGTCGACCGAGACGTGCCGGCTGGAGAAGACGTAGCCGTTACCGGTGCGGTGCTGCAGCGGGATGCGCCACTGCCAGCCGGCCTCGCGCGCCGTCGAGCGGGTGAACGGCGTGGGCGGGCCGACATTGGCCGACGGCGCGGCCAGGGCGCGGTCGTTGGGCAGCCAGCGCGACCAGTCCTCGAACGGCGTCCCCAGGGCCTGGCCCAGCAGCAGCGAACGAAAGCCCGAGCAATCGATGAATAGGTCGCCGGCGATCCGCTCGCCGTCGGCCAGGGTGACGGACTCGACGAAGCCGTCCGCGCCGCGCAGGGCGACATCGACCACCTTGCCCTCGCGACGGACGACGCCGGCGGCCTCGGCGTGGGTCCGCAGCATCTTGGCATAGAGCGTCGCATCGAAATGGAAGGCGTAGCCCATCGGCGGCGGTCCGCCGCTGGCCTGGGGCAGCGGGGCGAAACGGCCCTTGGCGGCCGCGCGGGCGCAGACCGAATAGGCGTCCAGGCCTTGCGCCCGGCCCGCTCGTCGCAGGCGCCGCCAGACAGCCTCGAACGGCGCGACGCCGAAGTCGTGGCCGTAGACGCCGAAGGGGTGGAAATAGCGATCGCCCAGCCGGGTCCAGTCGACGAACTCGATGCCCAGCTTGAACGTGCCCTGGGTCTCGCGGACGAAGGCGGCTTCGTCGAGGCCGATCAGGGCGTTGAAGGTGCGGATCGGCGGGATGGTCGCCTCGCCCACCCCGACGATACCGATCTCCTCGGACTCGATGAGGGTGATCGACGGCCCCCGCGGCCCCAACACGCGGGAGAGCGCCGCGGCGGCCATCCAGCCGGCCGCCCCGCCACCGACGATCACGATACGCGAAATCGCGCCGTCCCGGTTGGGGGGCGCGATCGATGGGGTGGAAGCCTCGATCATGGATGAGCCTCGCGGGCCGGCCTGACGAAAAAACGCCGGCGTGGCGGCAAGCGCCACGCCGGCTAGCCCAGGGGAGGATTTAGTAGGTCACACGCACGGCGAAACCGAAGCGCCGGTCATTCAGCTGATACTGCAGCGGCGCGGCGGGCGTGCCGATGTAGAGGACGTTCATGCGGTTGTTGATGTTGACGGCGTCGAACGACACGGCGACGTGGTCGTTGATGTCGTAGCTGATCGAGGCGTCCAGCGAGGCGTACGGCTTGGCGTATTGCGGGATGCCATTGGCGCCGCTGCCCGTCGTCTGGTCCAGATAGGCCGAACGCCAGTTGTAGGCGACGCGGGCGCTGACCGGACCCTTCTCGTAGAGGCCCACGATATTGTAGCTGTTCTTCGACAGCTTCTCGAGCGGCACCTGGGTGGGGATGTTCGAGCCGGCCGTCGCGAACGGGTTGCTGACGCTGCTGTCGACATAGGTGTAGTTGGCTTGTAGCCCCAGGCCGCTGAACAGGCCCGGCAAGAAGTCGAAGAACTGCTGGTAGCCCAGCTCGATCCCCTTGACCGTGCCCTTGCCCGAATTGACCACGGTGCCGACGTCGTAGACCACGCCGTTATAGGTGCCCGTGATCGTGCCGCCGGCCAGGAAGCCGTCGACCTTCTTGTAGAAGGCGCCGGCCGTCAGCGAGCCGGTGCTGGAGAAGTACCATTCGGCCGTCAGGTCGTAGTTGTCCGACTCGATCGGGTGCAGGGTCGGGTTGCCCGAGCTGGCGCTGGGGTGGCCGGTGACCGGGTTCACCTGGTTGGGGTTGTTCAGCGTCAGATTGGTCGACAGCTGGTCGAAGTTCGGCCGGGCCAGGCCCTTCGAATAGGCAAAGCGCGCCTGCAAGGTGTCGGTCAGCTTGGCGCGCAGGTTGAAGCTGGGCAGAACCCGCGTGTAGCTGTTGTCGACGTTGATCGGCGTGGTGGTGCCGTTCGAGTTGAACTGGGTGCCGGTCGAGGTGGCCTCGGTCTTGATCACCCGCACGCCGACGCCGCCGTCGATGGCCACGCCGCCGATCTCGGTGTCGTAGTCGGCGATCGCCCAGCCCGTGTAGGTCTTCTCGGTCTGGCTGTTGAGGTCGCCGGGGGTGAAGTTGTCCTTGGTCGTCGCGCCCAGCATCGCGTAGAGCGCCTTGGTCTGGGCCCAGACGCCGTCGCCGGCCGGGAAGGCCGGATACAGCAGGCCGCCCCTGACCGTGTTGCCGTCGAACCAGTCCTTGGACGGGCCCTTCATCGCCAGTTGCGGGTGGGCCGACAGCGGGACCAGCGGCGTGCCGGCCGGGGCCGAGCAGTTCGGGTCGGCGCCCAGCGAGGTCACGCAGACCCCGTGCCAGGTGCCGCGCAGGTCGATGCTGTTGTCGGAATAGCGCGCGCCGCCGCGCAGCTTGTCGAAG
>Ga0102591_1004220_pt1 | contig 11521 bp, 11 predicted proteins | sample AraplaCol_mCL_r2_2_FD_76860 | JGI IMG/M metagenome (GOLD analysis project Ga0102591, IMG submission 76860) | Arabidopsis root microbial communities from North Carolina, USA - plate scrape MF_Col_mCL_r2 (SPADES assembly) (version 2) | ecosystem: Host-associated > Plants > Roots > Endosphere... | reverse complement strand
TTCGACCAACGGCCAGGGGTTCGGCGCGCCGGTGCAGCTGTTCTTCTCGATCGACCGTCGCTGCGGCCCGCCGCAGTGGAGCGACGTCGGCATGTTCATGCAGACCTTCATGCTGCTGGCCGTCGAACGCGGCCTGGACACCTGCCCGCAGGAGTTCTGGTCGCACTATAACCAGGTGGTCGACGCCCATGTCGGCCTGCCCGGGGGCCACATGCTGTTCTCGGGCATGGCCCTGGGCTATCGCGACGACGCCGCCCCGGTGAACGGCTGGCGCTCGCGCCGCGATCCGTTCGAGGCGTGGGGCGAGCTGAAGGGGTTCTAGCCCACGAACTCCCGGGGCCCGCTGAGGTCGGGGATCTCCAGGACTCCGGCCTCGCCGCTCTCGTCGCCCCAGGCCAGGCGCCTGCCGTCGGCGCTGGTGGTCAGGGCGCTGATCGGGGCGCCCTTCTCGGCCTTCAGGGTCTCGATGCGGCCATTGCGCATGTGGGCGGCCCAGATCTTGCCGTTGTCCTGGCCGGCGATGCAGACCGGCTGGGCGTCGACGCCGGCCACCCGCACGACCATCGAATCGCGGGAGAAGCCGATCTCGGCGGCCTCCTTGCCCATCGGACCGTTGGCGCCGGCGAACGGCCAGACGACCGCGCCGTTGGCGCCGGCCGTGACCAACAGGTTGCCCTTGTCGAAGAAGGCCACGCTCTTGATCTTGGACGGATAGCCGCCCATCCGCATGTCCTTGCTGTCCGACAGCCGCCAGCCGTGCAGCTGATTTTCCTGCATCGACGAGATCAGGAACTTGCCGTCGGGGCTGAAGGCCACGGCGATGTGGCTGCCGGCCCACTTCAGCGGGGTCGGCTTCTGGTCGGCGATCCGCGCGTACCATAGCTGGGCGCCGCCGTAGGTGGCCGAGGCCAGGCGACGGCCCTTGGGCTCGAAGGCCAGGCCCGACACGGTCTTCTCGTGCGTGAAGGTCCGAGCGAAGGCCGGGTCGGCGGCGTCGCGAACATGGACCTCCTTGCCGGCGGTGAAGGCGATCAGGCCCGAGGCGGCGCTGGCGGCCACGTGCTCGATCCACTTGCCCTTCAGCTCGGCGATCAGAGTGGCGACGACTTCACCGCCCTCGATCCGGCTCCAGACCACCCGGCCATCATCGCCGCCGGTGACGATCCCGACGCCGCTGGGATGCACGGCGGCGGCCAGGACGGCGCCGCCCATCGGTCCGCCGTGGGCCTCGACGGTGACGAATCCGTCCTCGGTCTGCAGGCGAACGGTGCCGTCCCCCAGAGCGAAGGCGGCGCGGCCGGAGCGGTCGAACAGGGCGTCGGTGACGAAGGCGTCGAACGAAAAGATCATGCGCGCGAGATAAGCCACGAGAGCCTGAACGACCAGACTCTTTCAGAAAGCCCGCTTCCTCCGCCACTTTCGCGTCGTGAGCGAAGCCTTACGTCGCAAGCTGCCTGTTCGAACGGCGTTCGGCAAAAAAGACTCGAAAAGGGGTTGCCATCGCGATGCGTCGTCGGGCTTTACTTCCGCGCCCGTCTGCGCCAGACGTGGCTAGGTAACGACATTTCAGGCGCGTCCCGAGCGGCGCGACCTTCTGGGAGACAGTCAGGCTATGGCGGCTAAACTTGCTGGCGGCGGCGGTGGCCGTTATTCGCTGGGCCAGAATTCCGAAATCAACGTCACGCCCTTCGTGGACATTCTGTTGGTGCTGTTGATCATCTTCATGGTCGCCGTGCCGATGGCCGTGACCTCGATCAAGATCGACCTGCCGCCGGCGGTGCCGAATCTGACGAACGAGAAGCCGAAGGAACCGGTCTTCATCTCGATCCAGAAGTCGGGCGCGATCTTCATCGCCGACAAGCAGAGCAGCCTGGACAACCTGGAAGGCGACCTGAACGCCAAGTTCGAGGCCACCGGCCAGGCCGGCCCGAAGGACGATCAGCGCGTCATGATCCGCGCCGACGCCGACGTGCTGTACGCCGACTTCATGGGCGTGCTGAACCAGCTGCAGACCGCGGGCTGGTACAAGGTCGGCCTGATCAACGAAGACATCCACTAAGGATCGTCCTCGGCGACAGCCAAGAACACGAAAGCCCCGGAGCCCAGGCTCCGGGGCTTTTTGCTGCACACAGCTCAACCGTGGCGCGATCCTTGCATGCCAACTCGCCGTTACTTCACGGCGGAGGCCAACGGATGACCACGATCAGCGGCGCACTCACCCAACAACTGCGCCAGAAGCTTTTCGACCGTCTGGACGTCGATTCAAGCCAGGGCCTTAGCCTGGACGAGCTGAAGACCGCCGATCAGGCCCAGTCGGCCGACGTCTTCGCCAAGGCCTTCCAGGCGCTGGACACCGACCAGGACGGCAAGATTGGCCGGGCGGAAATGTCCACCGCTCCGGCCCTGTCCCTGGGGACCGACACGCTGTTGGCTGTCTCGGACGCCTCCGCCGAACCCGGCGACGTGGTCGCGGCCCTGTTCCAACGGGCGGACGCCGATGGCGACGGCAAGCTGTCGAACGAGGAGATGGAGGCGGAGAAGGCGCTACGCCGCGCGGCCAACCTCGACGCCGGCTACATGTCTGGCCCGATCTTCGCCAGCCGCGACGCGAATGGCGACGACGCGCTTGACCAGAGCGAGGTGACCGCCGCCAGCGCCCTTCAGGGCGTCGCGCTCAAGCCGGCCTTCTTCGACGAGATACCGGCCGAGACCCAGGCCCGGTTGCGGAAGGTGCTGGACAGCGAGCCGGACATCCACACGCCGGAAGAAAAGCAGAAGATCCGCGATCAGCTCGCCGCCGACCAAGCCGAACGCGCTTCAGGTCCCGCGGGGACGGTCAAGTTCCTGGAGAGCGAACTCGGCGGCCTGCGTGGCGACGCCGCCACGCAGTTCTCGACCCTGCCGATGACCAAGACCCTGTCCTCGCGCCTCCTGGCCCAGATCCTGGGCGGGCTGGACGCGGCCGGAACGGCCTAGAGCGGCGCTAGGCTCTAGGCGGCCGTCGCTTCGAAGCCTTTGCGCAATTCAGCCTCGTCGAGGTCGCGGCCGATGAAGACCATGCGGCTGTAGCGCTTGTCCTTGTCGGTCCATTCGCGCTGGAAGTCGCCTTCCAGGATCATGTGCACGGCCTGGAAGACGAGACGCTTGTTCTCGCCCTTCACGTCGATGATGCCCTTGGCGCGCAGGATGTCCGGGCCACGCTTGGCCAGCAGGTCGTTGAGCCAGGCGGTGATCTTCTGGCCGTCGACGGGCTTGTCCAGGGTCAGGGAGATTCCCTTCACCCCGTCGTCGTGGATGGCGCTGGCATGGCCATGGTCGTGCCCATGGTCGTGATGATCGTGACCGCAGTGCTCGTCATGCACGTGGTCATGGTCGTGATGATGGTGGTGATGATCATGCCCGCAGTGTTCGTCGTGGACGTGGCCCGGCTCGCCGTGGGCGGGGTTGAGGAAGTCCGGCTCCAGGTCGGTGATCCGCTCCAGGTCGAAGCTGTGCTTGCCCAGGATGGCGTCCAGCGGGACGTTCGAGCGCTGGGCCCGGTGGATCGGGGCCAGCGGGTTGATCCGACGAATGCGGGCCTCGACGTGGCGCAGGTCGTCTTCCGAGACCAGGTCGGTCTTGTTCAGCACGATCTGGTCGGCGAAGGCGATCTGCTCGACCGCTTCCTTGCTGTCCCCCAGCCGCAGCATGATGTGCTTGGCGTCGACCACGGCGGTGACCGAATCGAGGGCCGTGCGGGCCTTGACGTCGTCGTCGACGAAGAAGGTCTGGGCCACCGGGCCGGGATCGGCCAGCCCCGTGGTCTCGACGATGATGGCGTCGAAGCCGCCTTTGCGCTTCATCAGGCCCTGAAGAACCCGGATCAGGTCGCCGCGCACGGTGCAGCAGACGCAGCCGTTGTTCATCTCGAACACTTCCTCGTCGGCCCCGACCACCAGGTCGTTGTCGATGCCGACCTCGCCAAACTCGTTGACGATCACGGCGTAGCGCTTGCCGTGCTCCTCGGTGAGGATGCGGTTGAGCAGCGTGGTCTTGCCGGCGCCGAGATAGCCGGTCAGCACGGTGACGGGGATCTTGCCGGCGGCGGCGGCGGGAGCGTTCTGGGTCATGGGCGCTATTTAGGCGCTCGGAACCCGAAGCGGAACTCCCCTAGAGTTCCAGAAACGCGACGCCCACGCCCATGGCGATCAGGGCGACGCCCAGGATCGTCGACTCGTAGCGGGCGATCCGCTCCAGCCCCAGCCGTTTGACGCCGGCCAGGCTCAGGGTGGTGAACAACAGCATGCCCCCCGCGGTGGCGGCCATCAGCACGGCGCTGAGGGCCGCGAAGCCGGTCCAGCCATGCTTCACCCCGGCCAGATAGATCGGCAGGAAGGCCTCGCAGGGCGACAAGGTCAGCAGTACGACGAGGGCGATGATCGCGGCCCGGTCCGAGGCGTAGCGGCGAGTCTGGACCTCGGCCTCGCCGTGGTCATGGCGACCGCGCCATAGATAGAAGAGTCCGAGGCCGATCATCAGGGCCCCGACCACCCAGCCGAACAGGTCGCCCATCTTCGGTTCGACGGCCAAGCCCGCGCCGACCAGAACCAGCCCCAGCAGGATAGTGAAGGCGACGTGGCCCAGACCGGCCAGGAACGTGACGCCGAGGGTCTTGCCCGCCGACCAATGCTGGCCGCGCCCGACCAGCACGAAGGGCAGCCAGTGGGTCGGCAGGGCCGCGTGCAGGAAGGCGACCGTAAAGCCGGTAATGGCGATGGGGGCGAGAAGCGTCGGGTTCACCAGATGGCCTATAGCGTGTTATAAAGTAACACACCAGAGGCTTATTGCGCCCTCGCCACATTGGCCCGCGATCGGTGCGGGAATCCGCCGCGACGCCGTTGACTCTCAGCCTTTGCGCTGTATAAGTCGCGCCCTCTTCGCCCGCCGGGTTTCCGAGCGGGCGTTCCCTATTTTGCGAACGCACGTTTTTAAGGCGCTAACCTATGTACGCGGTGATCAAAACCGGCGGCAAGCAGTACCGGGTTCAAGCCGGCGACCTGCTGGTGGTCGAAAAGCTCGAAGGTGAACCCGGCGCTGCCGTGGCCTTCGGTGAAGTCCTGATGCTTGGCGAAGGCGAGGCCGTGACGGTCGGCGCCCCCACCGTGGACGGCGCTGTCGTCTCCGGCACCCTGCTCGAAACCCGCAAGGGCGAGAAGGTGAAGATCTTCAAGAAGATCCGTCGCCAGGGCTATCGCCGCACCCGCGGCCATCGTCAGTTCGAGTCCGTCGTGCGCGTCACGTCGGTCGTCGGCGCTGGCCTGGAAGCCAAGTGGGACGGCGCGATCGACCTGACCCCGAAGGTCATCCTGAACGCTCGCGCCCGTGGCCTCGGCGACGCCGCCGTTCCGGCGACGATCCCGACCGCTTCGGAAGCCGCTCCGGCCGCTCCGAAGAAGGCCGCCAAGGCTCCGAAGGCCGAAGCGACCGCCGAAGCCGCCCCGAAGAAGAAGGCCGCCCCTAAGAAGGCCGCCGCCACCACGGAGGAAGGCGAAGCCTAAGGGCGACGCCTTCTAAAGGTAGGAGAGCAAGATGGCTCACAAGAAATCAGGCGGCTCGTCCAGCAACGGTCGCGACTCAGAATCGAAGCGCCTTGGCGTAAAGAAGTTCGGCGGCGAGAAGGTTCTCGCCGGCAACATCCTCGTGCGTCAACGCGGCACCAAGTTCTATCCGGGCGCCAATGTCGGCATCGGCAAGGACCACACCCTCTTCGCGCTCGTCCAAGGCGCGGTGGGCTTCGTGACCAAGAAGCAAAACCGTACTTACGTGACGGTGACTCCGGCCGCTCAACCGGCCGAGTAAGCACGAACCAGAGTTTCTTCGGGTCGTGCTTCTCAAGAAGAAGACGATCCGGACAGACGATCTCTAGCGGGGAGTCCGGAACGCCGGGCTCCCCGCTTTTGTTTTGTCTCGCCGCCTGAAATCAAAGACTGAAAGTTTGGCCATGGCGGCGTCACGGTCCCAAAGCAAAGAGGACCGGAGGAACTCTGGGAGGCGCCGATGTGCGTCATCGAACAAAGACCGGTCATCGAAACCCAGCGGCTGACGCTGCGCGTTCCGACCCTGGCTGACGCCGAGCGTGTGGCGGCCTTCTGCGCCGACCACGACGTCGCGCGCATGACCACGCGCATGCCCTCGCCCTATACTCGCGGCCATGCCGAGGATTTCCTGGCGCGCTGCGAAACCCAGGACCGCTCACGCGACAACGCCTTCGCCATCGAACTGGCGGGCGAAGGGCTGATCGGCGTCGTCGGCCTGTTCACCACCGCGGCCGGCGAAATCGAGATGGGCTACTGGATCGGCCGCCCCTACTGGGGCCGCGGCTACGCCACGGAGGCGACCAGGGGCGCGCTGGACTGGACCCGAAGCGCCTGGAAGAAGCGCTACGTCGTGGCCGGACACTTCGACGACAACGACGTCTCGGGCCGGGTGCTGGTCAAGGCGGGCTTCCTCTATACCGGCGTCATCGAGCACAAGCCCTCGATCGCTCGCGGAACGCTGGCGGCGACGCGGATGATGGTGTGGCTGGCTTGAGCGGGAAATCTGCTCCCCCTCTGGGGGAGCTGTCGCGGAGCGACTGAGGGGGCTTCACCGGCTTACGCCGTACTGCCCCCTCCGGCCCTCTGGGCCACCTCCCCCAGAGGGGGAGGAGAAATAGCCTAGGCTGCGCGGTGGGTGTGAATCACCTTCTGCGGGCCTTCGCGGAAGCGCTTCTCGGCCGTGGTGATCCGTTCGCACAGGGCGTCCAGGTCGCTGAGCAGCGAATAGGTGGCGTAGATGGGGATCTCCATCAGCGCCACCTGGGCGCGCGGCATGAATTCCGTGTACTTCTTCCACGAGACGTGACCGTCACGGGCGGCCATGGCCCGCTGGCCCAGCGGGTTCCACAGATCCAGGTCCATCAGGTCGTCGCGGCACTGCTTCATGACCGGCAGGGCGATGTAGAGGAACAGGAAGGTCGGGGTGGCGGCGCGGGCGAACTGCGGCTGCACCTGCAGGTGCCAGATGCGGTAGGCCTCGAAGAAGCCCTGCTTGCGGACCGGATCCGGCGGCAGCCAGGTGGCGTTCTCGTTGATCAGCTCGTTGGCGGTCCCCGAACGCTTGACCAGTTCGTCGGCGCTGGTCCCGGCCGGCATGGTCTTGGACAGGGCCGCGACGGGAATGGCCAGCTTCTTGGCGACGTCGGTATAGGCGACCTGCCGGCCGGCCATCGGCGTCCATTGGCCGAACGAAGGCGCGCCCGGCGTGCTGGCGCGCTTGGTGGCGGCCGTCTTGTGCATCATCAGCTGCTCTTCGCGCTGCTTCTCGGCGCGCAGGCGGTCGAATTCGGCTTCGTGGGCGGCTTGCTCCTCGGGGGTCATCCACCGGGCGCGGCCGGGGCCGTAGGTGCGCTCGAAGCGGTTCACCAGCACCAGGCTGTGTTCAGCCGACGGCTTGACGCCGATCTCGGCCAGGAAGGTCTTGAACTCGCGCCACTGCGGCGCGACGCCCGTGCCCCGGCTGATCAGGATGTTGCGGTGGGCGGACGCCTCGGCGCTATACTTGCGGTGTAGGTCTTGCGTCGACAGCTCGCGCAGATCCTGCGCCAGATTCCCGTTGCCTTCTTCTGCCATAGCCAAGGTCAGCCTCCCGCTCCGCCATAGAAGAAATGGCGGTTTTGCTGCCAAGACACTTTGTCGCACTATGTGTTTTAACACTTCGTCACGATCACGAGCCTCGGTCACGCTTTTTCGCGGCGTCCCCAGTGACCAAGCGTCACAGCCCGAAAGCCTTTGGGCTCGACGCGCGGGACGCCTTGGGACAAAAGGGCGCCATGAAATTCTTGGACCAATGCAAGATCTACATCCGCTCCGGTAACGGCGGCGGCGGATCGGTGTCGTTCCGCCGCGAGAAGTACATCGAGTACGGCGGCCCGGACGGCGGCGCCGGCGGTCGCGGCGGCGACGTGTGGATCGAGGCCGTCGAAGGCCTCAACACCCTGATCGACTACCGCTACCAGCAGCACTTCAAGGCCGGCACGGGCGTGCATGGCATGGGCCGCGCCCGCCACGGCGCCGCCGGCGACGACGTGTTGCTGAAGGTTCCGGTCGGCACCGAAATCCTCGAGGAGGACAAGGAAACCCTGATCGCCGACCTCGACCACGCCGGCGCGCGTCTCCTGCTGGCCAAGGGCGGCAACGGCGGCTGGGGCAACCTGCACTTCAAGGGTCCGGTCAACCAGGCCCCCAAGTACGCCAACCCCGGCCAGGAGGGCGAGGAGCGCTGGATCTGGCTGCGGCTGAAGCTGATCGCCGACGTCGGCCTGGTGGGCCTGCCCAATGCGGGCAAGTCGACCTTCCTGGCCGCCGCCAGCGCCGCCAAGCCCAAGATCGCCGACTATCCGTTCACGACCCTAACCCCGAACCTGGGCGTGGTGGACCTCTCATCCGACGAGCGCTTCGTCCTGGCCGACATTCCCGGCCTGATCGAGGGCGCGTCGGAAGGCGCGGGCCTGGGCACCCGCTTCCTGGGCCACGTCGAGCGCTCGGCCACCCTGATCCACCTGATCGACGCCACGCAAGATGACGTCGCCGGCGCCTACGAGACGATCCGGGGCGAGCTGGAGGCCTATGGCGACGAGCTGGCCGACAAGGCCGAGATCCTGGCCCTGAACAAGATCGACGACCTCGACGAGGACACCCTCGCCGAGAAGATCGCCGAGCTGGAAGCGGTCTCGGGGATCAAGCCGCGCCTCGTCTCTGGCGTCTCCGGCCAGGGCGTCACCGAGCTGCTGCGCGCCGCCTACCGGCAGGTACGCATCCGCCGCGGCGATCTGGAAGAAGAGATCGCCGAAGACGAGGACCACGTCGACGAAACCCCTGGGGGTTGGACGCCGTGAACCTGGCCTCCCAGGCGGCTTTCGAGGGCGCCCGTCGTATCGTCTTCAAGGTCGGCTCGGCCCTGCTGGTCGACGCCGAGACAGGCGCGGCCAACCGCGCCTGGCTGGAAGCGTTCTGTGCCGACGCCGCGGCTCTGCGCGCCGCTGGCAAGCAGGTGGTGGTGGTCTCGTCCGGCGCCGTCGCCCTCGGCAGGCGTCGCCTGGGCCTGGTCGGCCGCAAGACCACCCTGCCGGAGAAACAGGCCGCCGCCGCCGCCGGCCAGAGCCTGCTGATGCACGCCTGGGAGGAGGCCTTCGAGCCGCACGGGATCGGCGTCGCCCAGATCCTGCTGACCCGTGACGACACCGAGACTCGCCGCCGCTGGCTGAACGCCCGCGCCACCACCGAGACCCTGATGGGCTTGGGCGTGGTCCCCGTGGTCAACGAGAACGACACGGTGGTCACCGAGGAGATCCGTTACGGCGACAACGACCGCCTGGCCGCCCGCGTGGCCCAGATGGCCGGCGCCGACTTGCTGGTGCTGCTCTCGGACATCGACGGCCTCTACACGGCCGATCCGCGCAAGAACCCCAAGGCCCAGCACATCCCCCTGGTCGGCGAGATCACGCCCGAGATCGCGGCCATGGCCGAGGGCGCCAACACGACGGCCGGGGTCGGCACCGGCGGCATGGCCACCAAGATCGCCGCCGCCCGCATCGCCCGCGCCGCCGGCTGCGCCACCCTGATCACCCTGGGCTCGCGCCCGCGCCCCCTCGCCGCCATCGCCGCCGGCGAGAAGGCCACCCTGATCGAGGCCGGCGCCTCGCCCGCCGCCGCCTACAAGGCCTGGATCGCCGGTTCGCTGGCCCCGCAGGGCTGGGTGACGATCGACGCCGGCGCCGCCAAGGCCCTGGTCTCCGGCAAGAGTCTGCTGGCCGCGGGGGTGCGCGCCATCGAGGGCCCGTTCGACAAGGGCGACGCCGTCCGCGTCCGCGACGAGACCGGCCGCGAGGTCGCCCGCGGCCTGGTCCGCTACGACAGCGCCGACGCCCACCGCATCGCCGGCCTGCGCTCCGACGCCATCGAGGCCGAGCTGGGCTTCACCGAAGGCCCGATGATCCACGCGGATGATCTGGCGGTCGGCTCTTAAATTCTGTCATCCTGGACAAGCGCGCAGCGCGCCGATCCGGGACCGCCGGAAGCGCTGAGCCTGTTGCGGTCCCGGCTCTACGCTGCGCTTCGGCCGGGATGACAGTTTCCGATTCAGTTCTCCCCTCGCCCGGTCTAGGTTCCGCGCGTTCCCAGGAGTCCCCATGGCCTACCGATCCCTCCGCGAGTTCATCGACGTCCTGGAGGCCAAGGGCGAGCTGGTCCGGGTCACCGAACCGGTCTCCAGTGTGCTGGAGATGACCGAGATCCAGACGCGGCTGCTGGCGAACGGCGGGCCGGCGGTGCTGTTCGAGCACGTGCTGCTGCCCGACGGCTCGCGCTCCTCGATGCCGGCCCTGGCCAACCTGTTCGGAACGGTCAAGCGGGTGGCCATGGGCGTCACCCTGGGCGGCGAGCCGCGCGAAACGGCGGGCGAGCTACGCGAAGTCGGCGAGCTGTTGGCCTTCCTGCGCCAGCCCCAGCCTCCCAAGGGTCTGAAGGACGCGCTCGACATGTTGCCCCTGGCCAAGACGGTCATGGCCATGCGGCCGGGGACGGTGAAGAAGGCGCCGGTGCAGGAGGTCGTCCTGACCGGCGACCAGATCGACCTGACCAAGCTGCCGGTCCAAACTTGCTGGCCGGGCGAGCCGGCGCCGCTGATCACCTGGCCGCTGGTCGTCACCAAGGGGCCCGGCAAGGACCGCGAGGACGACTTCAACCTTGGCATCTATCGGATGCAGGTCCTCTCCAAGGACAAGTGCATCATGCGCTGGCTGGCCCATCGCGGCGGCGCCCAGCACTACGCCCGCCACAAGAAGGCGGGGAACCGCGAACCCCTGCCGGCCTGCGCCGTGCTGGGCGCTGACCCCGGCACCATCTTGGCCGCCGTGACGCCGGTGCCCGACACCCTGTCTGAGTACCAATTCGCCGGCCTGCTGCGCGGGGCCAAGGTCGACCTCGTCCCGGCCAAGACCGTGCCGCTGATGGTCCCGGCCCACGCCGAGATCGTCATCGAGGGTCATGTCCTGCTGGACGAATACGCCGACGAGGGCCCGTACGGCGACCACACCGGCTACTACAACAGCGTCGAGAAGTTCCCGGTCTTCCAGGTGACGGCGATCACCATGCGCAAGGATCCGATCTACCTGACCACCTTCACCGGCCGGCCGCCGGACGAACCCTCGGTGCTAGGCGAGGCGCTGAACGAGGTGTTCATTCCCCTCCTCCGCCAGCAGTTCCCCGAGATCGTCGATTTCTGGCTGCCGCCCGAGGGCTGCAGCTACCGCATCGCCGTGGTGTCGATGAAGAAGGCCTATCCCGGCCACGCCAAACGGGTGATGCTGGGCGTGTGGAGCTACCTGCGCCAGTTCATGTACACCAAGTGGGTGATCGTCGTGGACCACGACATCAACGCCCGCGACTGGAAGGACGTGATGTGGGCGATCAGCACCAAGATGGACCCGGCCCGGGACATCACG
>Ga0102591_1004209_pt1 | contig 11545 bp, 10 predicted proteins | sample AraplaCol_mCL_r2_2_FD_76860 | JGI IMG/M metagenome (GOLD analysis project Ga0102591, IMG submission 76860) | Arabidopsis root microbial communities from North Carolina, USA - plate scrape MF_Col_mCL_r2 (SPADES assembly) (version 2) | ecosystem: Host-associated > Plants > Roots > Endosphere... | reverse complement strand
GCAGCAAGTACTGCTCGTTCTGCGTGGTGCCCTACACGCGCGGCGAGGAAATCAGCCGTCCGTTCGAGGACGTGCTGGTGGAAGTGGCCGACCTCGCCTCGCAGGGCGTGCGCGAGATCAACCTGCTCGGCCAGAACGTCAACGCCTATCGCGGTCCCTATGGAGAGGATGGCGAAGTCGCCGACCTCGGCCTGCTGATCCGCGCCATCGCCGAGATCGAAGGCGTCGGCCGCATCCGCTTCACCACCTCGCATCCGCTGGAGTTCTCCGACTCGCTGATCGAGGCCTACCGCGACGTGCCCAAGCTCGCCAACTACCTGCACCTGCCCGTGCAGGCCGGCAGCGACCGCATCCTGTCGGCGATGAAGCGCGGCTACACGGCGCTGGAATTCAAGCAGAAGATCCGCAAACTGCGCGCGGTGCGTCCGGACATCTCGGTCAGCTCCGACTTCATCGTCGGTTTCCCGGGCGAAAGCGATGCGGATTTCGAGAAGACCATGAAGCTGATCGAGGACGTCGGCTTCGACCAGTCGTTCTCCTTCATCTATTCGCGCCGCCCGGGCACGCCTGCCGCCGACCTGGAAGACAACGTCTCCAGCGAGGAAAAGCACGCGCGCCTGTCGCGCCTGCAGGCGCACATCAACGCGCATGCGCGTTCGATTTCCGATGGGATGGTCGGCAGCGTCCAGACCGTGCTGGTCGAAGGCCCGTCGAAGAAGAACCCGAACGAACTCACCGGAAAGACCGAGAACATGCGTTCGGTGAACTTCCCCGGCCACGCCCGCCTGATCGGCCAGTTCGTCGATGTCGTCATCACCGAGGCGATGAGCAACTCGCTGCGCGCACGCGTGGCGACGAACGAAGAAGCCGTGGCAGGCTGACCAGACCGGTTCGTGCCCGCGCTTGAGGCGGGCACGGCGGTGTGGCGATACTTGGCCGGTGGCAACCGCGCGCCTTGGGGAAGGACGCGGCATGGCGGGCATGGACCGCGCGCGGCAACCTGCCGGCCACGTTCCGCCAGACCGCCACAGGGGAATCAATGAATCGTCGTCCATGGGCAGCCATCGCGCTGTCCGTCGTCCTGCCCTTCGCGCTCGCGTCGTGCGCAACCGGATACCACAGCGCCACCAACCCGCTGCTCGGCATCAGTGGCGGCTACTGGGACACCAAGGGCCCGGGCAGCCTGCTCAAGGTGGGCTTCGCCGGCAATGGCTTCATCACGCCGGACAAGGTCGGCACCTACCTGCTCTACCGCTGCGCCGAGGTCGCCCAGCGCGAGGGCGGCAAGCATTTCGTGATGTACGCGAACCTTCCGGCCGCGATCGCCGATGCGCGCACCACCGAACGCAGTGTCGCCTCGCTCGGCGGCAAGCCGTCGACCTACGCCTACATCCTGGTGGTATCGGGCGACGAACGCGATGCGTTGTCGGTGGACGAGGTGCTCACGCGCCTGGGCCCCATCGTGAAGCCGGCCGGAACCAAATCGGCCGATGCCGCTTCGACCGGCAAGGGAGGCAAGTCGTGAAGCGCGCCCTGCCCTTCCTCGCCGCGCTGGCGATGGCATCCACCCTCACCGGCTGCATGAGCATCTACAAGCTGCCGCCCGGCAAACCGTCGGCCACGCTGGAAGTGAACCGCGCGGTGACGGCGTGGATCTGCGCGGGTACGCCGGCCCAACGCCTGTCGAGCGACCGCGACGGCCGGGTCGCCATCCCGGCCGGCGAACGCATCACCATCGGCGCGAACTATTCGAGCTCCGACGGCTACATGAACTACATGTGCTCGCACAGCGTGAGCCTGGTGCCGATCGCCGGCGCGCAGTACCTGCAGGACTTCGAAACCGAAGGCCAGTACTGCAATGCGCTGGTGTATGCGAAGACCGACGACAAGCGCGTCGGCCTCGCCATGGATCCCACCCTCTACAGCGGTGGCCCCGGCTGCACGGAGTGACGCGACGGGCGCCTGCCGTACCAGCGGCAGGCGCCCGCTCGATTCACGCCGGTTCGACGCTCGCGACGTGCTTGTCCACCAGCCGCCCTGCTTCGAGCGCCAGCCGTCGCGTCGGCGAAATCGCATCGACGAAGGCCTGATCGTGGCTGATCACCACCAGCGCACCGCGATAGGCGCGTAACGCGCGTTCGAGTTCGCGCACGGCCCACAGGTCGAGGTTGTTCGTCGGCTCGTCCAATACCAGCAACTGCGGCGCAGGCGTCGCGTGCAGCATGCAGGCCAGGTTGATGCGCAGGCGTTCGCCGCCGGAAAGCGCCCCGATCTGGCGATGCATCGCCGATCCACGAAACAGCCAGCGCGCGAGCAGGTTCGCGCGTTCGACATCGTCCAGTTCCGGCGTGCATGCGGTGAGGCAACCGATCACGGTGTCGTGCGCATCCAGCGAATCCAGTCGCTGCGAAAGCCCTGCCACGCGTCCTTCGCCGCGTCGGATGTCACCGGCATGCGGCGCGAGTTCGCCGCTGATCAATCGCGCAAGCGTGGTCTTGCCTGCGCCATTGCCGCCGGCGAGAACGACGCGCTCGGGGCCGCGGACGTCCAGATCGATTCCGCCTTCGGCGAACACCGCGGCGCCGTCGTGCATCACCTGCATGTTCTTGCCCGAGAACAACCAGCGTCCGGGCGGAACCTGCGTATCGGGCAGTTCGATGGCGAGGTCCGGTTCCTCGCGAATGGAACGCCGCGCGATCGCGAGGCGCTGGCCAACATCCGCCACGCGTGCCGAATGCACGTCGTCCGCACGCCCGGCCGAGACCTGCGCCGCGCGCTGCCGGTTGCCCGCGACGATGCGCGGCAGGCCGGCATCGGACAGGTTGCGGCGCGCGTTGCCGGAACGGCGCTCCGTGCGCTCGCGCGCCTGCTGGCGTTCGTGCTGCTCGCGCTTCGCGGCCTGGCGAAGGTTGCGCACGTCCTGCTCGACGGCTTCGGCCTGCACGCGGGCGGCAGCTTCGTAGAACGCATAGCCGCCGCCATGGAGGCTAAGTCCGGAGGAATCGAGTTCGGCGATCTGGTCCATGCGCTCCAGCAGCGCACGATCGTGGCTGGCGACGACCAGACACCCGGTCCACTCTTCGACGAAGCGGTACAGGCGCTGCCGCGCCGCGGCATCGAGATGGTTGGACGGTTCGTCCAGCAGCAGGATATCGGGCGATTTCAGCCATTGCGCCGCAAGCCCGATTGCCATGGTCTCGCCGCCGCTGAGCGTGTCCAGCGGGCGATCGAACGCGAGATGATCCAGGCCGAAGCGCGCAAGGTCCGCGCGCACGCGTTCTTCCACATCCCACGCATCGCCGACGGTGTCGAACAAGGCCTGGTCCATGCGGCCTGCTGCGATCATCGCGAGCGCGTCGAGTCGACCGCGGATGCCCAGCACGTCGGCGACGTGCCTGTCGCCCGGGAACGCGAGCGCCTGCGGCAGATACGCGAACGAGCCGCCCATCTCCACGACGCCCGACGACGGGACGAGCGCGCCCGCAAGCAGGCGCATCAGCGTGCTCTTGCCCGCACCATTGGGCGCCACGACGCCGGTCCGGCGGGCGTCGAGCGTGAAGGAAAGTCCATCGAAAACCGGCGTGCCATCCGGCCAGCCGAAACAAAGTCGCGAGACGCGTACGTGTGCGCGCATATGTGGGAACTCCATCGGGCCGGCTGACGAGCGCGGCGATCCAGAACACGACATGCGGTGCACGCGTGGCGCGTCAGCCGGCAGGTCGAGGGCTCTGCGGAAGGAGTCGTTCGATCACATGATGCGGGGAAATCTCCGTGTACCCGGTCGCGGACGTGCGACGGGTCGCGCATTATCCCCGTTTATCGGCCGTGCGCCGCGGAATGTCGCGCGCGCACGGCCGGAACGTTCAGGTGCGTGAGGATCGGGGGCGACCTCACTTGGCCTGGTACACCGCCTTGCCGTCCACGTAGGTCGCCTGCACGGTGAGGTTGCGCAGGCCATTCGGCGGAATCGCAAGCGGATCCTCCGTCAGCACCACGAAATCCGCGCGCTTGCCGACCGCGAGGCTGCCGACCTGCGTTTCCGCGAAGCCCGCATATGCGGCATCAAGCGTGAAGCCACGCAACGCTTCGAACGCGGTGAGTTTTTCCTGCGGGAACCAGCCGCCGGCCGGCATACCCTGCGCGTCGGCGCGCGTGGTCGCGGCATACAGGCCGAAGCGCGGATCGACCGATTCCACCGGGAAATCCGAACCCAGCGCGAGGCGCGCACCGCTGTCGCGAAGCTGCCGCCACGCGTAGGCACCGATGATGCGCTGCGGACCGACGCGATCTTCGGCCCAGGGCATGTCGCTGGTCGCGTGCGTGGGCTGCATCGATGCGATCACGTGCATCTGCGCAAGTCGCGGAAGATCCGTCGGCGACAGCACCTGCGCATGTTCGATGCGCCAGCGATGGTCGGTCGTCGTCGCATCGTTGCCCAGCGCCTTCGCATAGGCTTCCAGCACGACATGGTTGCCGCGATCGCCGATGGCATGCGTGGCGACCTGCACGCCGCAGCGCTTGGCCTTCTCGACCGCAACCGCGATCTGCTCCGGCGAGGTCACCATGATGCCGAGGTTGCCGTGATCGTCGCTGTATTCGCGCAGCATCGCCGCACCGCGACTGCCGAGCGCGCCGTCGGCGTAGAGCTTCAGCGTGCGCATCTGCAGGCGGCCCGACGGATGCGTGTAGAGACCATGCTGGCACAGCGATTCGAGCGCTTCGTTGTTGCCGTCGGCCATCGCGGTGATGCGCAGCGGCATCGCGCCGCGATCTGCCAGGTGCTGGTAGCGCTTGAGTTCGGCCAGGCTCACGCCCGCATCGTGCACGCCGGTGAGGCCGTGTTCGACCGCCGACTGCATGCCAAGCGTAAGCGCACGCTCTGCGGTCGCTTCATCCATCGGCGGCTTGGCTTCATCGACCAGCGCCGTTGCGCCATCGACGAAGATGCCGGTGGGTTGCTTGCGCGCATCGCGTTCGATGCGGCCGCCGTCGGGCTGCCAGTCTCCGGACAGATCGCGCTTCACCGCGCGCATCGCGGCGGTGTTCGCCCAGCCGGCGTGGCCGTCGATGCGTTCGAGCCAGACCGGGCGGTCCGGGAATGCGGCGTCGAGGTCGGCGGCCGACGGGAAGGTCTTTTCCGGCCAGTCGTTCTGGTCCCAGCCGCGTCCGATCAGCCATGCGCCTGCGGGCAGCTGCTTCTCGAAGGCCTTCAGCCGCTGCACGACTTCCTGCTTGCTCGCCGCATCGACCAGGTCGGCGCTCAGCATCGTCATGCCCAGCCCCGCGACGTGCGCATGCGCGTCGATCAGGCCGGGGATCACCGTCGCCTGTCCCGCATCGATACGACGGGCCTTGGGATAGCGCTTGATCAGATCGGCCGTTTCGCCCAGTGCGAGGATGCGGCCGGATTCGTCGAAGGCCAGCGCCTGCACCTTGGGCTGCGCGGTTTCCATCGTGTGGATGCGCGCGGCGGTGAGCACCGTGACCTGTGCGGCCATCGCGTGGCCCGACATGGCGGCCAGCGCCGCCGAAACCACAAGAACCAGCTTGCGCATCCCCCGTTCCCCGCATGTCCGAAAGTGTCCGGACTGTGCGCAATCGAGGAGGCGGTGGCAAGTGCTTGGCGCCGTTCGCCATGGGACGCAAACCGATTGCGCCGCACCGGGCAGACCCATCGGAGGCCCACCCCACGGTGGATCCCGTTCGTTGCCGGTCACTCCAGTCCGGGCGACTCGCAGACAGCGGACGACAATGCATCGTCCACATAGGTTGCGATGCGTTCGAGCATCTCCGACAACGCGTCGGGTTTGATGACGATGTATTCGGAAGCCTCGCTGCGGGCCTCGGTGAATTGCGCCAGCAATCGAAGCTGCTCGCGCGTCTGGATCAGCGATTCGTAAGCGGAAAGCGGCAACTGATAGCCGCGGAACGCGGCGGGGATGGAACGAGATTCCTTGCTCATGCGGTGTCTCCAGCAAACCAGCCGGCCTTGCGCCGGAGTGTCCGGCGCAAGGGTGTCGGGAGGTAGAAGACCGCAAACAGTCGGCGGGCGTATTTCCTCTTGCGAGGTGTTGTATTAGCCGCCCTCCCGACGCAGAACATCGTGCGTCGATCCCATGCCCGACAGCTTGGGCATGAAAAACCCGCCGGTGACGATGGCGGGGTACCGCTGTTTGCGGAGTCTTCTATTCTCCGTGCGACCGAGTTTGCTTAGGCAACTTGAGCAGCGGCAATAAGCCTTTGTCGTAACCATAGGGCGCAATAACATTGCGCCGTAGTGCACATCGATTCGCAATGCACGCACGCGGACTCGCAATGCGGCGAAATGGTATTGCGCCCTACGGCGGGCGAATCGAACTCAATCGAGGCGTTTGCGGAAGCGCGAGATCGCCAGCGTCATCATCACCGCGATGAAGGCCAGCAGCGCCAGCACGTCCGGCCACAGCGCCGTCAGCTCGGCTCCGCGCAGCATGATGCCGCGTATGAGACGCAGGAAATGCGTGAGCGGCAATACTTCGGCCAGCCACTGCACGACCTTCGGCATGCCGGCGAAGGGGAACATGAAACCCGACAGCAGGATCGACGGCAGGAAGACGAAGAACGTCATCTGCATCGCCTGGAACTGCGACTGCGCCTTGGTCGATATCAAAAGGCCCAGCGTGAGGTTCGCCAGGATCAGCAGCACCGCCGCGAGATACACATCCAGCAGGCTGCCACGGATCGGCACGTCGAACAGCCACACGCCCAGCACCAGGATCACCGTGGTCTGGATCAGTCCGATCGCCGCGTACGGCAGCACCTTGCCGATCATCAGTTCCGAACTCGACAGCGGCGTTGCGATGAGCAGTTCCATGTTGCCGCGTTCGCGTTCGCGCACGATGGCGACGCCGGTGAACAGCACCATCGTCATCGTCAGGATCACGCCGATCAGCCCCGGCACGATGTTGATCGCCGAGCGCCGTTGCGGGTTGTAGAAACTCACCACGCTCACCTGCCCCGCGCCGACCTGCCCGACCGTCGAGACGCGAAGGTTGTTCACCGGCTGCGTGTTGAGCGGCAACTGCGCCAGTTGCACGGCCGCGCTCTGCACCACGGTGTCGCTGCCATCGACCAGCACCTGCACGGCTTCGCGGCCTTCGAAGCGGCGGCGTTCGAAATCCGGCGGAATCACCACGCCGATGCTGATGCGGCCGCGGCGCAGGTCTTCCATCAGCTCCTGCGGCGTGGTCGCGCTGACGGTGGGTGCGATGACGCCGGTGGCGACCATGTCCATCACCAGCGCGCGCGAGGCCGCGGTGTTGGACTGGTCGGCGATGCCGGTGTCCAGGCCGCGCAGGTTGAGGTTGATCGCGTAGCCGAACAGCACCAGCTGCATCACCGGGATGCCGACGATCATCGCCAGCGTGATGCGGTCGCGGCGCATCTGGCGCAGCTCCTTCATCACGATCGCGAACAGGCGCCGCAGGTTCATGCGGCCCTCTCCGGTTCTTCTTCATCGCGCCCGCGCGTGGACGAGACGAACACGTCCTCCAGGTTCGGATGCGACGTGACGACTTCGGCCTCGAGCCCCGCATCGGCCAGCGCCTTCTTCACGCGCCCGGCGGCGTCGCCGTTCTCGTCGTTGAGCACGCGCAGCGCGTTGCCGATCTGCGCCACGCTGAGCACGCCCGGCACGTCCAGCAGCGCCTTCTGCGCGCGGCGCGGCTGCTTCGCCATCACTTCGAGCGTGCGACCGGCAAGTGCCTGCGTGAGTTCGTCCGGCGTGCCGTCGGCGACCAGCACGCCGCGATCGAGGATCGCGATGCGATGGCAACGCTCGGCTTCGTCCATGTAATGCGTGGAGACGAGGATCGTCGTGCCGGCGTCGGCGAGATCGAACAACTTCTCCCAGAAGTCGCGGCGCGATTCGGGATCCACCGCGCTGGTCGGTTCGTCGAGGAACAGCAGTTCGGGTTTCTGGATCACCGCGCCGGCCAGCGCGAGGCGCTGCTTCTGCCCGCCGCTCATGGTGCCGGCGAGCTGCTTCTGGCGATCGGCGAAGTGGTACTGCTCGACGAGTTCGTCGATGCGTCTGGCTGCTTCGGCGCGCGGAATGTCCTGCACGGCGGCGAGGAATTCCAGGTTTTCGCGCACGGTCAGGTCCTCGAACAGCGAGAACTTCTGCGTCATGTAGCCGATGCGGCGGCGCAGTTCCTCGGCCTGTTCGGGAATGCGCAGGCCCAGCACTTCCACGTCGCCTTCTGTCGGCGTGAGCAGGCCGCACAGCATGCGGATGGTGGTGGTCTTGCCCGAACCGTTCGGACCGAGGAAGCCGTACACGTTCGCGCGCGGCACGCTCAGATCGACGTGGTCCACGGCGACGAGCTGGCCGAAGCGCTTGGTCAGGCCACGCGCGCGGATCGCCAGCTCGTTCGGGTCGGCGTTCACCGCGCGAATTCCACGCGCACCGGCACGCCTGCGGGAAGTTCGCCGGGAGATCCCGTGATCTCCACTTCGGCCAGATAGCTCAGGCGCGCCGCGTCCTCGCCGATCAGCGCGTAGTACGGCGTGAAGCTGGGTTCGCTGCGGATCATGCGCACGCGGCCCTGCAATGCCGTGTCGCGACCGCTGAGGAACACGCGCGCGGTATCGCCGACCTTGACGTCGGGGCGGATCGGCTCGGGCACGTAGATGCGTGCGTAGGGGCGATCGCCGACAAGCATCACCGCCAGCGGCGCGCCGACGGGCGCTTCGTCGCCGAGGCGGTACGGCAGGCTGTCGATGAGTCCCGCGCGCGGCGCGGTGACGTCGAGCCTGCGAAGCGTCGCCGACTGGTTCGCGGCCTGCGCCTGCGCGGCGGCGACGGCCGAGCGTCCCTGCGCGATCTGTTCGACGCGCGTGCCGCGTTCGAGTTCGAGCAGCGCGGCCTGCGCGGCATGCACCAGTCCATCGGCGTTGCCGGCTTCGGCACGGGCGCGATCGACGTCGGATGCCGCGACGAGTTGCTGCCGCCCCAGCGGCTGCAGTCGCGCGTAGTACGCACGCGCATCGGCTGCCTGCGCCTGCGCGGCGGCGAGATTGGCGCGCGCCTGCGCGATCTGCTCGCTGCGCGGGCCGTGTTCGAGTTCCTCCAGCGCCTCGCCGGCCTGCTGCGCCTGCGCCTGCAAGGCCTGCAACTGCGCCTGCGTGCGCGTGGTCTCCAGCTGGAGCAGTCGCGTGCCGGCCTTGACGTGCTGGCCTTCTCGCACCTCGATGCTCACGATCTTTTCCGCGGCCGGTGACGGCAGCGCAATGCGGTCCCATTCCAGCGTGCCCAGCGCCTGCGGCGTGTCGTCGCGGCAGCCAGCGAGCGCGAGCGCCAGTGCAAGGAAGCTGATACGTGCGTTCATGGCGTCACTCCACTCCCAGGCCGCGATCGAGCAGCGCCAGCGTGTGGCGGCGAAGCGCATCGAAATCCAGATCGTCCGCCTGCAACAGGCGGCGCCAGATCGGCGCACCGGCCGCGGGAAACAGCGTCAGTCCGACCAGCGACACCATCAGCAACCTCGGATCGAGGTCTTCGTTGATCTCGCCCTTCGCCTGCGCCTGCGCGAAGCGCGCGGCCATCATCCGCGGCAGCTGCGGTCCGATGCTCTCGAACAGCACGTCGCGCAGCGCACCGCCTTCGCACAGGACTTCGCGCACCCACAGCGGCGGTAGCCACGGATGCGCGGCGACCACGCTTCCGACGCCGTTGACGAAGGCGGCGATCAGCGCGGCGACGTCGTCGCCCGCGGCCATGATCGGTTCGCGCAATTGCTGGAAGGCCGGCATCACGCGCTCGGCGATCACCGCTTCCTGCAGCTGCGCCTTGTCGCCGAAGTAGTAATGCAGGAGCGCGGGCGTGACGCCGGCTTCCGACGCGATGGTGCGCAGTGGCGTGCCGGCGATGCCCTCGCGGACGAAGCAGGCGATGGCGGCGTCCAGCAGGCGCTCGCGAAGGTCGGGGCCGTCGGCGCCGGGGCGTCCCGGCGAACGGCCTGCGGGGCGACCTGCGCCCTTGCGACGTTCGGGAGCCGTGGACGCTTTTTCCGCCTTCCGACGGGCCTTGGGGGGAAGCTCGGCGTTCATGGCGCTTATTTAATTGGACGATTAATTAGATCGCAAGCCCGGTCCGACGAACGGTCGGGGCCGACTCCTGCCCCGGATTCGTGGCACCGGTGGCAAGCACGGTGCGCCGGGGCGCGCCATGATGAGGCCGGTCCATCACCGGCGTTCCCATGAGTCCATCACCCACCCTGCTCCAGCGTTGCGCCCTTGGCCTGTGGTTCCTCGGACTGGGCGTCATCGGCCTGCTGCGCTGGTGGATGCGCCACGCGCGCGATGCGCATGCCGACAGCGATGCGGTCATGCGCGTCTGGTTGTGGGGTTCGGTTGCGCTGGTAGTGCTCGGCGCGGTGTGGGCGATCCGCGCGATTGCGACGCGTGCGCGGAGGCACGGGGCTTGAGCGATGCGGTCGTCGCAGTGATGGCGATGCGCGTGGTGGCTGTGGCGACTCATCAATCTGCGTAAGAAGCCAACGTGGATGGTCATCGCCGACATGTGCGTGGCCTCACCTTTGCGAAAGCGCCACTACAGGCGCAAGCTTTCCAGCCTGCTTCCCCTTCCCCCAGATCCTCACAATGGCTTCACGAACCACGTCCGAATTCGTCCTGGAGCCGGCCGAAACCGAGCGCCTGGCCAACCTCAGCGGTCCCTTCGACGGTCATCTGCGCATGATCGAACTGCGCTTGGGCGTGGAGATCGCCAATCGCGGCAATGTCTTCCGCATCGTCGGCCCGCAGAACGCGGTCAACAAGGCCGAACGCCTTCTGCGCGAACTGTGGCGCGATGCCGCGGAGGAAACGCTCACCGAACCTGCGATCCACCTGCGCCTCACCGAAATCGACGCCGACAACGTCGCCAATGACGACATCGAGCCGCAGGAGGTCGCCATCCGCGTCAAGCGCGGCACCATCCGCGGTCGCGGCGCGAACCAGGCGAAGTACCTGCACGCCATCGCCACCAACGACATCAACTTCGGCATCGGCCCGGCCGGCACGGGCAAGACCTTCCTCGCCGTGGCCAGCGCGGTGGAAGCGCTCAACGAGGCACGCGTGCAGCGGCTGATCCTCGTGCGGCCGGCGGTGGAAGCCGGCGAGAAACTGGGCTTCCTGCCGGGCGATCTGACCCAGAAGGTCGACCCCTACCTGCGCCCGCTCTACGACGCGCTGTACGAAATGCTCGGCGTGGAGAAGGTCGTCAAGCTGCTGGAGAAGAACGTCATCGAGATCGCGCCGCTTGCTTACATGCGCGGACGCACGCTTAACGATGCGTATGTGATCCTCGACGAGGCGCAGAACACGACCATCGAGCAGATGAAGATGTTCCTGACCCGCATCGGCTACGGCAGCACCGCAGTCGTCACCGGGGACCTCACGCAGATCGACCTTCCCCGCCACCAGAAGTCCGGCCTGAAGGACGCGCTCGACGTGCTGCGCGACGTCAACGGCATCAGCTTCACCTTCTTCGAATCGCGCGACGTGG
>Ga0102591_1004207_pt1 | contig 11551 bp, 12 predicted proteins | sample AraplaCol_mCL_r2_2_FD_76860 | JGI IMG/M metagenome (GOLD analysis project Ga0102591, IMG submission 76860) | Arabidopsis root microbial communities from North Carolina, USA - plate scrape MF_Col_mCL_r2 (SPADES assembly) (version 2) | ecosystem: Host-associated > Plants > Roots > Endosphere... | reverse complement strand
TCGTCGAGAAACGCAGGGGTCTTGGCATGTACGTGACCGAAGAGGCGGCAAAGAAACTGCTGTTCAACGAACGCGAACGCTTCCTGCGCGAGGAATGGCCGCTGGTGCTGGAACGCATCCTGCGCCTGGGCCTCACCGCCGAAGACCTGCTCACCCCGGCCAAGGCAGGCTCGCCATGAACGCCTCCGCATCCATCGTCTCCGCAGCCGCCCCGGTCGTAAGCGCCCGCGGCCTGCGCAAGGCCTACAAGAACAAGCTCGCACTGGACGATGCGGCCTTCGAAATCCCGGCAGGACGCATCGTCGGCCTGATCGGCCCCAACGGCGCGGGCAAGACCACCGCCCTCAAGGCGATCCTCGGCCTGATTCCGTTCGAAGGCGAACTGCGCGTACTCGGCCGCGATCCGCGCACCGAACGCGACGAACTCATGCGCGATGTGTGCTTCATCGCCGACGTCGCGGTGCTGCCGCGCTGGATCCGCGTGAAGGAGGCCATCGAGTTCGTCGCCGGCGTGCATCCGCGCTTCGATCGCGCCAAGTGCGAACGCTTCCTCGCCCACACCCAGCTCAAGCCGCAGATGCGCGTTCGCGAGCTGTCCAAGGGCATGATCGTGCAACTGCACCTGGCGCTGGTGATGGCCATCGACGCCAAGCTGCTGGTGCTCGACGAACCCACGCTGGGCCTGGACATCCTCTACCGCAAGCAGTTCTACCAGCGCCTGCTGGAAGACTACTTCGACGAGGAAAAGACCATCCTGGTCACCACGCACCAGGTCGAGGAAATCGAACACATCCTCACCGACGTGATGTTCATCCGCGACGGCAAGGTCGTGCTGAACAACGACATGGAAACGCTCGGCGAGCGCTTCACCGAAGTAATGATCAACGGCGACCGCGCCGGCGATGCCCGCGCGCTCAAGCCGATCGACGAACGCGCCCTGCCTTTCGGCAAGACGGTGATGCTGTTCGACGGCGTACCGCGCGAACAACTGGCCGGACTGGGCGAAACCCGCACGCCGGGCCTGGCCGACCTGTTCGTCGCCACGATGAAGGGGACATACGCATGAACGCGATCAACGAATCCCACGAGCTCCCCCGCTCCGCCGCCGTAGCGGCGACGCATCCGACTCGTACCTTCCAGATGCTGCTGCGCCGCGAATTCTGGGAGCACAAGGGCGGCTTCCTGTGGGCGCCGCTGGTGGCGGGCGCGATCCTGCTGGTGCTGACGCTGATGGGCATCGGCGCGGGCGAAGTCCTGCTGCGCAAGGTGCCCGACCGCGCGACGATCAACGTCGAAGGCGGCAGCTTCCAGGTGAACGGGCTCGATCTGTCGCAGCTCACATCGAAGATGAGCCCCAGCGAGCTGCACGAGTTCGGCGGCGTCATCGACGCGAGCCTGTACATGGCCGCGAGCTGGCCCTTCATCGTGCTGGCCTTCGTGGTGTTCTTCTACTGCCTGGGCAGCCTGTACGACGACCGTCGCGATCGCAGCGTCCTGTTCTGGAAATCGTTGCCGATTTCCGATCGCGACACGGTGTTGTCGAAGGTCGTCAGCGCGGCGGTGATGGCCCCGGCGATCGCCGCGGTCGCCGCGATCGCCACGGTGTTCGGCTCGATGGTCGTCTACAGCTTCGCGGTGCTGATCCACGGCGGCAATCCGATCACGATGCTGTGGGGCCCGGCGAGCCCGGTGAAGGTGAGCATGCACCTGCTCGCTTCGATCCCGGTCTACGCACTGTGGGCGCTGCCGACCGTGGGCTGGCTGATGCTCTGCTCCGCCTGGGCCAAGAGCAAGCCGTTCCTGTGGGCGATCATGATCCCGATCTTCGCCGGCATCTTCGTCAGCTGGTTCGACCTGATGCATCTGTTCGAGCTGGAAACGGGCTGGTTCTGGAAGAACGTCGTCGCCCGCAGCCTGCTGAGCGTGGCGCCGGGTTCGTGGTTCGATGCGGCGCAGCTCGGCGACATCGATGTCGATGGCCCGCAGGCGATCCACTCGGTGCTGAGCCTGCGCACGATGTACTCGGTGCTCGCCACGCCGCAGCTGTGGGTCGGTGCGCTGGCGGGTGTGGTGATGATCTTCGGTGCGATCCGCCTGCGCCGCTGGAGAGACGAAGGGTGAGCGCCCGCGCGGACCACTGGTCCGCGCGGCGCGAACGACCGGCCATGGATGGCCGGCTGGGCGACCCGAAGCCCGCTACATGACGCCAGGGATGGCATCCCACCGGAATCGAAGTGAAAGCCGCGGCACTGCCGCTTGTGCCAACCCCGCTCAACAAGATCCAGGCAAGAACCCAAACAAACAGCGCGACATCCCCCTCAAGGAAGCCCCCACGATGCGTCCGAAGTTCGCCGCCCTGCTCTGCTTCGCACTGTTCACCGCCGCATCGCTTCCCGCGCTCGCCGCCAACCGCGCGGACGAGGCCCCGACCACCGTCCTGATCGTCGGCGACAGCCTCAGCAGCGCGCACCGCATGGAGCAATCGCAAGGCTGGGTTTCGCTGCTGAAAACGCGCCTCGCAGGCGAAATGAAGCAGCCGCCCGCCGTCGTCAACGCAAGCCGTGGCGGCAAGACGCTCGGCAACGCGCTCGATGAAATCCCGGCATTGCTGGGCGCGCACCATCCCGACGTTGTCGTGTTCGAACTGGGCGGCAACGATGCGATCCTCGGCGCGAAGCGCGATGCGATCGAACGCGACCTGTCCCGCCTGATCGAACTGTCCCGCGCCCAGGGTGCGAAGGTCGCGATCCTTGGCTTCGTCGTCCCGCCCGCCTTCGACAAGGACGGCTCGGCCGACCTGCTGCGCGAGGCCTATTCCAGCGTGGCGCGAAAGCATGATGTCGCCCTGCTTCCGTCGCTGCTCGGCGAGATCTCCGCCACGCCGGCGCTGCTGCAGGACGATGGCATCCATCCCAATGCGGCCGCCCAGCCGCGCGTGCTCGAGAACGCCTGGCCGACCCTGCGACCGCTGCTGCTGGGCGATGCAACCGTGCGCACCTCGGCTGCATCCAAGTAGGGCCTTTTCACGGAGAGAGTCACCATGCGCAAGCCCACCGTTGCCTTCGCCCTGCTTCCCCTCGCGCTGTTCGCCGGCCAGGCGTTCGCCGACGAATGCCGCCATTCCGAACCGCACAACCTCACGCTCGACTTCACCGGCGTGAAGACCGTGATGTTCGACATCGGCCCGCACGACCTCACCGTCACCGCCTCGCCGGGCGCGAAGGGCGCCGTGCAGGGCAAGGCCTGCGCATCCAATCCCGATCGTCTGAAGGAACTCTCGCTCACGCAGAAGCGCGTGGGCGACAAGATCATCGTCACTGCCGAACGCGCGGACACCATCAGCCTCAGCTTCGGCAGTGCGAACTACGCCTACCTTTCTCTCAACGCGACCGTGCCGGACAACGTGCTGGTGCAGCTGGACGTCGGTTCCGGCGATGCGCGCGTCAGCGGCGCCGCGGCGCTGAGCGCCGATGTCGGCTCCGGCGACGTCGAAGCCCGCAACATCCGCGGCCTGGTCACCGCCGACGTGAACTCCGGCGACATCGAGCTGGACACGATCGGTTCGCTGCACGTGCTTTCGGTCGGCTCCGGCGATCTCACCGCGCGTCGCGTGAAGACCGACGTCGAAGTCGGCAGCGTCGGTTCGGGCGATATCGACCTGCGCGATGTCGGCGGCAACGTGAGCGTGGACAGCATCGGTTCCGGCGGCGTGGAAGCCAACCGCGTCACCGGCAGCGTCACCGCCGGCAAGATCGGCTCCGGCGGGCTCGACGCGCACGATGTCGGCGGCAACCTCACCGTGCGTCGCGTCGGTAGCGGCGGCGTCGACCACAGCGGCGTCAAGGGCACCATCAGCGTGCCTTCGGACGACTGATCCACCCATTCCACATCCAGGATGTCCGTCATGAACCTGCGACTCGTTGCCCTCACCGCGGTCCTGTCCGGCGCCACGCTGCTGTCGGCGTGCGATGCCACTCCTTCGTCGCAGCAGGCCGCGCAGAAGACGGCGGAGACCGGGGGCATCGTGTCCGGCGCCGTGCAGAAGGCGATGACGCAGGCGAAGAAGGAAATCGCCGAAGGCAACATCAGCATCAACAACCACGACACGGGCGGAAAGCGCGTGGAGATCTCGCCGAAGGGCGACCTCATCATCGATGGCCAGCCACTTGCGGTAACGCCGCAGCAGCGCGCGCTGCTACTGGACTATCGCGGCCACGTAGTTGAAGTCGCCAACGCCGGCATGACCATCGGCCTGCAAAGCGCCGACCTCGCTACACACGCAGTGACCGAATCGCTGAAGAGCGTCTTCACCGGGGGCTCCGACGAGGACATCGAGCACAACGTCAAGGCGCAGGCGTCGAAGGTCGAGGCCGCGGCGTTGGCACTGTGCAGTGCGCTGCCGGGAATGATGGAGTCGCAGAACCGCCTGGCCGCCGCGCTGCCGGAGTTCAAGCCCTACGCCAACATGACGCAGTCGGACATCGACGAGTGCAAGGTCGACGCGAAGCACAAGGGCGAGAAGGTCGCCGATTCGGCTGCCTCGGCGGCGGAGGAAGCCGCGAAGGCGTCCGAGGCGCCTTCGAAGCAGTAGTTGCGTCGATGCCCCCCCTCCCGCATGGGGAGGGAATTAGCTGCCATCCTTGGCGCTACGCGTTCGGCTCCGTACCGCCCTGCCCGGCGGTCCATGGCCGGGCGTTCGACAGGCCGCGCGGCAGTGCCGCGCAAGCGGCCTGTCTCACCCACCCCCACCACTTCCTTCATGAATCCCGCCGCGCGTCAGCGCCGCCGGATCCAGCAACTCGCGCAGTTGCTTTGAAGACAGGCCGCTCAGTTCCGCCGCCACTTCGAGCACCGGGCGTCCTTCCTTGTAGGCCTGCTTGGCGATCGCGGCCGCCTTCTCGTAGCCGATGATCGGATTGAGCGCGGTGACCAAGATCGGGTTGCGGTCCAGCGCTTCGCGAACGCGTTCCGGTCGCGCCTTGAGGCCGGCGATGGCATCGTCGGCCAGCAGGCGCATGACGTTGCCCAGCAGCTGGATCGAATCGAGCAGGTCGTAGGCGATCAGCGGCAGCATCACGTTGAGCTGGAAATTGCCGCTCTGCCCGGCAACCGTGATGGCCGTGTGGTGGCCCATCACCTGCGCGCACACCATGCAGGTCGCTTCGGGAATCACCGGATTCACCTTGCCCGGCATGATCGAACTGCCCGGCTGCAGCGCCGGGAGTTCGATTTCGCCCAGTCCCGCCAACGGCCCGGAGTTCATCCAGCGCAGGTCGTTGGCGATCTTCATCAACGCGACGGCGAGCGCGCTGAGCTGGCCGGACAGTTCGACCGCATCGTCCTGCGAGGCGATGCCCTCGAACTTGTCGTCGGCCGATTCGAACTTCACGCCAGACAGCGCCGACAACGACTTGGCCATGTTCCGGCCAAACCGCGGATCGGCGTTGATTCCGGTGCCGATCGCAGTACCGCCGATCGGCAACCGTCGCACGCGGACCAGCGCATCCTCGATGCGCGCCTGCGCCGAGGCCAGCTGCGACGCCCAAGCGCCGAATTCCTGCGCGAACGTGAGTGGCATCGCGTCCATCAAATGCGTGCGCCCGGTCTTGGTGATCTTCCCCAGCGCCTTGGCCTGGCGCTCGATCGTGCGTCGCAGGTGCTTGAGCGAAGGCAGCAACTGCTCGCTCGTGGCGATGAGCGCGCTCACGCGGATCGCGGTCGGGATCACATCGTTCGAGCTTTGGCCCAGGTTGACGTGATCGTTCGGATGCACGGCTTTGCCGCTCTTGCCGGCATTGGCCAGCGCCGCGATTACCTCGTTGGCGTTCATGTTGCTGGAGGTGCCCGAGCCGGTCTGGAACACGTCGATGGGGAACTGTGCATCGTGTTCGCCCGAGGCCACGACCAGCGCGGCGGCGCGGATCGCCTGCGCAGCACCCTTGCCCAGCAGGCCGAAGCCGCCGTTGACCTCCGCCGCAGCGGCCTTGATCAGCCCCAGCGCGCGGATGAATTCACGCGGCATCGGGCGACCGGAAATCGGGAAGTTCTGCACCGCCCGCTGCGTCTGCGCGCCCCACAGGGCCTGCGCGGGCACCTGCAACTCGCCCATGCTGTCGCGTTCGGTACGGAAGCCGCTTGAGCGGCGGGCCTGCTTGGCCATTGCGTGGTCCTCCGGTGGGGATGCCCGAGCTTACGCCGGGCCCGTTACGCGAGTCTCCCTCCCGCCATTCGCCCCGGGGTCGCGAAGGGCCGGCCTGGCGGGGAGTAGTAGAATCGCGGTTTGCCTTCGCCCCACAGACGCCCGCCATGTCCGTAGAAGCCCAGCTGCTCGCCCTTTCACCGCTCGATGGCCGCTACGCCGGCAAGGTCGACGCGCTCCGCCCGATCTTCTCCGAGTACGGCCTGATCAAGGCGCGCGTGAAGGTGGAAGTGGAATGGCTGCTGGCGCTGGGCGCCGAGCCGGGCATCGTCGAACTGGCGCCGTTCTCCGCTGCCGCCGCCGCGCGCCTGCGTGCGCTGGTCGACACGCTCACGCCGGCCGAGGCCGCGCGCGTGAAGGAGATCGAGCGCACGACCAACCACGACGTCAAGGCGGTCGAGTACTTCATCAAGGAAAAGCTGAAGGACGACGCCGAGCTTGGTCCGGCGCTGGAGTTCGTGCATTTCGCCTGCACCTCCGAGGACATCAACAACCTCAGCTACGCGCTGATGCTCAACGAAGCGCGCCAGTACGTGCTGCTGCCCAAGCTCGACGAACTGATCCAGAAGCTGCGCACGATGGCGCACGAACACGCCGCGCTTCCGATGCTCTCGCGCACGCATGGCCAGACCGCCTCGCCGACCACGGTCGGCAAGGAAATCGCGAACGTCGTCGCGCGACTGCAGCGCCAGGGCGAAACGCTCGCTGCGGCGCGCATGCCGGGCAAGATCAACGGCGCGGTCGGCAACTACAACGCGCACGTCGCCTCGTATCCGGACGTGGACTGGCCGGCGTTCTCCGAGCGCTTCGTGCATTCGCTCGGCCTCAACTGGCAGCCGTACACGACGCAGATCGAGCCGCACGACGGCATCGCCGAAATCTGCGATGCGCAGCGCCGCATCGACACGATCGCGATCGACCTGTGCCGCGACGTATGGGGCTACATCTCGCTGGGCTACTTCAAGCAGGCGGTGAAGGCCGGCGAAGTCGGCTCCTCGACCATGCCGCACAAGGTCAACCCGATCGACTTCGAGAATGCCGAAGGCAACTTCGGCATCGCCAACGCGCTGTTCGAGCATTTCGCCGCGAAGCTGCCGATCAGCCGCTGGCAGCGCGACCTCACCGACTCCACCGTCCTGCGCGCGCTCGGCACCGCGTTCGGCCATGCGCTGATCGGCTTCGACGCGCTGCTGCGCGGCCTGGGCAAGCTCAGCGCGAACCCGGAGCGCCTGGCCGCCGACCTCGACGCCGCGTGGGAAGTGCTCGCCGAAGCCGTGCAGACGGTGATGCGCCGCCACGGCCTGCCGAATCCGTACGAACAGCTCAAGGCGCTCACGCGCGGCCAGGGCATCAACGAAGCCTCGATGCGCGAATTCATCGGCACGCTGGAACTTCCGGCGGCCGACAAGCAGCGCCTGCTCGACATGACGCCGGGCACGTACATCGGCCTGGCAGAGAAATTGGCGCGCGAGATCTGACCCGCGGATAACGGCACGCGATCGATACTGGCGATCCCGTTGGAACGAACCAGAGGATGCGCATGGCCGGCGATGCACCCGCCAGTGGAATGGACGATTACGCGCAGGGCGTGATCGAAATCGTCGGCCCGGACGTGGACGCATCGCTCGCGTTCTACCAGTCGCTGGGCTTCGAAGTGGCGCGGCGCAGCGGGCCGTTCGCGGTGGTCCATCGCGATGGCCTGCGCCTGTTCCTTCTGCAGGACGACGACGCGAACACGCAACCGCGCTGGACCAACCTTCGCGTAATGACAAGCGACGTCGACGCCTTGCACGATGCCGCCGTCGCAAGCGGCGTCACGATCCTCCATTCCCTCCAAGACCGTCCGTTCGGCCTGCGTGAATTCATGGTGCGCGACCCCAATGGCTTCGACATCCGATTCGCGGAGCCGATCCGATGAACCTGATGGTCAACCTCGACGTGCCCGACCTCGCGGCGGCGGAACGCTTCTACGTCGCCGCGTTTGGCCTCGCGCCGGCGCGGCGGCTGGGCCCGGACGTGCTCGAAATGCTCGGCGCGCAGGCGCCGATCTACCTGTTGCGCAAACAGGCCGGCAGCGTGGGCGCCGGCGATTCGAAGCGCGACTATTCCCGCCACTGGACGCCCGTGCACTGCGACGTGGTGGTCGACGACCTGGACGCCGCGCTGGCGCGCGTCCTCGCCGCCGGCGCCCGCCAGGAGGGTGAGATTCGCGAAGGCCGCTGGGGCCGCATCGTCGCCATCGCCGATCCATTTGGACACGGCTGGTGCCTGGTGCAGTTCCTCGGCCGCGGTTACGACGAGATAGCAACGACATGACCCGAAAAACCCCCAACGCACCGAAGAAGACCAGCACCACGACGAAAGCCGCGCGCGGTGCCGCGCTGCCGATCGAAATCGACGCGCGTGCGCTGCCACCGCTGGGCATGGCGCCGGAGCGCTTCCTGCGCGATTACTGGCAGAAGCGGCCGTTGCTGATCCGCAACGCGTTCCCCGATTTCGAAACGCCAGTGCAGCCCGAAGACCTCGCCGGACTGGCGTGCGAGGAAACGGCGCTGTCGCGCATCGTCATGCACGACCGCGCCAAGGACGGCTGGACGCTGAGCCACGGCCCGTTCGAGGAAGACGAATTCCCCGGCATGCCGCACCAGGACTGGACCTTGCTGGTGCAGGACGTCGACAAGTGGGATGCCGACATCGCCGGGCTGCTGGAGCATTTCCGTTTCCTGCCGCGCTGGCGCCTCGACGACGTGATGATTTCCTTCGCCGCCCCGGGCGGTTCGGTCGGCGCGCACGTGGACCAGTACGACGTCTTCCTGCTGCAGGCCCAAGGCCACCGCCGCTGGCAGATCGACGCGAGCCCCAGCCCGCCGCTGGATTTCCGCCCCGACGTCGAACTCAAGCTGCTGCGCGAATTCAACGCGACCCACGACTGGGTGCTCGGCCCCGGCGACATGCTCTACCTGCCGCCCGGCGTGCCGCACAACGGCGTGGCCGAAGACGCGTGCCTCACGTTCTCGTTCGGCATGCGCGCGCCGTCGGCGGCGGAACTGCTGGGCGATTTCGTAGATACGCTCTCTGCCGATGCCGATGAAGCGCTGCGCTACACCGACCCGGACCTTGCGCCGGCGGTCGATCCGAATGAAATCGACACCGCCGCGATGAACCGCGTGGTCGAAGCGCTGAACATGCTGCGGATGAACGATCCGGACCGCCTGGGCGACTGGTTCGGCCGCTTCATCACGGTCTATCGCGCGGGTGGCGAAGTGCACGGCGGCGACCAGGCGCGCTCGCGCATCGAGATCGAGTGGGACCTGCAGCATGGCGCCAGCCTGTATCGCCATCCGTACTCACGCATGGCCTGGCGCCGCGCGCATCGCAAGGGCGAGCCAGCGCGGCTGTATGTCAGTGGACAGGACCACGCCCTGCCCGACGAGGATGCGGCGCTCATCGCCGATGCAGCGCAACTCGACGGCGCGACTTACGCGGCGCTTTCCGAAGCCGGGCGAGATCTCGTGCAGGGCCTGATCCAGACCGGCCATTACGCCCTCGCGCTGCCGGACGAAGAGGAATGAGCGGGCCGGACGCTTTGTTCAACGTCGAGGCGGTCGCCTTCGAACAGGCCACCGCCGCGCTGCGCGCCGTCCGCGACGCGGTCTTCGTGCAGGAACAGGGCGTCCCGGTCGAGATCGAACGCGATGCGCTCGATCCCCTGTCCCACCACGTCCTCGCCCGCGACGCGCAGGGCGACCCGATCGGCACCGGCCGGCTGACGCCCGATCGCCGCATCGGCCGCATGGCGGTGCTGCCGGCGTGGCGCAATCGCCGGGTCGGCGAGGCGCTGCTCAAGGCGCTTCTGGCGCAGGCGCGCGCGCTCGGCTGGACCGAAGTCACGCTGCACGCCCAGACGCCGGCGATGGCGTTCTACGCGCGTCAGGGCTTCCTTCCGTATGGCGAACGCTTCGTCGAAGCCGGGCTGGACCATCAATCGATGCGCCTGGCGCTGGGCGCGGCCAATCCGGTCCTGCGTCGCGACGCCGGGCTGGCCGCGACGCTGGGCGTGATCGAAGGCGCCCGCCGCCAGCTGCTGGTCTACACCCGCGACCTGGACCCTGGCGTGCTCGACTCCGCCGACGCGATGGCGGCCCTGCGCCGGTTCGCGGTCGGCGGCGGCGAGACGCGCGTCCTGCTGCACGACCCCGAGGCGCCGCGACGGGCGCTCGCCCCGCTCATAAACCTGTCACAGCGGCTGCCCAGCGCGTTCGCGTTCCGGGCGATCGAGGAGCCGGTCGATCGCGATTACCCGTCCGCCTACGTCGCCAACGATGGCGGGGGCTGGTACTTCCGCACGCTCGGCCACCGCTTCGAGGGCGATACCCGCCTGGACGACGAGGCCCGCGCCCGCCAGCTGCGCGCCCACTTCTCGCCGGTGTGGGAACGGGCGCGCCCGTGCACGGAGTTCCGGGCGCTGGGGATCTGAAGGCCCGCCCTTCCCGCCCTTGAACCGGCCCGCCCCGCCCAAACGCTATTCACGGATCGGAGCATTCATCCACGCCGACCGCTTTTCGATATCCGTCCGCAACCGCACTTCGACGTTGGTGTTAGCCGTTTGTCGGCGGTCAAGGGCTATAATTCCGAATCTTGGCGCCTGAATAGCGCAGTACGTGCAATCCAGGCTCACTCCGCCTTTCCCCACCGAGTTTCCCGATCACCATCGTGGACAGTCTCCTCAAGCAGTTTTCCCAGTCCTCCCAGCTCGGCGCCAACGCCGCTTTCGTCGAAGACCTGTACGAGCAGTACCTGGTTGCTCCCGACAGTGTCGATCCCAAATGGAAGGCGTATTTCGACGGCTTCAAGGGTCGCGAAGCGGGCGACGTTCCGCACTCCGCGGTGATCGAGCAGATCGCCGAGGCCGGCCGCCAGGCCGCGCGCGGCGTGGTTTCGGTTGCCGCCGGTGCCGGCGATGAGCGCGAACGCCATATCGGCCGCCTGATCACCGCCTACCGTTCGCGTGGCCACCTGGGCGCCGACATCGACCCGCTGGGTCTGTGGCAGAAGCCGGACGCGCCGGACCTCGACCTCGCGTTCCACCAGCTCACCAGCAACGACCTCAACGCCGAATTCAGCACCGGCGGCGTGGGCGGCCACGACCGCATGAAGCTGGGCGACCTGTTCGCGCTGCTCAAGGCCACGTATGCCGGTCCGATCGGCTCGGAGTTCATGCACATCTCCGACGCCGACCAGCGTCGCTGGCTGTATGAGCGCCTGGAAAAGGCCGGCGGCAAGTTCGGCCGCACCGCCGAAGACAAGAAGCGCATCCTCGAGCGCCTGACGGCCGCCGATGGCCTCGAGCGC
>Ga0102591_1004206_pt1 | contig 11553 bp, 11 predicted proteins | sample AraplaCol_mCL_r2_2_FD_76860 | JGI IMG/M metagenome (GOLD analysis project Ga0102591, IMG submission 76860) | Arabidopsis root microbial communities from North Carolina, USA - plate scrape MF_Col_mCL_r2 (SPADES assembly) (version 2) | ecosystem: Host-associated > Plants > Roots > Endosphere... | reverse complement strand
AAGAAGGCGGGCGCCTGATCGTGTCCCGTGGCTTCCGGGGCGCTCAGCCCTCCCGTCCCTTCGCGCCGTGGCGCATCGTCGTGTGGCTGATGATGCTGCTCGCGGCGGTGGGCTTCGTCATCCACGCGTTCGCCGCGGTCGTCAGCGCGGGCGCCATCGGCTCGATGAGCGCCGAGGCGATCGCCGCCGGCGGGCCAGATCCGCGCGTGCAGCTGGCCTGGGCGCTCGTCTACGCGACGGCGACCTTCGTCGTCATGGCCGTGGCCCTCGGCACGCTGCGCTGGCGCGAATGGGGCCGCCGGGCCATCCGCGCCGTGGCGCTGGTCCTGATCGTCTGGTTCGCCTGGACGGCCTGGGTCGAATTCCGTCAGTGGCAGCAGGTCGGCGTCGTCCTCGGGCAGGCCGGCCTCCCGCCGGACGAACTCGCCGAATGGACGCGTCGCCGGAGCATCCTGCTCGTGGGCGCGCTGCTCAAGCTCGTGTCGATCCCGATCCTGGGCTGGCTCGCCTGGGCGGTGGGCAGCGTGAGGGTGCGCCAGCAATTCGCGCGCACGCTGTGAACGTTCAGCCGGCATTTGCCCGTCGGCCGGTATCGAAGGGCTTTCCCGGGGAACCGTCCATGACCGCACGCCTGCTCGTCCTCGCTATCATCCTGGGCGCCACCGGCCGCGTTGCCGCCCAGGACCTCTCCACCACGTGCCGCGTGGCGAGCACTTACGATCTGACCGTCAAACCGGAGGCGCTGCTGTTCGACCGGGCGGAAGGCGCGCCGCGCAACGTGTCCATGCACGACGGTGCGTTGCGTGCCGACGGGAGCGCGGTGAACCTCCGACCGGACGACCAGGACCGCGTGGCGCTGTTCGAAAGCCGTGTCCGCGCGCTGGTGCCGAGGGTCAAGGCGGTCGCCAACGATGGCGTGGACCTCGCCGCGCGCGCCGTGCGCGACGAAGCGGCCACGGCGGCGCCGAACGCCCTCGCCAGCGGCGAACTCGACCGCACGCTCAACGCCCGGGTGGCGGACATCAAGCGTCGTATCGCCGCGAGCCAGAGCACGCGCGACTGGCAGGAAGACGCGATGCGCGCCTATGCGCAGGAAATCGTCGCCGACGTCGGGCCGCTCCTGACCCAGGACGTGGGTAGCGAGGCGATGCAACTGGCGATGAGCGGCGACCTGCAGGGGGCCGCGGCGTTGCGCGACCGTGTCGCGTCGGTGTCGACGGGTGGCCAGGCCCGCGTAATCGCCAAGCTTCAGGCCGCGCTCAAGCCGCGTATCGAAGCTCTGTGCCCGTCGATCCGGGAGCTGGTGGATCTGCAGTCGGGGCTGAAGGATGGCGCCGGCCGGCCGTTACAGCTCGTCGAAGCAGGCGGATGACCGTCCGCTGACCAGAATCCCCTACGTTTAGGGGCGGCTAAGTGCCACGGGTCTAAGGTCCGTCCCATGGAACGCACATCGACCCGAGTGGTAAATGGCCTGATCAGGCGAGTGATTGCGGACCGCGACCTTTATCGGCAAGCCGCGCGCGGTGTCCGTGAACCCGGCCTCAAGGCCATCCTCGAAGAATCGGCAGACGCCCTGACCGCCATCGCCGGCGACCTGCAGCTGCAGGTGACGTCGACCGGTGCCCGGCCGGCGACCGCTGGCGGCCCGCTGAGCGGCGTCAGGCGCACGATGATGGAGGCGTCGGTCAAGCTGTCGCACGACCCCGATGTCACCTACATCCGCACGCTGGAGCAGATGGAGCGACGTCTGCTCGACGCCTTCCTGAAGCTGGAAGCCAGCTCGGGCGATCGCGCGCTGGTGGGTCGGCACATCGCGCGCCTGCGCCTCCTGCATCTGGACATGACCCAGCTCGGCGGGGCCGCCGGCCGCTGAGCGGTTACGCGGCGTAGCGCATCGCGGTCAGCGTCCGTTTCAGGCAGGCGTCGGCGATCACCCGAACATCCTGCGGGGTCATCAGCGTCTCGCGATCCGCGAAGAAGTTGGCGAAGGAGATCGCTTCGGCGGCGTCGCGTCGCGTGGCGATCTGCATGCCTTCCCGGAATATTCCCCACGCGCCGCCGACATCGGCGATGTAGTACTCGATCGTGTCGCTTTCCAAGAGAATCGTCCTGTCGTATGGGGATTCGGACGACAGCATGTCGGAGCAAAGGCGGGCCGCGATATCGGATTATTCTGAAAATGCGCTCCGATCTTTCTCAACAGCAGCGGGTCCGTCATCGCGCACTGTGTGAGCGGCACGCTCTAGCCGCGCGGTGTATGCCGTCAGCGCGGCCGCAAGGCGGGGTAGATCGGTCAGCGCGCGAGCCGCGCCACTGCCACGCAGCATCGCTTCCAGTTGTTCCGCCCAGGCGCTTTCGGGCGACGGGCCGAACATCCGCATGCCGCCGAGAATGCGATGTACCCACGCCGCGGCGTCGTCCGGGCAGGTGATCGCCGCCACGGCAGCGAGTTCACGCCTCGTGTCCTCCGCGAAACGCGCCACCATCGCAGGAAGCGACGACAGGTCGCCGTACGTCTCCAGCCAGTTCGTCTCGTCCCAGGGCGGTCCCGCCATCGGCGTCCCACCGGCGGTGCCCTCGAGCACGTCGGCGAGTCGAGCCAGCCGGACCGGCTTTGTCAGAAAATCGTCGATGCCCGCGGCGAGGCAACGTTCCCGCTCGCCCGGCATCGCGTTGGCCGACATCGCGACGATGCGCAGCGATATGTCGCGCTCGCGCAAGGCGCGTGCCAGCGCATGGCCGTCCATCGCCGGCATGTGCAGGTCGGTGAGCAGGACGTCGATGGATAGCGACATCGCGAGCGCAAGCGCCTCCTCGCCGTCGCTCGCGAGATGGTATCGATGCCCCAGGCGGTCGAGCTGCACGGCGACGAGCTCGCGGTTCACCGGGTTGTCCTCGGCGACGAGGACGGTCAGAGGCGTCCGCGGCGCTGTGGCGACGACGTGCGCAGGCGGGACGCAGGTATCCGCGACGGCGATGGCATACGGCAACGCAAGCTCGACGCGAACGTGCGTTCCGACGCCAGGCGCGCTCGTCATGACGATGTCGCCACCCATCAAGTGCACCAGGCGCCGGCTGATGGCGAGCCCGAGGCCGCTGCCGCCGAAGCGGCGCGTCGTCGACGTTTCGGCCTGGCTGAAGGGCGCGAACAGGCGCGAGATATCGTCCGGCGCCACGCCGATGCCGGTGTCCTCGACGGACATGCGAATGCGCTGCGCCGTGCCCGCGGTGGAGACGACGTCGACACGGATGTCGATGCGACCCGCCGCGGTGAATTTCAGCGCGTTGCCGACGACATTCAACAGCACCTGCCGGAGACGCGCCGCATCGCCATCGAAGTGTGTCGCCAGCGCGGTGTCGATCTCCACCGACAGCGTGAGGCCCTTCGCCCTCGCGCGTTGCGCGAAGAGTGCCGCGACACCGTCCACCACGTCGCGAAGATCGAAGGGCGCGACCTCGACGACGAGCTTGCCCGCTTCGATGCGCGATAGGTCGAGCACGTCGTCGACGATGCGGAGCAGGCCCTCGGCCGACGTCCCGGCGGTGTCGAGGAGATGACGCTGGTGTTCGTCGAGCGCGGTCTCGCCCAGTAGTTCGAGCATCCCGATCATGCCGTGCATGGGTGTGCGGATTTCATGGCTCATCGTGGCGAGGAATTGGCTCTTCGCCTCCGTCGCCGACTCCGCCGCACGCTTCGCTTCCGCGAGCCGATCCGCGTCGCGCCGACGGCGTCGCGTTTCGCGGCGCAGGCGCACGTGCGCATGGGCGAGAAACGCGAGCATCCCGACCATCAGCAGTCCGGGAGGACCGGCCTTTCGCGCCACTTCGCGCCACGACCCGCCCCAGACGTACTCGGTCCGCAGCCAGGTGTTGCGCGTGCGTTGCGCGCGGCGCTCGGGCACCGTGGCCAGCGCGCGGTCGAGCAGCGGCAGCAGCGGCGCGAGATGACGTCCGACGGCGATCGTCAGCTCCGCGCGCTCGTCGGTCGCCGCGGCGAGTTTCAGTCGCGCGGGGTAGTCGCGACGAATCGCGTATTCCGCCGTCGCGATGTCGCCCACGTACGCATCGGCCAACCCACGATCCACCGCGGCGAGCCCTTCGGCGACCGAACGCACGTTGATGGCGACGGCGGAAGGAAGGCTCTGCACGGCGCGCGCGACGGCGCCGAGGGACAGGTTCGCCGCGATCCGTCTTCCGGCGAGATCGGCAGGTCCGGCGATGGCCGCAGCGTTCGCGCCGGTGACGATCATGATCGGAAACTCGGCGTACGGCGCGGTGAATCCGAAGCGGGCGCCCGTCGCGCCCAGCGCGTCGTTGTGCGGCGAGGCCGACGCGAGCAGGTCGATCTCGCCCGCCGTCGCACGCGCCACGGCATCCGGCCAGTCCGCCGTGCGAACGTCGATGCGGCGGAGACCGAGCGCGTTCAGCGCATCGTCCAGGTAGTCGATCGCGAGGCCGGTCGCGTCACCGTCACGGTCCGTCATGGTGATCGGTGCCGCAGTGGGGTCGATGCCGACACGCAGCGGCGGGAGCGTCGCGAGCCAGGCGCGTTCGTCGTCCTCCAGATGCAGGTTGCGCGCGTGGGCCGTTGCCTGCTGGTCGTCGCCCGTGTCGCGACGTGGGCCGTTCTCGCGTGCCGCGATGGATCGCGCCGGGCGAACGTCGTCGGTCAACATGCGGGCCGCCTGTCCGGCGTCGGCGACTCCCGCACGAGCGTCGTCGGCGGGCAACGTGGCGTCGCGTGCGGCGACGCCACGTGCGACGGGTTCGGCACACGCGTCGGGATTCCCGACGACGGCCGCGGGCACGAGCAAAAAAATGAGCAACTTTCTCAATGACGTCATGGCGTTCCTTCGACCACGCGAGGGCGATTCCTGTAATCTCCGCGAGGGTAAGACGAGTAACACATCTCACGGAGGGCGGGTGCACCATTCCGCCGGCGAGGAAACGAATGGTTCTGCGCACGATCATTGCCGACGACCACCCTGTCGTCCTGATGGGTACCCGCGCCGCCCTCGAGGCCGCGGGCGACATCGATGTCGTCGGCGAGGCGGCCAACGGCGACCAGCTCGTCGATCTGCTGGCCTCGTTCCCCTGCGACGTGGTAGTGACGGATTTCTCGATGCCCGGCGGTCGTCACGGCGACGGGCTCGCCCTCATCGACCTCGTGCGGCGCCGATATCCGCGGCTTCCGATCGTGGTGCTGACGATGGTGAACAACGCGGCCGTGCTGCAGACCATGCGGTCGCGGGGCGCACTCGGGCTCTGCGACAAGCGGGCGCCCCTGAAAGAGGTGGCGATCGCCGTGCGCCTTGCCGCCGCGGGGCGCATGTTCCTCAGCGATACCATCCGTCGCCAGTTCGACGTGGCGGGCGTGCAGAACACGACGGAGGTCGCGCGCCTCTCGGCGCGCGAGATCGAGGTGGTGCGCCTGTACGTCAGCGGCATGTCCATCGGCCAGATCGCCGAGCGCCTCAGCCGCAGCGTCAAGACGGTCAGCCGGCAGAAGCGCGACGCGATGCGCAAGCTGGGCATCGATCACGACAGCCGCCTCTCCGAATACGCCCGCGAGCGCGGTCTCGCCTCCTGACCCTGCCGGAAGTCAGGGCGTGACGAATCACCCGCGCGCCGGACCGCTCACCGGTTTAAACCTTACCCACGTCCGGGGCATCCCATCCCGCGCCAACCGTCCCTGGGGAGAAGGACCATGCGCTATCCGTTGCTCGCGTTCACCGTCGCCATCGGCCTCGCCGCCGCGCCGCCGACCCATGCCGGCACCGTCGGCTTCACGACCGATACCTGCCGGAACGATTACTCGACGCCGTTCGACGTGGACGTGACCCCGGCGGGGCTCTCCTTCCATCGCACCACCGGCACACCGAAGGGCGTGTTTCTCCGGGACGGAGCGCTCAGCATCGACGGGAAAAACGTGACGGTGTCGAAGGCGGACGCCGACGCGCTGCGGCGCTACGAGGCCGGTGTCCGCAAGCTGATGCCCGAGGTGGCGTCGATCGCGCGGGAGGCCGTGTCCATGGGTTATTCGGCGATGACGACCGTCACGCTGACGTTTGCCGAGGGCAGCCAGCGCGCGGCGATGCTGGAGAACCTCAAGAAGAAGCAGGCCGATTCGCTGCGCGCCGTCGACGAGGGCGTCGGCGCGGGCCACTGGTCTGGCGACCGCATGACCGAGACGTTCGCGGGCTCGGTATCCGACGGTGTCGGTGAACTCGTGGGCTCGGTGACGTCGAGCGCCGTCACGGCCGCGATGTCGGGCGATTCGTCGAAGGTCGCAGCGCTACAGGCGCGTGCGGAGTCGCTCGACAAGTCGATCGACCGCGAGATGAACAAGCGCTCGAAAGCGCTCGAAGCCCGCGCGGAGACGATCTGCCCGCAGCTGAACGAACTGGCGGACCTTCAGCGTGGGTGGAGCGTGCGCCTGCCCGACGGCAAGCCGCTCGAGCTCATGACGATCAAGCCGAAGGGAAGTCCGGGCGACGATCGTCACGACGTGGCGTCGTTCTGAGCCGTCGCGTCATGCGGCGATCCGGTCGAGCCATGCCATCAGGTTCGTGACCGTGTCGCCGTAGAACGTGCGGTACATTTCCTCCGTCACATAGCCGATGTGCGGCGTGACGAGGACGTTCGGCAGCGTGCGGAAAGGGTGGTCGGGCGGCAGCGGCTCGACGTCGAACACATCGATGGCCGCGCCCGCGAGACGGCCTTCGCGCAGCGCCGCGATCAACGCGGCCTCGTCGACGATCGGCCCGCGCGAGCAGTTGATCAGTCGCGCCGAGGGGCGCATCGCCGCGAGATCGTCCGCGCCGATGAGACCTCGCGTACGCTCGCTCAGCCGCACGTGGATCGTGAGGAAGTCCGAGCCTTCGAGCAGTTCCCGCTTCGAGACGCGCCTGACGCCCAGCCCGTTCGCGGTCTCGTCCGTGAGGTTCTGGCTCCACGCGATCACGTGCATGCCGAACGCCTGGGCGATCCGCGCCACGCGCGAGCCGATCGCACCGAGGCCGAGGATGCCGAGCGTCTTGCCGCGTAGCTCCACGCCAAGGCCGACCTGCCACCCGCCGGCACGCACGGAGGCCACCTCCGTGGCCACGCCGCGCGCGAGTCCGAGCATGGCGGCCCAGGTGAACTCGATCGTGGGCGTCGACGTATAACCCGTATGCACCACGTCGACGCCGTGTGCCGCTGCGGCGTCGAGGTCGATCGACGCGTTGCCGCGTCCCGTCGAGGCGACGAGACGAAGGCGGGGCAGCGCGGCGATCAGCGCCGCCGTGACCGGTGTGCGCTCGCGCATGACGCAGATCGCTTCGAAGGGCGCGAGACGCCGCACCAGCGCGTCGTGATCGTCGAGATGATCGTGGAACACGGTGACATCGGCGCGCCGTTGCACGGGCGTCCAGTCGGCGCTGTTCAGTGCGACGTGCTGGTAGTCGTCGAGCACGGCGATACGAATCGCTGCATCGTTCATCGGGCGGTCGCCTGTCAGAGGGGCTGGATCAGGTCCCAGCCATTGCCGTAGAGATCGTCGAAGACAGCCACGGTGCCGTAGGGCTCGTGACGCGGTGCCTCGCGGAAGCGCACGCCGTGCGCGAGCATGCGCGCGTGGTCGCCGGCGAAATCGTCGGTCTGCAGGAAAAGGAATACGCGACCGCCGCCTTGATTGCCGACGTGTGCGCGCTGTTCGTCGTCGACGGCGCGGGCGAGCAGCAGGCGTGTCGACGTGCCCCGCGGCCCCACCGTCACCCAGCGCTTGCCGTCGCCCTGCGGCGAATCCTCGAAGAGCTCGAACGCGAGCGCGTCGACGAAGAAGCGGATCGCCTCGTCGTAGTCGTGGACGAGGAAGGTGACGGCACCGAGCGAAGCCATGGCGATCTCGAAAGGGATGGGGGAAACCCAAGCATCGCCCCTGACCCGGGCGCTAGCAAGCCGGCATCAGGGACGATGGTGCTCGTCGTCGAGCGCCATGCCGCCGCCCAGGCCGATACCCGCACCGGCGATACCGCCCATGCCACCGCCACCGCCGCCTCCCTTGCCACCGCCGCTCCCTTCGCCCTTGCCGCCACCATCGCCTTTGCCGCGGCCACCACCGGCGACGACGCGTGCGGGACCTTGCTCAGGAATGACGACGCGCGACGGCACGGGCTCGAGATCCAGCACCTTGCGGATGAAATCGCGCAACGAGATCACGAGCTCGGCGGTATGTGTCGGCCGCCCCTCGGTCAGTTCGGTCGCGGCACGCGCGGCAAGCTCCACCTGTTCTTCAGTCCCGAGCAGGATGATGTCCGAAAGCGCGGCCTCCACGGCATCGCGCACACGCCGCGCGCGCTCGCCGCGGCTCCCCGCGTCGGGCGATCCCGCAGCTTCGTCGGCGGCGGCGCGCTGGAGCAGATCGCGCAGATGCGTCGGATCCACGGTGAGGTCGCCGGTGAACGACCCGCCGAGCGTCTTGTAGGCGGCAATCAGCGTGCGCAAGCGCTCGTTGATCTGCCGGTTTTCGCGCTCCCGCCGCTGCTGCACCGTCTGCATGGCGAGCAACCGGATACCGACACCGATGAGCGTGACCACGGCCAGTCCGATGAACGTGGTGAGCAGGCCCTGCCAGGAACTGAAGTCGAGGTTGCGCATGAGACCTCCCTGTCGTCGGGAGCGTGCCCGAGAGGTGGATGGCGAATGTCGGTCGAGATTACGCCAGCCGTGGCGTGAGAGCCGCGTTTTCGGCAAAGGTGTTCCTGGCGGGTGCCCGCTATGACTTCCAGCACATTGGACGGCATACGGCGCCACCGATACTGCCGCCTCGAACCGGCGAAGAATTCGGTATGGACGTGCAGGCATTCCTGGGCAGTTCCGTTTCCTTCGCGTCGCGTGCGCGGCGGATGGCGTGTATCGGAGCGCTGGTCGCGTCGATGTGCCTCGTAGCCACAGCCAATGCGGTCGACGCGCCGCCGCTTGCCGTGCTCGATCATGGACTACGGCCGACCGTGCTGGCGCCGGGTCAGGCGCCGCCGGGCTGGTCGCTCGAAGAGCGCATGCGTTTCCACAAGATTCCAGGCGTCGCGGTGGCGGTGCTCCGGGATGGGAAGGTCGTGCAGGCGGCGGGTTTCGGCGTTCGCGCCGCGGGTGGCGCCGAACGGGTCGATGCGGACACGCTGTTCTCCGTCGGTTCCATCAGCAAGGTGGTGACCGCCGGCACGACGCTGCGGCTCGTGGCGAAGGGCACGCTCGATCTGGATCGCAACGTCGATGCTTACCTGAAGCGCTGGAAGTTGCCCGCGTCGGCCATCGTGCCCGCGCCCGATGTGAATCTGCGGATGCTGATGTCGCATACCTCGGGTCTGGGCGTGCACGGGTTCGCCGATTACCAGCCCGACGACGCGCTGCCGTCGCTCGTGCAGGTACTGGACGGGCAGAAGCCCGCGAAGGGCGAGGCCGTCCGCTTCAGGCAGCCGCCGGGCCGGGTCAGCGACTACTCGGGCGGTGCCGTGACAGTCGAGCAGATGGTGATCGAGGACGCGACGGGCCGCCCGCTGGCCGACGTGGCACAGGACCTCGTGCTTGCACCGTTGGGCATGCGGCGCAGTACCTTTGAAAGCCCGCTGTCGGCCTCGCGCGGGAACATCGCTCGTGCCCACGATGCAAAGGGTTTGCCGACGGCGCTGCCGCGCGGCTGGGAGAGCTTCGCCGAGGCCGGGGCGTCGGGTCTGTGGACGACCGCGAACGACCTGGGTCGCTACGTCGGCGCGCTGATCGGCAGTTATCGGGGCACGCAGCCGTTCCTGCCGCAACCGCTCGCGGTCGCGATGATGACCGAGGTCTCACCCGGGCCCTTCGGCCTCGGACCGCGCCTCGGCGGCGCCGGTGCGGGTCGCTACTTCTTCCACCTGGGCGCGAACGAAAGCTACCTCGCGCTGCTGCAGGGCTACCCGGAAACGGGCGACGGCTTCGTCATCCTGACCAATGGCGCCAACGGGCTCGCGCTGATCGCGGAGATCCGCAACGCGCTCGACGACGCGATCGGCCTCGGCACACGCCCGGCCATTCGCACGGTGAAGCCGCGCGTGCCGCCGGCGCCGGACTTCGCGGGCGAATACCGCCTCGACCCGGCCTTACCGATGGACATCCGTCGCGCGCTGGCCGATAGCTTCGAGCACGACACACTCACGGTCTCGATTCAGGGCGACATGGTGTCGCTCGTACTCCCCGGGCAGGATGCCCCGACGACGTTGCAGGCGCTCGGGCCCGCGCAGTTCGTGCAGTCCGGGATCTACGTATTCCGCTTCGAGTTCCGCCGCGACGCGTCCGGCAAGGTGCGCGGGGTGGCAGTGTCGATGCCGGAGACGGAATCCGTGGCCTGGTATGCGAAAGCGCCCTGATCGGGAGACCGGCTACAATCCCGGACCCGACCCCGCTGTACCCGTCAGGTCCCCCCCCATGCTCTTGATGATCGACAACTACGACTCGTTCACCTTCAATCTCGTCCAGTACCTGGGCGAGCTGGGGCAGGAGGTGAAGGTGGTTCGCAACGACGCGCTGACCGTCGCCGATATCCGGGCGCTGAAGCCGTCGCGCATCATGATCTCGCCGGGGCCGGGTACGCCCGACGATTCCGGCGTGTCGATCGACATCCTGCGCGAGATGGCCGGCGAGTTGCCGATCTTCGGGGTCTGCCTGGGGCACCAGGCCATCGGCCAGGTGTTCGGCGGCAAGGTGATCCGCGCGCGCGAAATCATGCACGGCAAGACCTCGCCCGTCCGGCACCTGGGCAAGGGCGTGTTCGCCGGTCTGCCGGATCCGTTCGAGGCCACGCGCTACCACTCGCTGGTGGTCGAGAAGGACTCGGTGCCGGATTGCCTCGAAGTCACCGCCTGGACCGAGCGCGACGACGGTTCGATCGACGAGATCATGGGCCTGCGGCACCGTACCCTCGACATCGAGGGTGTGCAGTTCCATCCGGAATCGATCCTGACCCAGCACGGTCACGACCTGCTGCGCAATTTCCTCGGCATGCCGTTGCCGCTCGCCGCGTAAGAAGGATCCACGTTCCATGCCGATGACTCCCTCCGAGGCGCTGCAGCGCACGATCGAGCACCGCGAGATCTTCCACGACGAGATGATCGAGCTGATGCACCAGATCATGCGCGGCGACGTCAGCCCGCTGATGACGGCCGCGATCCTCACCGGCCTGCGCGTGAAGAAGGAGACCGTCGGCGAGATCACCGGCGCCGCGCGCGTGATGCGCGATCTCTCCGCGAAGGTCGACGTCGGCCCGCACCCGCATTTCCTCGACATCGTCGGTACGGGGGGCGACGGCGCGTCGTCCTTCAACATCTCCACCGCGTCGATGTTCGTCGCCGCCGCCGCCGGTGCGCGCGTCGCCAAGCACGGCGGTCGCAGCGTCTCGTCGAAGTCGGGCAGCGCCGACGTGCTCGAGGCCCTCGGGGCCCGCATCGAACTCCTGCCAGCCCAGGTGGCCGTCTGCATGGAAGAGACCGACATCGGTTTCATGTTCGCGCCGAACCATCACCCGGCGATGAAAGTGGT
>Ga0102591_1004198_pt1 | contig 11575 bp, 8 predicted proteins | sample AraplaCol_mCL_r2_2_FD_76860 | JGI IMG/M metagenome (GOLD analysis project Ga0102591, IMG submission 76860) | Arabidopsis root microbial communities from North Carolina, USA - plate scrape MF_Col_mCL_r2 (SPADES assembly) (version 2) | ecosystem: Host-associated > Plants > Roots > Endosphere... | reverse complement strand
TCGACCGCTGAGGCCTTGGCGGTCAGCTTGAGGCGGTAGCGCACGCCGGCTTGGAGGCGCACCGCTTGGCCCTGGTTCAACAGGCCGTCCGGGGTCTTGATCAGGCGCGAACCGCCGAACAATCGCCCGCCCTCGATGATGCGCTTGCCGTCCAGCTCCACGTCGGCCATGCCCCGATCGGCCTCGGCCAGCGCCAAGCCGCCGACCGGCGTGAACTGAAGCATCAGCTCGTAGTCGCCGGTTTCCGGGGCCGTGATCCACCCCTGCCAGCCGGCCGACTGGCTCATTTCCACGGTCAGCATGCCGGTGAAGCTCGGCCCACCCTCGGCGCTCAGGACCGCCGCGGGAATCGGCTCGCCCTCCAGACGCAGACCCTCGGCGAAGATCAGAGCGGCGCCCGCCTGAGCGCCGAGCGCCTCATAGGGATTGTCCAGGGCGGTCGGCTTGACCTCGGCGCTGCCGCCGCCGCCGAACAGCGCGCGCTTGGCGGTCGGCCCGACGACGGCGACCTGCTTCAGCGTCGCCGGGGCCAGGGGCAGGATGCCGTCGTTCTTCAGCAGGACCGCGCCCTCCAGGGCGATGCTCAAGGCCAGATCCGCGTGAGCATTCCGGTCGGCCTCGCTCTCGGTCGGCCGCGCGGGGGCGTCGGCCAGCATGCCGATCTTGTCCATCTGGGTCAGGATGCGCCGCACCGAGCGGTCGATGTCAGCTTCCTTGACCTCGCCCTTGGCTACCGTCGCCTTCAGCGCGTCGCCCAGGAACTTGCCGCGCGGCATCTCCATGTCGAGGCCCGCCTTCAGCGACGGTCCGGCGCTGTGGGTGGCGCCCCAGTCGGACATCACGAAGCCGGCGAAGCCCCATTCCTTGCGCAGAACCGTGTCGAGCAGGAACGGGTTCTCGCAGGCCGCCACGCCGCCCACCTTGTTGTAGGCGCACATCACCGCGCCGACGCCGGCCTCGACGGCGGCCTGGAACGGCGGGAACTCGATCTCGCGCAGCGTCCGCTCGTCGACCTGGACGTCGATGGTCTTGCGGTCGGTCTCCTGGTTGTTGGCCGCGAAGTGCTTGACCGTGGCGATCACGCCGCCGTCCTGTAGTCCCTTGACGCTGGCCGCCACCAGCCGCGAAGCCAGGAGCGGATCCTCGCCGAAGGTCTCGAAATTGCGGCCCGCCGTCGGAACGCGGACGTTGTTGGTCATCGGGGCCAGCAGCACCTGCTGGTCGCGGGCCAGGGCCTCGCTGGCCACGGCCGCGCCCCAGGCCCTGGCCAGGCCGGGCGAGAAGGTCGCCGTCAGGGCGACGGGCGCGGGAAACGCCGTCGCGGTCCGCGAGGTCCGCACGCCGGCCGGGCCATCGGCCAGGCGCAGCGGCGGGATGTTCAGCCGGGGCGCGCCGGGGAGGTAGCCGCCGCCGGCCAGGCGCCGTGGATCATCATGGCCGTGCAGAAACCCGATCTTCTCGTCCAAGGTCATCCGCCCGATCAGGGCCTCGATCTTGGCGCCATCGGCCCAGGCCGCGGGGGCCGCCGCCAGGGTTCCGACGATCAGCGCGTGCAGGCCGGCGACCGAGCACAAGACCGTTCCGCGCTTCATGGATAGTTTCCTCGGTCGTGCTGTTCGTGAGTGAGCGCCGATTTGGCCGAGAGGCCTGACGACGCTTAGGGACGGACGTTCACCAGGACCCGGCGATAGCGGGTGATCGCTGGCGCGCCGGTGTCGCGGACTTCGAGAATGACGTGGTAGGTCGTGGGCTCGACGACGGGCGGGACCACAAATCGGGCCTTGACCTGATCGGCGTCGACGAGGTCGAGCTTCGGCGGTGACAATCCCGGTCGTCCGCTGGGTTCGGCGTATTGCCACCAGCGATAGGTCAAGACATCGCCATCGGGATCCCGCGAGCCCAGGGCGCTCAGCGTCAAGGTCTCGCCCGCCTTGGCCTGAAGAACCGCCGCGCCGTCGCCGGAGACGCCGTTCAGGACCAGGGCTGGCGAGTGGTTGGCCTTCGCGCGCTCGGGCGTCAGCGTCCAGCCAATCCGCGCGGCGAAATCGTTCTGGAACGCTTCGCGCCAGCGGAAGATCGTCGCCTGGTTGCTGGTCCAGCTGGCTCCGTCCCCGCCCTTGACGGTGTCCTGGGCGTCGCCGTACTGCGCCGCGCCCTCGTAGGTCGGGACGTAGCGACCGCCCCAGCCGCCGTATTCGGGGTGCTCGGGCGCGTTCAGGCCGTTGGGGATCAGCCACAGGAACGCCGGCGTGTCGCCTTCCATGATGAACTGGTGCGGCGGATAAAGCGCCCCCAGCGGGCCCCGGCGCACATTCGCCTCGAGCCACGCATTGGTGACCATCTCCGCGGCGGGCCACTTGGCGGGCCGGCGCACGTCGCCTGAAATGCCGGTCCAGGCGGCCAGGCCGTATTGGCCCCAGCCGTGGACGCTGGCGATCCAGACGAGGTCGGGAAAGTTCTGGCGCGCCCAGGGCCCCGCATCATCCTGGTCCGAGATCGAATAGACCCGCAGCTTGGCGACAAACGCCTTGAGCTGTTCGGGCGTGCGCGTCGCGCGGACGGTCCACAGCGCCTGAGCCAGGTCAAGCGCCCCGCCCCACACCGACACATAGACCGGCCGGGGATCGGGTCGGTCGACCGCCTCGATGATCAGGCGAGATCCTTCAGTGTCCTTGCCCTCTCCGACTCCGCGCATGCCGTAGGCGGCGCTTCCGGAACGGACCACCGCGTCGAGCTTGGCGGCGTCGGGATAGCCGTCGGCGTGGCGACGCAGGTTCGACAGGACCTGACCATAGGCCGCGATCCGCTCGCGCATCAGCTGGGGCTGGACCCGCCCGCGCTGCCAGGTCGAGGTCGTGGCGACCAGGCCCTCGAGGTCCAGTTCGTTCGCATAGAGCAAGAGCCGAACCAAGGACTCGGAGTCATCGGGCTCATTGCCGATGTCGGAAAGAACGATCACCCGCGGCTTCCCGGCCGCGCTCGCGGGGCTGATCATCCCGCAGGACAAGGCGCTCAGCCCCGCGAGCGCGGCCAGCCACAGTCGGGCTTGATGCTTCATCGACCCTCCCCTTTCGCGAAGCCCTGCATAAGCGGGCGCACCGTCAGCCCAATCTCGAGCTCTTCGGCGCGCCTACCGCTGGCAGCGGGCCTTCTGCATCTATTTCGAATATCTTCGATTTTAGGAAAAAACCTAGCTCCACCTTCGGAGCCCTGTCAACAAACCTCAGAAGGTCGTGTCGAGAAAGCAAATCCGAACTACACAATTAACTATTATAAATCAATCAATTATACGAAATCTATGGACAAGAAACGCCCTCCAAGCCTGCCTGCGAAATCATCAAGATTCGAAATCTTTCCGAAAGACCGCTCGCATGTCACCCCTGCGTGGGATCAAGCCGGTTCCCGCCGCGTGACGTTTCTGACATTTTATCATGCGAAATGCATTTGACGATGGCAAACAATCCAATCAACCTTGGCCGCCGAGCGCCTGTCCGCGCGGCGAAGGAGACAACAGCTTCCCGCCCTCTGCCGGTTGGAACCGTGTGTCACGCGTAAAGGAGAGATGATGGCGGGCATGCAGTCGGCGCCCGACGCGGGGATCGACCACACGCGATTCGGCGCGTTCCAGGTCGGCATCACCGTTCTGTGCGGGCTGGTGGCAATGTTGGACGGCTTCGACACCCAGTCGATCGCCTATGTCGCGCCACGCATCGCCGAGGATTGGGGCCTGGCCGCCTCCGCCTTCGGTCCGATCTTCGGGGCGGGGCTGCTGGGCCTGACCATCGGCGCGTTCGTGCTCAGTTCGGCCGCCGACCGATATGGGCGGAAGGTCATCATCCTGCTTTCGGTGGCCGTTCTCGGGGTCTTCGCCCTGTTGACCGCCCGCGCGCGGACGATCGACGAGCTGCTGGTCTTGCGGCTGCTGACCGGGATCGGCCTGGGCGGCGCCATGCCCAACATCATCGCCCTGACCAACGAGTACGCGCCCGCGCGCTACAAGGCGACGCTGGTGACGGTGATGTTCTGTGGCTTTCCCCTGGGCTCGACGATCGGCGGCCTGGTCACCGCGCCCTTGATCGCCAACCACGGCTGGTCATGGGTGTTCCTGGTGGGCGGCGCCATGCCCCTGGCGCTGCTGCCGGTGCTGGCCTGGCTGCTGCCCGAGTCCGCCCGTTTCCTGGCGCTCCGCCCCGGGAGAGAGTCGCGCATCGCCGCGATCCTGCGCCGGGCCGCGCCGGATCTTACGGTCGAGGTCTTCGTCGCCTCGGTGCGCGCCGAGAGCGGCGGCGGCGCTCCGCGCTTTCCAGTGGCGGCCCTGTTCGCCGAGGGCCGGGCCGGCCGCACCCTGCTGGTCTGGACGGCCTTCTTCATGAACCTGCTGGTCATGTATTTCCTGGTCAACTGGCTGCCGTCGTTGCTCAAGACCCTGGGCATGCCGCTGAAGACCGCGATCCTGTCGACCGCGCTGCTGAACCTGGGCGGCGTGATCGGCGGCGTGGTGCTGGGCCGGCTGATCGATCGCCGCGATCCCTACCTGATGCTGAGCGCGGCCTATTTCGCCGCGGCGATCTTCATCGCCGTCATCGCCCTGGCCGGCCCCAACACCGTTCTGCTGCTGGCGGCGGCGACGGCCTGCGGGTTCGGGGTGTCGGGCGCGCAGATCGGCCTGAACGCGGTGACCGCCAACGCCTATCCGACGGCGGTCCGGTCCACGGGCATCGGCTGGGCCTTGGGCGTCGGGCGGATCGGCTCGATCCTGGGACCCACGATCGGCGGAGCGTTGCTGGCCATGGGATGGACGCCCCAGGCCCTGCTGCTGGCCGCCATCGTTCCGGCCCTGGCGGCCGCCGCGGCGGTGTTCGCCTTACGGCGAGCCTGACGCGCGAAACGGCCTCGCCGGATCAGTCGCGGGCGGGTGGGCCGACCCTGATTGTACAATCGGAGAGGCCCGCCACGGACACCACGATCTCGTCGCCCTGGACCACCGCGCCAACGCCCGCCGGCGTGCCGGTATAGATCAGGTCGCCCGGCTCCAGACGGTAGAAGCGCGAAACATAGGCGATCACGTCGGCGACCGGCCAGATCAGCTCGGCCAGGTCGGCGTCCTGCCGGACCTCGCCGTTGACGCTCAGCGCGATACGGCCCGCCTTCGGATGGCCGACCTCGGCGACGGTGTGGATCAGGCCCAGCGGCGAGGACTGTTCGACGTTCTTTCCGGTGTCCCAGGGACGTCCCTTCTCGCGGGCCTCCATCTGGAGATCGCGGCGAGTCATGTCCAGGCCCGTGGCGTAGCCGTAGACGTGACCCAGCGCGTCACCCGACGCGATGTCGCGGCCGCCCTCGCCGATCGCCACGACCAGCTCGGCCTCGTAGTGGAAGTTCCCGGTCTGCGACGGATAGGGAACCACGGCCCCCGTCGGAACCACCGTCTCGGCCCACTTGGTGAAGAAGAACGGCGCTTCGCGGTCCGGGTCGCGGCCCATCTCGCGCGCATGAGCGGCGTAGTTGCGGCCGATGCAGAAGACCCGCCGGACCGGAAAGCCCCGGCCCTCGCTGGTCGCCGCGACGACGGGCGCCAGGGGTTCGAACACCAAGGTCACGCGCATTCCTCCCGATAGAGACTGAGTTTTTCCTGCGCCGCCCGGTCCGAATAGCTGAACAGCACAAGGTCGCGGGCCGCGCCCAGGCGCAGTTCCCGCCAGGACGGCACGACCAGGACGTCACGCGGCGCCAGCGCGATTTCGCGGCCGTCGACGACCGCCCAGCCCTCGCCTTCGACCACGACGAACACCGCGCCATCGGTCGAGCGCCGGGCGCGGGTTTCGAACCCCGTCGGCAACAGCCGCGCCTGGGCCGCGATGGTGGGCATGATCGGACCGCCGTCGGCCGGGTTCAGGAACTCCAGCGCGTGGCCAAGATGCGGATCGATGGTCGCCGCCGCGGCCATGGCGTCCAGCGCCGGCCGCCAGTCGGCGTAGGGATAGTGGAATAGCGGCTGGCGCGCCGGTCGCCGGTCGGCCGCCGAGCCGCGCACCGGGCGCAGGTTGCGGCCGTAGCGCGCCAGGGTGTCGCCCGGCGGCGCGGTCTCGGGGTGAGCCTTCTCGGGATAGGACTCGGCGAAACCGGCGTCGAAATGCCGGACGGTGGGGATGTCCAGGCCGTCCAGCCAGATCATCGGCCGATCGCTGGGATTGCCGTGGTCGTGCCATTGCCAGGCCGGCGTCAGCACCAGGTCGAACGGCCGCATGATCGCCTTCTCGCCGTCCAGGGCGGTGAAGGCCCCCTCCCCTTCGAGCACGAAGCGCAGCGCGCATTGGACGTGACGGTGGGCGGGCGCGATCTCGCCCGGCAAGATCAGCTGCAGGCCGGCATAGAGGCTGGGCGTGATCGACGACAGCCCCTGAAGGCCGGGGTTCTCCAGGATCAGGACCCGGCGTTCGGCCTGTTCGGCGCTGATCAGGTCGCCGGCGCGGATCAGGTAGTCGCGCGCCTGGTCATAGGACCAGCGATGAACCACCGCGGGCGACTGAGGCTGCTTGGGCACCAGCTGGGCCAGCGATTCCCACAGGGGCGTCAGGTTGGCCGGCGCCATCTCGGCATAGAGCGCTTCGAGCTGGCCGCGTTGGTCGTTGGGCAGGGTCATCACGCATCCTTCGCCGCCCCGTTCCCGAGGGCCTGCGCAAGCGTGACTTTTGACACTACGCAATCACTTGCGCAATGAATAACTCACTGACCGAACCACCCCAACTGCGTGCTGATCTCGCGGCACAGTTCGCCCAGTTCCGCCAACGCTTGCTCGTGGCGATCGCCCACGAAGGCGTCAGGCAGCAACGCCGTGGCCGTCAGCACCGCCCGCCCTTGCAAGTCGAAGATCGGAAAGGCCGTGGCGCGCAGTCCCGGCACCATCGTGCCCTCGACGTGGGCGCGGCCGCGCGCGCGCACCGACTGGCGCAAGGCCTCGGCCTCGGCGCGCTTCATCGGCCCGGCCTTGAGCTCGCGTTCCAGTAAATGCTCGGTCTCGATCGCCGGCGTGAACGCCAGGAAGGCCTGCCCCGTCGCCGAGTACAGCAACGGCAGCACCGATCCGACGTTAAACGACGTCATCACCGCCGGGCGGCCCATGTTCCAGCGGACGATGGTCGGTCCCAACGGTCCCAGCGCGGCGATCTGGACCGTCTGGCCGGTCCTCTGGGTGAAGTCGATGATCGCGGAATCGACCAGTCTGAACGCGTCGATCCGCGACAGGGCGGCCATGCCCAACTTCAGCGCCTTGGGGCCCAGGTCGTAGCGACCAGTGGCCGGATCCTGGAGCGCCATGCCGGCGATGATCAGGCTCTGGAGATAGCGGTGCACCTGGGGCGCGGCCATGCCGCTGGCCTGGGCCACGGCGCTCAGCGTCGAGGCCTGTCCCAGCCCGGCCAAGGCCTCGAGGATGCCCAGCCCGATCTCAACCGACTGGATGCCTCGGCGCCGCGCGGGGGACTCGGCGGCTTCGGCCTCATCGATCATGGTCTTCTCCAGCATGGCTTGGCGGGCGACTCGTAGACGTCGCGCTCAACTCAAACCATAGCCTAGAGACAGCGCGCTAGGCGTCGCCGAACAGAGCCGCGCGCGCGATGTCCAGCGCCGTGACGGCGTCCTGGCGCGCCTGCGCCGCTTTCAGGCCTTCGACATCGAGACGATCCAGCGCCGTCTCGATACGCTTGAGGAAGCGGATCGCGCTGTTGGCGGCGGCGACGCAGTCCTCGCGGAACGGAAACTGGTCCAACTGCCAGACCCCATCCCAGCCGTTTTTGCGCAGCGTCCAGAAGAACTCGAAAAGCTCAATGGGATGCACCGAGCCGGCGATCAGGTCGTCGTCCCAGCCGCGCATGTTGTCGTTGACGTCCATGCCGAACAGGCGGCCGTGATCGATCGCCAGTTGGGCGGCGTCAGCGGGCGACTCCCCGCCGTACAGCGAGTGGCCGAAGTCCAGCAGGATCCCGACATTGGGAACGCCCATGCGCTCGATCGCCAGCAGGGTCCGGGCGACCGAGTCGTAGCTCATGTGCACCCGCGGCTCGCGCGGCTTGTACTCGATCACGAACTTCAGGTCGGGGTTCTGGGCGGCCAGCTCGGCCACGCCCTCGACCGACGCCGTCCACAGCGCCTTGTGGTCGACCTGGAACGGATAGTCCCAGCCGTCCTGGCCGGGCCACAGCTTGACATAGTCGGCGCCGAAATGGCGGACCATCTTGGCCGCGTCGTTACACATCTCGTTGGCCAGGCGGCGCACGCCCGGGTCGGGGTTGGTAAAGGCGCCCTTGGCGAAGCGGCGCGTATAGATCTCGGGCGTGATGCCGATGACGCTGAGGCCGTTGCGGTCCAGCGCCTCGCCGATCGCCGTCAGCGAGACGTCCTTGCCGACGAACGGGAAGTTGATGTCGACCACCGAGAGGTCCTCGACCTGACCGGCCAGGTCGATCATTTCCAGCAGATCGCGCTGCGGCCCATACCCGTCGGTGGCGTAGCGATCGACATAGGTGGCGAAGTGCCAGATGCCGGCGCCGTATCGTTGCTTGGCGGTCATGGGTATGCTTTCGGTTGGAGTCTTCGGGAGGCCTCAGCGCTGGGTTAGCGCGAAGTTGTTCACGCGCGCGGCGTTGGCGCGGTCGACCAGAAAGCAGTCCATCAGCAGCTTCTCGCGCTCACCAGTCTTGCCGGTCTTGAGGTAGCGGTCGGCCAGCTCGACGGCGTATTGGGCCTGTCGCAAGGCTGGCTGCAGCACCGTCGCGCGCATCTTGCCCGCCAGGATGGCGTCGCGCGCGTCGTTGGAGCCGTCGAAGCCGACCACCACGACGTCGCGTCGCCCGGCGCTCTCCAGCGCGGCCACCGCGCCCAGCGCCATGGTGTCGTTGCCGGCGATCACGCCCTTCAGGGTCGGATGGGCCTGCAGGATCGACTGCATGACCGAGAAGGCCTGGGCCTGATCCCAGTTGGCGCTCTGGCGCGACACCATCTTCAGGTCAGGATACTGGTCGAGGACGTCGTGGTAGCCGCGCGAGCGGATCGAGGCGTTGGTGTCGGATTCCTTGCCGACCAGCTCGGCATAGTCGCCCTTCTCGGCCAGCGCCTCTGCGAAGGCCTGGGCCCCTAGGGCCGCGCCTTGGTAGTTGTTGGAGACGATCTGGACCGCCGCGGCGCCTCGGCTGGAGATCTCTCGGTCGATCAGGAAGACGGGCACGCCGGCCGACCTAGCCCGAAGCACCGCCGCGACGCTGGCGTCGGCCCCGGCGTTGTCGAGGATGATGGCCGAGGCGTTTTGGGCGATGGCCGTGTCGATCAGCTGGCTCTGCTTGAAGGCGTCGTCGTCGTGCGAGAACTTCAGCGTGCGATAGCCCAACGCCTGGGCGCGCTGCTCGGCGCCGATGGCTTCCTGGCCGAAGAACGGATTGTCGAGCGAGGGCGTGATGATCACGATCAGGCTGGAGCGGCCGGCGCGCGGCGCCAACAGGACCACCGCCGCCACGGCGACGACGATCAGCGCCAAGATGGCAAGCCAGATGCGTGGACGCCCAAGCTTCATGCGACGATGACCTCTATGCCGGCGTCGAGGAACGCGCGGTGGTCCTCGTCGCGAATACCGCTGTCGGTGATCAGGCAATGGATGTTCTCGATCCCGCCCAACGACGAGAACGAGGTCTTGCCGATCTTGGTGGAGTCCGCCGCCAGATAGATTTTCGACGCCGACTTGATCATGGCGCGCTTGACGGCGATGTCGGCGATGGCGGGGAAGGTCAGGCCGGCTTCGAACGAGACTGCCGCCGTCGCCAGGAACAGCTTCTGGGCGAACAGGCCCTCGAAATAGTCGGCCGAGCGCTCGCCCGACAGCGACAGGGTCGGCGCCTTGAACTGACCGCCCGGCATGTGGACGGTGTAGGTCGGGATGGCGCCCAGGATCAGGGCGATGTTGAGCGCGTTGGTGATGACCGTCAGGCCTTCGCGGTCGCCCAGGTTCATGGCGATCTCGGTGATGGTCGAACCCGCGTCCAGCACGATCGTCTCATGGTTCTCGACCAGAGCCGCCGCCGCTTGGCCGATCCGGCGCTTGGCGTCCATGTTGACCAGGTGATGCAGCGCCATGGCGCGCACCTGCTGGGGCACGGACTTCAGATATGCCCCGCCGTGCTCGCGGACGATGTGGCCTTCGGCCTCCAGGCGCTCCAGGTCCTGGCGGACCGTCACCTCCGAGACCGCGAACGCCTCGGCCAGGTCGCGCACCCGCGCGCTGCCGGCTTCCTGGAACCAGGCCAGCATCTTCATGCGGCGTGGTTCGCCAAGCAACGAGCCGGCGCCGACCGTGAGCCCCGGGCCCTTGGACTTGGCGCGCGGCGCCTTGGGAGCCGCGATCGTCTTGCCGCGTCCAGTCTTCATTTCGCTCTTGGGGGAGGTGCCCTTGGCCATGTCCGCTCTCAGTCTCGCGCGCCGATGATCCGGCCCTGCAACTGATCGAGTACAACGGCCGTGACGATTACCGTACCCTTGATCACCATCTGCCAGAACTCGCTGACGCCGATCATCACCATCCCATCGCCCAGCACGCCGATCACGCAGGCGCCGATGATGGTTCCCCCGATCGTGCCCCGCCCGCCGCTCAGCGACGCGCCGCCCAACACCACGGCCGCGATGGCGCTCAGCTCGAAGGTTTCCCCGGACGCCGGATGGGCCGCCACCAGGTCCGAGGCGACGATCAACCCGACCAGGGCCGCGCACATGCCCGAGATCACATAGACCAGCGTCTTGATGCGGCCCACGCGGACGCCGGACAGCAGCGCGGCGCGCTCGCTGCCGCCGACCCCGTAGACGCGCCGCCCGAACGGCGTATGCGCCGCCACCCAGGCCGCGACGACAGCCAGGACGATCATGATCAGCACGGGAACCGGAATCCCCAGAAACCGTCCCGCGCCGAGCAGCGGAAAGCCTTGGTTGCCGTAGTCGGCGCCGCCCGTCAGGTTCGGGAAGGTCGCGCCGTTCGAGCACAGCAAGGCCGCGCCGCGGGCCACATACAGCACGCCCAGCGTGGCGATGAAGGGCGCGACCCCGAAGCGCGTGATCAGCGTCCCGTTGAGCAGGCCGATCAGCCCGCCGATCGCCACCACGATGGCGATCACCGCCAGAGTCGATGGATAGATGACGACGCCCAGCGGCCCCGCCGTAATCCCGTTCAGGATCAGGGCCCCGCCAATCATTCCCGACAAGCCCGCGATCGAGCCGACCGAAAGGTCGATGCCGCCGGTCAGGATCACATAGGTCATGCCGATCCCGAGGATAGCGATGGTGGCGATGTGCTTGGCCGTGATCAGGGCGCTGGCCACCGACAGAAAGTTCGGAGCCATGGCCGAGAAGAAGGCGGTGACCAGCGCCAGGGCGATCAGCGCCCGCGCCTTGAACAGTAGGGCGACCCAGGCCGGCGTTGGCGGCTTCATGAACGGCTCGGCCGCCATCGGGGCGGGATCAGAAGCGATGGACGTCATGCTCACCTTCACTGCGCGACCGCCGCGCGCCGCGGGCGCTGGTCGGATGGGGAAACGACCGC
>Ga0102591_1004197_pt1 | contig 11577 bp, 13 predicted proteins | sample AraplaCol_mCL_r2_2_FD_76860 | JGI IMG/M metagenome (GOLD analysis project Ga0102591, IMG submission 76860) | Arabidopsis root microbial communities from North Carolina, USA - plate scrape MF_Col_mCL_r2 (SPADES assembly) (version 2) | ecosystem: Host-associated > Plants > Roots > Endosphere... | reverse complement strand
TGGCCCAGACCAATCCGCCTGAAGACCTGATGCAGTACGAGGCGATGGCCCAGGACGCCCTGCGCGGCGTCGTGAAGGCCGCGTTGAAGAAGGCCGCCGCGCCCGGCGGCCTGCCCGAACCGCACCACCTCTACATCACCTTCAAGACCCAGGCGGCGGGCGTCTCCGGTCCCCAGGACCTGCTGGGCAAGTATCCCGACGAGATGACCATCATCCTGCAGCACCAGTACTGGGACCTGGCGCCGGGCGAGACCTTCTTCTCGGTGACCCTGAAGTTCGGCGGCCAACCCAAGCGGCTGTCGATCCCCTACGCGGCGGTGACCCGTTTCTACGATCCCTCGGTGCAGTTCGCCCTGCAATTCGAGGCCCCGGAAATCGTGCCGCAGGAGCCCGAGCCGGATCCGGAACCCGAAACCGTCGCCGCGACCGAGGGCGGCGAAGAGGCTCCCAAGATCATCTCCCTCGACCAGTTCCGCAAGAAATAGCCGCGTGAGCGACGTCGCCTCGGAGACTCCGCAGACCCTGACGGACGAGGCGATCCTCGCACGCTTCCACGCGTCCAAGAACCCGCCGGGCAGCGCCCGCACCCTGGGTTTCCGCATGCTGTCGGTCAGCCAGGCCGAGCGGCGGGTCGAGATCGCCTTCGAGCCCTCGGTCGAGGCGGTCGGCAATCCGATGGGCCAGGTCCAGGGCGGCTATGTCTGCGCCATGCTGGACGAGGCCATGTCGGTGGCGGGCATGATAACCTCGGGTATGACCTGCGTGGTGCCGACGCTCGAGATGAAGACCAGCTTCCTGCGCCCAGCCATTCCCGGCCCGCTCAAGGGCGTGGGCTGGGTGGTCAAGTGGGGCAGGACGGTCTGCTTCCTGGAAGGCGAGCTCTATGACCCCGAGGGCCGGCTGCTGGCCAGGGCCAGCGCCACGGCGATCCCGACGCCGTTCGCGAAGTTCAAGAAGTAACGCGGCCATGCGGCGGTTCGCGAGCCTGATGCTGGGTTTGCTGCTGCCTCTGCTCGCCGCGCCCTCGCCGACACAAGCCCAGCCTCGCCCCCAGGCTTCCTTCGCCAACTGGGCCGCCGTCGTGGTGGCCGGCGACTGGCACGCGCACTCGGGCGGCCCCACCGAGGCGTTCGACAACGCCCGCCGCGACGTCGGCGCGACGCTGGCCAACCTGGGCTTTTCGCCAGGCGCGATCCGCCAGTATTCGGTTCGCCCCAGACGCTATCCGGCCATCAAGCCCGGCAAGACCGATCTGCGGGGCATTCACACCGGCCTGCGCGACTTGGCGGCGAAGAACACCGCCGGCTGCCTGTTCTACCTGACCAGCCACGGCGCGCCCGAAGGGGCGGTCCTGAACGAAGACATCCTGCCGCCCAGCCTGCTGGCGGCGGTGATCGACGACGCCTGCCCGGCCCGCCCCTCGATCATCGTGGTCTCGGCCTGCTTCTCGGGCGTCTTCGTCAAACCCCTGCAGCGCGACGACCGGATGATCCTGACGGCCGCGCGGGCGGACCGCGCCTCGTTCGGCTGCAGCGAGGACGACAAGTATCCCTATTTCGACGACTGCTTCCTGTCGTCGGCCCCGAACGCCCGCGACTTCGCGGCCCTTGGCCGGGCGGTCCAGGCCTGCGTGGCCCGGCGCGAACGCGATACGGGGGCCGAACCCGCTTCGGAACCGCAGTTGTGGATCGGCCCTGGCCTGCGCCCTTTACTGCCGCTCTACGCCTTCCCGTCCCCGGCACGGGATACCGCTCCACCAGCCGCGCGCGCCGCGCCGCGCTGAAGCTTCAAGCGTCCACGGGAAAGAGGCCGAAGCCTGGCCTCTGCCTCTTTGATCCCCGGCCGGAACACCCTAGAAGTTGGCTCACCCTTATTCTCCATGAGCCGGCGAGGTCTTGTTCGTGACGCTGCGTCTTTCGTTCAGGGCCGTGCTTTCGGCGGCGATCATCGGTTGCGGTCTCCTCGGCCTGACAACGGCTGAAGCCCAGGACGCCGCCCCGGCCGCCTCGCCGCCGGCTCCGACCGCAACCCTGCCCTCGGCTCCGGTTCCCTACACGGCCACGGTCCGTCGCCGCGCCCCTCGCCAACGTCCCGTGGCCCCGGCCGCAACGCCGCCCGCGCCTCCGGCCGCTCCGGCGACCACCACCGCCGCCACGCCCTCGCCATCGCCCTCGCCGGTTATCTCCAATCGAGCGCCCCTGCCGGTCGCCGACCTTGAGTCCTACGTCGACGGCGTCGTGCGCGACCGCATGATCCGCGACCACATCGCGGGCGTGACCATCGCCGTCGTCCAGAACGGCCAGGTGGTGCTCAAGAAGGGCTACGGCGTCGCCAGCCTGAAGGACGGCCGCAAGGTCGATCCCGACACGACCCTGTTCCGCATCGGCTCGATCTCCAAGACCTTCACCTGGATCGCCCTGATGAACGAGGTCGACGCCGGGCGCATGCGGCTGGACACGCCGATCAACATCTATCTGCCCGAGAAGCTGCAACTGAAGGACCAGGGCAAGAAGACGCCGGTTCGGCTGCGCGACCTGATGACCCACACCGCCGGGTTCGAGGACCGCGTGCTGGGCCAGCTGTTCGAGCGCGACCCGCGCCGTGAGCGCCCCCTAGACCTGTACCTGCGCCAGGAGCGCCCCAATCGCGTGCGCGAGCCGGGTCTACTGCCGGCCTATTCGAACTACGGCGTCGGCCTAGCCGGCGCGGCCCTGGCCAATGTCACCGGCCAGCCGTTCGAAAAGGTCGTCGCCGACGAGGTGATCCTGCCCGCCGGCCTGACCCACACCACCTTCCGCGAGAACCGCCCATGGCGGGACGGCCTGCCGGCCCCGATGTCGCCGGCCCTGGCGGCCGACCTGTCGGACGGCTTCCGCTGGACCCCGCTGGGCTTCCAGACCGAGGCTCCGGAATTCATCGGCCACATCGCGCCCGCCGGCTCCGCCTCCAGCACGGCCGGAGACATGGCTCGCTACATGACCCTGCTGCTGAACGGCGGCGTGATCGACGGCAAGACGATCTTCTCGCCCAAGGCCAACGCCCTGTTCCGCACGCCCATGTACCGTCCCGCGGAGGGCGCGCCGGGCTGGAACGCCGGCTTCCAGGACATCCCTCTGCCCGGCGGCGGCCGGGGCTTCGGCCATGCTGGCGCGACCCTGTGGTTCCACTCCAACATGGTCATCGTTCCCGAACTGGGCCTGGGCGTGTTCGTCGCGGTCAACACCGACACCGGCGCCGAACTGCCCGCCACCTTGCCGGCGGCCATCCTCGAGCGCTTCTACAGCCCGCGCCCGGAGATCCCCGCCGCCAGCCGGATCACCCAGGACGAGGCCCGCGCCTATGAAGGCACGTTCCTGACCACCCGCCGCTCCTACGGCGGGCTGGAAGGCTTCATCGACCGCCTGATCGGCGAGGCCAGCGTACGCGCCGCGCCGGACGGCCGCCTGACCCTGACGGTCGGCCGCAAGTCCAGCCAATGGACCGCCACGGACCAGCCCGACACCTTCGCCCCGGTCAGCGGCTCGGGCCTGCTGGTGTTCCAGCGCGACAACGGCAAGGTCGTGCGGTTCTTCTCGCCGTGGGGCGAGTCGGCGTTCGAGCGCATCGGCTTCCCGCACCAGCCCGGTCTGCTGGCCGCCTTCGCCCTGCTGACCACCCTGGCGGCCCTGGCCACCCTGATCGGCGTGGCCACCCGCGATCGCCGCGAAGCGCGCCAGACCCCCACCCAGGCCCGCGCCAGCCTGTTGCAGACCATCCAGTCCATCCTCTGGCTGATCGCCCTGGTCGGCGTCGGGGTGTTCGCCGGCGGCGCCGTCGACGTGGCCAAGGTGGTCTATGGCTGGCCCAGCGGCTGGCTGCTCAGCGCCTCGGCCTGCGCCTTCGTCTCCACCCTGCTGACCATCGCCACCCTGGCCATGCTGCCGGTGGTGTGGCGCGGCGGCCGTCGGGTCGACAGCTGGACCTCGCTGCGCAAGCTGGCCTTCACCTGCACGACCCTGATCTTCCTGAGCTTCGCCCTGCTGCTGGCGGCCTGGGGCTTCCTGGAGTTCTGGAACGCCTAACCCCCTACACGGCACGTCCCATGCAGCGCTGCTCCCGAAAACGCCTCGGGGGGAGCCGATCGTGTCAAAACTGGACGCCGCCATCTTCAGCCTCGCCGGCCTGACCGCCTGGCTGGCCGCCACGTTGTTCTACGCCGCCTATGGCCAAGGCCTGCTGGAACAGGCCTTCTGGTTCTACGCGCTGAACGCCTTCGCCGCGGCGGCGGGGGTGACGTTCGCTTTCCAGGCGACGGCGCGCCTGCGCCGCACGCCGCGCGCTCGGCGCGTTTTCCCCGCCCTGGCCTTCGGCCTGCCCATCCTGGTCGGCGCCGAACTGGTGCTGGCCAACTTCCAGAAACTGATGTCGGACGACCCGGCCAGCTTGGGCCGCTACGGCGCCTTCATGCTGGTGTTGCTGGTCTCGGTGGGCGCGTCAGTCTTCGAGCGTGGACCGCAGAAAGCGCGAGTCTAGCTTCCTCACCACGATGACGATCCGCTCGCGCTCGGCCGGACGGCGCTCGACCAGCAGCCGGGCCACCTGGGCGTCATCGTGGAAGGCGTAGCCCTTGATCGCGTCCAGCAGGGCCTTGGCCAGGTTGTCCAGGTCCATCCACGGCGGCTCGCCGACGAACTCCATGCCGATCTCGACCGAGAACTCGCCCCAGGCCGGCCGCGAACCGCGCCAGACCTTGCGGAAGAACTCATAGATCAGCGGCTTGTAGTACTTGGCCTGGGTGGTCAGGCCGTCGACCACCAAGGTCAGTTGGCCGTCCGCCTCGCGGGCCCGGACCTTGCCGTGATGCGTCCAGCCGTCGTCCATCACGAGACGCCGACCATCGCCGCCAGCTTCATCACCGTGTTCCAGTTGCGGGCTGTGCCGGGCGGCGACCGCTTGGTCTTTTTCCAGTCACGGTCCAGCATCGAGTGGCCGACGTCGTCGGGATAGTCGATGTAGAGCTCGCGCGTCCCAACCTTGAAGGTCTCGGGACCGGTGATCGCCGCCCGCAGGATCGCCTCGTCCTCGTCGGGCAGCCGGGCCTTCATGAAGTGCACCAGCAGATGGTTGGGGTGGCTGTTGACCTCGTCCGGATAGGGATTGGCCTCGATGACGGCCTTCAGTTCGGCGGGCGAGCGGACAAAGAACTCGGTGCGCAGACCCATGCGCTTCTCAAGGCCCTCCTCCAGGCGCCTTTCGATATCGGCGTCCGAACCGGCCTTCCCCCACAACACCAGGTTTCCGCTGGCCAACAGGGTCTTGGCTTCGTCGAAACCCAGGTCCTTGGCCAGGCCCAGCAGGTCGTCCTTCAGCACTTTGCGCCCGCCGACATTGACGCCGCGCAGGAGGGCGATGTGAGGGCTCATGACGGACTCCTATTCGACGGATCAGCGAGGCGTAGGGCCCGTCGCGCCTCTTCGCAAGCGCGGAACGTTGCCCTGCGCCTCCCTTGGGTCTAGACCCCCGCTCGACCGTTTTTCCCGGGAGACCGCCGCATGACCGCCACGCGCAACGAGACCGACACCTTTGGCCCGATCGCCGTCGAGAACGACAAATACTGGGGCGCTCAGGCCCAGCGCTCGCTCGGCAACTTCAAGATCGGCTGGGAGAAGCAGCCGCTTCCCGTCGTCCGCGCCCTGGGCATCGTCAAGCGCGCCGCCGCCGAGGCGAACCTCGCCCTGGGCAAGCTGGACCCGAAGATCGCCGAGACCATCGTCGCGGCCGCCAACGAAGTCATCGAAGGCAAGCTGAACGAGCACTTCCCGCTGGTGGTCTGGCAGACCGGCTCGGGCACCCAGTCGAACATGAACGCCAACGAGGTGATCTCGAACCGCGCGATCCAGATGCTGGGCGGCGAGATAGGCAGCAAGAAGCCCGTCCACCCCAACGACCACGTCAATATGAGTCAGTCGTCGAACGACACCTATCCGACGGCGATGCACGTGGCCTGCGCCGAGCAGATCGTCCATGACCTGCTGCCGGCCCTGAAGCACCTGCACGCAGCCCTGAAGGCCAAGTCGGACGCCTGGGCCAAGATCATCAAGATCGGCCGCACCCATACCCAGGACGCCACCCCGCTGACGCTGGGCCAGGAGTTCGGCGGCTACGCCCAGCAGGTCGAGAACGGCATCGCCCGCATCGAGAGCACCCTGCCCGCTCTCATGCAGCTGGCCCAGGGCGGCACCGCCGTCGGCACCGGCCTGAACGCTCCGGTCGGCTTCGCCGAGAAGGTTGCCGAACAGATCGCCGGCATCACCGGCCTGCCCTTCACCACCGCCCCGAACAAGTTCGAGGCCCTGGCCGCCCACGACGCCATGGTCTTCAGCCACGGCGCGATCAACACCGTCGCCGCCAGCCTGTTCAAGATCGCCAACGACATCCGCTTCCTGGGCTCGGGCCCGCGCGCCGGTCTGGGCGAGCTCTCGCTGCCGGAAAACGAGCCGGGCTCGTCGATCATGCCGGGCAAGGTCAACCCGACCCAGTGCGAAGCCCTCACCCAGGTCTGCGTCCAGATCTTCGGCAACCACGCCGCCGTCACCTTCGCCGGCAGCCAGGGCCACTTCGAGCTGAACGTCTTCAACCCGGTGATGGCCTACAACTTCCTGCAGTCGGTGCGCCTGATGTCGGACGCCGCGATCAGCTTCACCGACAACTGCGTCGTCGGCATCGAGCCCCGCGTCGACAACATCGCCAAGGGCGTGGAGAACAGCCTGATGCTGGTCACGGCCCTGAACGGCAAGCTGGGCTACGACATCTGCGCCAAGATCGCCAAGACCGCGCACAAGAACGGCACCACCCTGCGCGAGGAAGCGGTCGGCGGCGGCTATCTGACGAACGAAGAGTTCGACCAGTACGTCCGTCCCGAGAACATGATCTCGCCGGGCTGAACCGATTGATCCAGCTGATCCGGATCATCGACGACCTGCCGGACGGCCTCGACGCCCTCCTCGCCGACGCGGCGAGCGAGGGTGTTCGCAACATGGCGCTGCTGGCCGACGGATGGGCCAGCAGCGACCAGCGCTTCGACCGAGCCGGCGAGGCCCTGCTCGGCGCCCTGTTGGCCAGCGAACTGGCGGGGATCGGCGGCTTGTCGATCGAGACCGCCGCGGCCGAACCCGCCCGCCGTGTGCGCCGCTTCTACGTCCGCCCCACCTTCCGCCGCCAGGGCGTAGGCCGAACCTTGGCTTCTGCCCTGATCCAGGAAGCCCTCGACCAGGTCGACCTCCTGACCTGCAACGCCGCCGCCTCCCTCGCCGCCGGCCCGTTCTGGGAGACCCAGGGGTTTACGCGGGACACGTCAGGCCCTTGGACGCATGAGCTGCGGCGGAGCGGCAACTTCTAGCGGCGATCCACCACCGTCTTGCCGATCGGGGCGATGGCCGCGATGGCCAGTTGCAGGTCCTTGATGGCCAACGGGATGCCGATGATCGTCACGGCCTCTGCGGCGGCGGCGATAAGGTGGGACAGGGCGATGTACCAGCCGCCCAACAGGAACCAGACCGCGTTGAGCACGCAGCCCAGGCCGCCGGTCCCCAGGTCCTCGCGGCCGGTGACCAGTTCGCGGGGAACGACCTCCTTGCCGAAAGGCCAGAAGGCGAAGCCGGCGAGCCGCCAGGCCGCGCCTGTATAGGGCAGGCCGACGACGGTGATGGCCAACAGGGCCCCGCCCAGCAGCCACAGACAGCCCGAGATGAAGCCGCCGAAGATGAACCACAGGATGTTGAGCAGCAGGCGGATCATGACGGTCTCCGACGAAACGTGGCCATAGCCGTGCGACGAATCGCGACCGATGTCGAGCACCGGGTTTCTCGACGCGCGGACGTGACCTCGCCCCGAGCTGTCGCTATGTGTCGGTCGAGATACGAAGACGCAGCGCCCGATTCCGCAGCGTCGCCATGAGGATACCGATGGGTCTGTTCCGCAAGAAGAAGCACCAGGCGATCTCGCTGCCGGTCGGCGCCGCCCCCGTTCCCACTTCGGTGAAGTTCCGCGGCTGCACCTTCCGCATGCCCGATCACTGGGTGATCACCAAGCAGCTGCTGGACGGCAAGGATTACGAGCCCTGGGTGCTGGACTACTTCCTGCAGACCCTGAAGCCCGGCATGACGGTCCTGGACGTCGGCGCCAGCTGGGGCGCCTTCGCCCTGCCGGCCGCCAAGAAGATTGGCCCCACCGGCCAGGTGATCGCCATCGAGATGAGCCCGGGCAACGGCCGCGTGATCCTGGAAAGCGCCAAGACCAACGCCATCGAGAACATCCGCCTGATCCTGGTGGGCGTGTCCGACAAGCTGGAGACGGCTTTCCTGCGCCGCCAGACGATGCACAACAACCACCAGCTGGAGCCCTCGGGCCAGGCCGCGCCGGACGACCTCTCCGACTACGACTTCGCCCCCGTCGTGCCGATCGACCTGCTGCGCGGCGAGCTAGGCAAGGTCGACGTGATGAAGATCGACATCGAGGGCATGGAATACCGCGCCTTCATGGGCGCCAAGGCCTTCATGGCCGAGCAGAAGCCGATCACCTTCCTGGAATATTCGCCGCGCTTCCAGGCCGAGACCTCGCGCGCCGAAGGCTCGGCCCTGCTGACCTTCTTCCTGGACCTGGGCTACGGCGTCGAGATCCTACACCGCAAGAAGAAGCGCGAGACGGTCAAGGGCGACACCACCGCAGAGGTGATCGCCAAGATCGACGCGGCCTGGTCCCGCCATGTCGAGGACGACAAGGGCACCCACCTGGACCTGTGCCTGACGGCGAAGGCCTAAACCACGCCGCCTCCCCAATGGTGGTCATCCCGGAAGCCTCGCAGAGGCTGTCCGGGATCCAGGGGACTGGGCTGGTGCTCTGCGGTTCACCTGGGTCCCGAATAAGCGCTCCGCGCTTTCCGGGAAGACAACCTTCGGGGGCGAGGGCGTTCGCGCTCAAGCGACTATTTGATCAGCTGCCATTTGCGCGCCCATCGGCCTTTGCCGAAGCGCTTGAGGATCAGCAGGTAGAGGCCGGCGTAGATCACCGTGCCCACGCCCACCAGGGCCATCGCCCATGGACCCGGTGCATGCCAGGGCGGCGGGGTCAGCCAGTCGTGGCGAGGGGCGGTCAGCTCCAGCCACAGCCCACCGACCCAGACCAGCGAGAACAGCAGCACCGCCGGATAGCGCACCAGCGGGCTTTTCTGGACCAGCAACAGGAACTGGACAAAGACCACGGCCAGACCGGCGGCGATCGCCGCGCCGGCCGTCAGCCAACCGTTGTGAGCCAGCGCCTTTACGCGAAAGCCGGCCGAAAGGGCCGCCCACAGAGGGGCCCACAGCACCGGACCGAACATCAGCAGCAGGATCCCAAAGCCGACGATCACGCCAATGCCGCCGCCGATCACCTGACCGGCCGCTTCGCCCACCTGATGGGCGTGACCGTGCGGGTCGCCGCTGGGGTTTTCCGGCGAAGTCTTCAGGACGGTGTTGAGGGACGGCAGCGGCCCTTCCGGCGGCAGCGGAAGCAGGTTGCTGGCCTTGGATCCCCCCGACCGCGTCACGTCAGGCTCGTCGGCTGACCGCGAAATCGGCCAGGCTCTCCAGGCTGGATCGCCACTCGTTTGCCGGGAAGCCCGACAGCGCCGCCTTGGCCTTGTCGGCATAGCCGGCGGCGAGGTCCAGCGTGGCCTCCAACGCGCCCGTGCCGACGATCAGCTCGCGGGCCCTGCGGAAGTCGGCTTCGGTCTGTTCGCGTCGGCCGATGGCCCGCTCCCAGAATTCGGCTTCGCGCGGACCCGAGCGGGCGATGGCCAGCAGCAGGGGCAAGGTGGCCTTGCCTTCGCGGAAGTCGTCACCGGCGTTCTTGCCCAGGGCCTCGGTCGTGCCGCCGTAGTCCAGGGCGTCGTCGGCCAATTGGAAGGCCAGGCCGAGATTCATGCCGTAGTCGCGCAGAGCGTTGGACTTATCGGCCGGGACACCCGCCGAGACGCCGCCAGCTTCCGAGGCCGCCGCGAACAGCTCGGCGGTCTTGGCGCCGATGATCTCCAGGTACAGGGCCTGGGACAGGTTCAGGTCGTGGCTGCGGGTGAGCTGCAGCACCTCGCCCTCGGCGATGACGCGGCTGGCCTTGGCCAGGATCTCCAGCGCCTTCATCGAGCTTGTTTCCACCATGAGCTCGAAGGCCCGGGCGAACAGGAAGTCGCCGACCAGCACGCTCTGCGCGCCGCCCCAGATCAGGTGGGCGGCGACCTTGCCGCGGCGCAGGGCGCTGCCGTCGACGACGTCGTCGTGCAGCAGGGTGGCGGTGTGGATGAATTCGACGGCGGCGGCCAGCTTCAGGCAGTGGTCATTGGCGGAGCCCGCCAGCCGCGCGGCGGCGACGGTCAGCAGCGGTCGCAGGCGCTTGCCGCCCGCCGCGATCAGGTGCTCGGCCAAGGCCGGGATGATCGGCACATCGCTCTGCATGCGATCGGTGATCAGGCGGTTGACGCCCGCCATGTCGGCCTCGGCGAGGCGCACGAGACGATCCACCGAGCCCGCCTTACGGGGGAGGGTCGCTGCGGCTGCGTCCAAAACCATACTCTCCTTGCGGCCTCCCCCTCGCTATTCGGTTCGGCTGGCGGAAGCCGGCTGGGGATGAACCGTTGCGAGGGACAATGGTGGCGGGATAGGTCACGGTCAAGGCGAGCACAAGGCCTAGAAAGCATTGAACGATACAGGCGTTACCGAGGATCGGGTTCTGGGCGGCCGCGTGCGGCTGCGCCAGAAGCCCGACGGCTACCGGGCCGGCATGGACGCCGCCCTGCTGGCGGCCGCCTGCGACGCCCTGCCCGGCCAGCGTGTGCTGGAGCCCGGCTGCGGGGTCGGCGGCGCCCTTCTGGCGGCCGCGACTCGCCGGCCCGGAGCGATCTTCCAGGGGGTGGAGCGTGATTCCGCAGCCGCCGCCCTGGCCGCCGAGAACGCGGCGCTGAATGGCCTGGCCGACCGAGTCGCGGTGGTCGAGGGCGACGTCGAGGCGGGATTCCGCGCCCTGGCCCTGCCCGCCTTCGACGCGGTGATGACCAACCCGCCGTTCTTCGATGACCCCAACGCCTTGCGCGCGCCCGCCCCGGCCAAGAGCGGCGCCTGGATGGCCGACGGCGGCCTGGCCGCCTGGACCGGCTTCTGCCTGAAGGCGGCGCGCGAAGGCGGGACGATCACGCTCATCCACCGCGCCGACCGCCTGGCCGACATCCTCGCCCTGCTGGCCCCCAAGGCCGGCTCGTTCAAGATCCGGCCCGTCGCGCCGTTCGCCGACGCCCCGGCCAAGCGGGTGATCGTGCGGGCGATCAAGACCGGCAAGGCCCCGCTGGTCCTGCTGCCGCCGCTGGTGCTGCACGACCGCGAAGGCGGCAAGCACGCGGCGGCGGCCGAGGCGATCCTGCGCGGGGAAACGGATCTGGGGTGGTGAGGGACACGGCTCCGCCGCTTCACGCGGAAACCGCTGAAGGTGTGAAAGGGACCGCGGAGCGCCGGGCGTCGCCCGGAGTGTGAGTTGTAAGTACCGTTTCGGCGAGGGCCGAACGCTCCGCGT
>Ga0102591_1004195_pt1 | contig 11582 bp, 8 predicted proteins | sample AraplaCol_mCL_r2_2_FD_76860 | JGI IMG/M metagenome (GOLD analysis project Ga0102591, IMG submission 76860) | Arabidopsis root microbial communities from North Carolina, USA - plate scrape MF_Col_mCL_r2 (SPADES assembly) (version 2) | ecosystem: Host-associated > Plants > Roots > Endosphere... | reverse complement strand
CGGCGCCCCAGCTCGTGCAGCGAGCCTTGCAGCTCCGCGTGCTTCGTTGCCACGTCCACGGCCGCGCCGACCGCGCCGCACTTGGTGTGGCCCAGCACGACGATCAGCGGCGCGCCCAGGTGCTCGACAGCGTAGACGATCGAGCCGAGGCCTTCGCGGCTGACCGTCGAGCCGGCGACCCGGACCACGAACAGTTCGCCCAGATTGCAGTCGAAGATCAGTTCCGGCGCGGTGCGGCTGTCGGAACAACCGATCACCACCGCGAACGGCTTCTGGCCCTTGGACAGCTCGGCCACGCGGGCCAGGGTCGGCAGCATCAGATTGGCGCCGCCGCGGGCGAAGATGGTGTTGCCATGCTTCAGGCGGCCCAGGGCCTCGTCGGGCGTGACCTCCTGCGCTGGCGCGGCCGCGTGGGCGTCCGGCGCATGGGCCGGCTCGGCCTCCAACGGCTTGACGCTGGCCATGGCCTTGTCGAGCGCGGCCTTGTCGCCCGCCTGGTGATGGAGGGCGCTCGACGTGCGGCGGCCCTTCTTGGTCAGCAGGCTGGGCTTGGCCGGGCCATCGCCCTCGGCGAAGGCCAGGGCCGGCGCGGCAAGACCCGCCAGGGCCCCCAACAGGATCCGTCTCGAAACCATTTCGTCCCCCGACGCGGTTTGAATGTCGGTCGACAGCCTTAGGGTTCAACGGCTCAGGAAAGGTTAATCACGCTTTCACAGCGGCAATTCGGCGCGTTTAACGACTGTTCGCATGGCGATGCTGCTGCTGACGCGGACCACGCCGGGGATCCGGGTCAGCTCCTGGGCGTGGACCCGCTCCAGGTCGTCGACGTCGCGCACCACCAGCCGCAGCAGATAGTCCGAGCCGCCGGTCATCAGGTAGCACTCGGCCACCTCGCGGACGTTCGCTATGGCCTTCTCGAAGGCGCTAAGCGCGCTTTCGGCCTGGGACGACAGGGTGACGGTGACGAAGACGCTGAGCGGCAGGCCCACGGCCCGCTCGTCGATCACGACAGCATAACGGCTGATGACCCCCGCCTCCTCCAGCGCCCGCACCCGGCGAAGGCACGCGGACTCGGAAAGATTCACCGCCTCGCCCATTTCCACATAGCTGGCGCGACCGCGTCTTTGCAGCAGGTGGAGAAGCTTCCGGTCGAAGCTGTCGAGGTTGACGGGTGGTTTCTTCATGACTTTGACCTTATCACGCAAGAATCCTGCATAACAGGGTTCCGTTCGCACGAAATGGCCAAGGAACCTGCGGGCCACGAGGCGTAAACCGGCGTCAAATCGCTTTTGGAGGAAAGCATCATGCGCGTTGGCGTCCCTTCCGAGATCAAACCGGGCGAACACCGGGTCGGCCTCACCCCCACGGCCGTCCGCGAATATGTCGGCCACGGCCACACCGTCCTCGTCCAGTCGGGCGCCGGCCTCGGCGCCGGTTACGCCGACGACGTCTACGTGAAGGCCGGCGCGACCATCGTCGCCGACGCCGACGCGGTGTTCGCCGGCGCGGACATGATCGTGAAGGTCAAGGAGCCGCAGAAGGTCGAGTGGGAAAAGCTCGCGCCGCGCCACATCCTCTTCACCTACCTGCACCTGGCGCCCGACCCCGCTCAGACCGAAGGCCTGCTGAACAGCGGCTGCGCGGCCATCGCCTATGAGACCGTCACCGACGCCAAGGGCGGCCTGCCGCTGCTGGCCCCGATGTCGGAAGTGGCCGGCCGGATCGCCGTGTTCTCGGCGGCCGAGACCTTGCTGAAGCACAACGGCGGCATGGGCCTGCTGCTTTGCGGCGTGCCCGGCGTGCCGCCGGCCCGCGTGGTCGTGCTGGGCGGCGGCGTGGTCGGCAGCAACGCCGCCCGCATGGCCGCGGGCCTGGGCGCCGAGGTCGTGGTGCTGGAGCGCTCGATCCCGCGCATGCGCGAGCTGGACGACCTCTACCAGGGCCGCATTCTCACGCGCTATTCGACCTTCGCCGCCGTCGAGGAAGAGATCCTCAAGGCCGACGTGATCATCGGCGCGGTGCTGACCGCCGGCGCGGCGGCCCCCAAGCTGGTCCGCCGCGAGCACCTGAAGCAGATGAAGCCGGGCTCGGTGCTGGTCGACGTCTCGATCGACCAGGGCGGCTGCTTCGAGACCAGCAAGCCGACCACCCACGCCGAGCCGACCTACACGGTCGACGGCGTCGTCCACTACTGCGTGGCCAACATGCCGGGCGCGGCGCCGCGCACCTCGTCGGAAGCCCTGGGCAACGCCACGCTGCCGTTCGGCCTGGCCTTGGCCGACAAGGGCCTGGACGCGCTGAAGACCAACGTCCACCTGGCGCGCGGCCTCAACGTCCTGAACGGCCAGCTGACCCACCCGGCCGTGGCCGAGGCGCTGGGCAAGGCGTCGGTGGATCCGTACGGGGCGTGGAAGTAGGGGCTAAAATAACCGTGTCATCCCGGGCGACGTAGCCGACCCGGGACCCAGGGGCCAAGCGCAGTGAGGTTGCCCTGGGTCCCGGCTCTCCGCTTCGCTACGGCCGGGATGACACGGATTTTGTAACTTTTAGACCGCTACGCCGCGAAGCGCGCGATGTCCTGGCGGCTTTCGACCAGGTCCAGCACGTCGCCCATGCGGAACTCCGGATCGACCGGGTGCAGGGCGTCATAGACCGAGCGGGCGAAGGCCAGGTCGGCGGCGGTCTTGACCCGCCAGTCCAGCTTCGACCAGTCGCGATGGGCCTTCAGATGCGCCTGGCTCCAGCGTTGCGGCTGATTGCGGATCGCCGCCGTCGGCGAGATGCGGGCCAGCGGATCGCGCTCCTCGCCAGCGGCTTCGCGCAGCGCCCCGACCTTGATCACCTCGACCTCGAGGCCGGCCGGATAGGTGCGGTGGACGCGGTTGGACGTGTAGTCGGCGCCGCTGGCCAGGGCCAGGCGGACGGCTTCGTCGACAATGCCGGGATCCATGAACGGCGCGTCGCCCTTCAGGCGCACCACGTGGCTGACCGCGCTGATCGCCTCGGCGCAGCGGGCGATGCGGGCCAGGATATCGGCGCCGGCTCCGCGATGGACCGTATGGCCGCGCGACACGAGAAAGCCGGCCAGGGCGTCATCGACGCTCTCGGTGCTGGTGGCGACAACGATCTTCGAAAGGCAGCGCGCGCCGCGGAGGCGCTCCAGCTGGCGCACGATCATCGGCTCGCCCTGGAGCGTGGCCATCGACTTGCCCGGCAGCCGGGACGACCCCATGCGGGCTTGCAGGACAGCGAGGATCATGACGCGTCTCCCTTTGTGGGGATCAAGCTAGACCAGACTCATAAAACTCAAGTGAATCAGAAACTTACAAGATCTTAATCAGCGGACTTAATTCGCGGACACGAAGACGCGCGACCAAGCGGCCGACATCCGCACCGTCGCAGCTGATTCTAGGGATGGATCAGGCGACCCAACGTCGCGGGTCGAGCGCGACCGGATCGTCGATCGCCATCTCGTCCCAATCGAGGTCCGGCGGCGGGCTCGAGGCGGCGGCGACCACGGCCGACAGCTCGGCGGCCGAGTTGACGCCGACCAGCACGGCCGAGCCTTCCGGACGCGACAGGGCGAAACCCAGGGCGGCCTGAAGCGGGTCCGAGCGGCCCTCGGCGATCATCCGGCGCACGCGCGACAGACGGCCCGAGGCGCCCTTCAGCTGGGCTGGGACACGGTCGGGCGGCAGGAACAGCAGGCCGTTCAGGAAGATCGAACGCAGATGCACCTCGACGCCCATGCCGGCGATGCGTTGCAGCGAGCCGTCGGCCAGCAGGCGCTGATCGAGCAGCGAGGCCGGGGCTTGCAGGATGTCGGGCTTGAAGCGACGCGCGACGCCGACCGGATCGTCGGTGGCGTGGGCGGCGACGCCGATCTTGGCGAACAGGCCCTGGTCCTTCAGGCGCTGCAGGCGGTCCCACAGGGCCGCGCCGTGCGGGCCGAACAGCTCCGAAGGCGAATGGACGACGATGGCCTCGGCGCGTTCCACGCCGATCCGGCGCAGGGTGGCGCGGGCCTCGGCCTCGACGAAATCGGGGCCGCGATCGGCGCGGGCGGTCGCGATGGTGACGCGGAACGGAACCGGACGCGGAATCAGGTCGCCCAGCACCGTCTCGGCGCGGCCGAACAGGCCCGAGGCGTCCAGCACCGACAGGCGGGCGCGGGCGGCGATGTTCAGGATGTCGCGCGTCTCGGCTTCCGGCGAACGGCCGCGCGGCGCCGACGAGCTTCCGCCGTCGAGACCGAACTGGGCGGCCGCCAGACCGAGTTTTGAGACCGAAATGGACATCGCCATCCGTGCGCGAAAAACACCAACAGACGTGAACGGTACGCGCCAAGGTTTGAACATCAGGTTTCTGGAAACTTGCCGAGGCGTTAACATCGACCCGATGACCCCTGACCGTTCAGACGACGCCGCCGCCGCCTTTTGGCCCATGCACGGCATGGCCGACGACGTCCGCCCGGCCTTGGCCGCCGCGCTTTCGAGGGGCCCCGCCGCCCTGGCCACCATCATCGCCCTGGGCGACGGCGGGCCCCGTCCCGTCGGCGCCCAGATGGTGTTCGGAAAGGGAATTATTTCCGGATTTCTCTCGGGCGGCTGCATCGAAGCCGACGTCGAGGTTCACGCGCGAGCCTGCCTGGCCGACGGCCAGCCGCGCCGGCTCGTCTACGGCGAACGCAGCCCCTGGCCCGATATCCGCCTGCTGTGCGGCGCGCGGATCGAGATCCTGGTCGAGAAGATCGCGCCCGACGATCCCGCCGCGCGGACCCTGCTGGACCTGGCCGCCGCCCGCGCGCCGGCCTTCTGGGTCACCGATGGCGAGAAGCGCCTGTGCGTCGAGGAGCCGCAGGCCCTTTGGCCCGGCGCCTTCGAGCGCGCCTACGACCCCACCCCACGGCTGATCGTGCTGGGCGGCGACCCGACCGCCCTGGCGGTGGCCAGCCTGGGCGCGCAGTCGGGCTTCGAGACCTTCCTGATTCGCCCCAAGGGCCCGGCCGCGCCGCCGCCCCTGACCGACGTCGCCTATCGCCGCGAGGCCGCCGGCGAGGCCCTGGCGGCGATCGGCCTGGACGCCTGGACCGCTATCGCCGTCTGCGGCCACGACATCGAGTTGGACCACGAGGCTCTGCTGGCCGCCCTGCCCTCGCCCGCGCCCTATGTCGGCTTGCTGGGCGCGCGGCGACGCTTGCCCGAACGGCTGGCGCGGCTGAAGGCGGCGGGTCTCTCCGACCGCGACCTCGCCAAGCTGCGCGCGCCGATCGGCCTGGATCTGGGCGGCAAGGCCCCGTTCGAAGTGGCCGTGGCGGTGATCGGCGAGGTCATGGCCACGCGGCATGGGCAGCCCGCGCTGGCGCGGCGGGTGGTGGAGGCGTGAGCTCCCCTCCCAGCTTCAATAAAATGCGTCATCCCGGCCGAAGCGAAGCGTAGAGCCGGGACCCAGGGGCGGCGTGCACCGCGCTCTGTCACCCCCTGGGTCCCGGATAGCCTCTACGAGGCTTCCGGGATGACGCGGGAAATTAGCCTTGGCTGTTGAAGTTATTCCGGCGCCCTCTCCGCCCCGAACGCCGCGATGTCCTCGAGGAGCGCGTTGGCCGCCATGTCCACGAGCTCGCCGCCCTTTTCGGGCGTGGCCTGGGCCGGGTCCGAGCCCATGCGGCCGTCGGCGTAGCGGGCCCGGAAGTCCAGGGCCTCGCGGATCGGGCCGGTCGGGGCGATCCTCGGTTCGTAGGGCGTCGTCTTGATCGTCTCCGGATAGGCCCACTGGGTCACGGCGATCTCGGACGGGGTGGCGTGGCTGCCGTGGCCGGTCGGGAATTGCCGATTGGCCAGGCTGGTGACGCCGGCCAGGTCCCACCAGTTCTTGAGCTTCAGCGCGAACGGCGCGCGTTCCTTGCGGAAGCTGTAGTCGGCGTACAGCTCCGAGAAGGCCGCCTCGATCGAGGCGACGTTGCCGCCGTGGCCGTTCAGGAAATAGATCCGCGTGAAGCCGTGGGCGGAGAGCGAGCGCACCCAGTCGCCGATCGCGGCGATGAAGGTCGAGGGCCGCAGGAAGATCGTCCCCGGGAACGCCAGGTGGTGCTGGGCCATGCCGATATTGAAGGTCGGCGCCACCAGGATCCTGTCGCCCGCCCGCTTGCTGGCCTCGTGGGCGATGATCTCCGGGCACAGCCAATCGGTGCCCAGCAGCCCAGTGGGGCCGTGCTGTTCGTTGGAGCCGATCGGCACCACCACGCTCGTGCTGGTCTTCAGGCGGTCTTCGATCTCGGACCAGGTGGAGAGCGCGAGCAGCATGGGAAAACTCCGGACAGAACGGGAAACGACGCTTTACGCCTCTCATATGGGGTCGTCATCTTCGCACCCTATCGGATAGGCGAACCCGCCGCGCCGGCGAGAAACCGGAATGGTCTGCTTGCGTCGGGCGCCGGGCTTCGCCTATTCCGGCGACCAACGAGATATGGGAGTGCGGCTGGTGAGCGACGGACAGGTTTTCCCGGTTCCTCAAGACCTGGCGGAGGCGGCGCATATCGACGCCGCCGGCTACGCGGCCGCCGTGGCGCGGGTCGAGGCCGATCCCGAGGGCTACTGGCGCGACGTCGCCGCCCGCCTCGACTGGATCAAGGCCCCGACCAGGATCAAGGACGTGTCGTACGCCAAGGACGACTTCCGCATCCGCTGGTACGAGGACGGCGTCCTCAACGTCTCGGCCAACTGCCTGGACCGCCACCTGCCGGCCAAGAAGGACGAGGTCGCCCTGATCTTCGAGGGCGACGAGCCGGGAACCTCCAGCGCCCTGACCTACGGCCAGCTGCACGAGGAGGTTTGCCGCATGGCCAACGTCCTCAAGGATCTGGGCGTCAAGAAGGGCGACCGGGTCACGATCTACCTGCCGATGGTGCCGATGGCCGCCGTCGCCATGCTGGCCTGCGCCCGCATCGGCGCGGTGCACTCGGTGGTGTTCGGCGGCTTCTCGCCCGACAGCATCGCCGGCCGCATCAAGGACTGCGAGTCGCGGATCGTCATCACCGCAGACCAAGGCCGCCGCGGCGGCAAGCGCGTGCCGCTGAAGGCCAATGTCGACGAGGCGTTGGCGCAGTGCCCCGAGGTCGAGAAGGTGCTGCTGATCCGCTGGACCGGCGCCGACGTCCCGGTCGCCCCGGGCCGCGACGTGATCTATGGCGACGTCCGCGACACGGTGTCGGCCGACTGCCCGCCCGAGCCGATGAACGCCGAGGATCCGCTGTTCATCCTCTACACCTCGGGATCGACGGGCAAGCCCAAGGGCGTGCTGCACACCACCGGCGGCTACCTGGCCTGGGCGTCTTGGACCTTCTGGGCGGTGTTCGACTACAAGCCCGGCGAGGTGTTCTGGTGCACCGCCGACGTGGGCTGGGTCACCGGCCATAGCTATGTCGTCTACGGCCCGCTGGCCAATGGCGGGACCAGCCTGATCTTCGAGGGCGTGCCGAACTATCCGACCCCCAGCCGGTTCTGGGAGGTGGTCGACAAGCACAAGGTCGAGATCTTCTACACGGCCCCCACGGCCCTGCGCGCCCTGATGCGCGAGGGCGACGAGCACGTGACCAAGAACGACCTGTCATCCCTGCGCGTGCTGGGCAGCGTCGGCGAGCCGATCAATCCCGAGGCCTGGCTCTGGTACCACCGCGTGGTCGGCAAGGAGAAGCTGCCGATCGTCGACACCTGGTGGCAGACCGAGACCGGCGGCATGCTGATCACGCCGCTGCCGGGCGCCACCGACCTTAAGCCGGGCTCGGCCTCCAAGCCGCTGCCGGGCGTCAAGCCGCAGCTGGTCGACGCCGAAGGCCACGTGCTGGACGGCGCGACCGAAGGCAACCTCGTCATCACCGACAGCTGGCCGGGCCAGATGCGCACGGTCTATGGCGACCATCAGCGGTTCTTCGAGACCTATTTCTCGACCTATCCCGGCAAGTACTTCACCGGCGACGGCTGCCGTCGCGACACTGACGGCTACTACTGGATCACCGGCCGAGTCGACGACGTCATCAACGTCTCGGGCCACCGCCTGGGCACCGCCGAGATCGAGAGCGCCCTGGTCGCCCACGACACGGTCGCCGAGGCCGCCGTGGTCGGCTATCCGCACGACATCAAGGGCCAGGGCGTCTACGCCTATGTGACCTTGAAGGCGGGGGTCGAGGCCACGGACCAGCTGCGCAAGGACCTGATCCTGTGGGTCCGCCACGAGATCGGCCCGTTCGCCGCTCCCGACATCCTGCAATGGGCCCCGGGCCTGCCCAAGACCCGCTCGGGCAAGATCATGCGCCGCATCCTGCGCAAGATCGCCGAGAACGAATTGGGCAGCTTGGGGGACACATCCACGTTGGCCGATCCTTCGGTGGTCGACGACTTGGTGAAAAACAGGGCCAGCGCGTAACGAAAAACGCGCCGGCCGCGTTAGCTTGAGTGTGATGCGCCGGCTCGTTTCTCTCTTCGCGATCCTCGCCTTCGTCGGTCCCGCCCAGGCGGCCGCCGAGTGGGATATGCGCGACGGCGGCATCGCGGTCGAGACCCGCGCCGATGACCACGGCCGGGGCATGGTCCGGGCCAGCGTCGACATCGCCGCCCCGCCGGCCGTGGTCTTCCGCGTCATCCTCGACTGCGACCGCGCCGCCCGGATGAGTCCCGGCGTGAAGAGCTGCCGCGTCGTCTCGCGCGCCCCGGACGGGACCGAGATCCGCGAGCACACGGTCAAGTGGGGCTTCTTCCTGCCGACCCTGCGCTCGACCTCGCGCGTAACCCTTGAGCCCGACCGCCTGATCCGCTTCACCTGCATCGGCGGCGACATCCGCGCCTGCGAGGGATCCTGGAAGCTGGAGCCCTTGGACGGCGGGCAGCGCACCCATGTCGTCTACGAGATGTGGGCCGCCTCACCGTTCGCCGTGCCCGCGGGCATGGTCAGCGGCATGATGCGGCGCGACGTACCTCAGTCGCTGAGGGCGCTGCGGCGCGAATGCGAGGACCGATGAGCGATATCGATCGGGAACGGCCGCCGTCGGCGATGATGCTTCCCCGCACATGACAGCACGGTAAGGTTTACCGCGCGAGGGGCGGTGCTAGGGTCTCGCCGGACTGTTCAGGAGACCTTCGCGCATGATCCGCACCGCCAGGCTGGCCCTCGTGGCCGCCGCCCTCTCCACCACGGCGCTTTCGCCCTTGGCCATGGCGGCGACACAGGCCAAGGCGAAGCCAAAGACGGCGGCGGTCGCGCCGGCGGCATCGGCGATCCCCAAGGCCGCGCCCGGCGCGGCCGTGTCGGCGATCAAAGTTCCGCCGATCGTCTACCAGCAGCGCGTGCTGGCCAACGGCCTGAAGGTCTTCACCTCGCGCGACACCACCACGCCGAACGTTTCGGTGCAGGTCTGGTACGGCGTCGGCTCCAAGGACGATCCGCACGGCCGCTCGGGCTTCGCGCACCTGTTCGAGCACCTGATGTTCAAGGCCACGCGCAACATGCCCAGCGAGACGCTGGACCGCCTGACCGAGGACGTGGGCGGCTTCAACAACGCTTCCACCTGGGACGATTTCACCAACTATTACGAGGTCGCCCCGGCCAATCACCTGGAGCGCCTGCTCTGGGCCGAGGCCGACCGCCTGAAGTCGCTGGTCATCGACGACGCCGTGTTCGCCTCCGAACGCGACGTCGTGAAGGAGGAGCTGCGCCAGCGCGTGCTGGCCGACCCGTACGGCCGCTTCTTCGCCCTCTCGATCCCGCAGCAGTCGTTCGTGGCCCACCCGTACCAACGCCCGGGCATCGGCTCGATCGAGGAGCTGGACGCGGCCACGGTCGACGACGTGCGCGCCTTCCACGCCACCTATTATCGCCCGGACAACGCCGCCCTGATCGTCGTCGGCAATTTCGACCAGGCCAAGCTGGACGCGATGATCGACCAGTATTTCGGCCCGCTGACGACGCCGGCCGGCGCGATCCCCAAGGTGACCGCGGTCGAGCCGGCCCGCTCGGGACCGAAGACCGTCAGCACCTATGGCCCCAATGTGCCGCTGCCCGCCCTGGCCATCACCTGGCTGGCCCCGGCGGCGGCCGACAAGGACACCCCGGCCCTGACCGTGCTGGACGCGGTGCTGACGGCCGGCAAGTCCTCGCGCCTCTATGACAGCCTGGTCTACGACCAGAAGATCGCCCAGTCGGTGTTCTCCGACGCCCCGAACAACGCCCAGCCGGGCCTGTTCTACGTCGGCGCCATCATGGCCGGCGGCAAGACCGTGCAGCAGGGCGAGACCGCCCTGCGCGCCCAGGTCGCCCGGATCCGCGACGGCCTCGTCACCCCCGCCGAGCTGGCCGAGGCCAAGACCGGCCTGCTGGCCGACGCCGTCCGCCGCCGCGAGGAGATCGACGGCCGCGGCTTCGCGATCGGCTACGCCCTTGAGACAGAAGGCGACGCCGCCGCCGCCAACGCCAGCCTGGCCAAGCTGCAAGCCGTCACCGCCGCCGACATTCAGCGCGTCGCCCGGAAGTATCTCGCGGACGACCGCCGCACGGTGATCCGCTACCTGCCGGAAAAGGATCGCCCGGCCGGCGAGAAGGACGTCACCCCGCCGATCCCCAAGGTCGCCTCGGTCAAGTACGACGGGCCCGTCACTACTTTGGCTCCCGAGGGCGAGCGCCAGAAGCCGCCGGCCGTCGCCCCGCCGGTTCCGGCCGTCCTGCCCACCCCGGCCGAAAAGACCCTGGCCAACGGCCTGCGGGTCATCGTCGCCAAGTCCAGCGACCTGCCGCTGATCACCGCCGACCTGACCGTGCGCGGCGGGGCCAGCTCCGACCCCGCCGGCCTGGCGGGCGCGTCCAGCCTGACCGCCGAGCTGCTGACCGAGGGCACCACCACCCGCTCGGCCACCCAGGTCGCCCGCGAGACCGAGGCCCTCGGCGCCAATCTCGAGGCCGGCTCGGGCTGGGAGGCCGCGTCGCTGACGCTCAGCGTCACCGCCAACAACGCCGCGCCCGCCATGGCCGTCATGGCCGACGTCGCCCAGCATCCGACCTTCTCGGCCGAGGAGCTGGACCGGGTCCGCACCGAGACCCTGGACGGGCTGTCGGTCTCGTACCAGCGTCCAGGCGCCCTGGCCGCCTACGCCACCGCCCCGGTGCTGTACGCCGGCTCGGCCTATGGTCACGTAGCCGGCGGCACGCCGGGCTCGCTGCCCAAGATCAAGCGCACGGACCTGGCCAAGGCTCACGCCGCCTACTGGCGTCCCGACAACGCGGTGCTGGTCCTGACCGGCAACCTGACGCCCGAGGCCGGCTTCGCCCTGGCCGAGAAGGCGTTCGGGGCCTGGAAGAAGCCCGTGGCCCCGCCGCCGGCCCCGCCCGCCGCCCCGACGGGCTACCAGCCGCGCAACGTCGTCATCGACCTGCCGGGCACCGGCCAGGCGGCCGTGGTGCTGGCCAAGCCGGCCATCACCCGCGCCGATCCGAACTATTACCAGGGCATCGTCGCCAACACGGTGCTGGGCGTCGGCTATTCGTCGCGCTTGAACCAGGAGATCCGCATCAAGCGCGGCCTGTCGTACGGCGCCGGC
>Ga0102591_1004193_pt1 | contig 11599 bp, 12 predicted proteins | sample AraplaCol_mCL_r2_2_FD_76860 | JGI IMG/M metagenome (GOLD analysis project Ga0102591, IMG submission 76860) | Arabidopsis root microbial communities from North Carolina, USA - plate scrape MF_Col_mCL_r2 (SPADES assembly) (version 2) | ecosystem: Host-associated > Plants > Roots > Endosphere... | reverse complement strand
CGGTCAAACGTTGCGATAGCTCAAGCGCGAAGGTCATTGTGGGCTCTCAAGATCGGTTTCATCGGTTTCGTCGCCATCCACGTCGTTCTCGTCATCATCGGAGTCTTCAATGGTGGCAGCACCGGCGGGCATAGGAACACCCATGACTTGATAGAAACTCTTGCGGAGTTCATTCACGTTGGGAACGGCCACAAAATAAACGATGCATTTCGCGGCGTTTGCGCCGTTCTTCTTGAGGTGCTTGGCCGCCGTTTTCCGGTGACTGTCATGGAGTGCCGAGTATAGGGAAGCGAAATGTAATTCGTGGGCGTCCACTGGGCCTGTGTCGTCGATGGGAATGGTGTTCGAGTAGTTCTTGTCGGAGTAGCAGATAATCCCGACGTATCGTTCCCGACGCTTGATCAGGGGCTTGCCAAAAATGTCGAACTGTTCGAGCGCCAACTCCCTCGCGGGCTGTGGCAGTGTATCGAGGTTGCCCAACTCGCTGATGATCTGATATTCCCTGAGGTATTGACCCGGGCTGGTCAAGAAATGCGACGCTGATTGGGCATAGTCTTTCGCACCGCTGTTGGCCGATTTGGCCAGTTTGGCCTCTAAAAAATAGATTGTGACCGCGCCATTTTCGTATTTCGCGTGGATCCCGTCGAGGCCATGCACCGGCATGTTCGAAGACGTCTTCAGCCCCATCTTGGCAACGACCTGTCCGGCCTGAAGGAAATGTTGGACGACACAGTAAGCCAGGACTTCGGCCACCTCACTGGCCCTCGATGGGTTCTTTTCATTGAACTTGATGAAAGCGTCCCTCACCGCGTTGCCAACCCTGAGCATCACCGAGGGGTTCGTCGCCGCATCTTTCACGAATGCTTCTTGGCGGCGGCGCGGGAGGGCATAATAAAAACACTCCTCCCAGAGGTACCTTGCCAGATCATCAATCTTGGGAACGTCTTCGTTAAAGCGAACATGCAGGAGTGCTGTCCGAGGCGCAGGACCACCCGCTGTAACCGGGTCCGCCGCGGCGCATGCGAGATGGTCATCGACAAGCGAGGGGTTGAGCAGCGCCTCGAGCGCTTTCTCGAGAGGACTGGTTTGCAACTGGGTCAACGGACAGACTTTCAAGGCGAATAGAATCAGCACCTGCAAGTATAAATGGTCGACCGCCCGTTCAGATATGTTTTCATTACGGTTTTTCTGCTATCCACGGAAAGTCTAGGGTTCGGGACGCGGAAAAAATTTGAAGACACTGACTAGCCCTCGACTGCTCGCTCCGGCTCGCCAGGTCCGTCCCCGCACAACCCTGACACTTTCGATGGCCTTTCATGAAGATGGCAGGGCTCTAGCGTTCGGCCGCCAGGCGGAGACCAGCAGGACCTCTGGCAGCTGACCTGGTTCCTAAGATTTGTTCACCACGGCCCGGACCTCCAGCAGGGCATCGATGCACCACTGTTTCATACGCGTCATTTCCAGGCGTCCTTCCACCCTCGGGACGCTTCCCCTGGCACTGTCGTCATCTAGGAGACGTTCGGCTCCTCGATGCTCACGGAGCTTCGAGCGCGAGCCCACGTCATAGTTCCCGCATCAGCCAACAGCGTGGGAAGGTTGACAGCTGCACTACGGCACCCGGACGGCCAGCTTCAAGCCGCGGCTACCCCGCGGCTGATGCAGGCATACGCTATCGGCCGTTAGGAATTGGACCCCATCGGCAGATCAAGTTGGTTTCGCGCAGTAAGCAAGTGTGAAATAGATTGCATGCTCTATATTGTTATCTATACTCAGCGAGGGCGATACGATTACAAGGTTTGAGACGCGAGTCGCGTCTGCTGATTTCGGCACCACTTGCTACGTGTTTCGTATCGCCCCTCTCACGCTGGTCTTCCATGGGTTTTGGTTACGATTTCCGCCGCATCACGACGCGTGAAGCATTACTTGACGCCTTGGGCATTCACGAGGAGGCCTTCAAGCGAGTTCTGGAATTCTCGCCGCCGCCTCCAATATGGGACAGACCGCCAAAACCCGAAACGTCCGAAGCTGTCCTCGATATACCCCCTTTCTATCGCCACGACATACCCAAGACGAACGTCAAGAGAGGACACCGCACGGTCTGGGAACCTGTCCAAACCAAATCCGAGTACAAGGCTCTCGCTCGGCGACTTGACAATTTCTTCCGGCGGAGCCGACCTGGCTATCCTCACGACTGCGCCTTCGGATATCGATCGGGACGCAACATTAGGGAAAACGCGGCGGCCCATACCGGACAGAAGTTCCTGTTATCATTGGATATCAAGGACTTTTTCCCCTCAATTTCCAGGGTATCAGTTGCATCCACATTTCGATCGCTCGGCATCCAAGAAGACATAGCCGATCTGCTTTCGCGTTTCATCACGATCGCGGATGCCTTGCCTCTCGGTTTCCCGACTAGCCCGACCATTTCCAACCTGATCGCCGTTCCTATCGATGAGGCGCTCAGCAGCCTGGCCGCGGAGACGGGCGCTGTGTATACGCGGTACTCGGACGACCTGACCTTCTCGGGCAACGGCCCGCTTCCCAAGGTCGAACCGGTACGCGACATCCTTTCTAAGCAGGGATTTGAGATTGCCGACGACAAGACGCGCCGATCGACGCGTGGCCAGGCGCACTACGTCACCGGCCTTAGCATCAGCGATCCCGTCCAGCCCCACATACCAAAAGAAAAGAAACGCAGGCTCAGACAAGAGCTCTACTATGCAAAAAAGTTCGGACTCAGCGACCATTTTCGGCACTGCGGGCTCAATGATGAAGCTGTGATTCAACAGGAGATCAATCGGCTCGACGGCATGGTCAAATTCGTTTCCCACCATGAACCTCGGATGGCACCAGACCTCCAGATGTCGTGGCGCTCAATCTTGGAAGCCAACGGGATGCGAACAAGCTTCGTCCCCAGGGGAATGATGAGAAGACCATTCTTCTTTCTCATCGATGAAGCCGAATTCACGCGCGGGTCGGAAAAAGTGCTCGCCCTTTGCATTGTCGCCACCCAACACGTGGAAAACGTTGTCGACCAAACACAGCAGGTTCTTATCAAGGTCACCAATGACCTGTGGGCCGACGGAAATGTCGACATCCTCCGCGCGAAAGGACTGCATTTTACCGACGCGACAGAAGACACGCGAATGGCATTCGTGAAAGAACTAGCGAAAATGCCGTTCGAAGTATACGTCGCTTACTGCGCCTATGAAAGCCCCGCGGAGTACGAGGCAACCTACTTGCGCCTGCTATCCGCGATGATTTCCCGGCGTCTCATGGCCGCCGAGAGCCAGCATGCTTGTCTGTTCTTCGAACAGAACAACAAAGTGCGGCAAGCCGAATTGGAAGCGCTTGTCCAACGTGCGATGGCTGATTTGAGCGCCACGAACAACCGACGCCCAGCGATGGCGACGGTTTCGTTCCTCGTAAAACCAAACCCCGCACTTAGCGCGCCGGATTTCCTCCTTGGCGTTCTCGGAAAATATTTGGCATCGAAGCCTGCGCCAGCCGGTCGGCCCGAGCCTAGAGAGCGCCTGATGTTTGAGCGCCTGCGGGACAAATACCGTTTGATTTTAGACGTCCAAGGCTGGACGGAGTATTCGAGGCGAAATCCGCTGGTTCCCTGGGGCTAGCGGAGGCGATCTCATTAATCGGAGAGGGCAAACATGTACAGGATCAGTGCAATTATAAACGGCAGCCTTGAATACCATGAATTTGAGAACGCGATCGATGCATCCCGGCAGGTGGCCGAGTATCACGAACGCGATGTTTTTCCAGTGCATATAGACAAGGATGGTGTCAGATCTCGATCTAGGTGCAGCTACGCACGGGAAGCATTTTCCGCTCCCTGTCAGCGGATAGACAACCGAGTGAGTTCCTTCTCGACCACAGCGAGCCTGGCCTCAACGGCCCCTCGCTCATCGCAAGAAGACGTTGCAAGGCGGTCGATCAAACGCTTCTGATCTTCGGCCAGCCTCTTGCGTTCCTTGCTTTCCCACCGGTCCATTTGCGTGTCCGGGTCGTCATAAATTGGATTAAATGGCATTGCCGTTCCCTTCCTTCTTCGCATGACCACCCCACAGTTGCGGCTTGAAATGGGCGACTACTGGCGTGAAGACATCAATATGGAATCGGACGGCGACAATTCCAGCCCGAATTTTCCACGACCTCGTTTTGGTGGGAGGATCGGCGTCCCAGAGGCCCAGTGACACCATTTGCACGAGCTTAGCGCGAATGGGGCCCTGCTGAGCTTTGTCGGTGTACAGATATGCAGAGAGAAGGTCGTCTAGCTGGAGGCTTTGCTTGTCCCACGGGTCCTGGCCGGCTTGCACGTGCTGGAAATGCGATCGCATCAGACGTTCGTGCAGGAAGAACTCCGCTAGATTGGTGGCGGCATCATTGTAGCCGTTCGCGTTTTTAGGCAAGGCCTCCATCTCGTTCAGGACGCCGAGCATGCGGCAGGTACCCTCAGCGAACGTCTTCAAACGCAATCCCGAGAACCGGAGATCAAACCGCATTTCGTCGTTGATTTCGGCGAGCTCTGGTAGTGGAACGTCCTCCAAAAGCACCCACGGCTCCGCCTCCCCAATTCCCCCATGGACATTGGGCGTATTGTCGTACTCGAGAAGAAACTGCTTGGTCTTGCCGGCCGCCGCGCTGATCATCGCAAGGATTTCCGGGCGGGAATACCAGGCTTTGAATGACGCTATGAGCTCCGCCGCCTCGTCAGCCTTCGCCGTCGAAAAACGAGACGGCATTACCGGACGTTTGTGCTCTCCATCAGCCATTATCAACCCTCCGCGGCAGGTCGATACTAGGTAATTCGTCTACGATTGAAAATACACCTCGATGACTCGTAGAAAAACATTCTTTTGCTATTTGTTTTCAGGCGCTTAGATTGAAGTTGTCCGAGCGAAATCACTCGCCGGCGACAACAACTCAGGAGCACTCGAAATGCGTTCCATCATCGTTGCGACGCTCATCACCCTCGGCGCGATCACCGCCCAGAGCTCGGCCGCCCAGGCCGGCGGCTGGACGAACACCGGCGGTCTCGCCTGGTTCAAGTAGTCCACTGCGTCGCGGTCCTGAAACCGCGTCCCATTGTCGTCGACGACTTCGGTCGCCGGCGGCCCCGCAAACAAGGATTGAGGATCACTTCGATGAAATTGAGTTCCCGAATTCCGTTCACAATGGTCGCTACCACAGCCTTGGCTGTCAGCATTCATCCCGTCATGGCCGGCGGCTGGGGTCATGGACCGAGCCTTTCGCAGGGCCATCGCTTTGTCCACGATACGGTCACGCAGGTGGTCGTTCCAGTTGTCACGGGCGTACTCAACGCCGGTGGCGCAGGCGCGGCTCGCGCAGCCCAGAACCCTGGCGGTGGCGAGATGGACCGGGACCCGGATGCGCCGCTGGACGGCCAGGACACAGCCGTTACCAACAAGACACCCCCGAAAGGTGACAGCGATGATGCGTCGAATGGCATACCTTCGACACCCTCCCCGCTGTGGCACGACCCTTGGCTCCAGTCCCTCAAGGATCGGAAGGAAATGCCGATCGAGCCCGAAGGCCCGACGATTGGCCCCACGAAGGACCCTATCGTGCCGTCATCCTGCGGCATGTCCTGCCCAGCCGTGATCGATGGACCTCACGCCGATCTCCCTGACCCACGCGAGGAGAGGTCGGCCGAACCGCCGCCCGTCGAACAGCCCATTATGGATTGATAGCCGCACTCGGGTGTATGGTCATCGAGATTGTCAAGGGAGCCAAACATGCGATCCATTGCTGACGGTGATACCAAACCAGTCTATATCCAGATGTTCGCCGAGCGCGAAAGGCTACGCGAGAGCCTGCCAGGCCGACGCACCCAGCTTGCAGCCGAGACCGGACCGGTACGAAAGACCCTAGAGGCACAGATCGCGAAATCCGAAAGGGATATTCGCGATCTGACGAACAAGCTGCCGTCCAACATGCGCTGAAACGACCAAGGGGTAGCGGATTGTCGCTGCCCCTTGACTTGCGCTACTCGGCTGAAAATCCCGGGAACACATGCGCGCCGAGCTCGTCGAGTACGTCGTAGACATGCCGGCGCGACATTTTGATTTAATGCCACGTGGCAGATGCCCTCGTCGCGCTGACGCTTCCATAGTTCGTTCAGCGCATTGGACCGGCGCTGATGCCGCGGCCCACACGGGTGGTGCATCCGGGTTTGTATCGATCGACCGAGTAGCGGACTACGTGATCATGCTCTTTACCGCCTCAACCTCAAGGCTGATCGCAGCCTCTGGCGGGGCAGCGGTGGCGTAAACGAAGATCGCGAGGAACCGATACTCGTTTGGTAGCTCGTCGATGAATGCTTCGACTTCTTCAATCGTAACGTCTGCATGCACGACCGTGTCCGGTTGCGCTCTCTCCTCGTCATCCATGCCCATCTCCTTCGCCATCACGTACACAAAGGAGTAGCACAGGGAAGCCATCCGTCAAGAAATTTTAAATATAGACTTCAGTAACTTAGACGCAACACCCTCACGTCTTTAATTAACTCGCAAAGAAGCCTCGTTCGAATTTAAGACATCACGTCGGGAGCAGCGAGTTGATGCCTCAAGCAACTTCATGGAATCCTGGCTCGGCGCGGTGCAATTTTAAATTAGCATTTACCCAGCGACCGTAGTGTCCTGCAAAGACGCAATCTCTGGAAATCCCAATGTACAGCCTACTGATGAGCGGTCTCGACACCGCATTCGACCAGTCTCCATGGGAGCTGGAAAAGAGTCGCTTTGGCGAATACACGGACGACGAGTTGCGGGCGCGCTTTCAGCCGCTTGATGCAAAGGCCATCCAGGAGCTAGTTTCGCTTCCCGCGCTATTCTGGCACGAAACCGGATGCAAGAAAGGCGCGCGCGTTGGCTGGCTTGAGGAGATCAAAGCCGCTGGTCGGAATCTGCAGGTCAAATTTGCACTCGACCCATACATCCAGGAGATTCCGTTTGACTTGATGATGGAGCTGGCTGAACCGCTGGACATAAGAATAGGTAAACGGGACTTCGAAGGGTATCGAACCCATTGGGCGGTCAAGAATGTCGATCTGATCGGATTTCTCGACCAACGCCGCATTTTGGATCGCAAGCGACTTAGCCCGCATGCGCCGTATTCGAGACCCAAAAAGCCGGCGCGCGAACCCATACAGGTTTCGCCGCAGGTCTTCGATATCCCAGATCAACCCATCGATCGAAAGCTGGTCGCTGTAATGATGCCATTTGCGGCAGGGTTCGACCGCGTCTATACCGCGATCTCGAATGCAGCAACGTCGGCTGGGCTGTATACTCAGAAAGCCAACGACATCTGGGAGCACTCGGTGCTCATTCAGGACATCTTCTCGCTAATCTATCGCTCCCAAATCGTCGTTTGCGATTTTAGTGGCAAGAACCCAAACGTCTTCTATGAAGCCGGAATAGCGCACATGTTGGGCCGCCATGTGGTCCCTATCACACAATCACACGACGACGTGCCTTTCGACCTCCGTCATCACAGATATGTTCAGTACCTGAACAATGGCGAGGGGTTAGCAGGCCTGACCACCCAACTGTCGCCTCGTCTAGCAGCATTGGCGGCACAGTAACTCTCGTAGTCTACCTTACCCTTCGGAAACTCTCAGATGTACGTCGACCCTGCAATGCGCCAAGCCCTTCTGCCGCTGAAACGCAAAATCATAAAGCTCTTCGATAAGAACGATTGGTTGGAACTCGCAACGGTGACCGACTGTTATCACCTTGTGAACGGCCACTCTCGGCTGCTTAGAAGCCTTGACTTCGGGGATACCGATTACGAGGGCAATGTTCTCGACGTCTTGAATTCAATCATCTCGCGTGATCCCGCGAATTTCGACGCCATCCTACAGTACGTGAACGGCTTAGAAGGTGGCGGAACGTCGCTGTCCAGCGATGTCGTGGAGGGGCCGCGCTTCTATATCCAGCCCACTGTGTTCAAGCTGCAGAACATCGCTCAGGAAACCGATCTCCTATCAGTGATGATGCCATTTTCGGCAGGCTTCACACCTGTCTACGACGCTATCAAACTCGCCGCTGCCAGCGCCTTTTTTAAATGCAAACGTGCCGACGATATCTGGGTGAACTCGGTTCTCGTCCAAGACATTTTCGATCTTATTGCCCGTTCCCATATCGTTGTCTGCGATTTTACAGACAAAAACCCAAACGCTTTCTATGAGGCGGGCATCGCCCACACCTTGGGAAAGCACGTAGTACCGATCACTCAGAGCGATGGCGACGTTCCGGCCGACCTCCGCCACCATCGGTTCCTCAAGTACCTGAACAACGGTGAAGGCCTGAAGATGCTCGAGTCCCAGCTCGCGGAGCGCTTTCGATCAATTCAGGCAGCGGCGAGGTCATAGGAAGACCGCTTCCGCATTGTTCGATTTTTCGAACAATTATTAGGATTTCGAGACTACGAACACTGTTAGTTCGCATTTCGAGGCGTTTCATGTCGGATTCTTAGGGAGTATCGTCCGGATTCTAGTGAGTCGGGCGACTCGCGAACCCGAATTGACCTGCAGAATCCGGACGTTAGATAGGCATCGACTTTCCGGAATCTAGGAATCCAAAGAGCGTCCGTATGCCGCCAACGATTACCCAAGCCTTTCCACCATTGCCTCTGGCCGACATTGTTTCTCTTGTCGATGGTTTCCCAGAAATGACAATGGCTGAAAAGAAGGCCGCTATCGAACGCGCAGTCGCGGTCCATCCGACCAGTAACATGCATTGGGGACCTGGACATACCTATCGCAGATGCAGGGCGCTCGGGCCCAACGAGGTGCCAGACAACGTGAATGGGCTCATTTGGAGGACCGATGTACCCGCGCGGCTTGGTCGGGCCAATCCCGAGGGATTTCAAGTCATCTACCTGGCAGATCGACCTGAAACGGCGTTGCGAGAGTGCCGGGTGATCGACAGTCCCGTTGTCATGACGGACTTCGTCATCCGCGCATCCTGCTCCATACGGATCGCCCCTATCGGAGAGATGCTGCAAATACAGCGAACAGGTAGAGGATATCTATCGGGCGACGCGTCGGAAACCATATCCGGGATGTTGAACGCCTGCGAACACGACGAGGTCCGCTCACTTCTCATCACCGACGCGTTCCTTCACCAGTGCTTCGTCGGCCAGGACGACCACGAGATTTCCTCGCACGTCGCATTGTCGATCTTTCGTAAAAACCCGGCTATCAACGCGATCGCCTATCCGAGCACGCAGCAACTGGGTGCCGTGAACTTCGCCGTCCGGGTAGAGACCTTCTGGGAGGCATGGGGAATACGTTCGGTGACCTACGGCCACGCAGGCCATCTTGCGCTTGGGTTTTACACTATCGATGGCCAACTGGGTGTTGACGGCATCCACAACAACGGTGCCCTCGATTGGGCCGAGTTGGACCGACCGGATAGCCGCCTAATTCACGATCCTCCCTTTGCCAAGCTCCCCGGCGAATAGGCTCAGTCGCTGAGGTCTTCGATTACCGCTGGAAGCCAGGGCGACAGAACACAACCTCAACTTCATGGTTTTGCCGCGACCTAAAAAGCGCCTACGCGGCGGTCTTGAGTAGGTGAAATGCCCGAATCACGTGTATATCCTCCAGGGGATTACACCCTTTGCTTTGCATGGCAGACGACGCCCCGGGAGGACCTACTTGAGTTTCTTTAGTGACGCCGAGTTCGACAGCATCGCGATCAAAAAAATGATCGTACACGTGGTCGGCGGAAAACAAGACTTCGCCCCGCAGGCGGCACTTCCTGTCGATGAAGACCCGCACATTGCCTTCTTCCTTGCGCGCATCGTCGACGCCGCGGTGAGCCCTGTTCACAAGTTCGATGATAAATCGGCCACGAGCGTTCTTCTGAAAGAAATGGCAACGGGCGGTAAAACGTTCGAAGAAGGCGGCCAAGAATTGGCGCGCCGCTTCAAGCTGGACCACGTTGGCTCGAGTAGTGGCGGCGCGTTTTTCGTGTTCGAACTCGGAACGGACGATCCCAAGACCTCGTTCTACAGCCTGATCAAGTACGACTACCGCGAAGCCGTGGAGCTCTACGCGAAAGACGGTAAGAACGCCTTTCGTCAGATCGTGCAGGCGTTCGTCAAGGAAAAGCGCGCCATCCAGAAATCGTGCCTCATTCGAGTGAAGGACGGTATCGTCGAGAGCGAAGTATCGGCGTTTGACAGGATGGGCGAAGCGCCCGACCTGACTGACTATTTCCAGAAATTCCTGGAGGTCAAACGTGACCGCGATACGAAGGAACTGAGTGATAGGCTCAGCGCCGTTCTCCGCAAAACTCTCAGCGAGTGCAAAGAGCACCTTCCCGGGAGGGACGCAAAGCTGGCCCTCAACGTCACGAAAGAGTCTCTCAGCGGGCGCGATATCGTTGACGACGAAGCAATCAGGGAAGCGATTTTCGTTGCCGCAGGGCGTCCCGAAGAGGATATCCGAACGGAAATCGACAAGTCGCTCAATCGGCACCTCAAGAACCAACGGTTGACAGGTGTGTCGTTTAAGCCCGACCCTAAAACACTCAAGCGCGCACCGCGTTTGAAGCTCCGGACAGCAGAAGACGTCTTGATCGAATATCCGGGCGACCAAGAAAACCGGGCAGTTACGCGAACGGAGGACGACAAGGGCGGATGGGTGATCACGATCAAAACATCGGAAGCTCTGGTGGAAGATGACTTCGCCGGAAAGAAAGCTGGCAGAGGCGCTTGACGCCTGGGCGCTGGAAAGTCGGGCGCTGATCACAGAACACACAAGCCAGGTCGTCGTCGGCAAGCTGTCTGCTTCCGACGCGCTCGAACTCGTCCGAGGGCTGGAAGCTCTCTCCTGGAAACATTCGATCGAAGACGGATCGCAAGCCCTTGTCACTAAGGATGAATTGGACTCGGAGTATCAGCCCTTCCGAATTACAGCGGAGAAGCCGGCAGTTGCGGAGGGCCACGATCACATCCTGACCAACGCGGGCCTCAAGGATTGGTTGCGACGGCCGCCCGCCCATCCGGTTGTCGAGCTATCTCGACTCGATGCCGGATTCGAAACGCTGTCCGTGAGTTTCATGCCGCGTGAGCATGAGGGCGGCTTCGAGCCGGAAGTACTCTCCTCGGACCCACGCACAGTCGTCAAGGAGAGTGGTCAGGTCCGCGTCGTGCCGGCCGATGTCTCGCACTGGATACTGAGACCCACGTCAAACGTTGATCTGACAGATGCAACCACAAAGGTCTGGGCGGAAGCCGCCGCTCTCAACCTTACCACCAGTCTTGCGAATGAGGTCGAGGGAACGAAGACCTTGCTGTACAAGGGACCGCCCATCGTCCGATATGAAACGGCGGTCGATATGTCGGCGAGCATGGGTAGAAATGGTTTCAACGCGCTCCAGGCATGTGCCCGATGGGTGTTCTCCGCGCCTAAGGAAATGGAAACCCGTCACATCCTGTTGACGGCCGAACTCTCTCGCGTGGCACCTGGCTCTAACGACTTATCTGCCCTTTTCCGCAATTCAGGCCAGGCCGCGCTCGAGGGTGCGAAGATCGCCTTTGAGATGGGCCTTCA
>Ga0102591_1004192_pt1 | contig 11604 bp, 11 predicted proteins | sample AraplaCol_mCL_r2_2_FD_76860 | JGI IMG/M metagenome (GOLD analysis project Ga0102591, IMG submission 76860) | Arabidopsis root microbial communities from North Carolina, USA - plate scrape MF_Col_mCL_r2 (SPADES assembly) (version 2) | ecosystem: Host-associated > Plants > Roots > Endosphere... | reverse complement strand
CGACGAGGCTGTTAAGCCTGATCCGGCACGGCCGGACAGTCCGCTGCCCTGGGCACCGCTCCGACCGACCGTAGTCCACATAGGAGGTGTTCCGCTGGGTCTTTCGCTCGTGGAGGTCAGCGAGATACAGCATCTGGCCTACGCGGGCGACGGAGATTTTGTTCCCGTGGAGAAGTTTAACAGGGCCGAGTTCGTTGGCTATACATGGAAGACGTACCGGAGGAGGCCGAGCGGCCGATTGAAGCTTACGGCCTACAGTCCGTTTCACGACGTCCCTTGGCGGCACCAATGGGTCGAGAAGCCGAAATCGACGCTCGGCGATAGACTGGGGGAGATCGTGGCGGTTCTGGAGTCCGGCGCGATCGATCTTTCCCTGAGGCTCGAAAAGGCCGGCCGCTTTTTTACCTGAGCGGCTTTACGGCAGAGGGCGGCTCGGCCGCTCACTATCCGCCGTCGCCGTCGCCGTCATCGTCCTCGCCCGGCTCCGGCGGGTCGGGCTTCCGCGTCCCCGCCAGGTAGAGGTGGATCACGTCTTTCGCCCAGACAAGCGTGCGTATGCCAATAACCAGGCCCTGGGGAAACAATCCCTTTTTGCGCAGCACGTAGATGGTCTGCCTGGACAACGTCGTCAGCTCGCAGACCTCTCGGTAGGAATAAACGCCGTGAGGATTGGAGATCGTGCGAGAGCTTTTCGGTCTGCGCGGGGGGCGCTTCTTCGCCATGGCTGTCACCGGATTCGGTTGCAGATACCAAGCGAGGGAAGCACGCCCCGAAAATAAAGGCAAAATCGGCAGTTAAGGTGCCGGATTCGATCTCGGATCGTCCGAAATGGTGGAAATATAGGAGCTTCGCAACTCGGTCTCGCGGTTTGCATAAAGCCCCCGGGGTAAGGGGGCTTCCCTGGTTGCGACTCTGACCCCAGCACTGATGTAAGTGCGGACGCTCGTCCTGAAACTCACAAACTCCACTCCGCTCTCTTGGAAGAAGCTGCCAAGACGGTCGTGGCCTTTTCTGGTGAAGGCCCGCCCCCTTTCGAGGTTTCCTACCTGTCTCGCCGTCAAGCCTGCTCCTTTCGCCACCACCCCCTCCTCGAGCCCCAAGAGCGCTCTGGCGGCGGAAAAGTAAGAATCGAGGAATAACGACGGCAGATGTTTGTACCATGCCTGCTTTAGGTTCCAGCAAGCCCCCGACCCGTGAACCTTGTTGGTCGTCAAATCGACCGTGCCGAGGAATAAGATGCCGGCCCTTGCGTAGTAGTCGCGAAGCGCAGCAATAGTCTTCAGCGTCGCACCTCCCGATCCCTCACAAGCCGCGAGCGATCTCCGAGACACCCCAATGGTCGCCGCCAGCTCGGCTTGAGTCAGGCCGACGAGCGCCCTGGCGGATCGCAACGCATCGGGAGCGGCGTAGACGATCGTGGGTGCTTCCGACGCGGCGTGCCGGGTGCCAGTCTGGTTCTCCGGTGCCCTCTCGCGAACGATCATGGCGGGGCCTGATCGGACGGGAATGCCGGGCCGGATGACTTCGACGACCAGCGGACTCCTATGCCGAAATACCTGTTGGTAACCGGATCGCCCCAACCGACAAACTCGACACCGGCGCTTTCGTAGAACGTCAGAAGCTTTTGGTGCGACTCCTGCCAGGCCTTACCGGATTCCAGGCTCTTGACGGTGGCTCGGCTCAAGCCGGTTAATTCGGCGATCTCGTCCTGCCTTCTGTTCAACAAAGCCCGCGCGGCCCGAAAGGACACGCGTGTTTCCTCAACGTGAAACTTCGCTTTTTCGGCTTTGCTGATGTCCGGCGAACTCGGGCCCGACCACCGCGCTCCGGCGCGAGTGATCTCGCTTCCGATGGTAGCCTCACCAAGGAGGACTATTCCGCTCGCAGCATAAAAGTCGACCAGTTCGAGGTTCGTGCCGATCCGGGAATCCGAGGTCTCGACGATCGAAAGGTACCTGTGTGGCACGCCAGCAGCCTCGGCAGCGGCGCGCTGCGATAGGTTCAAAAGCGCGCGAGCGACCCGGAGGGCGTCGGGTGGGGCAGGTATCCTCATTCTCTCGAGAAGCCGGCCCCCGAAAAAAATGTCAATTGATGCCGCATGAGGTCTTTTATTATCCCATTTGGAGTCTATACGACTCCATATGGCTCAAAAAACGAGGTCAATGATTCGAGAGGTTGATGATGCAGTACGATGATTCGGTTTTCCGCCGAAGGTTTGAAACGCCAGGAGGGGTACTCGTCGAGAAGCTACGACGTCTCGCCGATGACCTCGAAAACATTGATCGATGCGCCGATGCGATAGCGCCGAAAGCGGCCATGAATAGCTGGGCTTTGGGGATGCGCTCCGTGCCCTGCTTGATCGGTCGTCCGATTGGACACCCGAGCATTTCAGAAGCGAAACCAGCGTTCTCCAGCGAACTGTTCTATCTCGATCCGGTCCGCGGCGTCGCGCGGACGATGTCTCGTTGGTACCGCCTCGGAACGCACGTCGGTCCCGACTACTGGGGTGAGAGGCTGCGGGAGAATGGCTACCCGTGGGGGGATGTGCATTAATGGATATCGTGGAATTTTTTGAGGTCGTGAACGAGGTCCCGCCGTCCGGCGGAAAGCCGCGAGTCCCGTGGAAGCCGAGCCAACCCGACGGCGATACCTTCATCACGCTTCCGGTGTTCATCGCCTTCTGCGGCATCGCCTCGGCACTCCGGTCCAGGAACAGAACGAACGCCAGGTTCAAGGCAATCCTTTGCCTTTCGGAGGAATCCAGCCTTTCCGTCTACATGACGGCCGCTCGAGTCTTTCTAAACGGAATCGCGGACTACAAGCCGGGGACGCGACCTTTCGTCTCTGATTGGGGCGGCCGCTACTCCAACCGCGACCAATTCGAAGTCCTGAGCAAGGACCGGGCAATCTTCGTCAAGGAGCCCGACAAATCGTTGGATGACGAGGCGAGGCTCTTCGCGGACACGGTGGTGGACGTTCCGCCCCGAAGCAGACGGCATGTGGAGGCGGCTCTCAAACGCTTCGGAATGCCGGCGATAGAGAGGGACATCGAGCTTTTGCTTTCGGAACCGTGGGTCCGGTTGGACAAGGCCTTTCAGGAAGGCCGCTCGCCGACGCTCTCTCTGCAGAGGCTAAGGCAACTTCCGCTACCTTCAGCGCCCGCCGCTATGCCGGAGGCGCAGGTCCCCGGACCGACCCTTGCCGACATGCATGGATACGGTCCGGTGGTTAAGTGGGGATATGATCTTGCGCGTGACTTGGCGGATTACAAATCGGGCCGCATCCGGTGGGAGGATGTCGACGGCGGGGTCTTGCTTTCCGGCCCGTCGGGGACGGGAAAAACCACGTTTGTGCGTGCCCTGGCCAGCAGCTGTGGCGTATCCGTCATCGCCGGGTCTTTTTCGGCCTGGCAAAGCGCAGGCTCGCTTGACGACTTTTTGAAAGCCATGCGGAAGGACTTCGAAGAAGCCAAACGGAAAGCACCGTGCATTTTGTTCGTCGACGAGGTCGACTCGTTTGGCAGTCGCAATATCCGCGATCACAATGGGGCCTACATGACGGCCGCGATTGCCGGTTTTCTCGAGCACCTCGACGGTTTCCACCGCCGCGAAGGTGTTGTGGTCGTCGGCGCTTGTAACCATCCGTATTACCTCGATCCGGCGATACGTCGTGCCGGACGGTTGGACCGACATCACCAAATTGCGCTTCCCGATGCGCAATCCCGGCTCTCCATATTAAAATTCCACAGCGGTATCGAGCTTGATCAGTCCCAAGCCGAAATGTTCGGAACGGCCACCGAAGGTTTATCGGGTGCCGAAATTGAACAACTCGCTCGTGACGCCAGACGGGCGGCGCGACGCAGTCAGGAGTCCCTCGCTGGAGGTCACATTGTTAACCAATTGCGGCCGTTGACGGAGCTTTCGGAAGATTTCCTTCGCGCTCTCGCCGTCCATGAAGCAGGTCATGCGCTCGTCTCGATGGAAATCGGCCACGGCGAGGTGACCGAGGTCAAGATTTCCCGATACCGAATCGAAGGCAAATCCAGCCAATTGGGCTATGTCCAGTACGGCCAAATAGGCGCTCGACCAAAGACGCGTACCGACTATCTGAATGCGATCGCGGTTTGCCTAGCCGGTATCGCCGCCGAAATGGAAGTCTTCGATTTGTTTGCCGACGGCGCTTCGGGCTCTGAAACCGCAGACCTCAACAGAGCGACAGAGCTTGCTACGATGCTTGAGGGCTCTCTTGGGATGGGGCACACGCTCCTCGTTGAAGGCTCCATCGAACAGCTCGAGCGATTGCGATCCTATAATCCCGATTTCCGGCGGCGTGTTCACGACGTCTTGCAGAGCGAATTCGACCGGGTGAAGTCCATCATTCAAGCCCGACGAAGCGCTCTCGATGCCATCGTCGAACGTCTGATGGAAACGAATGCGATGTCGGGAGACGAGGTGGTGGAAATCGTGCGGCGACACCGAATGCCGACGGTCAGCCTTGCGAAGCTGCCGCGTCGCGGCATGGGGGCATAGATGACGAGGAAGCGTCTGAGAGGGCGGAGCTATCGTAGCGACAAGACGGGCAAAGCCCGAGGAAAGTCGCTTGGCTCGGGGCTCGACGAAATCGGCTTTCGGCCGCTCGCAAGCCGCATTGTGGTTCAACGCGGGCGCAATGCGGAAGGGCCATTGAAACATCCGTCTCCGAGCGGGGCCTATTACGACAGCTCGTCAGGCCGAATCGTCGTCGAGTTCGACAACGGCTCGACCTTTACGGTGCCAGCTCGGTCTCTCGAGGGACTGGTTGACGCCTCCGAGAACGACATTGCCGAAGTCGAAGTTCTCGGCGAGACGGGTCTTCATTGGGAGAGCCTACGGCTCGATCTTGAAGTTCGGTTCCTAATGCGCGGGATTTTCGGAACTCCAAGTTTCATGGCAGAGGTGGCGACCCGCGCCACCGAACTGCACAATAAGCAGGCCCCCGATTTCGCCGCTTGGGCCTGGCCAGTTGCCGAATTTCTCTCGTACAACATTCCCTACAAGCATGAGATTGGTTGGGAACATTACCACGTGAGCGCATATGAAGTCGGGTGCGAGGCTTTGGTTGCGCTGGGGCAGGCACACGGGACCGTTGGTGGGGCAAAGCCCCGACGATTTCCGGAACGCCCTAGCTCGCCGCCGAGGTGGGACGATACTTCGACCACGGTTCTCCATGTCGCCATCCAGACCAACCAGCTGCAATACCGACCGTTCGATAGTCGCGTTCAGTCGTCGAAGGCGGACCATCGTGAGGACATGGCGCTAGCCAACATCGCGGCTGCCCATGGAGCCGGCACCGCGTATGCGACATTCAACGTATACCTGGTTTTGGAGGCACTCGGACTCGTACAGGCAGGGCGTTGGTCAAAAGCCGCCGAAACAGTTCTCTGGCGGGACAACCCCGTGGAGTGGCATCTGGATTTTGCGAGCGACGCGAGATTTTTCCGGGCCGCTTTCGATGCCGCCGCGGCTGTGCCGGACGACATCCGTTCTCAGATAGACGCGATTGTCGCCTCCGTAGATGAGGAGACGTGGCTGAAGCAGACGCCGGATGTCGAGAATGCCGGTAGGTCCGAGCTGCCTCCCGATGCCGAAACGCAGCTGCCAAGATCGCAAAACGATCTACGCAGCATGCCTGAGGATTCAAAACGATATCATCTGGATGTCTTATTTTCTCGCCGGTGGCGTCTCAGCAGCGGCTGGCTCTCCGCTGACGAGGCGAAATCCGCCCTCGAAATTCATCACGATGCACTAGCGATTTCCATGAGGAAGGCCGTTATGGGGTTGCTCTATCCAAGTCGGCCACTCCTGACCCTATGGTCGGCCGGTTGAACCGGCGTCTCTTTTTGCTCTGCCGCAGTAGGTCAATAAACATGAAACTTTGGATCATCTCTGACATCCATTTGGAGTTCGGGCAGCCGTTTTTGCATAGCCCGCCCGAAAACGTTGACGTTCTGGTTTGCGCAGGTGACGTCGGCACCAAAGGCATCGTCCCGAGCATTCAATGGCTCGCCGATGCCTACGCCCATACCCTCCCCGTTATCTTCGTGCCAGGCAATCACGAGTTTTATTCAGCGTCCGTCGAGGAAAGCATTCGCGACGCCCGCAAATTCGCCGCGGACTTTTCGAACATCCACTTTCTGGAAAATGACGCCGTCGAGATCGGTGGGGTCCGGTTCGTCGGCGGGACGCTATGGTCGGATTTCCGGTTGTTCGGTCGAAAGCCCGAGGTCTGCATGTCGTATGCGGCAAGTGGGATGAACGACTTCAAGAAAATCAAATTTTCGAAGAGCCCATATCTCAAGTTCAAGCCAATCCATGCGTACAGGAAGCACGTCGAGACCAGGAATTATATCGCTTCCGAACTACGCGAACGTTCGGGTCTAAAGACGGTGGTTGTCACGCATCACGCGCCATCTCCTCGCTCGGTTCCTGCCGAGTTTCGACATGATCCGCTTTCGGCTTGCTATGCTTCGGATTTGGAAGACCTGATTTACAAGACCAAGCCAGCGCTGTGGGTGCATGGTCATGTTCACCACCGAAATGACTACATGGTCGACTCGACGCGGGTTGTCTCAAATGCCGGTGGTTATCCGGGGGAGAGCACAGGGTTCGAGCCGGGTCTTGTTATTGAAGTTTAAACGCTCGGCGAGGATGTCGTCGAGTGCGACGCTCCGGAGCCTTCTACCAAGATGCGTCAACGCTTCGGCCTGCGAGAGCGGCTCATCAGCCAAATCGGACGTTGCCTCGCCAATCACAGAGGGTTCGCCCATGCTTGCGTGCAATTCGTCCCAGAAGTAACCGACGCAACTGCATTTCTCCACATTGCTTGCAGAGGACACGATCACTAGCCTCAAAGTAGTGATTCGTTTGCTGAGGAAAGCCCGTGGCCGAACCGTTGCATATCCGCAAGATAATGGAAGAGCTTGTTGCCGGACGCATGCGCGTTCCGAACTTCCAGCGCGGCTTTGTGTGGAACCCCGAGCGTGTCGCGTACCTGATGGACAGCATCTACAAAGGCTATCCTTTCGGTTCTATCCTTCTGTGGCGCACCAAGCAGGAGCTTGCCCACGAACGCGACCTTGGCCCCTTCAAGCTGCCGCACAATGACCCGTCCTACCCGACGGATTACATCCTTGACGGCCAGCAGCGCATCACTTCGATCTTCGGTGTCTTCCAGACGGACATCCAGCTGGAAAAACGTCCCCTGTGGGCGAACATCTATTACGACCTCCTGACGCAGGAGAACGCGCAGGATTCGTCGTTCATGGCACTGATGGATGAAGAGGTGGATAAGACCCGCCACTTCCCCATTCGCTGCCTCTTCGACCCTGTGGCCTACCGGAAGGAAACCGACGGCTACAACGAGGACACGATTCAGCGCATCGACAAGCTGCAAGCCCGCTTCAAAGAAGCCCTTATTCCGGTGCAGACCATCACCACCGAGGATAAGACAGCGGTTGCCATCGTGTTCGAGCGTGTGAACCAGCGCGGCGTCGAATTGGATACAGTACAGCTTCTCAGCGCCTGGACGTGGAGCGGCGACTTCGACCTCAACCAGAAATTCGAGGAACTGGCGCAGGAGCTTGCCCCGTTCGGCTTCAAGGACGTTGGCGCGAACAAGGACTTGCTGTTGCGCTGCTGTAGCGCGGTCATGACGCACGACCCGTCGCCAGAAGCGCTCATCAACCTCAATGGTCAGAAGGTCCGCGATTCCTTCGATACGGTCATGACCGGCATCAAGGGTGCCATCGACTTTCTGCGCAAGAATCTGCATGTCGCTTCGCTGGAGAACCTGCCTTACGAGAACATCCTTGTGCCGCTGTGCGTATTTTTCGCGGATGACGCCATGAGGCAGCACAAGATGACCAACAAGCAGCGCACCGAAATCCTGAAATGGTTCTGGCGCACCTGCTTTGGCCGCCGGCTTAACAGCCAGCCGATCAAAACCCTGAAGGAAGACGTGGCCGAGTTTGCGGACTTGAAGGCGAAAAAGCGCCAGGAACTGAGCATTGCGCCCGTCCATCTTCCCGAGAGCTTCTTCTTCGAGACGATCTTCCGCCTGAACTCGGTTCTGTCGAAGACCTTCATCTTGATGCTGGCCCAGCGCGGACCCCGCAGCTTCATCAGCGGCAACAAGATTGACCTTCACAAGGTGCTGAAGGAATACAACCGCAATGAATTCCACCACATCTATCCGCGCAGCTTCATCAAGACGAGCGGTCAGGATTTGGTGTACGATGAATCCTGCTTGGCAAACATCTGCTTCCTTTCCCGTACCGACAATAATGCCATCAGCGGCGCAGCGCCGAGCTATTACCGTGCGAAGATGCCGGAGGATGTTTCCGAAATCGTCGCTGCAAATCTGCTCCCCACGAATACGTTCGATGACAACTTCCTGACATTCATTGCCGACCGTTGCCAGGCGCTGAATATCGAAGCGGCGAAGCTGTTGGAGGTCATGCCGCCCGTGCCTAAGGCAGCTCCGGCGAAGCCGGAGCCACAGATGGGAAAAAACGACGACGGCACCGTTTGGGTGACGGCATAGGCGGGAGGCCGAAGGAAAACTGACCATGTACCGCTTCTTCCTTGAACTTCAGGCGGCTTCGATCAAGCACCTTGACGAGCTTCGGTTCAACAAGGGGAGCGAGGTGCACAGAACGCTGATTTCCCTCTACGCCAGCATTCTTGAGCTGACCGATAGCGCCATCGCCATCCGGGAATCCGGGAGATACACGGGCATGGACATTCTGCTCCGGTCGGCTCTGGAGGCGCACGTGGACCTGATCAATCTTGCCAATGACGACGGGTATCTTCAAGCCATGGTGGCCGTCTATCACAAGGAGTGGATCAAGCTGACGGGCGACGGCGTCAAGGGGGATAATCCATTCCTCGCCTATTTCAAGGACAACCCGGAAGCAAAAAAACAGCTCGCCTATCACGAGGCAGAGCTTGCGGCGTTCAAGAAGACGCAGACGATTCCGAACAATCTGGACAAGTTCAAGCTGGCCGGGCTAGAGGATGTCTACCGGTCTATTTACAACAGCTTGTGCAATGACAGCCACAACAACATCCGGGCCTTGACCTCACGCCACTTCCGGTCGCACCAGGAAGGGTTAGACATGGTGATTTTTGACAAGCCATCGCGCACCGACCTTGCGGCGACGATTGATTGCTTCATCGCCATCCTCATCAAGTCGAACGAGATCATGCACGACTACTTCAAATCGAAGGAAGATGTGAAAGAGGCTTTGGCCTACTACCAGCGCTTCCGCGATGAGAATGTTACATCGTGGCTGGGCGATCTGGGCGATTGAGCTAGGTCCATTTGTGGAACAGGAACAGCATGTCTAACTGCCCCGATCCTCTGACCGACTTTGCGAGAAAAATCGGCCGCCACGAAGCTAATTTACGCGGATCACGCCGTTATCACACTGGAGGCTGACCGCGTGCTATGCCGACCGTCTCTAACGATGAGTGATGATGGAGCGAATGGAAATCCGGAACGAAAGAAAACAGCACGCGGTCGGCCAAGGCTTCTTCCATTCCGGAGCGCTGCTACATGACGGCGCTGTAAAGCTCCGTTACGTCTACGATTGCGGCTCGATGAAAAGGCACTCGGCGGCGCTCAAAAGAAGTATCGCATCCCTTCTTGCGGATGTCGGCGGCGACCGAAGACTGGAATTGCTGTTCATCTCGCATTCCCATGCCGATCACGTCAGCGGCTTGCCAGTCCTGCTCGACGCCAAAAAGGGAATGTCTGTCGACACAATTGTCTTGCCTCTCTTTAACGTCGTGGACCGCCTTATCGAATTTGCCAAGTGCGCGAGCCACGATCCGGAGGTCCGTGGGGACGAATTCTATAGAGAATTCGTCGTCGATCCTGCCGCCGCATTGTCGCGGTTCAATCCTCGGCAGATTTTGCTCATATCATCAGGCGGGACGGGCGACCCAGATGGCCCAAGCTTTGACCGTGGACCCGAGTTCCGCGGGCCAGTTGTCGCTGGCCTAGAGGATGATGCTGCTCGGAGTTTGTGGAAACTGTCCGGCAGCGGCAATGTGGACGTCATCCAAGAGGCGGACAACAGGGTCGTCGCCCGGATGACGGATCAAGTGGCGGTAGTTGCTTCCCCAGCACCCTCAGGATCGATTTCGTGGCTCTTCTCGCCGTACATCGATCCCGCAGTTTCGGCAAAATCTGCGCGATTCAAGACTGAGCTGCTCAAGTCGTTGAACCAAGGTCTAACCGCGGGGGCGCGGATAAAGAAGGCTAAATTCCAAGCGTGGCTGGACAATCCACTCAACCTCAAAGACCTTGTTGTAAACAAAGTGCATGAACTCGTGCAGGCGTTCAACGCCGTTTCTGCTGATCTCAATACGACTTCGATGTGCTTGTACTCCGGGCCACTGCCTGATGAACATGGGCACACCGGTCATTACGGAAGGTTCGGCAGGTGGTCGGTCAATGGCAACGATCGCATTGCCTGGTTAGCGACGGGCGACGCAGACCTAAAATCAAGCAACCGCCGTAAGCCGTTCTTGAGGCACTATAGGCGATTGACCTCAAAAGTCTCAACGCTAACCCTTCCCCATCACGGTTCAGAAAACAACTTCGATACGGAATTGCTCACTGCGATCGAACCAGTCCACTTCGTCGCCGCTGCGGATAGGTTCAGCAAATGGCGACATCCAGGAACCGGCGTTCTCCAGGCCGTCGCGTCCCACGGACGGTTTCTTTCCGTTGTGACGTCCCAGTCAGCTTCGGAAGTCACGGAAGTGGCTCTATTGAAGCGTTGACCCAGAAGGAAGTCATTCTTCGATGAAGAAATCCTCATCGAGCCGTTTCACTTCCACCGACCGCGCGACGCGAACGCCAATACCATGTTCGATCATGAGGTCGGCAAGGCGATCGCCATCTATGAGAACGATTCGTTGGGGAATATGGCGGACGAAATCGGCAGCCGGCGCGCTGAAGCTCGACGTCGTGACGAAAACGCCTTTGGATGCTCCGAAGCCGACGAGGCTGCCGACGAAGGCCTGGACCTCCGGACGGCCGACACCGACATGGGCTGCGTAGCGCTTGGCCTGGACATAGATGCGATCGAGACCGAGGCGGTCCTCGTCGATCACGCCGTCGATGCCACCGTCACCGGTCTTGCCAAGGCGGCGGGCGGCATCCTCGTGACTGCCGCCGTAACCCATGCCGACGAGGAGGTCGACGATGGCGCGTTCGAAGAAGGCGGGGCTTTGCGCCAGTATGCGTTGTAGCAGGTCGGATTTCAGAGCCTGATGCAAGACGACTTGGGCAGCATCGATCTGCTCCTCCGGTGTGGTGGAGGATGTCGCGTCAATGGGGCCGTTGCCGGCTGGCACTTCTTCCGAATCCGCAGAACCGGCATTGCTGGCTGCGTAGAATTCTACGAAGGCCGGATAGGCCTTGAGCGTTTCAACGTCGATGGACGCCGGGTTGGCGGCCAGCAGCTTGCGGCCCGCGTCGCTAGCGACGAAGCGGCCGCGTGCCGGGCTGTCGATCAGCCCGGCTTTCGAAATGTAGAACTGCGCCCAATGGATT